>Ga0182030_10006336_pt1 | contig 24984 bp, 17 predicted proteins | sample 812S3MmetaG_FD_121299 | JGI IMG/M metagenome (GOLD analysis project Ga0182030, IMG submission 121299) | Permafrost microbial communities from Stordalen Mire, Sweden - 812S3M metaG (Illumina Assembly) | ecosystem: Environmental > Terrestrial > Soil > Wetlands > Permafrost | place: Sweden...
CCGTCCCTTCGGCCCTCGCCCGAAGCTCTTTCGGACCAGCTTCCCATTGACCCGGATTCGGGCGGACCAGATTTCGCCGCCAGGGATTCTTTCATAAACTCCGCTTACGGGTCCAGGTTTCCGGGCCATGTATCACACTCCTGTATCACCTGCTGATGGTGGTCTTCTCCCACGGGCGAAGGTCCTCATGGCGTTTCTTGGCTTGTCTTCTACCCGATCAACTGTGATACATATGTGATACACGAGAGCCGTATCTCGTGCAACTCGCTGCAACGGCTCTGCGCTAAATGAAGAACGAAACACCGCATGAACACTGGTGATTTGCAGCTTTCTGCCAGCGCGTGCAGCTCAATGCAGAAGTGCCACTAACGCCCTTTTAAGGCGTGGGTCCTGGGTTCGAGCCCCAGCGAACTCACCACACAAAATAGAGAACTTATTTAATCTGCTTGGTGAACCGAAAAGGGCCGCTGTGCTGGTGGCGGGAACTCCCGATCAGCTCAATGAACGGTTCCCGAGCGTGCTGAATCTCAACTGCTGGCCCACCACCTTCTTTATCGGAAAGGACGGGCTCGTGAGAGCCGCGCACGCGGGATATTCGGGACCAGCCACAGGAGGAGACAATGTTCAATTGCGCAACGAAACCACGTCGCTGGTAGAAAAACTACTTGCCGGGAATGAACGCTCGGCACAGGGATCCGGCGCCCGGCAGGAGCCTGCTCACTAACCTCCCGGGCACCTAGAATTGCCGCCGCGCCCGGTTCATGCTAATCTGTATATGTGATCGCTCTCCACTCCATGAACGCCGCCGTCTGTTGTTGCGCAATGATGTGTTGCGTACGCATGTCTTCTGGCGTGAGGGACGGGCAGAGCTAAAAGTTCAGCTACAAGCCGACACCTCAATCGGACCCACCGCCAGAAATTGACCTGGCAGGTGGGTTTTCTGTTTTGGATTGAAATCGAGGCGGGTGCGGCCGGAAAGATTCTGCCAAACCGCTTCCGCAAAAGAAGAAATGCAACCGGGAGAAATGCAATGGGCGTTCCTGAAATTCGAGCGGAAGACCTGAAGAAGCGGCTTGACGCTGGTGAAAATCTCTTTCTGCTCGACGTGCGCGATGAATTCGAATTCGAGACTTCCAACATAGGCGGCCATCTCATTCCACTCGCCGAACTGTCGCGGCGGGTAAACGAATTGGACCCCGGACAGAAGATCGTTGCTCTGTGCAAGATGGGATCACGCGGCGCCAAGGCTGTGCGATTGCTGAACAAGGCCGGCTTCAACCAGGTGTGGAACCTGACCGGCGGAATTCACGCATGGTCTGATCGGGTTGATCACGGCGTCCGCAAGTACTAGGGAGCGGATCCAAAGGTCATCGGAATTGAGAATCCGGGTCGCGCGACGGCGCGGGTCCTGGCTCAGCCTTTACCGTGGGCACCGGCTTCCTGGCTGGGCCTGTTTGCTTGCGGAGTTCACCCGCAGGTTCTAGAATTCTCTTGCGATCACCCAAGGAGATAACCCTGTGGCTGAAGAAGTGGTTCGAGCCTCGTTAAGCGAAGAAGCGGCATATCAACTTGCCAATATCACCAAGACGGCTCCGCAATTTGGAGCAATTACACCGCGTTGGCTGGTTCGCCTGCTGGACTGGAAGCCGCTTGAGGCGGGAATCTTCAGGCTGAATAAGGTGGACGATACCCAGCCGATCGAATCCACATGCAGTCACGAGGACGAGTCGCCCCTTGCCTCTACCTACATCAAGTACCAGGAAGAGCCGCGCGAGTATGTGCTCAGCAGCATCAGTGCGGTGCTTAATGTTCATACGCGGGTTTCCGATCTCTACAGCAATCCTTATGACCAGGTTCGCGAGCAACTGCGGCTTCTGATCGAGAGTGTCAAGGAAAAGCAGGAGAGCGAACTGCTGAACAATGCGGACTATGGCCTGCTGAACAACGTGGCCGATTCGCAGAAGATCAAGACGCGCAAGGGCGCACCCACGCCGGACGATCTTGATGAGCTTTTGACGAAGGTATGGAAGGAACCATCGTTGTTCCTGGCGCACCCGCGCACGATTGCGGCCTTCGGGCGGGAGTGCACGCGGCGCGGTGTTCCTCCGCCGACAGTCACTCTGTTCGGCACGCCGTTCCTCACCTGGCGTGGAGTCCCGCTGATTCCCTCAGACAAGATTGCCGTAAGAAGCCGCGACCACAAGTCGAAGATCCTGCTTTTGCGCGTGGGCGAAAAGAAGCAGGGCGTGATCGGCCTCTTTCAGCCCGGCCTTCCAGGAGAGCAGAGCCCCGGCTTGTCCGTGCGTTTCATGGGAATCGATCAGCGAGCACTGGCCTCTTACCTTGTCTCGCTTTACTGCTCTGCGGCCGTGCTGACAGACGACGCAATTGCCCTGCTCGAAGATGTGGACGTAGGTCAATACCATGAGTACAAGTGAGCAATCGCTGGCCGCGCCTGTTATTCCAGAGGCGAACAGCGTAGTCGCGGGTTTGGCGGGTAGCTCGGCATTACCGGGCAGCGCGGGCATAGCTCCCGGCATTCTCTCCCCGGCTGAGCTGGCGCGTATGGCCAACGCCCTGTTCAACGCGCTGCCGGATGAGATCCAGCAGCCGGCAGTCGCCGCGGCTCGTGCGGTGTTGCCAGCGAACTCTGCATTCAGCGGAAACCCCTACGCGGCTGTGCCCAGCCCCACCGCGCCTGCAGTCCCTGGAATTCTTGCCGGGTTTGCAGAGCTGCAGCCTGCCGGCTTTGTCGCCACGCCGGACCGTAGTGTGCCGCCCGAACTCCGCACCAGCGCCTCGGTCCCCGCCACGCCGGTAAGCTCGCACGCCAGCCGTGGCGCCGCGCCTGCCCTCCCGCCCGATCCGGCATTTGGCTTCCTCGCCGATGCCCGTCCACTGTTTGTTCCGCCTGCCGCTGAACCTGCGCCCCAGAACACGCCTGCATTTGCATTTGGCAGCGCTGCGCCCAGCGAAGAGGGCTTCGCGTCCATACCGTCCTCGCTGTTCACGGAGATTCCAGCCTCGCAATCGGCTGGCACGCCCCAGCCGGCCGCTCCGGCCGCTCCCGGCGCCTTCGGCGTGGTCGACTCTTCTCCGATTCCTGCGTTCAGCTTTCTGGAAGACGCTCGCCCACTATTTTCCAATCCTGCGACACCGCCCGGCCCGGTACCGGCCGACGCCGCTTCCAGCGTTGGCAATCCATTCGCAACTCCGCTTGACCGGAATGCGCCGCAGCTGCCCGGCACGGTGGCCCACTCAGCGAGTCCCAGCGTGCCTGCATCTCACAATGATGCAAGCCAGCCGCGACCGCTCTATGATTTCGACGGCGTCCCGGTCGTGGCGCCGGTTGGCGAACAGCCTGAATTGCCGGCCGATCTCGGGCTCTCATCCTACGCCTTCGATGTAGAGGCGATTCGCCGCGACTTTCCCATCCTGCGCGAAGTGGTGAATGGCCGCCCTCTAATCTGGCTCGACAACGGGGCCACAACGCAGAAGCCGCAGTCAGTCATCGACCGGCTCAGCTACTTCTACGAGCATGAGAACTCGAACGTGCATCGCGCAGCGCATGAGCTGGCTGCGCGGGCAACAGACGCGTATGAATCAGCGCGCGAGAAGACACGGCGTTTTCTCAATGCCGGAGCCACACGCGAAATTGTGTTTGTTCGAGGAGCTACGGAGGCCATCAATCTGGTGGCGCAGAGCTGGGGACGGCGCAACATCCAGAAGGACGATGAGATCGTCATCACCTGGCTCGAGCATCACGCCAACATTGTTCCCTGGCAGATGCTGTGCGCGGAAAAAGGCGCGCGCCTCCGGGTGGCGCCTGTTGACGACTCCGGACAGGTGTTGCTCGATGAGTATGAAAAACTGCTCGGCCCAAAAACGCGCCTGGTTTCCATCACGCATGTCTCGAATGCCCTGGGCACAGTGGTTCCGGTGAGGGAGATGGTGGAAGCCGCGCATCGTCACGGAGCGCGCGTGTTGGTGGATGGCGCGCAGGCTGTCTCGCACATGCGCGTGGATGTGCAGGCCATCAACTGCGATTTTTACGTCTTCTCGGGGCACAAGGTGTTCGCGCCCACCGGCATCGGGGTAGTGTACGGGAAGTCCGAAGTGCTGGATAACATGCCGCCCTGGCAAGGCGGCGGCAACATGATTCAGGACGTGACCTTCGAGAAGACGCTGTACCAGCCGCCTCCGCAGCGCTTTGAAGCCGGCACAGGCAACATTGCCGATGCAGTTGGCCTTGGCGCGGCCATTGATTATCTCGATCGCGTCGGCATTGCCAACGTCGCGCGCCATGAGCACACGCTGCTTATTTACGCGACGGATGCTCTACTGCGAATTCCCGGGTTGCACATCATCGGCACGGCGAAGGAAAAAGCCGGTGTGCTTTCTTTCGTGATGGACGGACTTCGCACTGAGGAGATCGGCGACTACTTGAACCGCAAAGGCATCGCCGTGCGCGGCGGCCATCACTGCGCGCAGCCCATTCTGCGGCGCTTCGGCGTTGAGAGCACACTCCGCGCTACCCTGGCTCTCTACAACACCTGTGATGAAATTGACGCTCTGGTTGCCGCGCTGTGGGATCTGCGTCAGGGCCGCAGTCCCGGGATTGCTTGAACCGAATTGCTTGAGTCGTTGCGTCATCGTCCGCTTGACATTCAAGCAAGCCGATGATAATTCTTGAAAAGAGAAATCTAAATGGTGATGCCAATCACATCTCGCGCTGTTGATGACGCCTCGATAACTGCGAGCGCTGTCGTCCGGCTCTGTTGTTGATTCCCTTCCTCTCCGTCTTCCCATCTCAAATTCAAAACAAATTCAGTAGATCCGTTTAGGAATTGCTTCTCGATTGATGCGCTCTGCCTTCAGGCAGACTTGCATCATGCGAGGCATTCCTGCCGGTCGATCGGCTCGCCCCAGCGCGCCGCAGCAAGAGGGGAATCCTTGTACCACAAGAAGAAAACCTGCGTAGCCAGACCGCGGCCGCATCGAATCGCGGCCATGGTCTTGATTGCTCCAGCACTTGTTGCAGGAACGCTATCGACCATTCCCGGCTCGGCCCAGGCTCCAAAGACGGCGGGCCCGTTCAGCGCCGCAGCGACCGTCGACAATTACTGCATTTCTTGCCACAGCGACGACATGCATCGCGGCGGGCTTTCTCTGGAGAGCTTCGACTTTGTGCATCCGGAAAAGAACCCTGAAGAAGCGGAGAAGATCATCCGCAAGCTGCGCGCGGGCATGATGCCGCCGCCGGGTCGTCAGCGACCTTCCGATGCGGAGTCGAACGCGCTGGCAGCAAGCCTGGAAACAAGTTTGGACCGGATCGCAACGGCGCACCCTTATGCGGGCTTCATGCCGCTGCACCGGTTGAATCGGCTGGAGTATGCCAACTCGATCAATGCGCTGCTTGGTCTGGATGTGGATGCCGTGGATCTGCTGCCTGCCGACGACATGAGCCACGGCTTTAATAACATGGCCGACGTGCTTACGGTGTCGCCGGCACTGCTTGAGGCGTACATTTCCGCTGCGGGCAAAATCAGCCGCGCGGCAATAGGCGATCCACAGGCTGTGACGGTGATGGCAACCACCATGATTCCCCGAGTCATCTCGCAGACGCGCCGCATTGCAGGTACACCTTTTGGAACGCGCGGCGGCGTGGCGATTGAACACGACTTTCCCGCCGATGGAGATTATGTATTCAAGGTCGCCTTCTACACCCACCAGCAAGGCTACCTGTTCGGCCAGAATCAGGCCAAGGGACAGCAACTGGAGATCGCGGTAAACGGGGAGCGCGTGGCAGTGGTCGACGTGAGCCCAAAGTACAAAGATACGGATGACGTGCGAACTCCGCCGGTTCACATCAAAGCGGGGCAACAGTTGGTTTCTGCGGCCTTCATCAAGCGCTTCGATGGACCGGTGCAGGATGAGGTTGAGCCCTACGAGCAGAGCTTGCTCGATGTGAATGTGGCCAATCTTCCTGGGCTGACGACGCTGCCTCATCTGCGCGGCCTCACGATCGTAGGCCCGACGCATGTGACTGGAGTGTCGGAAACTGCGAGCCGCGACAAAGTTTTCGTCGTGTACCCCGAACGTCCGGCGGATGAACCTGCCGCAGCACGCAGAATTATTGCCAATCTCGTAAGGCGCGCGTACCGCAAACCTGCCTCTGCCGTGGATGTTGACGAGGCACTGCGCTATTACCGCCTTCGCCGTACTGAGGGCGCAAGCTTTGACGAGGGCATTCGCGCGGCATTGGAATCGATTCTCGCGAATCCGCAGTTCATCTTTCGCTTTGAGGCGGTTCCGGCGCATGTGCGGCCGGGCGTCAACTACCGCATCGGAGATCTGGAACTGGCGTCGCGGCTCTCCTACTTTCTGTGGAGTGGTCCGCCCGACGAACAGTTGCTGCGCGCGGCAGCCTCTGGAGAACTGCACCAACGGCCGGTGTTGGAGCGGGAAGTAAAGCGCATGCTCGCCGATCGTCGTTCTCAAACACTGTCGACGAACTTCGCCGTTCAGTGGCTTAATCTGAAGAATCTTGACGACGTTCTCCCCGACCCCTATAAGTTTCCCAACTTCGACAACAATCTTGCTGAGTCAATGAAGCAGGAAACAGAACTGCTGTTTGGCGATGTAGCGCACAATGACCGCGATGTGCTGACGCTGCTTACCGCCAATTACGCCTTCGTGGACGAGCGCCTGGCACGGCACTATGGAATTCCCGATGTGCTCGGGAACCGCTTTCGCCGTGTGGCCATCACCGACGACAATCGCCTCGGCCTGCTTGGCGAGGCAAGCATCCTTACGCTCACTTCCACCGCCAATCGCACATCGCCGGTGGCTCGCGGCAAGTGGGTGATGCAGGTCCTGCTCGGCAGCCCGCCGCCGGCCCCGCCGCCGAACGTTCCTGCGCTTGTGGAAGCCGGAGAGGATGTGGGCCCAAGCAGTGTGCGCCAGCGCATGGAAGCTCATCGGCAGAACCCGGCGTGCGCTAGTTGCCACAGGGTCATTGACCCAATCGGATTCGCACTGGAGAACTACGACCCCACGGGAGCATGGCGCAACAGCGATGATGGCGTCAAGGTCGACGCATCGGGAAGACTGTTCGACGGGACACCGCTGAACAGTCCCGCGGACCTGCGCAATGGCATCCTGAAGCACAAAGAGGCATTCCTGCGCGCGTTCGCCGAGAACCTTTACACCTACGGCGTGGGCCGCGTTCCCGATTATCGTGACCTGCCGGAAGTGCGCACCGTCGTCGCTCGCGCGGAGCGCAACGGTGACCGGTTTTCAGAATACGTTCTGGGCATTGTTGAGAGCCCGGCGTTTACCGAACGCAGCATTCCTCGAACGCCGCACCAGCCGAGCAAAACTCAATCTGCACCTTCGAGATTGAAGGCCGATGCCGGCAGTCCCAATCGTCTGGACATGCTTCTCAAGCCAGCGGATTCGATAGTAGCTGGAGGTTCAAGATGAACTTCCACCACTCTCTATCGAACGCGCTTGAACAACGCGCCGGCACTCGATCGCATGGCTGTTGTTGTTGAACATGCACCCGTCCGCGGGTTCGATCGGCATGAGCTGCGCAGTCCGCGAATGTTGAAACGCGTGAAAGCCTTGGTCGTTGCTTCCCGTCACGCGCGATCGTTTCCTCCCCTTCACACAACAGAACTTTAGATGCCGGCGTGCCGCAAGCTGAGCCGCTGCAGGAGACCATCCAGTGTTTGTAACCAGAAAGCATCTATCTCGACGTGCTGTATTGCAGGGGGTGGGGACTGCTCTGGCCCTTCCATTGCTTGAAGCGATGGCGCCCGCCTTTGCGACCGTGGGAGCGTCGGCCGCTACCAACAAGCCGCGACTGGCATGCCTTGAGATAGTCCATGGTGCCGCAGGCAGCACAACTGATGGCACTGGGAAGCATTATTGGTCTCCTCAAAAAGAAGGCGCGGAGTTTGAATTCACGCAGACACTCGAACCGCTTTCCAAGCTGCGTGACTACCTCACCATCGTCACCGGTACTGATCTGAACGCAGCCGGGGCGTACACACCGAGCGAACAAGGCGGCGATCATTTTCGCTCCAGCGCCGCGTATCTCACCGCGTCGCACCCCAAAATGACCGAAGGCTCCGACATTCATGCCGGTATCTCCATCGATCAGATTTACTCCAGGCAATTCGGACAGGACAGCCCGCTGCCGTCGTTGCAACTCTGCATTGAAGATGTGGATTCAACCGGCGCCTGCGCCTATGGCTACGCATGCGTGTACTCGGACACCATCAGTTGGGCGTCTCCCACGGAGCCGCTGCCGATGACGCGCGACCCACGGGTGGCTTTTGAGCGATTGTTTGGTGATGGAGCCACTGCAGAAGAGCGCCTAGCGCGCCGCATGCTGGATCGCAGCATCCTGGATGGCATCGTTGGAGACATTGCACGCCTGCAATCTGGCCTCGCTTCCACTGACAAAGCGCGCCTGGACCAATACCTGACCGACGTGCGCGAGCTTGAACGGCGCATTCAGAATGTGGAGCGCTACAACGCGAAATCGGGCCAGGCAACGCTGCCCACGGCTCCGCTGGGAATTCCGGAATCTTACGACGAGCATGTGAAGCTGATGTTCGACCTGCAGGCGCTTGCATTCATGACCGACGTCACGCGTGTCTCCTCATTCAAGCTGAGCCGCGATGTGAGCCAGCGCGTGTTTCCACTGACGGGCGTCACCACGCCGTTCCATTCAGCCTCGCATCACGGAGAGAGCCCCGCGAAGATTGCTGAATACGCCAAGATCAATCGCTATCACGTATCGCTGCTTGCCTACTTTCTTGACAAGCTGAAGAACACGCCGGATGGGGATGGAAACCTGCTGGATCACACGGTGGTCCTTTATGGAAGCCCCATGGGCGACTCGAACGTGCACAACCACAAGCGGGTTCCCCTGCTGCTGGCAGGGCACGGCAGTGGGGCCTTTAAAGGCAATCTCCATTTGAGAACCGCAGAAGGAACTCCTACCGCAAACGCGTATCTCACGCTGCTGCGGAGGCTGGGTGTCGACCTGCCTGCAATTGGCGACAGCACAGGCGAGCTTGCAATCTGATGCACGAAAAGGAAACGAAGGGAGGGTTGAAACATCATGAATAGGACGCAACTCGCAATACTCAGCACAGTCTTCGCGGCCTCGTCGGCTGCGCTCGCGGCCGCTCCGGCTCTGCCCGCCGAGACCTCGGGAAGGGATGTGCCGCGGTCCGCAGTCACCGCGCACTCCGCAATCAAGGCGGACGAAGCGAATAAGCTCGCATTGGTGCACGCGGCGGAAGCCGACGATCTCGAAACCGCTTCGGCCTTGCTGAAGAAGCGTGTCCCTGCGGACGCGGAGGAGGGTGACGGAACCACTGCGCTCCATTGGGCTGCATACAACGACGATCTGGTGCTGGCACAATTGCTGATCCATGCCGGAGCAACGCCCGATGCGCGAACCCGCCTGCGAAGCCTGACACCGCTGCACATGGCCGCCGAAACCGGCGACGCGGCGCTGATCGAGGCACTGTTGAAGGCTGGAGCGAAGGTCGACGCGCTGAATGAATCGGGAACTACCCCGCTGATGATTGCGTCAGCCTCTGGAAGCACGGCCGCGGTCACAACGCTCATCTCTCACGGCGCCGATGTGAATGCACGCGAGAAAGCAAATGGCGAGACGGCGTTGTTCTTTGCCGCTTCGCGTGATCGCGCCGATGTCGTTCGCCTGCTGCTGAACAAGGGCGCGGATGCAGGAGTCAAGACGCCGGTAAGCAAGCTTGAGCGTGTATCGGTCGGCCCTGACGGCGAACTGCTGGACACCAAGAAGCCTGTTGCGAAAGACAGTGCCAAAGCCGAGCAAGCCACCGAAGCGCAATCTTCGCACTCCGCTCCCTCCAGCGCGCCCGAACCAAAGGCAGCAACAGCAGGCCAGCCAGAGGAGAAAGATGCCGAAGAGAGCAAAGCACCCGATGTAAAGCTCGACGACAGGGCGAAGGACGCATACGGCTTCACTGCGGCCGACCGCAAGAAGCGGGTGTTTGGGGCCACGCAGTTTGGCGGCTTGACAGCGCTCCTGGTTGCTGCGCGCGACGGGCAGCTCAATGCAGCGAACGCCTTTCTGGATGCGGGCGGCGACGTGAACCAGACAAGCGACACAGATCATGCCACGCCGCTGATTCTGGCCGTTATCAACGGACACTACGATCTGGCCAAGGTGCTTCTCGATCGCGGGGCCAATCCAAGGCTCGCCACTACAGATGGCGCAACCGCGCTCTATGCGGTGATCGATGTGCAGTGGGCGCCACACACGTGGTACGCGCAGCCAATCATCGCCAATGAGCACATTGGTTACCTTGACCTTGCATCCGCGCTGCTCGGGCACGGTGCAGACCCGAATGCAGCCATCGGCAGGAAGCTCTGGTTCCGGGCATTTGCCAACGACGAGACATGGTTTGACGTAGAGAGCGCAACACCTTTTCTGCGAGCGGCGATTGCAGGCGATCTTGCGGCGATGAAGCTGCTCGTGGAGCACGGAGCCAATCCAAATCTTGCCACCAAAAGCGACGACACTCCGCTGATGGCCGCAGCTGGCGTCGGTTGGGCCGCGTACTGGACACAGAATGCGCCGTACTCGCGGCTGGACGCCGTCAAGTATTGCCTGGAGCACGGAGCACCTTTGGATGCGCACGATGCCAAGGGCTATGCGGCGCTTGACGGTGCCGCCTTCCGCGGGGACAACGAGATGGTCAGCTTCCTGATTGCCAAGGGCGCCGACGTGCATGCAAAGACAAAGACCGGCGATACGGTCGCTGACCTCGCCAACGGGCTGTTTGAGCACGCAGTTGTGCATCCGGATACCGTAGCGCTGTTGGAGCGGCTGGGGTCTGTCAATTCGCACAATTGCAGATCGAACGAGTGCGTGGTCCCCACCAAGGAAGACAAGCCTGCGGTGGCAGCCAAAGAACGTACACCAACGAATAAGCAAGCCACCAGCCAACCGGGCGCTTCGGTTGCCAATGCTGCCGGCGCGCAACCCGCTTCAATCCCATTGGAGAAAAAGCAGAAATGAAAATCCTATCCCCAACCGTGATCGGCGGGCACCGCCGCTCTCACTCTGCGCTGTTAGCAATGCGATGTATCTGGTGTGACGGCCAAGGGGCCCGCCGCCTCTGTCGTCTGCTATCAGCCTCTTCCTCGCGGAGTTAAGGCATAGCAAGACTGCGATGACCGCGCAAGCCGGCCTGACCAAAACGAGCCGGCAGCGACAGGTTATCGAGATATCACCAGCACTGCTCGCCTTTGCAGGAGTGCCAACACGAAAGGATTTATCGTCATGAATCGAAGAGTTATAGCAATACTGTTAGTGATGATCGCATCGTTCACGTTGACGAGTGCGTCGGTGGGCTGGTCGCAGAATATCTCGGCCACGCTGCGTGGGACAGTGCGCGACAGCGGCGGCGCAGTGATTAGCGGCGCGGAGATTGTTGTGCAAAACAATGGCACTGGAGTGACACACGCGACAACCAGCAACAATACGGGCAACTATGTTGTTCTGCAGTTGCCGCCAGCAGCATACACGGTGACCGTGAGCGCCAACGGATTTGAACTGAGCAAGTTCAATAACATTGTTCTGAACGTCGATCAGGAAGCGCGCGTGGATGCAACACTGAAGGTAGGCGCGGTGGCACAGCAAATCGAAGTCAACTCGACGTCGATTCTGCTTCAAACAGAGGACTCTGTCAACGGTTCGGTGATCGACAGCCAAAAGCTGGAAGAGCTTCCCAGCAACAGCCGCAACTTCTGGCAAGAAGCGCAGCTCGACCCGAACGTGAGCCCCACGACCTCCGGAGACAGCCTTGCAAACCGCGGAGGCTTTATCGTTGCCGGCATCACTTCAGCCAACAACAACTATCTGCTCGATGGTTCCGACGACAACGACTGGACAACCGGCCAGCCAACGGTGCGGCCGTCGCTCGATGCAATCCAGGAGTTCAAGATCATCACCGGTGAAGCGCCCGCGGAGTTTGGACGGCGGAACGGCGGTCAAGTGGTTCTGACCACGCGCTCAGGCACCAATGAAATTCACGGTGGATCATTCATCTCTTATCGCGATGGAAACTGGAATGCTCCGCAATATGACTTCACCGGCGGACCCGTTGTGGCCCCGGCGGGAACAACCAAGCTGTTCGGCGGTTCATTCGGCGGCCCGATTCATAAAGACAAGACCTTCTTCTTTGCCACTTACGAAGGCACGCGGCTGTCCGCCGACCCGGCAGTTTCCGGCCAGACTCCGTTCGACGCTTGGAAGGGCGGAAGCTTCACCTCAGACGGGAATGCGCAGTTCGCCAGCAAAATCATTGACCCAAGCACCGGCGTGGCTTTCGCTCAAAATGCAGGCGGCCTTTATGAAGTTCCGGCGAATCGCATCTCTGCTGCTTCCAAACTACTGCTTCAATACTTCCCAGAGGCTACGTCGCAGGCCGGTACTGTGGGCGCCTTTGCCAATCACAAGCCGAACACGCAAGACGAAAATCAAGGCACATTCCGGCTGGACCAGACGCTCACCAGCAAGGACACGCTCAACGGCATTTACACCTTGCTCGACGGCTTTGATGCCGGCACGATCGGCGATCTAGTGGTGGCTAACTCGGTGGTTCCAGGCTTCGGTGGGCAGGGACCGCACCTCTATCAGCACGCCTCCATATCGGAGCAGCACACCTTCAGCCCAAGGCTGTTCAACGAACTGCGAGCAGGCTTCAACCGCATGGACGCTGGCTATGGCAACCAGGATTCTTCCCAGGGCAATGTGGTGGGGGCGCTCGGACTTCCACAGGGTGGCAACTACATGGAGCCGGCGACGAACGGAAACCTCGGCGTGCCCAGCATCAACATTGCCGGGCTGAGTTCGATTGGTACTTCCAACAACCCCCAGTGGCGCGGCGACAATACCGTTCAGCTTTCAGACGGGCTGACTTTCGTGCGCGGCAACCATACGGCCAAGGTTGGCTTCGATATCCTTGACTTCTTCAAGCATTCCTTCTTCGTCTCGACCGGCAGAGGCAGTTTCACCTTCAACGGTCAGTACACAGGCGGAAAAGGAAATCTGCAGAACGAGTTTGCCGACTTCCTGCTCGGCGACATCTATTCCGACACATACGGAAACGGCAACGAGAATCAATATCCGATTCAGCACAGTGGCGCGCTCTTCGCTCAGGATGAGTGGAAGGTCACCCCATCGCTCACTTTGAACTATGGTCTCCGCTGGGAGTATCTTGGGCCGGTGCGCGAGGCTTACAACCTGATCAATCACTTCGATCAAGTGAACAACAACATCGTTACCGGCCAAGGCCAGGTATACGGCCTGGACAACAGCACAGGGCTGCTGCAGCAGACCGGCACGCTTCCGCCGTACCGCGACAACTACGCGGCCATCTATTCAAACGTGGCTCCGCGCGCGGGCTTTGCCTATCGCCTGAATGGGCGCGAAGACACTGTGATCCGTGGAGGTTTCGGCACTTACTACGGCATCCCGGCGATCCAGACCTGGAACTCGGCAAACGGTCTCGGCGCTCCGTTCCTTCTTTCCAAGTCGTTCACCGGTCCCACGCCTTCGAAAGCAACCGGCGTCACGGCCAACCCGTATCAATGGGGACCGACCGCGTTTGGGTCCGCCGGTACGCAGACCGTGAACAGCATCTCGATCACCACTGAGAACCCGCATATCCGCGCGCTCTTCACGGACCAATACAGCCTTGGCATTCAGCATGAGTTCGGCAAAGCTGCAATCGTCGAAGCCTCGTATCAGGGGTCGCGCACCTTCCACAACGTAAGCTCGCAGAACATCAACATCCCCACGCTGCAAACCCGGCTCGCAAATCCCGCGCCCAGCGTCTCGGTCAATTCCCTGCGCCCTTACAACACCATCGGAACCGGCTCTGAATGGAGTTCCATCTCTTATCTCAGCGACGGTTACTACTCCAACTACAACAGCCTCTTGCTGCGCGCAGAGCGCCGGTTCGAGAACGGGTTGAACTTTCAGTCCTACATCGTCTACGCGAAATCGCTGGAAGTAAGCAGTCTGCAGAACCCTGACGACTTTCGTTCCAACTACGGACCGTCGGCATGGGATCAGAAGTTTCGCTCTGTGACCAGCGGCATCTACAGCCTGCCCTTCGGGCACGGCCAGCGCTGGCTCAACTCCGGCTCTCCCCTGGTCGACTACACGATCGGCGGTTGGCAGGCCTCGACGGTGGTTACATTCCAGAGCGGCAGGCCTGTCAGCACCGGCACTACCGATTCGCTGGCATCCTACACCGGCGCAAGCGATCGTGCCTTCGCGGTCTCCGGGGTCAGCGCAACAGCCAAGACAGACGGGAACACGGGTCTGGGCACGCACACCCCGCAGAACTGGTTCAATACTGCCGCATATCGCTCCAACGATCCAGCGAACGGAACGAACTACACCAGCGATACGGCGAGCGGATATGTGTACAACTACGGAACGGCTGGATACGACAGCGTTCGCGGACCAGGCCTTCAGGATGTGGATTTCGGTCTGATCAAGCATGTCCGGGTAAACGATCATAACTCGGTGGAGTTTCGCGCGGATGCATTCAACATTCTGAATCATCCCAACTTCACCAACCCATCCGCGGCCTACGGCGGCGCAGTGGGTACGGGAATCACGCCTGGAACCACTTCGGTGATCACCTCAACGGTCAACTCCACCGTACCCACAGCAACTGGTGGTCCGCGTCAGTTACAACTAGCACTGCGCTACTCGTTCTAGTCGATGGACGCACGCGATGCGCCCACATAGTTATCAATGGGCGCATTGCTTTCACCCGAATCTGGCGCTCGGCGTCGGTTTCAGCGAACTCATAGAAAGGGCAATTCAATGTCACACAAGAGACCTCAACCGACGACGCGAACAGTGGTACACGCGCCTGCCGCGCTCATGCTTGTTGCTTTTCTATTCATGGCATCAAAGCAAGGCTTGGCGGTAGATCAGACAACCGCAAAGAAGACAGCCGATAAACCCCCGTCGCACCTGAAGCAAGAAGTAGTCGACATCGAACTGCTCACCTGGCCCGAGATCTACAAGGCAATCCACGAACAGGGCAAAACGACAGTTCTCCTTTTTAACGGCGGGACGGAACAGCGCGGCCCGCAAGGGGTTACCGGTGCGCACAATTTCATTGCGCAGGCCACTGCAGATCAGATTGCACGCAAGCTTGGCAATGCGCTGGTTGCGCCGGTGCTTCCCTACTCGATCAATCGGGCAAATCCCAATCTGCCAGGAACCATCGGCATCTCCAGCAAGACATTTGCGGACATCAACGAAGAGGTTGCAGAGCAATTGATCGCGAACGGGTTCAAGAATGTAGTTCTGCTCGGCGACCATGGTGGAGGGCAGAAGGAGTTGAAGGAAGTGGCCGCTAAGCTGGATGCCGAGTGGGCGCCCAAGGGTGTGCGTGTGGTTTATTCGGACGGGCCGTACACGCAGGCGAATCAGGAGTTCTTTGCGTGGCTCGACAAGAACGGCTATCCGCCGAGCGAGCATGCTGGAATTCCAGACACCTCCGAGCTTTTGTACCTCGAAGGCAATCAACGATGGATCCGCAAGGAGCTTCTGCCGACTGCTCTCGGCGATCCGCCGCGCAAGCCAGGAGAGCCGCGCGATCCAAATGCGAAGCGTATCAACAACGGCATCAGCGGCGACGCGCGGCGTTCCTCTTATGCACTGGGAAAGCGATTCATCGATCTGAAGGTTGCAGACGGCGTAGCGCAGATTCAGGATTTACTGAAGGCCCCGGCAGTCGCTTCAGGGCAGTAAGGGTCGCAGAATGCGCAGGGCCGGCTCGGGCCCGATCCCCACCGGCCTTGGATGATGACAGCAAGCGAAACCAGAAAGGTTGAGGTATGACAAATGAGTTCAAGTATTGTTGATGCTCCTTCTACGGCCGGCGCGATCGAACTGAAATCCACCGCTCCGCTCGCATTTCTCTACGAACATCCGCAGTGGTTCAATCCCATCTTTCAAGAGCTTGACCGTCGCGCGGTTGCATACACTAAGATTCACGCGCCGGAACACTTCTATTCCGCGGGAGAATCCGCGCCTGCGTTTCGCGTGCTGTTCAACCGCATGAGCCCTTCGGCAGACCGGCGCGAGCACGGCACCGCAATCTTCCATACATTGGCGTGGCTTGGACAGCTTGAACTGCAGGGCATTCGCGTCTTGAACGGGACCGAGGCATTCCGCTACGAGGTTTCCAAGGCGCTTCAACTCTCGCTGCTCTCTTCGCTCGGCATTCCTTATCCCAAGTCGCGCGTCATCCACGACCCACGCCATGCCGTCGCCGCAGCAGAGGGCTTGCGTTATCCCGTGGTGGTAAAGCCCAATGTGGGCGGCAGCGGCGCAGGCATTGTCCGTTTCAACAGCAAGGAAGAGTTGCAGGCGGCCATCGACGCCGGCACATTGCACTTGGGCTTTGACCACATTGGCCTGGTGCAGGAGTTTATTCCTGCCCGCGGCGGACACATTACGCGCGTGGAGACGCTTGCGGGCAAGTACCTCTACGCCATAAGTGTCCACCTGACTGGCGAGACCTTCGATCTTTGCCCGGCGGATATCTGCCAGACTGCGCGCGGCGAGAGCCTGGCGAACGCCTGCGTGATTGAAGGCGCGAAGGCGGGCCTGAAGGTGGAAGGCTATACGCCTCCCGCAGAGGTGATCGATGCAGTCGAACGCATCGTGCGCGCGGCCCGCATCGATGTGGGTGGAATCGAATACGTGATCGACGATCGCGATGGGCAGATCTACTACTACGACGTGAATGCGCTCTCCAACTTTGTTGCGGACGCGCCCCGTGTCATTGGCTTCAACCCTTTTGTGAATCTCGCCGACTTTCTCGAAGCCGAGGTGGCACATGCCCAAAAGTAAAAGTTGTATTCGCTTCGGCTACTGGATGCCGGTCTTTGGTGGCTGGCTGCGGAATGTGGATGACGAACAGATGCAGGCCAGTTGGAGCTATGTGAAGCGTCTGGCACAACGGAGTGAAGAGATCGGCTTCGATCTCTCGCTGGTGGCTGAACTCAACCTCAACGACATCAAAGGAGTCGGCGCGCCAAGCCTGGATGCCTGGTCTACCGCCTCCGCACTTGCAGCCGTGACCGAGCGTTTGGAACTGATGGTCGCCGTACGGCCTACGTTTCATGCGCCCGCACTGCTCGCCAAGCAGGCCGCCAACATTGACCACATCAGCAATGGCCGGCTTTCGCTGAATGTAGTTTCCTCCTGGTGGGAGCAGGAGGCGCGCATGTATGGTGTGCACTTTGAAAAGCACGACGACCGCTACGCGCGCACTTCCGAATGGCTGGATGTGGTCAACGGAGTTTGGTCGGAGCCGAGCTTCAGCTTTGCAGGCAAATATTACTCCGTAGAGAAAACTGTGCTCGAACCAAAACCAGTCCGAAAGCCGCGGCCCACGCTCTATGCAGGAGGTGAATCCGACGCGGCCAAGAATCTGATTGCGCAAAAGTGCGATGCCTACGTGATGCACGGCGACCCCCCGGAGTATGTCGCCAAGAAGATCGCCGACATGCGCGAGCGCCGCAATCGATTCGGATTGCCGCCGATGCAGTTTGGCGTTGCGGGCTACGCCATCGTTCGTGAAACGGAAGCCGAAGCGAAGCGCGAGTTGCAGCGGATCACCGATGTGAAGCAGAATGCCTCGGGATTTGCGAACTACCAGCAGTGGCTGAACGGAACGCAACTTGAACAGCGAATGTCCATTGAGGAATACTCCGTCTCCAACCGCGGGTTGCGCAGCGGCCTGATTGGAACGCCGAACCAGGTGCAGGATCGTCTGGGAGAATTCGAAGCTGCGGGCGTGGATCTCGTCCTGCTGCAATTCAGTCCTCAGCTTGAGGAGATGGAACGATTCGGCGAGTCAGTCATCTCTGCGCTGGTGCCCGCATGACAACCGCTGTCCGTGCTGACGTCCGGCGAGTGGCTCCCCGGAAGGCTTTGCAGGTGCATGGGGTATGGCTGCTCGTCGTGAGCCTGGCTCTGCTCGCCGGCGGATGCAAAGGCCGTGGTGGAGATGTTCTGCGCGTGGGTGTAACGCCTGGCCCAGCCGAAGATCTTCTGCACTCCGTGGAGCCAGAGCTAGCACGTCATGGAATACGGCTTGATATTGTCACCTTCTCTGACTATGTGCAACCCAACATGGCGTTGGCAAGCCACGATGTCGACGCCAATCTCTACCAGAACACCGTCTTTCTCAATCAATTCAATCGCGATCATCAGACACATTTTGTTTCGTTGTCCAAGGTATATCTGCCCCTGATGGCAATCTATCCTGGCCGCACAAAGAGCCTGGCCGCACTCAGCATCGGAGTTCGCATCGCCATTCCCAACGATCCAGTGAATCACGACAGGGCACTCCTGCTGCTGGCGAAGGCAGGCTTGCTCACAGTTGTGCAAACGGATGTGGCGACGCTGCGCATTTCCGCCAATCCGAAATCGATCAAACTCGTGGAACTCGATGCGGCGCAATTGCCGCGGAGCCTTGACGATGTGGATGCGGCCGTGATCAACGCAAACTTCGCGCTCGATGCGGGCTTAAGTCCAGCCAGAAATGCACTACTTTCCGAAACGCGCGAGTCGCCCTACTCCAACGTGCTGGCCGTGAATGCTGACGCGCAGAGCGATCCGCGCTTCCGTACCCTTGCAGCCGCACTCACCTCGGGCGAAACGCGCGCATTCATCACGGCGCACTATGGAGGAGCGATCTATTCCGCGGAATAATCCCATCTCGTTGTCGGCCTTTCCAACCATCTATGTCCATGGCCTGACAAAACGCTTCGCGGGCGCGCCCGCCGCAGCGTTGAATGACGTGAATTTGGAAGTGGAAATGGGGACCATTCATGGTGTGCTGGGTCTCAGCGGCGCCGGCAAATCCACGCTCCTGCGCTGCATCGCGCGCCTGGAGAAGCCGGACGCAGGCGAGATCAGGATTGCCGGCAGCGATTGGACGAGCCTGAGCGATGCAGAACTGCGCCGCGAACGCGGGAAGATGGGCATTGTGTTTCAGCAATTGCACCTGCTCTCATCGCGCACAGTAGCAGCGAACGTTGCTCTTCCCCTCGAGTTGCATGGAACTCCGCGCCTGGCAATTTCTTCCCGCGTGGCCGAGTTGCTTGAGTGGTTCGGCATTGCCGATAAGGCCGCCGAGTTTCCGGCCCAGCTCTCCGGTGGGCAACGCCAGCGCGTGGCCCTGGCTCGCGCGCTTGCCACCGGGCCTCGCGTGCTGCTTGCTGACGAGCCAACTTCCGCACTGGACCCGGAGACGCGTGCATCGGTGCTGAACACGCTCAATGGAATTCGCGATCGGCTTGGCATTAGCATTCTGATCATTACTCACGACTTGCGTTCAACCGCAAGCCTTTGCGACTCGGTCACCATTCTCGATGCGGGGCGTGTGGTCGAGACGGGCGCTGCAGATCAAGTGTTGAATCGCCCCTCGAGCGAGGTGACGCGCCGCATGCTGGCCTATTCGCAGGCGCCTTCGGCCCAATCAAACGAGTCGCACCATCTCCACTTCGAGGAGATCGCCCAGCCATGACGAATATCATGCCCGCACTGCTGTCGGCGACGCTTGAGACTCTGATCATGGTGGCTGTTTCAGTGTCGTTCTGCGTCGTGTTCGGACTCACGCTCGGTGCGTGGCTCGCGATAAGTTCGCCGCAAGGGATCGCGCCCTCGCGTTCCGTTCACCAGTTGCTGGCTGCCTTCGCCAACATCTCACGCAGCATTCCCTTTCTCGTATTGATTGTCCTGTTGCTGCCATTCACGCGCTTCCTCGTTGGCACCTCCATCGGCACCGCGGCGGCCATCATCCCCCTCGTCGTGGGCGGCACTCCTTATGCAGCGCGGCTGGTTGAAGCAGCTTTGCTCGACGTCGATCCCGGCCTTATTCAGGCGGTAGTTACGTTGGGCGCGTCTCCGGCGCAGGCCGTATGGAAGGTCTATCTTCCCGAAGCTATTCCGGGACTCATTCGCGCCTTCACGGTGCTGGCCATTACCATGATCAATTTTTCGGCCATGGCCGGCGCCGTGGGCGGAGGCGGCCTGGGCGACCTGGCCATTCGCTACGGCTACCAAAGGTTTCGACTCGATGTCCTCGTTCTCTGCTGCGTCATTCTCATCGTGCTCGTCCAGACCATTCAGATTGGCGGAAACTCTCTTGCGCGCCGCCTTGATCGCCGCTGACGCTCCCTTCTGCCCATGCATTGCCGCTGCGAATTCAAAAGCAAGACTACAAGCCAGATAATTTTCCGGTTCATTGAAAGGAATAGTACCGTGTCCGCCAAGCTCATTCACGCTTCGCCCAGTTTTCACTCCCACGCCGCAGTTGCTTCGTCGCTCTCGCTCAGCCACCTTGCTCCCGGCGTTCTGCAATCCGAGATCCGCGCCATGAGTGTCGAGTGCGATCGCATCGGCGGCATCAACCTCGCCCAGGGCATCTGCGACACGCCGGTTCCAGCACCTGTCGAGCAGGCCGCCATCCAGGCAATACGCGAGGGTCAGAATATCTATACCCGGCTCGATGGCATCACCCGCCTGCGCAACGCCATCGCGGTGAAGCTTCGCCGCGAGTCTTCACTTGATTACGATCCCGACCACGAAATTCTCGCCTCGTCCGGAGCCACCGGCGGATTCCATGCCGCCGCCATGGCCCTCCTCAATCCAGGCGATGAAGTGCTGCTCTTCGAGCCCTTCTATGGCTACCATGTCTCAACGCTCAAGGCCATGCGCGTCGCTCCCGTCTTTGTTCCCCTGGCCGAACCCGACTGGGCTCTCGATATCGACGCCCTGCGCTCTGCTATTACTCCACGCACGCGCGCATTGGTGCTCAACACTCCCGCGAATCCCAGTGGCAAGGTCTTCTCTCTCGTCGAACTGGAGGCCATTGCAGAAGTCGTGCAGGCGCACGACTTGTTCCTCATTACAGACGAGATTTACGAGTACTTCGTCTACGATGGAGCGCGCCACATCAGCCCCGCTTCCCTGCCCGGCATGAAGGAACGCACCATCGTCATTTCCGGCTTCTCGAAGACATTTTCCATTACAGGTTGGCGCGTCGGATATGCCGCGGCCGATGCGCGCTGGCTCGGCGCCATGGCTTACTTTCACGACCTCACATACGTCTGCGCGCCCTCGGCATTCCAGCATGCCGCCGCCGCTGGATTGGAACAACTGGGGCCAGGGTTTTATCACCAACTCGCCACAGACCACCAGTCGAAGCGTGCCCTGCTGCTCAGTGCATTGCGCGATGCCGGCTTCTCACCGTCGATCCCCGAGGGCGCTTACTACATACTGGCGGATGCCACGCATCTGCCCGGCAGAACTGCTGCTGAAAAGGCGCGTCATCTCCTTGCCAACACGGGAGTGGCATCTGTGGCCGGCTCCGCGTTCTTTCGGCCTGGTCGCGGCGAGCACCTGCTGCGCTTCTGCTTTGCCAAGAAGGATAACGATCTCGACAAAGCTTGTGCCCGTCTTCGCGGCCTTTCGGCAAGAGACTAATAAGGAACCTCGCCGCGTGACGACCAGTAAAGAGCAAACCCGTCCTCTGCGAGAATGGAAACGAGATGATAATCAAGATTGCCAGTGTTGGAGAACCTGTATTACGTGGCGAAGCGAGACCTTTGACGCCAGAAGAGATTCGCAGCCAGCGCATCGGAGACCTTATCGGTCACATGCGCGAGACGCTGTCAGATCCTCCCGGCGTCGGCCTCGCCGCTCCACAGATCGGTGAGCCGCTGCAGCTAATCATCATTGAAGACAAGGCTGACTATCATGCGAATCTTTCGCAGGCTGACCTGGTAGAACGTGAGCGCAGCCCGGTGCCATTTCATGTTTTGATCAACCCTCGAATTAGTCTTGTATCGCCTCCGGAAGTTACTTTTTTTGAAGGTTGTCTCAGCCTTCCAGGTTTCACGGCAATTGTGCCGCGCGCTCGCCGGGTGCTAGTTGAGGCTTTGGATCATCGTGGTGAACCGGTGCGCATCGAGGCCGCGGGCTGGTATGCGCGCATCCTGCAGCACGAGATCGACCATCTGCGCGGAACGCTGTATATCGACCGGATGTGGAGTCGCAGTTTTTCTTCGCTTGAGAATTACAACCGGCATTGGAAATCGAAGACTACGTCCGAGCTCAGGCAGGCATTTGATGACACATAGCACGAAATTCTTTGAAGCCATCCTGACTGCCAGTCGATCCAATTCTTGAGGTTAGGCATGCGACTGAAACCGTTCCTGCTGGATATGTGGCTGGACACCTACGAACATGGCATCGAATTCAATCTGGCCGCCAGTACCGGCCCGTCTTGGACCCTAAAGGAGATTCTGAATCTCGCCGGAGACCAGGAACGCGAGCGCTTCCTGAATCAAAAGGTTGTTTACGGCCGGCCCGCAGGCGCCGAGGGTTTACGTTCGGCAATCGCCGAGATGCACGGCGTGGATCGAGAGGCCGTACAAGTCGTTACCGGCGCCTCGGAAGCCCTGCTCATTCTCATGTGGCTGGCTGCAGAGCCGGGGGCCAACGTCATCCTGCCTCAGCCGGGCTTCACCACATTCTCGGCCTTGCCTGAGTCGCTGCGGCTTGAGACTCGCTACTACGGCATTAGAAAGGAAAACGGCTTCCGCATCGACGTGGAAGAAATCAAGAGGCTCGCGGACCGGAATACCAAACTGATCCTGGTCAACAGCCCGCACAATCCCACCGGCGCCACAATCAGCGACGCGGAAATGGACAGCCTGCACGAATTTACGTCCTCGCGTGGAATTCAACTAGTCAGCGACGAAGTCTACCATCCTATCTTTCATGGACATCCGGCAAAGTCGGCCGCCCGCCTGCCCCATGCCACTGTGATCCATGATTTCTCGAAGGCATTTCCTCTGTCGGGAATCCGGACCGGATGGATGATCGAGCACAATCTCAAACGCCGCAAAGATTACTGGAATGCGCGCGCCTATTTCTCCATTACAAACAATACAGCCGGCGAATTTCTGGCGGAGCTCGCCATGCGCCACCGCGATGTTGTGCTCGGCAGAACGCAGAAAGTAGCCAGCGAAAATCTTCGGCACCTTGGCCGTTTCATGTCCGAGCATCAGGGGACAATCGGCTGGGTTCCTCCTCGCGGTGGAATGACTGCGTTTCCCTGGCTCGTGAGCGGAGAACACAGCCGCGCCTTCTGCCAGGCGGCGGCGGAACGGGGTATCCTGCTCGCTCCTGGGGACTGCTTCGATGCGCCTCAGCATTTCCGCCTTGGCTTCGCCGCAATGGCCGAGAAATTCCCCGATGCCCTGGACCGGCTGGGAGAATTGGTCAAGAGCTGGTCAAGCGTCCATGTGCCAGTGGCCTAGCGTTACTCACCGCACTTTCTCAAAGAAAGAGATTCAGAGGAAAAATGGCCGAACTCATTGCGGGTCTGATCGATGTATTTGCCGACGCGCCATTGGCGGGCAATCCGCTCGCCGTGGTGCAAGACGCGTACGGACTGAGGGTACCCTCGATTTCGCATTATTGAATTACCTGCTGTGGAGGTCATGGCAAATTGCCACGCTCTCTCACTTGCCTTTGGGGGTAGCCCGTGTCCACTCACCGTCGCATCGCCCGGTGCAAATCCCATTTGTAGCCTTTTGTCACGGGTTTCGCCTCAACGTGTGTCCTACGTGTCGTGTCTTTTTCGGAACTCCCGGGAGTTCCGGGGTGTTGGCATACAAAAGTGCCAACATGGACCGCGTTGATCACGGAATCGACATGCAGTTTGAGACTTGATTCGTGAAAATCAGAATGCTTATTTTCTGGCAACCTTGGCAGCAGCTTCCAGTTCACTCCGGAAGCGTGCTGCCTTTGCGGGATCGTGCAGGCCATCGTAGATGGTGGCGAGGTCATTGCGCACCATCATCAGAAAGCGATCGTTTGGGTCCACCTGTTTTACCAGGCCGTCATATCCAAACAGCGACTCCGGCTCCGCTTCCGCAAAGCGGCCTTCGCGCAGCAGGGCGCGTCCCAGCTTGAGATGAGCCACCGTGTCATTGAGGCTGTTGGCTGAGTACGCGTCGAGTCTGCTGACGGCGTCCCGATACATTCGCTCCGCGCATGGAAGGTCCTTTCTCTCCAGGCAGACGCTGCCCAGATTGGAGTAAGCCACGGCGACCGATGGGTACTTATCACCGAACAGCTGCTTCCACGCATCCCTTGCCTGGGTAAAGTAATTCTGCGCAGCATCGAGCTGTTTGCTTTGGAAGGCGAGGATTCCGAGCTGGTTCTGCGTGGTGGCAACTGTTGCGTTCACGGGTCCGTTGACGCGCTTCTGGATTTCGAGCGCATGCTCCAACAGGCTCTGCGCCTCCGCCGCCTGTTTATCGAAGGTGAGCGGTTGCGCGAGCGCTGTCATGTTGGCCGCAGTCTCCGGGTGGTCAGTCCCGTACCAGGCCTCAGTGATCGCAAGGGCGCGGCGATAGTAAGCTTCGGACGCAGGATAGTTGCCGCGATTCATCTCGATCGCGCCCAGGTTGTTCAGTTCCTGCGCAGCGGCCGGGTTTGCACTGCCAAGCAGCCGCTCATCGATCTCCAAAGCCTGCATGTTGAGCTTCTCTGACAATTCGTACTTGCCCAGGTAGAAGTAAGCATTTGCCAGCTCAGTCAGGTTCTCGGCGGTCGCAGTGGTGGCATCGCTGTTCTGGGGCTGGAGCTTCAGAGCGGCTGCAAGAATCTGCAACGCCTCATCGTATTTGGCGCGCACGTCCAGCACGGTGCCCAGGGCAACCATGGCCCGGAGTGTGGCAGTGCGGGCGGCATCGGGGCTCGATGCCGAAACCGCGCGCTGGCTCATCGCCAGCCCCTGGCGCACCAAGGCTTCAGCTTCGTCCAGCTTTCCCTGGTCTTTACGA
>Ga0182030_10006337_pt1 | contig 24980 bp, 14 predicted proteins | sample 812S3MmetaG_FD_121299 | JGI IMG/M metagenome (GOLD analysis project Ga0182030, IMG submission 121299) | Permafrost microbial communities from Stordalen Mire, Sweden - 812S3M metaG (Illumina Assembly) | ecosystem: Environmental > Terrestrial > Soil > Wetlands > Permafrost | place: Sweden...
CAGAACAGGCTGCCCGAGCAGATCGGCCTGGAGTTGCATCAAATCGCTATTCTCGCTGGCGCCACCGTCGGCATAGAGGGCCGAGGCCATGCCGGGCTGTCGCCGTTGCATCTCCTCAAAGACGTCGGCAACCTGATGCGCAATCGCATCAATCGCAGCATGGGCCAGGTGAGCAACCGTCGAAGTGCGCGTCAGGCCGAAAACCGCCCCGCGCGCCTCGCTATCCCAATAGGGAGCGCCCAGACCGTTCATGGCGGGAACCAGGTACACTCCACCGGAATCGCTAACGGAGCCGGCCAGCGTGAGTGCGCTTTCGACCGGGGTATTGGACTCGAGGAAATTTCCCACCCACTGCACCGACGCGCCGGTCATCGTAATGTTGCCCTCGAGCGCATACTGCAACTTGCCGCCCCTCGCCCAGGCAACCGTTCGCGCCAGCGCGCCATCCGCAACGCCAGCATCCGTACATAATGTCATCAGGGAAGAGCCTGTCCCGTATGTCGCCTTGACCGGGCCCGGAGAGAACACACCGTGCCCCACCAACGCCGCGTGCGAGTCGCCAATAGCGCTGGCAATCGGAATTCCACCAGGAATGCCGCCCTTCGCGGCTGTTTCGCCGATGATTCCGCTCGATGCGACCACCGACGGAAGCATGGCGGCTGGAATACGAAATAGCCGCAGCATCTCTTCGTCCCATCGCCCCTCCGCCAAGTTGAAAAGCTGGGTCCGAGAAGCGTTGCTGGCATCGGTCGCATGAACAGCTCTTCCTGTCAACTTATAGATAAGCCAGCTATCCACGGTGCCCAGGCATACTTCGCCCGCTTCGGCGCGCGCGCGTAGTCCGTCCGTGTGGTCCAGGAGCCATTCGACCTTGCTCGCGGAGGATAGTGGGTCCACACGTAGCCCGGTGTGGCTCTGGATGAGCGGTTCCTTTCCCTCGCGCACCAGTTGCGCACAGCGTTCGGCCGAGCGCCGGCATTGCCACACCACGGCCGGCGCTACCGGCTCCCCGGTACGCCGATCCCACAGCACCACTGTTTCGCGCTGGTTCGTGATTCCGATGGCGGCGATCGCATCGACTCCAACCTTTTCGCGACAGGACTGCATGACCTTGCAACTGGCACGCCAAATCTCATTCGCGTCCTGTTCAACATATCCAGCGCTGGTGGTAGCGACTCGCATCGCAACCGATGAGCGAAACACCACCTTCCCCGCTCTGTCTACCAGCACCGCCTTGGTGTTCGTGGTTCCCTGGTCCAATGCGAGAATCAGATCGCCTGTCATGAGCTGTTACCTCGACTTCAGTAGTTCAACCGCCGCGGACCGTATGCCTTCGGCCGTCAGGCCGAAATGCTCCAGGAGAAACTCGGCGGAGCCTGTGGGCGCAAACACTCCAGGAACGCCTAGAATGCGCATCTTGGCCGGGTGAGTCTGCGTGACAATCTCGGCGACCGCTCCGCCCAATCCCCCATAGATGGAATGCTCTTCCGCTGTCACAATGCCGCCCGTGTTCCGTGCTGCATCGATGATCGCCTCGCGGTCGATGGGCTTTACCGACGACATGTTCAGAACGCGTGCCGATATCCCAGCCTTCTGCAGTTCTTCGGCCGCCTGCAAGGCGCGGCACACCATCACGCCATTCGCCATCAGCGTAATGTCGCTCCCTTCGCGCAAACGGATTGCCTTGCCGAGTTCAAACTTCATTCCGGCTTCAAAAAGGTCCGGGACCGGGATGCGGCTCATGCGAAGAAACATGGGTCCCTTGTGGATCCCGCTATACTCCATCACCGCTTCGGTTTCAATCGCGTCCGCCGGCACAATGATCGTCATGTTGGGAATGATGCGCATCCAACCCACATCTTCAATGGATTGATGGGTAGGTCCCAACTCCCCGTACGCCATGCCGGAAGAGATGCCTACCAACCGGACGTTGTGGTTCGAGTACCCGAGATCGATCTTGATCTGCTCCATGGCTCGCGCGGTCAGGAAGCACGCCGCTCCGCACACGTAGGGAATCTTGCCGCCATTGGCCAATCCAGCGCTTACGCCCACCATGTTCTGCTCGGCAATGCCAACGTTGATGAAACGCTGCGGAAACTTGGATTGAAAGCCTTTCAGCTTGGCAGATCCAACCGAGTCGTTCACCACGGCTACGATGCGCTCATCCGCCAACGCCATCTCTTCAAGCTTCTGGGAATACGCATTACGACAATCTACCATCCGGCTCACCGTTGGCCCCTTTCCAGTTCGGCAATCGCCTTCTGTAACTCATCGTCGGTCGGCACATGATGATGCCACGATGGACGGTTTTCCATAAAGGACACACCCTTGCCCTTGATTGTGTGTGCCAAAATGCAACTCGGCACGTTGGGCGTGAAGGGAGCGGCGCGGAGACATTCGACTACCGCATGCATGTTGTTGCCGTCAACTTCGCGAACATCCCAACCGAAGGACCGCCAGCGCTCGGCCATGGGCTCCATATTGATGGTGTTTTCGGTGAAGTCGCCCTGCTGGATCCGGTTGCGATCAATGATCAGAACCAGGTTATCCAGCTTGTATTGCGATGCGCACATACCTGCTTCCCAGTTACTCCCCTCCTGCAGCTCCCCGTCGCCCACCAGCACGTAAGTACGCCACGAAGCGCCGCTCATCTTCGCCGCCAGTGCACAGCCCACGCCGATGGGCAGACCGTGGCCCAGGGGGCCTGTGTTCGCCTCTACCCCCGCGACTTTATTGCGGTCGGGATGCCCGTTCAGCTTCGATAGAGGGGCCATATAAGTATCAAGATCCGCGTCCGACAGAAACCCTGCACCTGCCAAGGCCGCATAGAGCGAGCTCGAACAATGCCCTTTGCTCATGATGAAGCGGTCGCGTTCCGGGTCGCACGGGTTGGACGGATCTACATGGAGGATCGCCCCATAGAGCGCAGTCAGAATATCCGCCGAGGAGAAGTCTCCCCCGGGGTGGCCAAGTTTTGCCCGATGCACCATCTGCAGGCTGCGAATGCGTGTACGCATCGCTCGCCGGCCGAGACTTTCATAATCGGTATCCGTTATTGCTGTCCTATTCATCTCCCGTCAATCCCCTCACGACTTTTGATCTTGAAATCATCATACACAACTCTGTGCATATACGCATAAATATGATTTACCTTTTCTCCTGCCGGCTGGTCAGAGCTTCGGTTGCACTTTCACTACCACATGCCGGTAGCATGCCAAGGCGGTGGGCTCCTAGCCGCAATCTTTTTGCGGATCAAGGGCTGGAACGCAATCTACAAGAAAACGGCAAGCGTAGAAGTCGTCGCGCATGGGTCCAGCGGTTACGCTCCAGACACCATCCTCGCCTTTGGCCATCGACATAGTCTGGCCCATGGTTAACGATGCTACATGTCAATTGACTGCGACTAGCACGCATGGAATTGCACCAGTGCGGATAAAAGGTCAATTGGGAATATAGACCTTGGCCCAATGCCGGCAGGAGAAGAGTTCGTAGCCCAGACCACGCAGACAATCGACAACCATGCGGATGGTCGGCGTGCCCTGCGTTTGCAATGCCAGAGGCACGTGCCGCGGACGTTCGGGGTTCAGAGCTTAGCCGCATCGGATCGCCCCGCGCCTCGGCAGCGGCAAACAGGCAGCAGCCCGCTCGTCCAATTCGGGGGACAATTTCACGAAACGTCTCCGAATCTCCGCAGTAGACCCTGCTTCGCATGATCGCCATCACGCGACCTCATCCTGAGGGTATTGGAAAATGCGCTGGTTTTGGCACTGTGCGATCATCGGATAGAGTCCCAGTCGGGTGAGGTGTGCGGCTGCCTCACCCGGCCTGGAGTTATGGGTTTAGAACAACAATTTGAGAGCAAACTGCATCTGTCGAGGGGTTGAATTGGCCGCGGTTGCAGAGATCACACCGAAGGTTGCCGGGGTGCTCAAAACGTTACCGGGCTGCGCCCAGTTCGCGGTATTGGTTATGTTGAAGAACTCCGAGCGGAATTGGAGCTTTAGACGTTCATGTAGTTCAAAATCCTTGAGCAGCGAGGCATTCAGAACGCAAGCTCTCGGACCGTATACCGAATCGCTGGCTTCGTTTCCTGCCGTTCCAACAGTCTGGGTTTTGAATGCCGTTGTGTCGAAGAATTTGCCGATGCCGGGGTGGGAGAGCGTAGCCGAACCGGTTTGATTCGGACGGTCGCTGGTTATACCCGGCAAATTGATTGCGGCAGCTCCGTCAGTGACCGTAAAGGGAATGCCGGTCTGCCAGAAGCCCATCAGGGCCGCCTGCCAGCCACCGGCCACACGACCGACAAAGCCGGTCTGTGACTTGGCGAAGGGCAAGTCGTAGATGAGCGATCCGGCGATGCGGTGACGCACGTCGATGGGAGAGTTTCCGTAGTCGTACATCGGATTGTTGGTGATCAGCGCGTAGGCATTTGTGGTTGAGCTGGCCGATTGGATGCTGTTGGACAGTCCGTGCGCCCAGGTATAGTTGGCGTTGACGGCAAGGCCTTTTGTCATCTGCCGAGTGATCACCGTCTGCAGGGCAAAATAGTTGGTGATGCCGGTATTTTCGATGCGTTGGATATCCGTCACCAAAGGCAATTGCGCTGCATAAACATATCCCGGCTTGGGATTTCCTTCGCCCGCTGGAAGGGGTAAGTCGGGATTATTCATATAGAGTGCGCGGCGTCCTTGCGTGCCGACGCCGCCGACGCTGATAGAAGTGGCGCCAAATGCCTTCTGCACGATCAGGTTATATTGACGGACATATGCATTTTTCAGGTCTTTGGCCTCCGAGCTCACCGTACCAACCGGATCGGTCGCGCTTGAAGTTGGCGTGGGCAGGTCCGGGAAAGAAGGCGTCTGGCAAAACACGCAGACGTAGCTGTAGGGCGGGTTTACGTTCTGTATCTGAGTCTGCATGACGGTCGGATAATAGCTCATGCCAAACCCGCCACGCAGGACAGCCTCGTGACCGAGGTCTATGTCGAAGCCGACGCGCGGCGAGAAGTCGCTATAGTCGGTCGCCACACCACCCCTGCTGTCGGTGCCCTGTCCGGCAATCAGAACCTTCAGACTGGTCATGTCGAAGTTCGAGTACTGGTTGTGAGCGTCGGTGATCGGCGTGAAAGTCTCCCAGCGAACGCCAAGATTCAATGTCAGCCAAGGCCTGGCGTGCCAGTCATCGTTGATGTAGACATTGGGCTCCCACGAGCGAAGTCCTTGATGGGCGAGATCGGCGCCGCGCTCAACCCCATACGGCACGCCTGCCAGCATATTGGCCGCGCCGTTGAAATATTCCCCAAGCCCGGGGATGCCAAGCGCCAGGAAGCCGAAGCCGCCCTGCGGGCTGAACTCATCCTGAAAGTAGTTGAGCTCGCGCCGGGCAATTGCGCCGCCGACCTTGAAACTGTGGTTGGCGCGTGTATAGTTCACAGAGCCGTTGTACTGATAGGTATTGTTCACATCGTAGATGGGGATGAAAATTCCGTCGCCGAGACTGCTGTAATCTCCCCCGAGCATCCACATATACGGCAGGCCGAGTGCATCCGGCGTCGTGTAGGTGTTGGTGAATCCCAGCTTGGAAGCCCAGTCGACGCCGTGGTTCGGCGGGTTGGTCTCAATGTTGATGCGCGTATAGCCGGTCTTCAACTCCATGATGAGATTGGAATTGAACAAGTGGACATAGTTCGCCTGGAGATTGGTCGCAGTGGTGGCAGACGGTCCGGCATATGACGCGCCGCCTGGAGAGAGAGTGGAACCATCAACTTGGACATTCGGGAGGGGCTCCGGAATATATGTGTTCACCGGATTGTAACCAAAGCGCACAAAGATGGAATCGTTGGCGCTGAAGCGATGGTCAATGCGATCGTCCGTGCTGGTTGAGTACTGAGTCTTCTTGAACTGCGAAGTATAGTTGTTCGCGAAGCCGCTACTGTTCGGAGCCGGGTACATCTTGAAATAGGCCAGCCCGATCGGATTGATGCTGCCCGAAGGGACCAGTGCTGTTTCAAAGGGATTATCCGTGAAGTCGCCTGGATGTTGCTCCTCGTAGAGGGTTGGTACCGAGCTTGTTTGATTCTCGCCCTGGATGTTGCGATTGGACTCGATATCGGCAAAGAAGAAGGTCTTATCCTTGACGATGGGGCCGCCCAAGCTGCCGCCAAAGATATTCTGGCGATACTCGGCTTTGGCCAGCGAAGTGCCATTGTAGCTCTTATCCTTGGCATCGAAGATGTCGTTGCGGAAGAATTCGTAGGCCGAACCGTGGAATTGATTGCTGCCGCCCTTGGTTATGATGTTGACCACCGCACCGCCGGTACGGCCGAGATCGGCGGAGTAGTTATTGGTGAGCACTCTGACTTCGGCAATTGAATCGATTGACGGGTGAATACCGCTGAAGCCTTGCTCGCGCTCGTTGTTATCCAGACCATCGACAAGGTTGTCGTTGGCAAGATCGGATTGGCCATTGGCGACAAACGTATAGCCCGGCCGCCGATCGTCGGGGCGTGCGCCGCCGGAAATCGCGCTTGGCGAACCTGCGTTCACGCCGGCAGTCAATTGCACTGCGCTCTCCAGGTTGCGGCCGTTCAACGGCAGATCTTGCACAGCCTGCTCGCCCACCACATCCTGCACCGTAGAACTATCGGTCTGCAGCACCGGAAGGGTATCCGCATTCACGGTCACGGTTTCCGCCGCTTCACCGACGCTCAGTTGCGCGTCGATACGCATCTTGTCGCCGGCCGTGAGCTTGACGCCCCTCACTTCATGGCTCTTGAAGCTTTTCTGCTCGACACGGATTGTATACGTGCCCGGCTGCAACAACGTGAACACGTAGTCACCGGTGCTGCTCGTGGTCATGGCTCTCTGCTGTTGGGTGTCCGCATTGAGCACTGTGACCTTTGCATTTGGAATCACCGCGCCGTTGGCATCGGTAACCGTACCGACCAGATCTCCGGTTAGAGCCTGCGCCGAACTGGCCGGCGTCCAGAATATGGCAACCGCCACGACAATCCAGAAGCTCAAGGTCAGAATTGCGCTTTTTAATACCCGGGCGTGCGTACCTCCGCGCGCGTTGCCCGTTACGAGTTGCGAATCGTGCTGGCGGGTTCTCTCCCGCATCGCGACTGCTATCCTCTTCATTTGTTGTCTCCTTCCTTTGGTTATCGAGGCCTCAAAATGCGCACCCGGCCGTAAGTTCATACCTCATTTGCAGATCCAGCGGCTTCAGCCTCAAACCCTGCTCTGCGACCACCAATGGAGGTCAACCACTTCCATTTCGCCAACACAAGCGATGGCGTATCCGAATGCTTTGCAAGACTATTGCAGGGTGGAAATCAAAGTCAAGCATTATTTGCTGCTGTGCATATTTATGCTCAGTTTGGCATGGACATGCGAGTGTGTGTGTATATGTAATGACGAGCCGGGGGTTTCTTCCTGCCACGACTCCGCGTTCCCCAGCCGATCAGTGACTTCCGGCCGATCCCAAATTGTTGCGGAATTTCGGGTTTGTAGTGAGTGGAGCTTCGATGGCTAAGCAATAGCGGGGACGAATTAAGGGGTCCAAGAAACGGGAAGGGATATGGAAAAGACTGAAGAGAGAGACCATGCTGCCGGCGTTTCCACTTTAAGAACCACTGCTGCGACGACGGTCACCAGGCACTACTCGTCTTGCAGAGCTGGTCTACCCACGACAAAGCTGGAATTCCCCCGTTTCTACCGCACGATCATCTGCCGTTCGATTGTGCGAGTACCTAGGGATTGGTTGAGAACTCCTGGTCCTTCCGTCCAGAGTCGTCGACAGCGTGCCTGACCAGTGCATGGGGCTCAACATGTCGCCATCCGCTATTAACTCCCTCGGCTCGTTCGTGGTCTTTGCCCCGGTGTGGCATCCGCCAAGCGTCAATTGAGAATGCCAGACCAACGGGCTCATAGCGCCTCCGCTGGACTACACGCTCTCCCTCCCGTTCGGAATATTCACCCCGTCGTCAGTGAATCCCGAGTGACCGGCCGCAACATAATTGTCACCGCTCTTTGTCATGGCGGTATTCGTTCCGATGGGGTGTCTGATGCGGCTTGGCTTACCTGAAGCCTTACTGGAAAAGCTCAACCGGTTATAACATCTGCGCCTTATCGGTTGAGTTCATCCCATTCGGCAATGTAGGCAACTAGCGGAAAAGCAGAGCCGAGACCTCAACCAGGCTCTTCCTCCAGAAACTCCAGACATGCGCATAGCCGGGAACTTCTTTGTGAGTGAAGTGAATGTTGTGTTCAGTGAGCCAGTCCGCGAACTGCTTGTTGGCTACGATCAGGCCGTCGTCCAATCCGCAGGAAAGATACAGAAGCCGGAGTTTTCCGTTCATCGCCTCACTCAGGCCCGGCACGTTCTTCGTGATTGCCTCGGGGTTCAGATTGAATTGAGGAATTTGCGGCCCGGGAACGTCGCTGGGCAACGGCGTCTTCGCGGGCAGCCTGGCTCCGGGCCATATGACGATCGCACCACTAAAGGAAGCGACCCACGCGAACTTGTCAGGATGATTGAGACCTATAAGTATCGCTTGCGCGCCGCCCATCGATAGGCCCGCGACGGCGCGCGAGGCGCTCTTCGGGATGGTTCGGAAATTCTCATCGATATAGGGAACGAGATCGTCCACTACACTCTTTGGAATGTCGGTGACGCTGCGTGTGGGGTCATACCCGGCAGGCGGCAAGGGGGCCAACAAGCTCGTACTCGCAGGCGGAGCAACGTCAGGGATGGCCTGGCGGTCGTGGTGGCCGTTGGGCATCACCACGATCATAGGCACAACCTTGTGCGCGGCGAGCAAATTGTCCATGATTTGTGCCGCCCTGCCCGATTCGATCCACTCGCTCTCATCGCCTCCCCACCCGTGGAGCAGATAGAGCACGGGGTAGTGTTCCGCACCGCCGCGGTAATTCGGCGGCGTATAGACGAGTGCCCTTCTCGGCGTCGCCACGGATCTCGACGAGTACCAGACGGCGGTGACTTCACCGTGAGGAACATCCTTGTTCTCATACAAGGCGCTGTCGGCCCCAGGACCCGTGACGATGAAATAGCTGCTGATTCTGAGAGCATCGTTGTTTGAGTGGACGTTGTTGGGATCGATTGTCTTTACGCCGTCCACAATGAAGTGGTACTCGTAGAACTCAGGCTTCATCGGTCCGATGGAGAGGGACCAGATGCCTTGCGCATCCTTCGTCAGAGCTTCACCCGTCGGACTCATCGCATTCCAGTCTCCGATAACCCGGACAGAGGTTGCCTCTGGGGCACAAAACCGCAGCTTCACTTGCCCATCTGCGGATATTTCCGGAGACTCCAGCGGCGCCGCGTGGTTCAGCCAGGCGGCCAGGGTGCCCGAGGGCACACAGTTGCTCGTCTGTTGCGGCGAGCCAGAAGATTGAGCCAGGCATGTGGCTGAGAGTAACGCCGCGAATAGAAAAAGGCTGTTCGACGGCCATAAACGTAGAATCATAGAGCGCTACACTCCTTCAAAAATGGCCAACCATCTCGACGATGACCTAACCGGCTTCGAGCCGACCAGTCTGTCCCGCCTCGATACCGGGCAGTCCGTTGCAAACCGGAAATTGCAGCTCCGACCCGAAGAGCCGACCAACCGACGCTTGATTTCGGATGCGTCGCAACATTATTGCAAACAGCCATCCCTCGTCAAGAACAATATGCTTAGGCGCATGATTATGCTGTTCTTTGTCATGCAAAACTTCACACAGGGACGCGCATTCCCAGCAGGCGGCCCCTTCTTGAGGGCGCGACGCAGCAACGCGGACACCAGCCCATCTGAAATACAGCGTGGCCGGGCAGGCGGCAATTCATCGTGGATACCGGCTATGCGATGCTCGACAAAGCGCTGCCGCCAACTGTCTCCATAGCCTTGGGCCAGCCAGGACAAACCAGGATCACTTGGTAGGCAGCGCTTTCAGCGGCCCGCGCCGCCCGGGAGCGTTTTCTCTCCGTCTCCATGTGCATATTTATGCTGTACAGCAGATTCTCTTGACTGCCCAGCATGATCGGGCGTAGCTTTTCATCGGAACTCCGATTTTGACGGTGAGGTGCTTTCTGTCAGAACAGGGGAGATTTGGCTCGGGTGAGGCTTTTGGAGAGAAGAAGGGCAGCGGCGGATATCAAGGCAAGAAGATCTACTCAGGTGCTGTCTTCAGCGGAGCAGGTTTTGACGAGCACGCGAGCCGCTGCTGACAGGCCGTTTGCGAAAGGAGTTCAAGGTGGATCTTGTCAAGAGGTTCACGATTTCCGCCCTGCCGAACCTGCGGCTTGGGGCGGGGGGCTTCACCATCAAGAACACTCCGGGCTTTGCGGAGCCAGAAAACGGACCCACGACGCCCACGTTCTGAACCATTTCTTCAACTGCTACCAACATGACACCGCGTCAGATGCAGTTCGCTCTCAAAACGCTCTTCCAATTCATGAACCTCCATTTTGCTTCCTGACAGCGATGCGGCAACTGCGCCTCACTCAATTGAGACATTTCGAAGTCGTACTTCCACGAGTTGCACTTGCATGTGAGTTCCGAGGAACGCGACGGAAATATGTCTTCATGCCGGGATAGCTGCCTCGGATTGAACTTCGTTGTCGGGACCTGTTTTCAAAAACCGTTGCCGGCTCTGAACGCTGTCTTCATATGAAACGGCTAGGCATAAGCGCACCAATTCCAGATCGAATGCAGACGGTGTTCGCTGGGAGTGAGTTGCGCCAACATTCAGGAGGGCGCGGGCCTCTAGGAGCTGTCTGATGGAAGGGGCGCTCCGTCCTATCTTGAAAGAATCTGGTGGGGTATTTGCAATGCGTATAAGAATTGTGCAGATCATGTTGAAGCACGTTTGCTGTTGGACATTGGCCTTGATGCCGATTGCATCCATTGCGGGGGCCGCTCATCAACGGGGCGGGGATGCGGTGAAACCCAGGGTCGTGATTACAGCCGATCCTGAGCTCGACGACAACAATACGATTATTCGTGCCATCCTCTATAGCTCGGACGTGAGGTTTGAAGGCCTTGTTTACGTCAGCAGCCAGTTCCACTGGAGAGGCGACGGGAAGGGCACGACGCAGTACATCGCAGACCGCGAGTACGCGCGGCTCGGTCTCTGCCCGTGTACGTCGTGGCGCTTCTCTCCAGACGAGCGCTTTATCGATGACATTGTGGATGCGTACGCAAAGGCCTATCGGAATCTGAAGGTCCACGAGCCGAATTATCCTTCGCCCGATGAGCTCAAATCGAAGATCAAGTGGGGCAACGTCGATTTCGACGGCGATTTTTCGAAAGACACAGATGGATCGAACCTGATCAAGTCTCTTTTGCTTGACGACAAACCCGGGCCGCTCTACGTGACCGCACAGGGTGGCGAGAGCACGATCGCGCGCGCGCTGAAATCCATTTACGATCAATTCGCGAAGACGCCACGATGGGAGGCGATTCGCGAGAAAGTGTCGCGCAAACTCATTATCGTCCCGTCCGGCGATCAAGACGGCACCGGCGCCGCATATATCCGTCCGAACTGGCCCGACGTGCGCGAATACGAGTTTTCAGGAATCAACTTTGGCTACGTCGCTCAGAGTCAATTAGCCCCCGAAGTCAAGACTTACTTCAGCCCCGAATGGACGCATGAAAACATCTCGGCCCGCGGGCCGCTGGGCGCTCTCTATCGCATTTGGGGCGACGGAAAACAGATGGTAAAAGGCGATCGGGCGGACTATTTCGGACTATCGGGCTATACGAGCGAACAGCTCAAGCAGATGGGATATATGGTCTGGATACCTCCGCAGCCGAAGGGATCGTTCCTCGGCGAGGGCGACACGCCGACGTTCATCAATTTGATTGGTAATGGTCTGCGAGCCTACGATGATCCGCAATGGGGTGGATGGGGTGGGAGAGCGCATCCAGGTGGAATGGGCTTTTCGCCATTCGGGGCCCCTCCGCCGAATATGCCCGCGGACACCTCGGGCGTCGCCCGGGGATTGGCGCCGGCCGGGAGCGATGCCAACAAGGTCACCGCCCCGAAAGAAAAACGATCGATCGATATGTCCAACTTTCACTTTCCTCCTGTCCCGCCCCGTACGGCAGCAATCAATGCCCGCTTCTTGGCAGCGGCACAGAACGACTTTGCCGCGCGGGTGCAGTGGTCCGTGACGCCGAAGTTCAGCGATGCCAATCACCCGCCTGTGGTCACAATCAGAGGGCCGCTGGCTATCTCTGCCGCCCCTGGCAGCACCGTACAGCTACACGGAGAGGTTTCGGACCCGGACCATAATACGGTTAGGTCGACGTGGTGGCAGTATAACGATGCGGGCACGTATCCGGGCGACATCAATTTCTCCGATCCAGCTGCTCTGACAACAACTTTCAGTGTGCCGCACGACGCAAAGCCCGGGCAGACGATCAACGCAATTCTCGAAGCGACAGACGACGGCACGCCTCCGCTGACGCGGTATCAGAGAGTCGTTGTCACTGTTCAATGACGAGGCCAGGGGCTTCTGACATTGCCAGAGGCCCTTGGCTCGCATTTTGAAGCGCGCGCGATGCCGGGCATCGTTGCAGACTCTGAGTCTCCGGCACTTCCCGCCGTCGCGCCGGAGGTTGCTTTCATCTTTACGCGAATCAGCGCCGCCAAACTGGCAGCTAACAACAGGCCAAACCCGAGTTTCCAACTCTTCGGTGGTTGAATTCGCGCTTGGGCGATTTGGTGGCAACGAGAATTGTCCCGGAGGGGATGGCCACCCAAATCATTCGGCACACGAAGAGACAGACCGTTGGCTTGACTCCGGCGACCAGTTCGGAAGAATGCGGCTCGCCGGTTTTTCCTCTCGCCAACAATTTAGCCTGGGCCCCAGGCGAGGATTCCTAAATGACGTTATTGAACTGCGCGGCAAGTTTTTTCATTGCTGCGTTTTCGCGGGTAACTTCACCAGCCTCTCGACTGTGCAAAGCTATCTCTGCGGCGATTGAGCGACCGAGAATTCGCTGATCAATATTGCCAAACGGGCCAGGCACAAGGTTTCCCAACCAACCGACCCAGGCCGGGGTATGAGCGTTGCCGACAATAATGCCAGGGCGGAATATGGCGAGGCGGGCAAAACCGGCATTACGCGCTGTGTCTTCCTTCATGCCCATGATTCGCACATAGCGAAACCGGCTGCGAGCTGTGCTCCCTGCAGCTGAGAGTAGGCAAAACTGGGCGATTCCGGCGTCATGGCATCCAAACGCAAAGGCGCCAACGACGCCGACCTCAAGCCGTTGCAATTCTTCTTCGGTCCAGCGCCTCGTTCCAGAACCGACACCTACACAGCTGACGGCACTGACGGGACCTTGGCTCAAAACTCCGCGGGCAAGAGTCGCGGTGCGCTCGGCAAAGTCAGCAGCGCCAGTATCAAAAACGACGTTGCGTACCCGTGATCGTGCCGCAATGGGCTTTCTGGTTATCATCACCACTTCGCGGCATTCCGCAGTTGCCAGCAGTTCCGCGACGGCTGCACCGCCGACCTGTCCGGTACCGCCAAGGATAATTACGGCGAAGTTCTGGTTCACAAATAGGACCTCTGCTTAGGTTAGGCCAGGATGCGACAGCCCCGTTCACCCAAGACGCAATCATACTTGGTCTCGGTTCTAAACTGAGCCAGTGAGGCATGGCTTCTCAATTGGCCGGTTAACAGGGCAATGCACTCGTTGAGCATGGGTTGAGCGGCATTCACATTCAGGGGATTGGTCCCGATAACGCCACAGTCTTGAACAATCCTAACGGACCTTCGTCTTTTCGCGGCGGATGTTTGGAACACAAATCACAGGTTTGATTGAATTCAGGGTGTTCAAAAGGGTGCTGGAATGACGTTTCGACGCCGCCTTGCGGGAATGCGGGTTATGCGCGAACCGCCGCGTCTGGGAACGTGATTCGGCGATGATGCGGGGCCCCAGAACCATCACCGACGACATGGGCGCCTCCGAGGACCTATTCCTGATTCAAAGGTAAAGCAAACTCAATGAGTTTATGGCCCACGATCGTGAATCCAGGACCATGCTTAGGCAGATCGACGAACATTGGCCTTACGCTATCGATTCCGGCGCCGTGGGTCCGCGAAACGTCGCGAGTTGCGGATGGAAGATTCAGAATTTGCCGAAGGGGCGGCCCTTTACGATGCCTGCGCCCTCTCGGATGGTGACAAGTTGACCCGTCGCAAGCGCGGAGTACTTCTCGACGAGCCCGAGGGGCCAATGGACCTCAATGTCGGCGGTTGTCGCGGCGCCCAGGCCAAAGTGAAGACGCGGATCGCTGGCGGAAAGATAACTGGATTGACTGAGTACTTCCTGCGCCTGCACCTTGCCGCCGTAATGAGCCAGGACGCGCGCCCCAATGGCGCTGCGGTTGCTCTTCACGCCCTCAAGACGGATCTTGATCCAGTGGCCGCCGGCAGGAGCGTCGTTGCGCAACAACGAAGGCGGCTCATTGACGTTCATGATCAGGACATCCATATCGCCGTCGTTGTCGAAGTCGCCAAAGGCCATGCCTCGTCCGCAGTGGCGGGCAACGATACCCGGACCGGCCTCCGAACCCACTTCGGCGAAGGTGCCGTCGCCCCGATTGCGAAAAAGGACGCGGGGCGTGCGCATCGCATACCTGGCAGAGATGCGATCAAGTTCAGGATAGACGGAACCTGTGGAGATGAGGATGTCCGGGTAGCCGTCGTTGTCGAAGTCGACCAGACCTGCGCCGAAGCTGACGTAGCGGGTTTCGTTGTTGAGACCGGCCTGAATCGTCCGGTCGTCGAAATTGCCCTTGCCGTCGTTGCTATAAATGCCAGTGGCTTGATCGATAAAGTGACTCTTGACCAGATCCGTGTGCCCGTCCAGATTGTAGTCGCCTATCCCCAGGCCCATGCCACCCATCTGGTGTCCGTCGGCGCTCACCGCGATGCCTCGAATCAAGGCCTCTTCGCGAAAGGTCCCGTCATGGTTGTTCATCAGTAATAACGAAGGCGACGTGTCACATGCGACGACAATATCCGGCCATCCGTCTTCATCCACGTCGAAACTGGACGCGGTCAGGCAGTACGATTCGCGAAAGCCGCCGACCCCGGACTCCTTCGACACGTCAGTAAAAGTGCCGTCGCCATTGTTGCGGTAGAGATAGTTCTGGGACTTGGCAAGACCGGTGGGACCGCAGTTGACCGGCACGTTTTCAGCATTGCAGTTGGCCACTGAAAGCGAGGGCCTGGGCGCGGTGGCCAGGTCGATCTCCAGATAGTTGGCGACGAAAAGGTCGAGCAGTCCGTCGCGGTTGTAATCCAAAAAAGTGCATCCGCTGCTGAAGCGCGCCTTGGGGTGAAGCAGGCCGGCTAGCCCGGTCACATTGGTGAAGGTGCCATCGCCGTTGTTGCGATAGAGACGATTCTGGCCGTAATAGGTGAGGAAGAGATCCTCGAAGCCGTCGTTGTTGTAGTCTCCAACGCAAACGCCCTGTGCCCATCCGATGTCGACCAAGCCAGCCTTGACCGTCACATCCGAGAATGTGCCGTCGCGGTTGTTCTTGTAGAGGCGATTGGTGGCGCCTGCTGGGGTGTTCTCAAGCTTCCGGCTGCTGAGGATGAAGATGTCCATCCAGCCATCGTTGTCGTAGTCCAAGAAGGCACAGCCGGTTGCCATGGACTCGACGATATAGGTGAAGCTGTCCTGCTCGCCGCAAATTGTAGGCTCAGTCAGGCCAGCAGCTTGTGCCACATCCACAAAGCGCGAAAAGGGCGGGAGAGATTTTGTCGATCCGGGCGCAGCGTCGAGTTTGCTGGAGAACAAGGAGCCGAGGACCGCGGCAGGAATGGTCAGCAGCAGTTCGCGGCGGGTGCTACGAGCAAATGGATTGCTGCTCCTCACTGCTGCCATTCTCCATAAACGGTATTGCCGCCCAGGTTAGCGTTGTGTCTGACCGGCGGCCAGGCTCTTGCGGAGTTCAAGTGCTCTGTTGTCATCTGGAGCAATCTTGAGCGCGCTGTCAACGGCTTGCAGTGCATCGGGAATGCGCGACTCCATGGCCAATGTGGCGGCAAGAGCAAGCCATGCCTGCAGATAGCCGGGAGAGGCCTTGATTGCCAGCCGGTACTGCCGCTCGGCGTCAACCGTATCGCCTTCGCGAGAGTCCAAATAGCCAAGCTGATACTGTGCCAGCGCAAAGACGGGATCAATTTTTACAGCCTGTTCGAGCGCGGCTCGCTCGCCTCTCGTGTCGTTGAGCTCGCTCAACAGCAGTGCCAACTGATAGGGCAATCCGGCGTTTTCCGGCAGAGCCGCGATCGCCTCCCGGTAGAGCGCAACGGCCTTTTGCTTGTCGCCCAATCGCACCGCTTCCTGGGCCTGCGATGATTTTTGCGCCGCCAAGGCGCGGTCCGATTTGTCCTTGAGTTGCTTCTGGTAAAGAAGCAGCTGTTGTTGCGCCGCATCGGTTTCGCCCAGGTTGCGCAGAACCTTGGCCAGTTCGAAGCGGCTCTCCGGCTCGGTCGGGTCCAGCTCGATCGCCTTTTGCAATTGCTCCTTGGCGCCTGCGTTGTCTTGAAGCTGCTCCAACGTGCAACCGAGATTGAAGCGGGTGCTGTAGCGGTTGGGATCGAGCCTGGCCGCTTCCTCCAGGTGCTTGCGCGCGGCGGCAAAGTCGCCGGCAGTGCGTTCCAGCACGCCGTTCAAATAGAGACAATCGGCATCGTGCGGGACCTGTGCCAGGAGCTTGCGAGCCAGCGGCATTGCGGTCTGATTCTCCGCATTCAAGACCAGCACCTGCAGATATACGCGCTGGGCCTCGACATCGCTTGGATTGCGGCGGGCCAGTTGCTCTGCAACCTTGCGGGCCTCTTCGAGGCGCACCTGCTTGACGTAAACGGAAACGAGCGATGACGTAAGCGTCGTTGAGTTGGGGTAGGTCTTCAGCCCCTGGTTCAGGGTGCCCGCGGCGTTGTCGAGCTGCCCCGCTCTTCCGTAAGCGATGGCCAGATCGAGGGTGAGGTTCTCATCCAGTTGCATCGTTGAAAGCTGGGCGATGACGGTCTCATTGTCGCCAGCAGCGAGAAGTATCTTGGCGATTCCATCCAACGCCATCTTGGAATTGGGATCGATTCTGAGCGCCGCTTGCCACTCGACGAAAGCCTCCTTGCTGCGGCCTAATTCGGCCAAAGCTGAGGCGAGCAAGAGATGCGCCTTTTCTTCTTTGGGATGCAGTTCAACTGAACGCTGAAGAGGAGCGACGGACTCTTGCAGCCTTCCGGCGGTGTAGAAACTCAATCCGAGGAGATAAGAGAGGCGGGGCGAATTCGGTTCCAGCTTGAGTCCATTTTGAAAGGCTTGAACGGCGCATTCGGATTCATGGTTCTCACCGAACCAGATGCCCAAAGCCGCATAGGCGTCGGCATCCGGGTGGGAGTGAACCCGCGCCTCCAAAGGCGCGGGCCCGACGCACGATGCCGGCCAGAGAGGTTGCGAGATGGCCAGAGCCACCGTGCATGCGTAGGCCAGGATTCCCGACCGGCGAGCCGCGCCATGCAAATGGTGGAACATGTTCGTTCACTCCTCGAACCGGCAGGCCGCATGGTTCCTGGACACCCAGTTCAAAAATCGAGTATAGAAGGACGGCTTGAACAAAGACAAAACTGGTGAGGACGACCACGAGGGGTGCGGTGTCATGAGTCTCCTTCGTCTCGTGAGGGAACGATAGTGAAGCGGCTTTTAAGGCGCAGGAATGGCCTTTCGTAGAGCCGGTACGACGTGTGGGCGACAAGAACGGTGAGGCAAAAGGCGAGGACTGTCCCTATGCCGTTTCTGCAGCCGGCGAGATGAAGCGACTGGCTCAGACGAGCGAGCCACGCTTCGCCCGGAGAGAAGATCAGCCAATAGACGAGCTCATGGAACAGATACAGACCGTAAGAGATGCGCCCCAGGTACACGATCGGCCCGGGCAGGTATTTGGAAGGAAAGCCGAGCATGCTGAGAAAGAGTAGAAGGGTTCCTGCCAGGACGAGCGTCCAGCCTATCGGGGCTTGCACAACGGTTGAGTGCGGAGTGTCCGCCTGGACTCCGAAGGTGATGGAGGCAACCAGCCAGCAGCCGATTCCGGCCAGGGCTGCAACGAGGCGCAGTGCGGCCGGCCATTGTGGGACGCGGCCCTTGAGATAGATGGAGAGCAGTGTTCCGGCGGCGAAGAACTGGAACTGGACAAAGCTGTTCGTCCATTGGCTGCTGAATCCATTGGTGGGATGCATCGCATAGAGCACGACCGACACATGCGAAACAGCAATAAGAACCAGCGAAATTGCCGTCGCGCCTGAACGATGGCAGAATCGCGCGATGATGGGAATGGCGATGTAGAACTGCTCTACGACCGAGATGCTCCACAAGGGATTGACGGGATAGGCTGGAATCCAACCGTGGAGGCATATCCACCAGTTGCCGGCAAAAACGGTGAAGGCAAGCCAGGAGGCTGGATCTTTGGAGCCTGCGTAGGGGAGAAACTGATTCAGCGCAACCAAGCCGAAAAAGACCAGAAAATACAAGGGCCAGATGCGCAAGATGCGGCGCATATAGAAGGCCTTCAGTCGGATGGCGCCGGTCTCGTCGCTCTCGCGGAAGAGCAGTTCAGTAATGAGAAATGCGCTGAGCAGGAAGAAAACCGGCACGCCAAGATCGCCGAGAAGGCAGACGTTGTAGAGCCAATAATGCTGCGCCGGGTCGATGGGAATGAAGTCCATCCGATGGACAATGAAGACCATCATGAAGGCAATGAAGCGGAACACGTCGAGTTCCGGGCGATAGTAGCGTTTGATGTTCACTGCGGCGCGGATCGCCCCTTCCTGTGATTCGACGGCAACAGCGGCTTTGTCCATCCCCCTGGCCCCCTAGCGTTGGGCCGGTCCGCCGAGATCGGCGGAGTTCAGTTGACGCATGTTGGCGGGTGCGGCAGGGCGATAGACGATGTCCGAAAAGTCGGCAGCAAACTGACCTTTGGAATCCGTGTGCGCGGCAAAGCCGAGACGCAGTTTCGGTTCGGATGGCAGTTGGAAATGCCGCGCCAGCCGCCATTGCTTCCCGTCGCGCGAAAAGTGCATGGAGTATTCATTGCCCTTGCGCGCAATGGCCAGATAGACAAAGGGCGATGCCACGGTCTCGGAATTCGCATCGTCCGAGCGCTCCCGCGTCACAACCGTCACCACTGTCGCTTCTTGCAGTGCCGAATTCTCAAAGCAGAGCTTGGCCCAATGCTTGTCGTCTCCGTATGCCACCAAGGCGGCCACATCATAAACATCCACCAGTTGCGCCGAGACCTTGGCTTTGAACGTGAAGTCGCCCTCCGGCGCAAACAGCACCATCGGCGCATTCACCACAACGAAGCCATCGTCGGGCGCATGAAACAGATTGGTGCGGGGCGCGGGCGCAATGCGCAGAATGCCATCGCGCACGCTGGCAATTCCATTCTCTCCGTTGACTACGATCCATTCCCCAGCGAGAGCGGGCAGGCCGGCCAACTCCGATTTCCGGGTCGCATCCGGGGATGGAGTGGCACTCTGCGCCGCTGAGATGGACGCGCTCAGGAGAACAGCGCCAGACATCGAGAAGACAAGGGCACTTAGACAGACATTACAGAGAATAGTTCGAACATCGTGCATTGTGACTCTCCGATCTTGCATGTTGTCAGATTGTTTTGTGCTGGCCTGATCGGACCCGCGTCAGGGTTACAAGAATCGCGTTTGGCGGCGGCATTCTACGCGCGAAACGCATCAGCGACCCGCTTTGTCTTCGGCGGACAAAACGGAAATCTCCGCCACGCTGGTCAGACCGTTGGCGCCAATCTCCTTCAATGCCGTGAATCGGAAGAAACGTGCGCTGACCGGCGCAATTGGCACCTCCTGAAGTTCGGGATTATTCTGGATGTTTCCAAATCGACCCGAGTCGACATTTGTGATCCAGTCGTGTCCATCCACGCTGGTCTCGAAACGATAGTCTTCGACAACGCCATCGTGACTTCCGTCCTGGCGCGGGAGATACGTGAATCCGGCAATCCGCTGCGCACTTCCCATATCTACCGTGATCTGGTTCGGCAACGACTTATCTGCATCCAGGCGAGTTTTCCATATTGTGGACGGATTGCCGTCAATCGCATAAGTCGCGGGACTGTTGGCTTCCTGACTACTCGCGCTCACGACCTTCCAGCCAATCGGCGCCAGACCGGCGAAGTATTTCGAAGTCACCATGCCGAGCCGCCCATCCGGAGCCACGCAGGCGGCATAGACCTCGCCGCCACGCGGGAGGGCGATGGCCGAACTGTAAACGGTGGACCTCGAAGTGGGCACTGTGCCGTCCAACGTGTAAACCACGGGTAGCCCCTTCGCGCTGCCGATCGTGACTGAGCCATTGATGTCGCGCTCGGAGATGACGGGGGGGTGAACGAGTTCGGCCTGCTTGAATAGTCCCAGTTCGGCCAGCGTCGGCTCAAGTCGCGAACCGGTGATGCGGATACGCACCTGGTCAGTCGAAACGGGCGAGTCCCACCGCAGCAGCCTCTTGTGGCCTACCGTTGTCTGCTCGTCCATCGTCTTCCACGTCGAGCCGTCCCAAACATCAACGCTGAAGGACTCAATGCGCTGGCCGCGGTGATCCACCGCTTCCTGCAAGGAAACAACATCGAACGCCACAACTTTCGGCAGCTTCAGCGTCAGGGTCGCTGTCCTCTGTCCAGGAGCGGCTTCCCACCATGTGTCCAGATTCCCATCCAAAGCCAGCGAAGCTCCGTTCGCCTTGTTGCAACTGTCTGCGGTGAGTTTGCCGCCAACAGCAAGGTCCTTAGCGAAGGTCTCATCGACGACCTGTGCCATCAGGTGCAGTTGCGCAAGCTGTTTGTCCGGTATCAACCCGCGCGTGTCCGGCGAGAGGTTCAACAGCATGTTGCCATTGCGGCCGACGGACGTGTAGTAGATGTCAATCAGATCCGCGGCACTCCGTACGTGTTTCTTCGGGTGCCAGAACCAACCGTAGAGGATGGGCTCATTGACCTCCGCCGGATACCACCAGAGATAGGAACCAGGTGTGAGCTTGGAGCGGCTGCCGAGATCCTGGGCAGTCATGTCCGGCCAATTGAAGGTATCAGGCGATGAGGACAGAGGAACGACGCTCCATTCCGTGGTGCGGCCAATCCCGCTTTCGTTGCCGACCCAACGTGCGTCCGGCCCTTTGCCAAAGATCATTGCTTGTGGTTGCAACTGACGGATCAAGTCGTACCATGCGGCATAGTCGTAATCTTCATGAACACTTGGGTCCGGATTGGCGCCATCGAACCAAACCTCGCGAATCGGCCCGTATTCTGTCAGCAATTCGTAAAGCTCATTCAGGAAGTAGCGGTTGTAGTCATCCACCTGGTAAGTGAAATTCTTGAATCCTGGGGCAGGTTCGCGTCCCTTGAAAGGGTTTGTCTTGAAGCTGGATGGATCGGTGGGAATCGCGGACCGAAGCTTTTCACTTTCGTTTCCGTAGTAGCCGCTGGGATTTGTGGGGTTCGTCCGCAACTGGTAAAGGTCCGCGGGAGAAAGATAAACTCCCAGCTCGACGCCGTATTTTCTTGCTGCATCGGCAACCTCCCGGACCAGGTTGCCCTTCCCACCGCGCCACGGGCTGGCCGCAACCGAATGGTCAGAGTAGCGGGTGGGCCACAAGTTGAATCCATCGTGATGCTTGCAAACCAGAACCACCATCTTGCCGCCAGACTCTTTGATGGCGCGGACCCATTGGTCTGCATCGAGTTCCGAAGGGTTGAATACCGACGGATCTTCGCGGCCTGTGCCCCATTCCACCCCTCTGAAGGTATTCGGGCCAAAGTGGATAAAGAATGTCCGCTCCAGCCGCATCCAAGCCGTCTGATTGGGGCGAGGCAAAACCTTCGCCGCCTTTTCTGCAATCACGGCGCTGGAGTCATTGGCGGAAATAGATTGCACAATGGAATACTCAATCGGATCTGACCCAGGCTCATTCGCTTTCGCGGGCGATTGTCCGTGAGCCAGAGAGAGAATTGCAAATAGACCGATCGAGAGCGTTATTCCAGCCCTTTCACTCAACTTCTTCATAGACCCCTTCGCGTGTTGGTATTGGATGATCCTCATCTTAAAAAATCCTCGATTTCAACGCAGCGCGAGATCGCTGCGCAGCTATAAGAGCGCATTGAATTGCTCGGCATCGCTCCATTGTTGGCATCCAGCCCATGGCCGTCATCATACCGGCAATATCTTGAAGCAATAGGCGTGATGACAGGGCGGATCATGCGGAACCTGGATACTGAGTCCATCCGCCCTCCTCGTCCAACTGACCTCGCCCTTCGCCCCAAGCAACTGGGCCTTGCGAATCTGACGCTCGTAGTACGGTGCGGCGCTTGCGAGCGATTTGATGAGCACCCGGTTATCCGAGGGCCAGCCAAGCGCGAATGCGTACAAAACATCCCCTTTGGTTGTGAAGCGTATGTCCGTGTGATCGAATTTGTATTTGGAAAACTGATATGCGGGGACGTTTCTGATCTCGGTCGACGGTCCTTCACCGAAAATCTTCCACGGGCGTGTGCCCTTGATTGCCTCGCTGTTGATCTCCTGCCACTGGGCAAGCTCATCCAGGAATGCTATCTCATCGCTGTCGGGTTCTCCGTGGCCAGGCAAGGGAATGCTCAAGAGCAGATTCCCATTCTTGCTGACAATATCGACCAGGAGAGGAATCAACAGCGAAGTTTTCTGGTAAGAATGGTTCTCGAAGAGCGCACGCTTATAGTGCCACTCCCCGATACATGCCTCCGTCTGCCACGGGCTCACTTGCAGGGTGTCTGTCAGGCTGCCTTCGAGGTCGCGAGTCAGCGTACCCCAGATCGGCTCTTCAACTTCTTTCAGATCCACCACGCCTTCCAAACGCCCCGAGTGAGTCTGGATGTTCTTGTTGTAGTAGTAAGCCATAATCTGAGGAGCAAGATCCGGAATGCCCAACCACACCTTCAGATCCGGAGCGCCGGTCCCACCATCGTCAAAGCTGAACTTTGTTCCGTCGTCGAAGTTGAGGATGTCCGGGCTGTACTGATCGATCACATCCTGCACGCGAAGCATGAACTGCTGAACGAACTCCGGGCAAGGCGTGTTTTTCTTGTGGGGCTTGCCGTTGAGCAACTGTGGATCCATTCCCTCCCACCACTTGCCTTTGCCATCGGCGATTGTCTGCATTCCATCGTAGGGAACTCCGGCCAGCGGACCTGTCGTGTCGCTTTTATAGCGGACGGGGAGAAACTCATCCCAGGTGCGATGCGGGGTGCCGTGATAGCTGACCCCGAAGCGCAATCCATTTGCGCGCGCCGCCTTTGCCCAGGTACCTACGATGTCGCGCTTCGGCCCGACGTTCACCGCATTCCAACTCTGGTGCTTCGAATTCCAGCAGTCGAAGTTATCGTGATGGGTCGCCAGGGAGACGAGATACTCCGCGCCAGCCCGCTTGTATAGCTTGACCAGCGCGTCGGGGTCCCATCGCTCCGCCTTCCATAGATGGCAAATGTCTTTGTATCCAAACTGCGAGGGGTGCCCATATTGCTTGAGGTGGAACTCATATTGACCCGAGCCCTGGATGTACATATTCTGCGCGTACCAGTCGCCCTGTTCGGGGACGCACTGCGGGCTCCAATGCGCCCAGATTCCGAACTTCGCGTCGCGAAACCACTCCGGGCAACGATAGGATTTGAGAGACTCCCAGAATGGCAGGAAGGGGCCTTGCGGAATTTCGCCTTGAAAGAACTGCGACTCTCCCAACGCGTGCGCCACGCGAGCCAGCGCGAATATGGACAGTCCGCCCGTAAGAAATGATCTGCGTTTCATAGTTGGCCTGCCACCTTTTTGGAAATCCACTGATGCTGGGCTGCTGAATCACAGTATCCTGCTTGCTCTGAGAAATCCAGGATACTGTATCGCTCCGTATTCATTCGTATTCCGGCTCACTGTCCAGCCACAACTACAATCGCGCAATACGGCGCCTTCAAGGCATTCGATTCTACGCGGGGTGAAACGCCGTAAGGCATCATCCCGGCACAGGCGGGTCTGGACTGGCCCGCATCGCACTACGGCTTGTACTCTCCGTCGGTCTCGATCCGGAGGGTCGCCTGAACCGGCAGTTTGTCGCTCGACCCGCCGGCGAGCACGCGCACCTGCTCCTCTTCGATACGCCACGCATGGCGCGCGTCATCCCAATAGGCGAGGTCATGCGGCTTGAGTTCGAATGTGACGTTCTTTTCCGCACCCGGCTCGATATGAACCCGTTCAAATCCCTTGAGCTCGATTTGTGGACGTTCGACGGCGGAGCCAAGGTGGTGCACATACATCTGCACCACCTCGTCGCTCGCGCGCGAGCCGGCATTCTTGACCCTCACAGTGACCTCGACCTTGCCGCTGGCGTCTACACCAGGCGCGCTCAGACACAGATCTTCATATGCGAACGAAGTGTAACTGAGGCCGTAACCGAACGCGTAGAGCGGCTCTTCCTTTGCGTACATATAGGTGCGGCCATGGCGGATGTCGTAGTCCATCATGGGTGGCAACTGCGCGTCGCCCGTGGGCCAGGTCTGGTTCAAGCGGCCGGCGGGCGAGTAGTCGCCGAAGAGCACGTCGGCGAGCCCGTGGCCTTCTTCTTCGCTGTTGTGCGTCATGTGTACAATGGCGGGCAGGTTCTGCTCGCTCCAGACGATCGCGTATGGAAAGCTGGAGCGGAGCACCTCGACGGTATGCGGGTTGACGGCGAAGATCTGCTTCACTAGCTCTTCCTGCTCCAGGACGATGGTCTTGCGGTCAACGTCTTCTTTGCCATTCGAGGGCACAGGACACTGGTCCCATCTGGCATTGCAGGTCGGATGGTTTCCAACCACGACGATAGCGACATCCGCATTGCGCGCCAGAGTCTGCGCCTCGGCTAA
>Ga0182030_10006338_pt1 | contig 24974 bp, 26 predicted proteins | sample 812S3MmetaG_FD_121299 | JGI IMG/M metagenome (GOLD analysis project Ga0182030, IMG submission 121299) | Permafrost microbial communities from Stordalen Mire, Sweden - 812S3M metaG (Illumina Assembly) | ecosystem: Environmental > Terrestrial > Soil > Wetlands > Permafrost | place: Sweden...
AGAGCGAAGGAACAAGTCTGTCAACAGTTTATTTTACTTAGCGGTGCCTAATTCAACACGGCCCTGCACGCCACCGGCGAGCTGACATGGAACGGGTGAGGCCATATCAGTATTCGTGCCACGACTTATCCGGCGGTGGCAGCGGCGCGCGGGTCTGCGGCTTGCAGTAGGTGTCGGTGCACCAGTCCGTATGCACACCGAACGAGCGAAGGGTGTGATTCTCGCGGTTGCGTTTGACGATGGCACGGGAGCTGGTCATCTGGCGCGCAATGACATCGTCGCTGCGCGACCAGTCAACGTCGTCCCAGCTGGCGAGGAGCGGTTTGAGCGGGGCTTCGAGCAGGATGTCTACAGCGTGCGCGGCGGTCACGCCTTAACTATGGAAGATAACGCGTTTAGCCTCTACGTATGAAAAGACCAAGCAAAACGGATAAAGTCAAACTTAACCTCACGCTCACTGCCGACCATGTGTGCGCGATGCGCTCTACGAGCAGTATAAAAACGACCTGCTCATCGTCATGTACTGACCGGTTACGCTGTCGTTTGCGGTCGCACGTTTTAACTGCGATCTGGCACGTTTTTGGTAAGGAAGAGGCCTATAGCCTACAGATCAGATGCTGACGTGCTAGTGGTGAGCAACGCAGCTTCTTTACCTAGCGTTATCTTGACAAATGCAAACGGTTTTTTACCGGCCTCTTCCTTAACCCGTATATCCACAAAATATATTGAATCTTCACGGCTAAACGGTCTTTTCTGGCCGTTAACCTTAAGTGCTCCAGCTTTCCAGCGCCGCGTAATTTCAGACACCGACAGGTCGGTAAATAGGCGTGGCAGTAACGCGGCTGTGTTAATACCACAGATAAGTTTGCGTTTCGAGATGGTGTAAATCGGTGCACCAACAGAGCCAAACGGTTTAAGAACCGGCGGCCTGTCGTGGTGCAACGGGTCGATATCGTCATCACCGACGAGTGCTGCCGGATCAATATCAGGCTCATCGTAGTCATCCTCGCACAGGCAGTATAAAATAGATTTGGCGGTCATGCTTTAACTACGCAACCAGTTTCTCGACGATCTCGCTGGCATTGCGGCGGCCCAGCCGGGTTTCGACGAACTTGTCCTCGTTGAAGCTGAGCGTCTTCCCGGCCAGCTGCTTGTCCTCGATGAACACGCGCTGGGCGCGCGGAAGGTAGACCGCCCGGCTGATGGTCGGGTTTTCAACGTAGAGCACGGTGTCCAGCTCGTTGACCCGCAGGTAGCCGAGCTTGAACATCTCCGCGTACGCGCTGGCGTAGTCGGCCTGAAACATGAGGCTGCCCCGGCTCTGCTTGTTGTTCCTGAGCGCCTGCGGCCTGATGCCGCGAGCCGCCAGCGCCTGCTTGGCAAGGTCGTAGTGCTGGCCGGGTTCAGTCGGCCTGCCGTTGGTGTCTAGCCAGTATTTCATGTGAAAAGAGTAGCGCGGTCAGGCGGCGTAGTCAACAGTTATTTTTAATGACGCTGCCTGCCTTAACTACGGTTTCTCCGCGCTTTGGATACGGAAACGCAGCAAGCTTGCAATCTGCACGCAAACACCGTGTCTCAGCCGGTGTCCGCCCTTGTAGCATGACATATTTTCCGCGCCGTAGTTTAACCGTGCGCAGCTCAGCCTTTTGTTCCGCAATATAGGCGTACATCCGCCGCCTTAGATCAGGCGGGATGCTGCTCCAGTGCAGATAGCCTTTAGGCGTAAAACAGGTGGCAGGCAGCTTAATGTTCTGCTCTGAAAGCCACGGCAGCATCCGCGACGTGCGTTTAAGCGTCTGAAAGCTGATGCGCGTGCCGTCCTCCTTGACACCGTAACGCGCTGTTTTCCAACCTAAAAACTTGAAATTACATGCTTGATAGATTTGGCCTACCTCACCAGCTTCTTCGTCGGCGTAAGCAACGAAACAGCGCTTTGGCGTGTTCACAGGCATCCAGCGGCAGGCAAACATGACCAGTCTTGACCCAAGGTTCTTCGGTGTCCAGCCTGCGCAAGCGCCCCGCGCAATCAGGGCTTCATCTGTCGACGGATGATAAGGCTCCGACAGGAGCACAACGCCGCCAAGTTCACCTTTATACCGAGCCGTGAAACACCATTTAATAGAGATACCGGGATTGCCGAGCCATTCGTACCGACGGATGAAGTCTCGGTGCTCCTGTGCGTAAGGTTCAGATGCCAAATCAAACAGCGACGCCTTGAGGGCCGCCAGATCGCCAAGCAGGGGCTGGAGTTTAAGCAGGTCTTCTGCTTTGGTCTGGTCGCGGATGAGTCGCTGGTGGCACACACTTGAGTTTACAGGTACGTGTTCGGCAGCGGCACTGCTTTCGACAGGCGTGCCCTCCAGCTCGGCCAGTTTAAGTTTAAGCTCAGCCTTGATTGCAGGCTTTTGGAGCAGCAGCTCAGCGCAGAGCGTGCGGAACTTAAACCGGCTACGTAGCAATTCTACCTTGGATACAGTTTCCGGGCTAAGCAGGCTATGTTTGCTTTTAGGTGCCACGCCACGACGCACACCTTTCGCGTCAAACCAGTTGTGAAGCAAGAACTCTAGCAGCCCCATGTCTTCTGTGGTTTCTAGGCGATAAACACCAACTACGGTGAAACCTTCGCGAAGCAGGCACTTTTTACGCGTATGCCAGCTTGAAGATTTACCGACGGTGAACACACTGTCAGACTTCCGCCAGCCGAGATAAATGAGGCAGGTATTGTCTGTTGGCATAGTCGGCGTCTCAAGGGCACGTGAAATATCCCAGCCGTAAGAGAGTAACCTCGTAGACACTGTCGGGTAGTGGCAGCCAGATTCACGGCAATGATCCGCCAACGTCTGCGTTTTGCCTGCGTATTCCACCATCCGGCTACTTGACCGGTTGTTGGCGTTATCGACATCAGAAACAAATTGGCAGTTGTCCGGGCCGTAGCCTAAAGCGTTTTTAATCCTGTCCAGTGATTTCCCCGGTAAATAGTTATTTTTTAGGCACCAGATCAAGAATGTTTTAGTCGAGCGCCAAGCCGGGCAGACAGTAATGTTCTTGCCAACGTAGTTGGCATCAGCGTTACACCGCCTCAGCATACCTGCGTGAACAGCCCGCAGGCGTTTGAGTAACCAGTGATCGCAGCACCCGTGACTTTTATTGAGCGCCGCGAACCGGTCAACGCGTGCACATTTACAACTCACCGTGCGCCCTTTACCTAAATGACAGACGGATACCGCAAAGTCTTTGCCACACGCACAGTGCACAGGCAAAAACCACTGCGCAGCATTCTTGCCGACCCGGCGCTGAACAGGTAAACCTGTAACCGTTAAACGCTGAATCACTAATCCGACAGGATACGTTGAACGTAGCCGGACGTAGGTGTTAGCCGCACGTGTTCCGTACGCGCTGACTAAAGAGTCGAAGTCGTGCTCTGACAGGTTTTCCATATGCACGTAGCGTAGCATACGACAGGATACGTGTCAACATGTTTTCATCGTTCGACTGGATATGTGGCATTAAACTTAAACTGCGTTTGAAGCTGAAAACAAAAAGAAAACCAGCAGTTTCCTGCTGGTTTTCGTGTAAAATGTGCTTTAGCTTAGCCGATCGTCTGCCCAAATGCTGTGGGCGAGTTCTGAACGAGGCCACGGCAAAACATTTTCGAGTTGACGCATTTGCGGGCAAAGCTGGTAGCAAAGCCACGCTGGTGGATGAAGTCAGGCAGAACCACGTCAGGGGTGGTGTAAAGCTTCTGGTATTCTGCCAACACGTAGCCGGTGGTCAGAAACTGGTCGCCTTTGTGACCGACCAAGAACTCGTTCGTGGGATAGTGCGGGTCAGCGAAGACCTTCTTGTTGCCGAGGTCGCCGATGTAGGTGATGCCCTGCATCTGCACCCGGTTGTTCTTCGGCACGAACTGCGGCAGCGTGGCGACGACGGTTGCCGCTTGGAGACCCAAGAGCAGCCAGTTGCCCGCGACCATGTTCGTGGCAGCGAAGATGAAGTTCGAGGCGGTCTCGAACGCATCGATGATGCTGAACTTGTGCGTCTGGTAGTTGACGTTCGCCGGAGCGATCGCGTCCCACACCACGAACCCGGCGTCAGCCTTGGCCCGCAAGTCGAAAATGACTTGGCGGTGCTTCTGGTATTGCAGGGCGTTCGTCAGGGCGTTGAGCAGGACGCTCTCGGCCTTGATGTTATACATCGCTTGCAGGTTCTGGTCGGCTTCCTCGCTCCACAGCGTTTTGAGCTTCATCACCTTGGCGGTGACGGGCGTGCTGCTGAGCTTCATCTCGTAGTCCTGAATCGCGAGATTGCCTTCCGAGTTGAACGCGTAGGTGATGGTGTAGTCGGTCGAGGTGGCCGCGCTGATCGTGACGGTGCCCGCGCCGGTGCCTTGATAGACAATGGTGCCGATGGCCGCGTTGGTGGCCACGTTGATGATCTGGCCGTTGCCGTCGTCAGCGAAGTTCACGCTGCCGGAGGTGTAGGAACCGCTGATGGTGCCGGGGCGCAGGGGCGTCCATTCGAGCACGATCACACCGGAACCGTTGGTGGTGCCAGTTTCGTCCTGCACGACTTCGTCACCGTCGTCGTCGCGGTCAACCGCGCCTTGCAGGGCACGCCACATCGGCGCACCGGCGGGCGTGCGGCCTTTGCGGCGACCGGTCACGATGTCCATGTAAACGATCTGCGACACCGGGCCTGCCATGGGCTGCAAAGCCACCAGCTGGTCGATCACGTCGTTTTCGGACATGTTCGCGATGATCGGGAAAATCCACTTGTCGAATGTGCCGAGGGACGTCGTCCGGGTGACTTCGTCCAAACGGCCAAAACGGCTGCGGCAGTTTTCCAGCATGATCGCGGCAAGCGGGCGCTTGTGCTCCGGCATGTGCTGCACGAATTCCTTCCAGCCGCGCGCTTCCCAGAGGCCGCGCGAGTTCTTTTCGGGAATGCCCAGCGGGGTTTCAGCGAGGCGATAGCCCCACTCCAGAACGTCCATGAAACGGGAGATGTGCCCACCGTCGGACGCGAGTACCGGTCTTCCACTTTCAGTTAGGATTACCATAATCGTTTATTTGTTGTTGTTGTTGTGCTGTTTGTGCTGCTTTTTACTTGGTGACGGGGGGAGTTTGGCTAAGCCGCTGTACCAACTCCACGGATTCGTTAATCGAGCTGACCGTCAGGTCAGCGCGACCAGATTTGATGACGCGATTCTCCGGGATCGGAGGGGTCGCCGATGTCTTGCTCTCCGTGGCCACCTTGCCCGGAGCCTTCGCGACGCTGCCCTCGTCGGGACTGCCTGCGCCCTTCTGCTTGTCGTCCTTGATGCCTTCCTTGCCCGGAGCCTCACCTTCCGTGGGCTTCTTCAGGGCGTCGGCTTCCGCGACCGGCTTCTTGCCTTCCAGCGTTTCGCGGATGGCAACGATGTGGCGCAGACGGCACGCTTCCTTGAGCGCCTTCTGGATTTCCGGCGTCTGGGCCTTTTCCTTGAATTCGAGGACGATCAGGCGGCGACCGAGTTCGGTCACGTCGCTGTGATAGCGCTCCGCCATCAGGTCGAGGGCTTCGCAGGAGGTGTTGAAATCCTTTTCCAGCACGGCAGCCTTCTGCTTCCGGCTTTCCGCGATGCGCTGCCAGCCTTGGCCGCGCCGGGTGAGTTCCTCAATCATCTTGACGCGGCTGCCGCTGGCCTTGAGGGATTCGCCCAGCTTTTTCTTGTAGGTAACGGCGGTCGAGGCGACGGCGTTGATGACCCGCATGAGCTTGGTGTTCTGCTCGGTCAGGCGGCGAGATTCAACGACCGGCTGCTGGATCGTCTTGGTAAAGCCTGTGGACAGGCTTTCGAGCTGCTGGTGGAGCTTGGTGGCTTCCCAAGCGCGGGTGGCGTCAGCCGCCGCCCAGATGGCGACCTGCTGGTGTAGTTCTTCCACCTGCGACATCGATTCGGCGAAGCGGTGCGGCTTGGTGGGATCAGCGTTACGGAGCGTGTTAATGCTCGTTTTCAGTTCGTTCAGTTCCATAATTTTGTTTTTGTTTGGTGTTTCGCTGGTCGGTTTTGCCGCGCCAGATGAGGGAGTCGATTCCTTCAAAGTTTGAGATTCAGCCTGCTGTTGCCATTGGCGTTCTAGCGGTGTTGGCGGCCTTTTAGTTGCGTCAATGCCTTGCGACCACAGTGGCCGCTCAACATGACCGTGCACCTCGCACGTCCAAGGCGCAGTTTCCGCACCGGAGCCACTACGGCCCCGGTCACCGCGTACAGGCATACGGCATTGGGGGCATATGGCTGTCATGCCGGGACGAGGGGCTGCTTCGCTGACGATGGATTCAGCCTGCGGATTGGGGGTGGCTGGTGCCGCCATGGTCGCCGTGGTGGTGCTGCGCTGGGGCGTCAGCTCGGCGGTCTCAAAGCTGGGCTTGATGACGACGTCCCAGCCTTCACAGACGTAGTCATCCTTGACCTCGTCGACGCCGTCCGCGCCCTTCTCCAGCGAGCCGTAGCCCCGGCTGGAAACGAGCGGATTGTAGCCGCCTTCGATCAAGGCCTTGAGCTTGTTGCCGTCCACGGTGTCGAGGATGACAATTTCGCCGACGACCTCGTGGACGATTTTACCGGCGACATCGCGGTTTTCCGCCATGCTGGCTTTGGTGACGTGGTGCGAAATCGGGGAGCGGAGAGTGACAATGCCGTCGGCGGGGTGTTCGAGCAGGCCAAAGGCGGCGTTCTTGGCGATGGAGTCCTGAAGCACGGAACCGGTTTGCAGGTTTTTCTCCCAGATGCGCTTGGCGTACCGGCGATTGTTGCCATTGACACAGTCGCAGACACTGAGTCGTCCGGGGATGCGGGTGTAGCTGCCTTTGCCGTCGGGCTGGCTCTCCGTAACCGGAGGTTTGCTCCGGTCTACGATGAACGGCACTGCCCCGGTGACGCCTTCTATGAGGTATTGACGCATGTTCGCACTGTTACGTAAACGCGTTTTTAGACCGACAGTGAACAAATCCGGTTCTTGTACCTAAGACGATTGGAAACCCAATCAAAAGTTTTCAGCAAGTTTTTAACTAAAATTATAAAATAACTTGTAAATACATTGTAATAATCATGTTACAATGTAGATAGGTATCGTTTACAGGTTAATAGCCAATGAAATCAATGTGATCGTAGACGCATACATCCTTAAACCAGTAGACATACAGCACGACCTTCGTGTGCGCCTGCGCCAAGATAAGTTGAATCAGGAAGCTGTACGCCTAGCTGCGCGCCACGAGTCACGTAGACAGCGTGAGATTGAACAAGAGCGCGCCCGGAGGCTAAAGCTTAAGGTGCAGCGCCGGTCTGCACGTAAAAAAGTCTACGCACTTGGTACGTGGTTTACAAGGTACACCGCACGATGTCGTGCTAAAGAAGACCATCGAACTTACCGTAAACGCCTAGCCAAAATCGCTGGCGCAGTGCGCGCAAGGCTCCATACAGCCCTGCGTGGAAACAAAAAGAGCGCCAAGACGGCAGAGCTTACGGGCTGCTCCTTCGAGCAGCTAAAAGCGCACCTTGAAAAACAATTCAGGCCGGGAATGACGTGGGACAATCGAGGAAAAGTCTGGCACATCGACCACATAAAACCCTGCGCCAAATTTGACCTTAGCTTGCCTGATGCGCAGAGAGCTTGCTTTCAATATACCAACCTCCAACCACTGTTTGCTAGAGAAAATAGAGTAAAGGGCGCGAAGATGCTTACGCTTAAGCAAGTCATTGCGCTAAATGTTCGGGGCGTACGGTAGACGCGACCGTGGCGGCTCTTTGGGGTTTTCGAGCACCACATCGGCCCGTAGGAAATTCCAGACGTGGTCGAATATCCGATCCATGTTGTCCATGTTCGCGCCCCGCACCCTGAACCATTCCCGCAGATCGTCAATGTCCAGCTCCTCCGATTGGCCGTTATCCAGCACAATCGTGAAGAAATCACTGAACATCTCCCGCAGGATGACCACGTGCAGCTCTGCCGTCTGCGGCTGCGAGAGATCAGTCGAGATCGCTGTCGGGGTATTTTCGTTCAACATATTTCAGTAGGTGGTGTAAAATCGTGTTATAGTTACGAATGGCCTCGTCATCATCCCCATCCAGATGGAAATGGATGACGACGTAATCGACGATAGATGCCGCGACGTTGTTAAAATTTTCCGGGTACAGGTTCGAGTCTTCAGCGGCCTTATCTAGTTGTTTACAAGCTGCTGAGATCGCCTGATCCATGACCGGCGTCAACTCGTTGATGTAGCGCTGGACATCGACGTCGTCAAGGCCCTCCAGAATGCTCTCAATGACCCCGGACTTGGCCGAGACCGTGAAATACTCCGGCTGGCCCTCGCACTCGTCAAACGCCGCAAACGTGGCGCTGACGTCCAGCATGGGCATGTAGTGGGTGAAGATTCGGTGGTAGAAGCGCACCTTGGACTGAATGTAGCTGCCGATGTACAGCGTGGGGTAGTCCTTGAGCCAGCTGGCGACGATCCGCAGCAGGTCATCCCGGCGGCCAAGGGCGTGCGTGCTGCGGCGGGGCACCTTCTGCGCCTGACTCTCCGGGTCGAAATTACGGCCCTTGACGTTTAAGCTCAACTCGTTGAATTTCACCGGCTGACCGTCCCGGTGCTGAATCCCGCGCCAGAGCTTCAGTTCGTAGTCACCCGCGACGGCAGTGTCCAGCGCCTCGTAGCCGTCGGGCGTGTAGGCACCCTCCGCGTCCAGCAGACAGTAGACGAGCGCCCCGGCTTGCATAAGAATTAACCCGCGAAACGTCGAAACGCGCTGTAGATGTTTTTGCCGTCCGTGGGCGCTGCCGGGGGTGGCATGGGGGTGCCACCGTCGATGGAGGAGACCATCACGTTGGCCGCCGTGGCCCGTGCGGACTCCTGCAACGGTGTCCTGATCCCCAAGAGCGCGGCAGCCTGTTCCTCGGTCGTCACCGTCCCGGCGTCCTCAAACTCCTGCCGGTCGCCCGCTGGCGCGGCAGGGCGCTGGCGGTTCAACAGTAAATCCATCGGGTTGATGACACCATCCGTTCGGCGCTCCGCTTCCGGCGCTCCGACGGGCGTGCCCCGCTCCAGATCAGCGACCGTGAACTTTTCTGGTGCTCCGGCACCGGGGACACGCGAGGGGTCGACCGGCTGGGTTGACCGGGGCGTGACATCCGGGGCGGTCAGGGCGGAATACGGGGTCATGTACTTTTCCTTCTCCGCCGAGGGATGGGACGGCTCCAGCACCACGTCCTTGACGGGGCGCAGCGGCTTGCCCACGGTCATCTCGGAGGTGTCTACGTCCTCCGCCTCATCCGGGATGATGCGCTCGTCCCGTTTAGCGTCGGCCTCGCCGACCATGCGCCGGACACTGTCGCCATCGGAAAGTGTTTTACCGTCGGCGTCCTCTCCCCGGCGGGCGCGTAGACGGCTAAGCCGGTCGCGGTAATTGGCGCGCGGCAGGTTGGCGATCACGGGCACCACGTCGTCGGATTCACCGAGGACACGGGCGAGTAGGGGGTTCTTGGCGCTCATAGGACTTTTTCGCTGTCGCCAGAGCCAACGGCCCGGCGCAACAGATCGTTATATTCCGGGGGTGTCTCCGGCGGATTGATACCTTCGGAGTCGGCCAGCTCATCCAGCAGGGTGCCCAGTTCAATCGCCGCCTCCTGTCCGATGATGAAAGCCAGATTCACAAAATCAACATAGCTGGCCTCGGTGAACATCAGCTTGGTGGCGACCCCCATGTGCTCCCCCTGCTGCCAGAGCTGGGCCAGTTCGTTGACATTCGCGGGCGGTACGCGAGTCTGCGGCGAGGCGGGCTGGTCAGGCGCTGGCGGTTTCTCTTCCACCGGTTCGGCGGGTTGCGCAGGCTTGGCCGCAGGCGCGCCCGGCGGATTGTCAGCGGGCGGAGCCACGGATTCCGGCGCGGCCTCGCCCAGCAGACGGTTCAAGAGATTATTTTTGCTCACGCCTTTAACTACACCAGCGCGGTCACCAGTCGATAACCGACGCGTTCCAGTTGGCGGCACGGCAAACCGACGCCGCTGTAACCGCTCGCCGAGACCGGGAAGGTCAATCGAAATGGCCGGTGATAATGCCGGTGGCGGTACTCAAAGGCCGCGCGCTGCATGACCCGGCCAGCCTCACCGTCCGCCTGCCGCCGGGCCGCGCCGGTCACGCTGGTGGTAACCTCTTGGTAGCCGAGCAGGTTGTGCTCCACGTCGAGGCAGTTCATATCCTGTTTGTCGAGGGAGATGCCGCCCGCCATCCGGGCGCGAATCGTGAAATCCGAGTGCTCTTCGCCAAATTTTCCGAACTCGGCGTCGAAATAGCCGATTTTTTCAACCAGCTCGCGGGTGACGGAAATCATGATCCCGGTGAAGCGGGGCAGAAACTTGACCCCGTAGCCGCGCCACGGGTAGGTCGTCCATTTGTACGTTTCCAGCTGCCCGGAGATGGCCGCCGACGGCTTGTCAAACGGGCAGTAGCAGAACATGCCCACCCCAAGGTCTTGGTGGGCCTGTCGGTAAAATTTCACAAAGTCACCCTTGACCAGCAGGTCGTCGTTGCACAGGCACAGATGATCCCAGTCGCCGTCCATGAAGATTTTAAGAATCCGGTTGCTGTTCCCGGCCACACCCAGATTCCGGTCGCCGATGTAGACGTCCGCATTCGGGTGGTTGAGTTCAGCGCTCGACTCGTAAGATGTATACGCGGTGGCCAGCAACTCCGGGCGCGCCTCGCCCTTGCGCCCGGCGGTAAGATGCTTGGCCGTGGCGTCGCGGTTGCCGCAGTCTTCGGCGATCACCGTGCTATACTGGCCACAATGTTCCTCCACGCCCGCCAGCATGGTTTGCAGCGCCGCCAACCGGCGGTACGTCAGGATGCCGATAAGTGATTTGCTCATTTGCCCTTTCCATGACCTTCCCAGTAGCCGACCACGATCCGGGCGGCGGCTTCCGGCAGCAGGTTGATGTCCGCTTGGACGTCGAGAATAAACACAAGGCAGCGGTAGGCCAGCACGGCCAGCCAAATCTGGAAGATGGCGATATTGATCACTGCGAACGCGCACAGCTGACCGACAGTGGGGTCACCGAACAGCTTCCAGAAGCCCATGGTCACCCAGAGCGCGCAGATGATCAGCACTGCCGTGTAGTCCAGCGGAGCGAACAGACCGAGCTTGCGCTGGGCCTCAAACCGGGTCAGCGTTTTTTGGTAGACGTTTTCAGTCTTGGGGTCAGTGGGCGGATGGACAGCCATAATTATTCGGCCTCGAAGGTTTCCTTGCCATGCTGCTCAATCAAAGCGATCAGCGCTGGCAGGGCGGTGGCAGCGGAGGCCACCCACGTCTTTTGTTTACCTTCCAGCTTTTTCTTCAGGTCATCGCTGGGATTGCAAAAGCGCAGCAGGAGCGGGAACGCGCTTTCGACGCAGAACAGGTAGCGCCGCCGCTTGTTAGGGCCAATATGGTGGTAATAGTACGTGAGGCCTTCCCGCACGGCCTGCTGGAAAGTTTCATCGAGATGACTGATAACCTCGGCCTCGTCGGCGCTGGTGATCTGGTGCGCAACCTCGTTGGCCATGTGAGGCAGCAGCACCGGGGTGCGCGTTTGCTTGGAACCTAGCAGCGCCGGGCTGATGGCCATGTTGGTGAGACCAATGTTGGCGGCCTCAACCGCACAGCTGTGGCGAAGGTCGCAGGTGTTGCACATCCGGCAGTTGCGCTGGTGGAGCACACCGTAGCAGGCCAGCTTGTTGTTGCCGATGGAGCGCGGTACCTTGGCCCCGACCTCGGCCAGCATTTCACTAAGCTGCGGCGTGACCTTGTCGAACTGGTCGCGGGCGGCCATGGTCAACATGCGCCGGACAACCTTGTCGTCCATGTCCGGGGGTATCTGTAGACAGAACACCTCCTTGAGTTGGGCGATGGTGGCGCTGCGGCGGGCTTCGAGATCGAGTTGTTCGTTGTTGGCCATACGGTAAAAAGTAATTTTTGTCTGTATGGAAAGAACGGCTTCTTCAAAAAGTTCCGGGGACATGCCAACGGCTTCGGCCATATGCGCCCGCTTGATCTTCACGTGGATCGCGCCTTTACTCGTCCGGCGCATGGCCGCCTCCTCGGCGTGGCACATGGCGTGCGGGCTAGGGGCGATCATTTCGTGGAACACCAGCTTCTCAACCGGCGTAAGGTGGTAAGCGTGTTCCGCTGAGGTCGGGTTGAAGCCCCAGTTGATGGCGCGGTCTTCGTCCTCGCCGTGGTGATGGCCGTCCGGCACCTGTAGACCAAGATCAGGATCATCGAGGCTGAGATCGATTCGCTTGTGGTATTCAACCGGGAGCGGTTCGTCGCCCTCGTTAACCTTGGGCGCTGGCGTGAACCGTTCCTCGCGCGGCGGTGGCTTCTGGCCGGAGCGCTTCTCCGTGTAAACGTATTTCACCACCCGGCTGCGGGCATTGTTATTGACCGACGTGGCAAACAGCTTGAAAAAATTCAGCCGACTGGTCTGGCGCTCGATCTCGCCCTTGGTGATCAGCTCCGCCAGCTTGAGGTTGCCCTCGCCAACCATCTCGTCATAGTTGAGCTGCGAGGATGACATGTCACTAAAACGCCGGGCGCAGCAGGCGATGACCCGCTGCAAATCCGGCATCATCTCCTCCAGCACGGGAGGACGCAGCTTATGTTCCTTGAACAGCAGCAGGAATAACGGCCTGCGCTGTGGGCGCAGCAGCGCCAGATGTTCACTCGTCAGCCCCGGTATCGCCGAAAATACTGTGTTCGCCATAGCGTTTTGGGTGTTTTATTTCCGTCATTTCGTTGAAGATTTCCACCGCATTACGCGGGGTCTTTTTATGTTTCCGGGCCACCTCCGCGATGGCATCCGGGTCACCGTCGCTGTTCTCGATATCCCGCGCAATGCGATCTTCCTCGCGCAGTTTGGAAATGTATTGGAGGCTGGGGATTTTCATCCGCTGGCCGCCCAGCAGGGTGGCTATTTCCTTGCCCTTGTCAATGCCAACAATGTTTACCAGCTCCGGCCACAGGGAATAGCTTTCAGCGGCCAGCAGCAGATCGTGTTCGGTGAACGGGACGTAAACCTTTTCGTAAAAAGCATGGCGCAGGTTGACGATCGACCAGACGTAGAAGAACTTGGCCAGCTCAAAGCTGATGCAGTAGGCGTAGGCCGCACTACGGATGGCTGCCTGCTTGTCATGTTCCTCGTCAATGATGCACAGGGTCAAAAAACGGATTGCCCCAATCTCCTGCGGGTCACCCCAGCGGCAGGTCAGCTCCCGCAGCCGGTTGTGCATGTCGGTGGCAAGGTCGTGCTTGTCCACCTCGTGATCCTCCGCCCCGTAGAACTTCTCCAGATTGTCGCTGGTGACGTGGTAGCGCTTCCGATATTGGTTAACTTTTACTAATTCAGACCTGAAGGCATTTTTAGCGCATTTACTGTTTGATACCAGCAGTTTACAACTTCCAGCAAAGAAATTATGTGCGCCTTCAACCGTCAAGTCATACTTAAAATTGAAGCTCTCCGTGGGCGGCAGATAGTTTTTATATTCAGTGTTCTCGCTGTAAACTTTGAAGCGTTTTCGCATCTTCCACGTGGAGCTACCTGTTGCCGCCCGGCTGATGTGATCGATCTGCTCTATCCGGTCAAAAACGAATTTTGAAGAAATCTTAGCAATCCGGCGGTGTTCTGCGTCCAGCTTGTAGTCAAATTCACGCAGCACGTGCGGCGCAACCAGCTTAAAAAACCGGCTTCGACTGGCTGCCTGCACATACAGGCCCTTGTTCTTATGCAGGCTGACATCCACACCAAAACGCTGCTTTAGTGTCGAACGTAGCGCTTCGCGCTCTTCAAGCGTGAAGCTCATTGTGGCTAAGGTTACCGCACCGTTACCCGTAAAATAGCTGCCGTCGTCCATGTACCAGACAGCAAGCCCCAGCGGTGACAGGCGCTCAAGCACCCACGCGTCAATTTTCTTTGGATGCTGCAACTTTTTGAAATCATCCCACATGTCAGCCGCGTGGAAATAGGCAATAGTTTCGCCTGTGTGATCCATTACCGTATCTGTAAAGCTGTTCCATCCGACGTTGTTGCAGTTGTAAAGTCTGCCCCGATACTGCCGACAAAGCCACTCGTTGTAAAAACGCTGATCCTTTCCATGCGTCGTCCTAAAATCATTTTGCAGGATAGAGCCGTCACCCAGATAAAGTCCGATAAGCGCCTCCTGTCCTTCAGCGGTTAGCGTCGGCTTGTCTAAAAACAGCCTGTCGCTCTCGATCAGGTGGTCGACCTGTTTCCAACCTGACTGTGTCCACACGCGGTGCTCATGTGTTATGTAGACGGGCTTGCTGTACCCGCTCGGTCTTTTTATGACCAGTTTTCGCCAATCTTTTCTGCGGCAGGGTTCTTCGCTCCAATCCGTAACCTGTCGCGCTTCAAAGCGCTTTAGTTCAGTGTTCCAGCACAGTACTTTTCCAGAATACCTCTCGCGCACCAGTTCAGATATTTTTCGTGCCGTGCCGTCTTCAAGTGTAATAAGCGTATCAGCGTGAAGGCTGAACCACGAAAATAATTTCCCCTTCTTCGGCTGCCACTTGGCCAGCCACTTGATGACTTTCTCCTGCGCGGCGCTGACAAGGATCGGCAGGTCAACGGTGTAGTGGAAGTTCTCGTACTGGGCCAGCCGCTCGAACATTGCGGTCGAATCAACCACGATCTGTTCGAGGATCAGCATTGCCTCCTTGTGTCTGCCCGCCGTGGTCAGCTGCTTCCACTGAATCGCCAGCGGCGTCAGATGGCTGGCAGGAAAGATGTGTTCGTTCTGACCTTCGACGTGGTCTTTAGCGGGTTTTCTAGGCATAGGATAAGGCATTTTAGCTACAAGGGCTGCCCGGCGATCAACCTTCAGGCAGCAGCGCCTCAACGGGGGTCTCCTTTTCGGCAGGGGCGGAAGGGAGCACGACCCGCTTGCTGATTTCATCCGTCAGGGCAACCAGACGGTCTTCCAGCGCCTTGGACTCCGCGTCCCCTTCACCGGCAACCGCCTGTAGGATCATAACAGCGGCATGGAGCAGGGAGCAGATCGCGACACCCGGTGAATACAGGATGTAGGGCCGCACGTAAAGCGTGGCCGAACCGGCTTGGCTGGAGCCGCTTTTAGTGGCGGTCTTAAGGTTCAAAGCCGGAGGGGCGGCGGACACTGCAACTGGAACTTCCGCTTTAACTTTGGTTTTGGGCGCAGGTCTGGCTTTGGGCGCAGGCTTGGGCGCTTCCGCTTTGGGTAGCGCCACCGGCTCCGGGATAGGCGCTGGTTTCGGGATAGACACCGGCGGGACAGCCGGTGCGGCGGCGGCGGCGGGTGCCGGTTTGGCCGCGCCCGCTTTGACCGGTGCGCGCTTTTGTGGTGGAACCTTGGACGGAGCGGCTGGCTCCAGCGCTTGGCGGCTCAGTGGAATAAGCGGGCCTGCGGGCCATTTGGCAGCCTGCGTGACCAGCAGCCGGTGACCCAGCTGCATGAGTTCGATGCGCGGGTAGGTGTTCGCGTCAAAGCCGAGCAGGTGAATGTGGTCGGTGACATAGACAGCCTCCGCTGGAAAATCCACGGTACCGCCGGTAGGGTTAGCGATGGCCACTGTCCCGTGTTTGCCTACGAACTGTTGCAGGAAATGATCACCTTGGAGCAGCTTAAGCACACGGGTGTACCGCGCGATGTTTGGAATCTTGGTAGCTTTTGCAGAAGTATTTTCCATAAAAAGTTTAGGCGTCTGTTGTAAATATTTAATTTAATTGAATCAAGAAAATTCCATCAAATTCGCGAAATAAATTTCGTGATCAGGCATTTTCCTCTTCGCGGTGAATGCGTCCACGCGTCGGACGGGCGACGGCACTCCCTTTCGTATTCGCGTCCACAACATACGCGCGCACACGCGGTTTGTCGGCAGGTTCCTCTGGCGGTTCCGGCGCAATTACCCGGCCCCGCCGGGCTGTCGGCACAGGTTCCGTCATGGGTTCCGGTGCGGGCGCAGCTTCCGGCTCCGGTGCAATCGTGCGGGCCTTGCGCGGCGCAGGCGCAGCTTCCGGCTCCGGTGCAGTCCCGGTTTTAATGCCTGCTGCGCTGATGGTGGCATTCGCCGCGTCGTACATTTTGCCAAGGAGCGCATTTTTAACCATCGTCACCTCTGGACAGAATTCGCCGCAAGCCTCCACTGTGGAGACGTTCACCGTCAGGTCATACGGACGCATCCGGGTCTTGGGATTGCCCGCGTCGTCCAGCGTGACTTCCAGCCGCGACACCACGTTGAACACGTTGCCGCGACGCGCCTTTTCATCTGCGTTATCCCAGAAGTGTTTGTCCACCACCAGCACGAAGTGCGTTTCCGGTTTGGTGATGATACGCACTTCCGGGGCGACCTTTTTAAGGGCGACATTCGGATTCGTACCGGCCACCGCGTCTGAACCTTTCTCTTCCGTGCGATAGAGAAAAACCGCCGTAATTTTAACGTGCTCCAGCACGGCGATAAACTTGGCGCTGCTGTGCAGGATGCCGTCAATGTCAAGCGAGAGGTCTTTGTCTGTCAGGTATTCAACAATTTTCTTGGCCATAATCAGTTAGTCTTCAGCGGCAGGGTTGACTGGATTTTCTTCCTCGACAACTTGGACGCCGCCATCCAAGCCTTCGGTGGACATTGCGTATTCAATGGCAGCGTGCCAGAGAACGTCGACATCCGCTTTATGCTCTTCGTAGAACTTGGGCCACTCGGCCCGTGTTTTGAATCCGGGGTCTTTGCGACCGTGACCTTTGCGCGGCACGCGCGGGGCGTCCTCGTCGTCGTCCAATGTGGTTTCCACCGCCGCCCGGTCAAAGGTGGTCGGGATGATGTTGTTCGCTTTGAAACGCAGGGTGTAGCCTGTGTGCTTGGTCTCCGACTCGATGTCGACAAAACCGAGAAATACGAGCGTTTCCAGCGTACTGAAGACGTCGTTGAGGCCGCCCTTGTCCTTGTCGAACAGCAGCACCATCCGACCGTCCCGGAGGGGCGGACGCAGGCGGTTTTTGACCGTGTGGAAACCGACCTGCAAACCGGCGGCAAACTGACCGTCCGGCAGCAGCTTGTATTTCGAGTTGAGGGCGTACATGAACACCCGGTGAGAGGTGTAGTAGCGCAGCGCCATGCCGCCGACCGAGGTGTAATCACCGGCCTTGATGGCAAACACGTTGCCACCCTTCTGCTGCTGCGCCTTGAAGTTCGTGCGCACCTGATTGGTGAACAGCACGCAGACGTTGTACCGGTTGACCCGCCGGGTCAGCTGGCGGAGCGCCTTGCTGATCTGCAAGGCCTGACGCGGAAAGTCCTGCTTGCCCCAGTCCGCACCGATTTCCTCCTTGGTGGAGGTGCTGGCGATGGTGTCAACCACAATGAACATGAAGCGCTTAATGCCGTCCTCATCCTCAGCCTCGGCGCGCTTCTCCTGCAACGTGAGTGCGCCGTCTATGGCTTTGAACATGTCATCCGTGGTGTCACAGCGAAAGCCGACGACGTCCAGCCGCTGGCCGTCCACCATCAGCTTGCCGTCCTCGTCCAGTGACTGCTCGTTATCGACATACATCACAACGATCTTGCACTCCTCCGGCTTCAGGGGTCGCAACGTGATGGTCTTGTCCGCATTGTGGGTCACCTCGCTGATGTTTTTGGTCATGGCGCGCACGGCGCACCGGATCGACATGGCGGTTTTGCCACAGCTCTCCAGCCCGTAAAGTTCCACCATGCGCCCAAACGGCATCCCACCGACAATCGAGTCAAACGACTCGATGCCGGTGGTGAGCACGTAATTAACAGCCGACAGCACGAGGTCTTTGGTGCTGGAAACCTCCCACGTGCAGCCGCCGCCGTCCTTTTTGGGGGCCATGGAACGCAGCTTGGCGATGAGGGCCAAACTTTCGTCGACCTCCTCCACTTTCTTTTTCTTTGACGTAGCCATATCGTTTAGGCGGTACGGGGCAGTTTACTGAGCCGGTCAATGGCCGCTGTGGCGGAGGAACCAGCCCCGCCTGCGCGGCGCACCGGGGGCGGCGGGCCGTCCTCCGGGGGTGCGGAATCCTTGCGCTCTTCCGGCAAGTCGTCCTCCGGGTCTTCAGCCGCAACGGACGCGCGGGGGGCTGCCGGTTCCGCCGCCCGGCGGGCGGTCTTCTCAAGCTGCCGCCGTCCGGTGGGTGCCGGTTCCGGCTCCACTTCCGCTGCGCGGCGACGGGGAGCGGGTTCAGGCTCAGGATCAACTTCCGGCTCCACTTCCGCTGCGCGGCGACGCGGTTGCGGCCCAAGGTCAGTGCCTTCACCGTTATCCGCATACTTCGGAGCGCCCCGGCGGGGCGTAGCATCAGCATCAGAAACCGCTGCGCGGCGGCGCGGCTGTTCCGGTTCCGGTTCCGGTTCCGGCTCCACTTCCGCTGCGCGGCGACGCGGCTGGATGTCATCATCGCCGGGTTCCACTTCCGCTGCGCGGCGACGGGGAGCGGGTTCAGGCTCAGGATCAACTTCCGCCGCCGCAGCCCGGCGACGGGGCTGGGCTGCTTCATCCTCAAAATCAGCGCGGCGACCTGCGCCACGACGCGGCGCTTCTTCCACCTCGCCACCAGCCCGGTCAGCCACAGCCTGCAATTTCAAAGTAAAGGTGTTCAGCTCCGTCGCGGTTGGCATCACCACCTTTGGTGTTTTCATGGCCGCTTCCAGCTTCTTGATGTACTCGTCAAAGCGCTTGTCGGCGAGGTCGAAGATCGGCGATGAATCCAGTTTGTCGAGCCGCATGCCTTTCGGCGGCGCAAATTTGCTGACACTGAAATCGTTGCCGTTTTCGTAATCAAGCACGCTGTTGACGCACTTGCGGCCCCCGCCGACGTAGAAGCCCTTGAGTTCATCCCACGTGCTGTGGTAATGCCAGAATTCATACGGGTTGAGGATTTCAGTCAGCGACTGGGCCACACCGTCCTTTTCAAACACCGCACACCACGTCATATATTGGACGCTGGCCTCGGCGGCATAGCCGACCTTGCTGATTGCCTTTTCCGCGCTGTCATTAAGCTCGACCGACAAGTCGCAGACCGGGCAGTGTGCCTCTGGGTCGCCGCCGTAAGCTGCCGCCGTCAGGCGCGGGCAGGTGATAGGCAGCTTGTTCACCCAGTGCTTGGCGATGCGGGCAAACCAGAGGCCTTCCGGCCCCATGGCCGCAGGCAAAAACCGGACGATCCAGTTCTGGCCTTTCTGAAGTTTTACACGGCGGTTACCGCGCTGCTGGGTGTTGGAGAAGGCGTCTTCGCCTTGAATTGCTTTTAGTATTTTTGGATCAATGCTCATGGTGTGTTTCCTTTCAATCTACGTTTCTTTTCAACCGGTCTGGTTCGTGTTCCATACGCCGCGTTGCCTCGCTGGAGCGAACCAGCTCCAGTTTCGCTTGCAGGGCATCAATGGAGGCTGCTATCCATTCGATATTCCGCTTGCAGGCAGCGTAGTTTGCGCAGGCTGTTCCAACTTCCTCTGAGATGAGAACGGCCCGCTTCAAAGCGTCTTCGGACGGGGCTTTATCGCCGAAGCCTTCGGAGATGTACCTGCCGCCTTTGAGTTCAAAATATACTTTTGACTCCTGTTTCTTCCACGCGTGCTCCGACAGGATCAGGCTCTCTGCCGCCAGCGCCCGCTGGTAGCCGAGCCAGCCGATGGCGGCGGGAATCTGTTCAGCTGCCTCGCTGATGTCCTCAAATGCGGCCCCAAGCAGCTTTTCGAGAAGAATCACATCGTCACCGACGCGCAGCGACTTCAGAACTGGCACGAGCTTTTTCATTTGATGCCGAGAGTGTGGGGCAGCTGGCTTTCGACGATTTCCATCCTCGCTAGAACGTCATCCACGGAAACAGCGGCAGTGACGGCGCAGGTGACCTGCCGGATGCCTTCCGGGCACTTGTCTACCGGGAACCGTCCGTACGCGTAGCAGGGTGAGCAGCCGCAGGCCTCTTTGTTCCAGATGGCCAAATCCATGTATTTTTTATCGTAACCTAGCCGAACACGCGGGTCGTGCGTACCCCAGAGGCTGATAGCCGGAGTGTTCAGCGCCTGCGCCATGTAAAGCGGCGCGCTGTCAAGGCCGACCAAACAGGTGCTGCGCTGGATCAAAGCCATGAGCACGCGGATGGGCGTGCTGTCGATGGCGTTGAACACACCGCCACCGAGGCTGGCCACCTGCGCGTTGAAATCTCCCGCGCTCATGTCCGTGTCCGGCAGCCGCATAGAACTGTTGCCGACCACCACCACCGGCCTGCGGGTGGCCAGCGCTTGGATGATCTCCAGCCAGCGGCTGTAGTTCATGGTGCGCAGGCTGGCGTTGGTAAACGGGGCCACCACCAAGTAGCCAATCCGGCGCAGGTCAATTTTGGTGCTTTCCCAGACAAAGCGGTACAGGCGGTCAAGGTCAAGGAAGTCAGAGGCCAGCAAGGTGGCCGACGGGCGCTTCCAGCGCGGATCAATGTCGCACGGGTCAAAGCCAAGCTGCTGATACAAGGCGTCGTAGACGTTCAACTGATCCTTCTCAGAGTCGTGCTCCGTGACCGTGTTGAGCATCCAGTGATGGTCATAGGCGCGCAGGTGGTCGTATTCCAGCGGGCCGCATTTGACACAGCCGTTGTGCAGCAGCGGCGAATGGGTCAGCGCCACGCCCCGGTCAGCGAAAGCCATCAGATCAACCTCAAGGTTGCTGCCGCTGGCGTGCTGGAGAAACCCCAGCGGGCCGGTCAAAAACAGCAGGTCGCCGATGCCGCGCTCGCGGTTGCGCTCCAGCAGCAGCTTGGTACCGGCCAGTGTCCGGCCCGCCTGAAGCTTTGTATACAGCGACGACCCTTCAAGCTCAGAGACGCTGTCAATAAACTTTTCAATGGGGGCGATCCGGCTGGCGTTGATGACATAGCGGCGGTTCGGGTTGAACAGCCACGTTTCATCGGCGGTTTGGTGAAACATCACCGGCTCCTTGACAGAGACGATAAGCCACTGGGAATTGGTTGGCAGCATCATACGCGGTTAGTAGAACGGCCTTTTTAAGATTGCGTTTCACCACCAAGAAACGGGTGCAGGGTAACGGGTAGACGAGCCAGCTCGCCAAGCTGCCATGCACGCACGGACGGCCAAACCTGACGCGGTGTATACATGTGAGCGTTCTTCATTCCGGGCTTAATGCTAGGCAGAACATTAGCGATCCACGGCTCGAAAGCGTAATCCGGGTCGTCGTAGTGGCCACCCCGGCGATGCTTTTTGACCGTCTCCTCCATGGTGCGACGGGTGCCGGTGAAATGGTAGATCATCGGCTTGTATACAAGTGTCTGATTGATGTACGGGCTGCGGCAGGCCTTGAAGGTGACCGTGCCGCCGACGTATACAACTGCCACGTCAGTGGCTCCCTCCACTGGGTAGCCCGGCAGGCCGATCACCGGGATCATGCGCACGCTGATCGCCAGATGGCCCTGTTCCACGTAATCCTTGATGACCGCGAAGGTGCCGGGTATCCACAGCTCGTCTCCATCTACGATCAAGATATGCCGGTAGCCCAAGGATCGCATCCAGACCAAGCCCTCGTTGCGCACCCGCGTTTCCACGGTAATCCGGGTGTCGCCGGGCAGGCGTGCTTCCGCCACCTTGAACATCTTCCAGTGGACGGTCTGGCCGGTGGCCTGAAGTTGCTGGGCGGTCTCCTTGACCGTCGTCACTTCAAGGCCGTCTACCGCCTCACCTGACCAGTATTCGTCCGGCTGGCAGAAGCAGAAATCATGCACGCCTTCGTCTACAAGTCGCTGACAAACCTCCATGAGGCAGAAATCGTCCTTAATGACCTGCATGTAGGCCACGTACTTGTCACTCACCGGCGGCAGCTGGTCACGGCAGGCCTGCTCCATCCGGGCAGCCTCGGCGTAGCGGGCCGCCAGCGGGCCGTCATCAACCGGGAAGCCTTGCTTTTGCCGGAAATTAAACAGCTGCTCGCCGACATCCCACCGGGATTGGGAAGCGTGCACCGTGTCTACATTATCGTGCGGGCGCTTGCCGACACTGGGGTGCAGGTGCTCGAAGAGCAGGTGCTCGGCAAAGATTACCACCCCATCCCGCTTGGCCACCTCGCCAAATTCAGTATCATTAAACATGCTAGGATACTTCGGGTAAAACATGTAGCCAAAGCGCTCGTACCGTTTGCGCGTCAGGATTGACAGCGTGAAGATGGTGGCGTTGCAGCCGTCGGAAACCTTGACCACGTACTCGCCATCTTCCCAGCCCTTCGGTTCCAGCGAGAGAAGCAAACTATCCCATCCGCTCGGAGGTAGAAAATCGTCTGCCACGGCGATCATGACTTTGCCTTTGGCAGCGGTGGCGGCGATGTTCCAACCGGCCACGCAAGTTTTGGGGCCTTCGTTAATGACCAGCTCAACGTCCGCGTCACAGCCCGGAACCTTGCCTAGTCTGGCCATTTTAGCGCACATGACCGCGTCTTCGGTGGCACGGTCACCGGCATCAACACCAATGCACCACTCGTGGGCTTTCAAGGTGCTGCGTTCGTTCCAGAGTTTGATGACCTGCGGGATGCACGCTGGGCGGACGCTGGTATAGACCAAGGAGAAGATGGGGTTGTTTTCGTTCATACGCAGTTCTATAGAACAGCATGGCACAGGAAAAACTTTTAACGCAGATGGTGGCGCAGTTCCGCGCCCGCCACGGGCATAACCCGGAAACCATCTGTATACACCCGATCGCGCTCGCCGCCCTGACCTTGGCCAATTCCGTGGCCCCGGTCTGGGAGGGCATCCCGGTGAAGGTGGAGGAGGTTAATCCCGGCAGATCGACGGGCACCCGTCTGGGTGTTTACGTGGCCAACGGAGCTGTGCGCGGTTTTGACCTCTAACCAACAAACAACCCTTATCTTATGACCCACGCCGAAAACGCCCTCAAACTCCTCCAGCAGGAGCTGGCAAACCTCACCAACATCGTCAACATGCTGGAACAGTATACGCACACGTCAGCGTCGGCACCGGCGATGGTACCGGCAGCGCCGTCACTGACGACTCCGCCAACACATGAGCCGCCAAGCACCCACGCGTTCGTTGTCGCACTGGGCCAGCCTAAGCCCAAGCGGAAGTACACCAAGCACACCAGCGCGCCTCCGGCCAAGGCAGTGGCAGCGGCGGCAGCTGCCGAACCGGTCAAAGCGAAGCCTGCGAAGAAAAAGGATGAGAAGGCTGACGCCCCGCGCAAAAGCATCATCGAGCAGCTGGCTGAGCCGGATACGCTGGGCGCGGCGATGAAGCGCTGGCTCTATGTGCGGCAGGAGCCGTTCACGATCAAGGAAATCGACGAGGAGATGCACGCCAAGCACGCTGACCTCTGCAAGCTGATGTCCGAAACGGCGGTGCAGGCGAACATCTACTGGTGGGCCAAGAGGGATTACCTGAAGAAGATCGGCTCCGGGCAGGACACCACGTTCGAGGTGCTCGCCGCCGGGCGCGCCTTCTTCAAGGCAATCCCGGAGTGATCACTACCTGCAAATGCGGCGTCGGCATGGAAATGCTGCTGGCGTGGGACGACGATCAGGCCACTGACGTCGCCTTTAACCTGCTCGCATGCCCCGACTGCGGCATGGTCTACAAGAACACGCCCACCGCCCTGCCGGGTGAGCGCGACCTCTGGCTGCCGCCGTCCACGTCCAAACTGGACAATGAAGCGGAGGTGCAGCAATGGCTGAAGGACTTCGCGGCGGGCGAGCTGTCGGCGTAATTAGGCTATGCAGAATCAAGAAGAAGGCTGGGTAGGTTTTGATTTGGATGGTACTTTGGCGTTCAACACGCCGGGGCCGCACGCGCCGGAACATATCGGGCCGCCGGTACCGGCCATGCTGGAGCGCCTACAGCAGCTGTTGAACGACGGCCAGCGGGTGAAGATTTTCACGGCCCGTGCCACCATACCGCAACAGATACCTTACGTGAAGGAATGGCTCCAGCGACAGGGCCTGCCCGACTTGGAGGTCACCAACGTGAAGGATTTTGCCTGCCTGTACTTTTTCGATGACCGCGCCATCGAGGTCATTGCGAACACGGGCCGGTTGGCGAACCCGCTGCGGCGGCTGGTGGCTGATGGGCCGCTGCCAGAGTCGGTGGCATAGGGCAGTCCCCACAGTAAAGCGCTGTTAAAGTATGCGCACGCACATTTACGCACGTACGCCGCCAGACGAGGAATCACGCTGCAACAAGCTCTTGAACATTACGCAACTCTGAGCGAAGCGGGTACCTGACTCCGAACTTTTTGCTGCAAATTTCCCCGTACCCCACTTCCGTAGACCGCGCGTCCGTGAGCGGGCGGTTGCAAAAGCAGCAGCAGCCGGTGAGCTTGCCGTACTTCGACGCCACCCCTTCCGGGTCAGCGGCGAAGGACATCAGAAGCGCACCGGTGTTCGCCGGAGCCGCCTGCACCGGGCAGAAAAGGCCTTCCGGGGTGATCTTACCGAGGTAGGTCAAGCCGCTCTTGACGTAGATGCAGCCTTCGTTCTTCGAGGCCGCGCCCGCCGGGCTGAGCTTGAACTTGGTGCCGAACTCATTCGCCAGCATGATGGATGGGTACTTCAGGGCGGCGGCCTTGGCGGAGCCAAACATTTCGGCGATGCGGAGCAGGCCGCGCGGGTCGAGCTTGGTGGCCGTGTCTTTCTTCGGCTGGCTCTTGCGGTACATTTCGACGATGTAGGCCGCGATGCCGCACAGGCGTGGTTCAATGGCCTCGGTGCGGGCGCAGGCAAGGAGGTTGTGCTCGAAGTCACTCAGGCTGCGGTTCTGGGCCTTGAAGGTGCCGATAAGCATGTTGATGACTTCTGTCTCGCTCATCCCCTCCGGGTCGCTGATCACCGGACTGTAGGTGGTAAGCACCCACTGGCGGGCCGCGTCGGCCAGCGCGCGGG
>Ga0182030_10006339_pt1 | contig 24973 bp, 21 predicted proteins | sample 812S3MmetaG_FD_121299 | JGI IMG/M metagenome (GOLD analysis project Ga0182030, IMG submission 121299) | Permafrost microbial communities from Stordalen Mire, Sweden - 812S3M metaG (Illumina Assembly) | ecosystem: Environmental > Terrestrial > Soil > Wetlands > Permafrost | place: Sweden...
CCGCCACCACCTGGCCCAGGTAGGGTGCCGAGGTGTCCACTGTCGTGTTCTTCCATGCCCATCCCGATGATGAGGCCATCGCCACCGCCGGCACCATGGCCGCCTTGTCCGACGCCGGTCACCGGGTGGTGCTGGTCACCGCCACCCGTGGTGAGCTCGGCGAGGTGCCCGACGATCTGGCCGGGGCTGAGTCCCTGGCCGACCGTCGCATTGTGGAGCTGGCTTCGGCGTCTGCCATCCTCGGCGTCAGCCGTCAGACCTTCCTCGACTATCTCGACTCGGGTATGGCCGGCGAACCCACCAACACGGCTCCGGGTTCGTTCGCCGCCGCCGACGTCGACGAGGCGGCCGGGGCCCTGGCTCGGATCCTCGAAGAGGAGTCCGCCGACGTCCTGGTGACCTACGACGAGCACGGCGGCTACGGCCACCCCGACCACGTCCAGGTGCACCGGGTGGGGATGCGGGCCGCCGACCGGGCTGGCACCGCGGTCGTCTACATGGCCACCATGAACCGCGACTTCGTACGGAACCTGAGTGAGCGGCTCGACCCGTCGGACATCGAGGTTCCCGACCGGAGCCCCGAGGAGATGGAGAACATGGGCGAACCGGCCGAGCGTCTGACCACCGACATCGACGTGACACCATGGATCGATCGCAAGCACCGGGCCATGGAGGTCCATGCCAGCCAGATCAGTGAGACCAGCTTCTTTCTGTCCATGTCCGACGACGTGTTCTCCATCGTCTGGGGTCACGAGTGGTACATCCGGGTCCGGCCTCCTTGGACCGGGCCCACCGAAGGCCACCGCGAGACCGGTTTCCTGTTGGAAGCAGCCGCCGACCGCCGCGGCGAGGCCCCGGCCGCCCAGGCCCGATGAGCGCCGTCCACCGGGTGCTGAGGATCCAGGGCGGCCGGCTGGTGGTGGCCGAACGACGGTTGCAGTTGGAGGCCGAGCTCGATCAGGCCACGGCGGAGGGATTCGCCATCATCAACTCGTTCGCCGTCGACGACAACGTCTATGTGATCCTGCAGCGAGCCGAGTGAGGGCCGGGCTGCCCGGGAGGGCTAGAACTCGGTGAAGGCCTGGATGGAGACCACCCGGTTCCGGCCGGTCTCCTTGGCCCGGTAGAGGGCCTGATCGGCCCGCTCGATGAACGAGGCGGTGTCCTCGATCCCGTCCCAGCTGGTGAGACCGGCTGAGAGCGTCACGCCGAACTCGGAGGTGGCCTCCCGCCCGCCACTGCGGAGCTTGTCCATGAGGTGGTGGGCCCCCACCAGGTCCGTCTCCGGCATGACCAGGCAGAACTCCTCGCCTCCGTAGCGGGAGACCAGATCCTGGCCCCGGATGTTCGAGACCATGAGAGCGGCCAGCGAGCGCAGCAGGATGTCGCCGGCCACGTGTCCGAAGCGCTCGTTGTACCCCTTGAAGTGGTCGAGGTCGATCATGGCCACGCTCAACGGGGTTTCGGAGCGCAGGGCGTGGGCCATCTCGATCTCGATCCGCTCGTAGAGACACCGGCGGTTGGCCAGCCCGGTCAGGGGATCGGAGCGGCTCTCGGCCTGGAGCCCACTCACGAAGTTGGCCCGGCCGGTCATGCGCAGGAAGGCCACCGCCATCTGCTCGGCCACGTCGTGGGCCCGGTCGCCGACTCCACGGTCCAGCTCGGATCGGCGGACCAGCATGACCAGCTCCCCGTCGAAGCAGTACCCGACCGGGATGGCGCAGGTGGCCTCGTCGAGCACCACGGCGTCGGCCTGGAGAGCTTCGCTCAACTGCGGGATCAGGCCCAGGTCCGAGACGTCCTCGTCGTCCCCGGGCCAGGTCACCAGGGGGGTGAAATGGCCGATCTTGGCGTTGTGCAGGAACACGGCGATCTGGTCCGCCGGCATCACCTCGGCCACCAGGGGCAGCCCTCGCTGGAAGATCGTCTGGATGACATCGGTACTGGAATCGGTCAGGCCCTTGGGGATGTTCTCGAGGGTCTCGTAGAGCCCGTCGACGACGTGCCGGACGCCGGGACGCTGGTCGGTCCGGCCGCTCCGCGAGCCCAGGGCCCGGGCGATGATCCAGGTGATGATCACGATGGTCGAGGCGTAGACCACCGCTCCGGCCACCAGGTCGGAGCCCCGCAAGCCTTCGGTCCAACGGACCAGGACCACCAGGGCGATGGCCACGATGTCGATGCCCACCCGCATGCGCCGGTCGCCGATGACGCTGATGAGGGTCACCCCCACCAGCACCGCAGGGATGAACGTTCCGATCCGGTTGGACGAACCCAACTCCATCAGGCCCAGCGCCGCCAGGGCCAGGCACACCACCACGAACCCCGCTTTGGCCAGGTTTCGGACGCTGGAGCGTCCCTTGGTGACCACTACGAACAGGGCCATGTAGACCACCGAAACCACGATGCAGGCGAAGGCCCCGAGGATGTACCCCCACCTCACCTCATTCCCGTGGACCAGGAGCACCGCCAACAGGATGGGGATGGTGATCGATTCGGCGATGGCTCCAGAGATCAGGCCGTCCCGGACCTGGCGCTGGGTGGGGTGGGCGAGGTCGAACTTCACTGTCCGTATATCGGCCCCGCTCCGGTGGTCCTTTACCTGCTCTGACCGCCACGGCTCGAGTGGGGGTGAAGCGGCAGGTCAGACGGGGTGTCGAGTGCCACCGTGGAGCGGAGCCGCCTCGAGTCAGGCCACAGCAGGCGGGTCAGGGCCCGCCACCAGGGCGCGACGGGGGAGCATGCCGGTGAAGAACAGGCCCACCACGGTGAGCAGGGCCACCAGCCACAGGGCGCTCCGCAGGCCGGTCAGGCGGGCGGCGGCGTTTTCGGCCACCACCGCCTCCTGGGCCGACGGTGACAGGTCGGTGGTCGCCAGCGAGGTCGCCAGATCGGTATCGGAGATGAAGGGCACCCCGCTCTCCAACTTGACCGTGGCCTTGGCGGTTACGGCGGCCGGGACGGCCGGGTTGTCGGTCACCCCGGCGATGAAGGTGGTGGTCAGGCTGCCGATGAGCACCGCCCCGACCAGTGCCGTGCCGAGGGACGCCCCGATGTTGGTGAACGTGTTCTGGAGCCCTCCCACCTCGGCGCTCTGCTCGTCGGGTACGGCCGAGACGGTGATCGCTCCGAGCTGGGAGGCCAGGGCTCCGATGCCCAGTCCCATCAAGGCCATGGGGATCAGCACGATCCCGGCATCGGCCCCGGGGCTCAGCCCTCCCACCAGGATCAGGGTCCCGGCCAGCAGGGCCAGCATGCCCAGCCGGACCACCAGCCGGGGTGAGGCCCGGGGCGCCAGACGGGGCACGGCCAGGGCGGAGATCAACAGGGCGATGGACAGGGGGAGGAGCCGGACGCCCGTCTGGAGGGCGTTGAGCTCCAGGACCACCGACAAGAACAACGGGATGGTGAAGAAGAGCCCGGCCTGCACCAGGAACTGGAAGAAGAAGGCGATCAGTCCTCCGGACATCTGCACACTGTGGAACATCGAGAGGCGGATCAACGGCTCGCGGCCCAGGCGCTCGAGCCGTCCTTCCCACAAGAGGAGGCCCCCGATGACCAACAGGCCAGCCAGGACCAGCCACACCACCGGCGAGACCCCGAGGATCTGCGGCCCTCCGGTCTTCGGGTGGACCCAGCCCCAGACCCCCGAGCGCAGGACCCCGAACACGGTCAGGGAGAGGCCCACGACGGAGAGCACCGCGCCCACCAGGTCGAAGGAGGACGACACCTCGGGGGCCGGATCCTCGATGCGTCGGACGAAGACCAGGATGACGGCCACGATGGCCACCTCCCCGACGAACACCCACCGCCAGGAGGCGAAGGTGGTGACCGCTCCACCGATGAGGGGCCCGGCGGCCACGGCGATGGCTCCGGCCGCGGCGATCAGGCCGTACGCCGCCGACCGGCGCTCGCGGGGACAGTTGGCCGCCACCAGGGCCACGATGGCCGGCATGATCATGGCCGCGCCCAGCCCCTCCAACCCCGACCAGCCGATGATGAGGACCGTCAGATTGGGGGCCAGGGCGGTGGTCAAGGACCCGGCGCCGTACACCACCAGCCCGATGGCAAAGACCCGTCGACGCCCGATGAGGGCGCCGAGCTTGCCCCCGGTGAGCATGAACGCCGCCATCACCAGGGTGTAGAGCGTGATGGCGGTCTGGATGCCGGTCACCGTGGTTCCGAGGTCGTTGGCCACCTGCCGGATGGAGACGTTCATGACCGAGGTGTCCAGGGTCATGAGGAACTGAGCCGAGGCCAAAATGACCAGTACGGTCGAGCCGCTCCTGGAGCGCTGTCCGTCATCAACGTCGACCGGGCCGATGTCAGGGGTGTCGCTCACCCGGTCAGCTTGTCATCCCTGGCCCGACCCATGGGGGGGTGCCCTGTTCAACCTTCAGCGGACCTGGCGGTCGGATGCATGCTCCCCAGGAGCCGTGGGCTGCAGCCGATCAGTGGGGCATCGGGTCAGGGCGCGGGACACCGCCGGACCGGGCAGGTTGAAGCCGGAGGGTCCGCTCTTCGAGACGGTGCGGGCCCCTACCGGCCGGCTTCGAGGTCGAGGAGCCACGTCTTGCGATCGAGTCCGCCCCCGTAACCGCCGAGCCCGCCGTTGGAGGCGATGACCCGGTGGCAGGGAACGATGACGGCGATGGGATTGCGCCCGTTGGCCAACCCCACCGCCCGCGAGGCCTTGGGGTTGTCGACCCGGCGGGCCAGTTCGCCGTAGCTGATGGTTTCACCGTAGGGGATGGCACACAGTTGTGACCACACCCGTTGCTGGAAGGCGGTGCCGTCCAGCTTCATCGGAATCTGGAACATGGTGAGTTGGCCGTCGAAGTACGCCTCGAGCTGTCCGGTGATGTCGGCGAACCAGGCGTCATCCCGTACGGCATCGGCGGCTCGGGGGGGAGCATGGCGCTGATCGTGCATGTGCAGGCCGGTTAGGTATCCGTCCTCGGCCGTCAGGGTGAGGGGTCCGATGGGGCTCTCGATGGTGGTGACGATGCGAGTTGTGCCGGTGATGGGCATGGTGGTGGGGGCGGTCACGATTCTCCTTGCGTTTGATGGGGGGCGGGAATGTTCACGCGGCCGGGGGCCACTGGTTGATGGGGTGGTCGGTGGCCGACCACAGGTACTGCACGGCATAGGCCCGCCAGGGTCGCCACGACTCGGCATGTCGGGTCACCGCCTCGGGAAGCGAGCCGATGCCGAGCGCCTCTGCTCCCCGACGCACGCCGAGGTCCGAGGCCGGAAAGGCATCGGGGTCACCCAGGGCCCGCATGGCGATGACATTGACGGTCCAGGGCCCGACCCCGGGGAGGTCGGCCAGGACCGTGAGCGCCTCGGCGCGGTCACAGCCGGGCCCCAGGTCCAGACGGCCCCGGCTCAACGCCTCGACCAGAGCCGACATGGTCGCCTGGCGGGCCCGTGGCAGGGCGGGCTTGCTGTCGAGGAGGGCTTCGGGGGTGGGGAACAGACGGGTCAACCCGCCCTCGGGATCGGTCACCGGCTGGCCATGGTCGCGGGCCAACCGCCAGGCCAGGGTTCGTGCCGCCGCTGTCGACACCTGCTGTCCGAGTACGGCCCGCACTGCCATCTCGACGCCGTCGGTGCACCGAGGCACCCGGCGGCCGGGGGTCTTGTCGACCACATGGCGCAGGGCCGGGTCCGAACGGAGGTGCCGGTAGATGGCCACCGGGTCGGCGTCGAGGTCGAGCAGCCAGCGGCACCGGGCGATGGCGGTGGTCAGGTCCCGCATGTCGGCCAGGACCACCCGGCACACCATGTGCTCGGGTTGTGGGGTGAGCTCCACGATGGCCGGACCGTGGGCCAGACCGAGGGTGCGTCGGTAGGTCGTGCCCCGGATCTCCTCCACGCCCGGTATGGCCGTGGCCGCCAGGTGACCGAAGAGATTGTCGGGGCACAGAGGCTGCCGGAACGGGAGCCGGAGTACCAGGGCGGTCGAGGCATCGACGCTCCTCCCGGACGGCCCGACCCGCGAGCGCAGGTGGGTGGGGGAGCTGGCAAACACCGAGCTGACGGTGTCGTTGAACTGGCGGATGCTGGAGAACCCGGCGGCAAAGGCCACGTCGGCCATGGGTAGGGGGGTGGTTTCGATCAGCACCCGGGCGGTCTGGGCCCGTTGAGCCCTGGCAATGGCGATGGGGCCGGCGCCGACCTCGGCGGCCAGCAGGCGTTCGAGTTGACGGACGCTGTATCCCAGCCGGGCCGCCAGGGCGGGAACCCCCTCCCGGTCCACCAGTCCGTCGGCGATGAGCCGCATGGCCCTGGCCGCCACATCGGCCCGGCAGTCCCACTCCGGTGAGCCCGGGGTGGCATTGGGACGACAGCGCTTGCAGGCCCGGAATCCGGCCAGTTGGGCCGCGGCGGCGGAAGGGTAGAAGCGTACGTTGGCCCGCATCGGCGTCCGGGCCGGACAGCTGGGCCGGCAGTAGATCCTGGTCGAGGTGACCCCGGTATAGAACCAACCGTCGAATCGCGGGTCACGCGACTGGACGGCGGCGTAGCACTGTTCGAAATCCTCGATCACCTGTCCAGCATGCCTGACGCCGGGCACCGTGTCTGGCGGAAATACGACACGAACGTGCCGGGCCGGACCGAGTAGCCCGACAATCCGGTTCCCCGGGATCGATCCGGTGCCCCGGGATCAAGGTCCGGAGGGAACCGGTCGATGATCCAGACGTGAATTGGCGGGGAGACCAGCTCAGCGACGACGTCCGGCTGGCCTGCTTCGATCAGGTCAACCGTTCGACACGTCGCGGGGCCCTGTTCGGGCCGGTGGCCGCAGTCATGTTGGTGGTCATCTTCGGGCACGCCGTTCCGGTGGCCAGCATGGGGGAATGGGCGGCCACGGTAACGGTGGTCACCGGGGTAACGGTGTGGACCTCCGAGCTGTATCTGAGGCGTCGCCGTCTGGGGCAGCCGGTGGGCCGATGGCCCGCCGGCCCGATCACCGCCGGTCTGTGCGGTCTGGCCTGGGCGTCACTGCCACTGTTCGTGTTCCCGACGACCAACCACTACGACCTCCGGGCCATCTACCTGATCGTCCTCTGTGCCATCTCCGCGGTCAACGCGGTCGGAACTGCGGCGTGCCGTTCCTACTTCTTCCCGTTCCAGCTGGCCCTGCTGGTGCCCATCGTCGTGGTGTGCCTGATGGCCGACGACCGCGCCACCCAGCTGTTGGGTGTGGTGACGCCGGTATTCCTGGTGGTGATGATCGTGATGCACCAAGAGGTGCACACCCTGGTCCTGAGTGAACTCAATCTCCGGGAGCGCAACCTCGAGGCCAACCAGGAGCTTCGAACCCTGAACACCCAGCTGGGCGAAATCGCCCTCCGGGACGATCTGACCCAGTCGGCCAACCGGGTGGCTTTCGTCGATGCCTTGGCCACTGCGCTGACCGATGCTCGCCGGGGTCCCGGGCTGGTCGGGGTGGTGTTCCTCGATCTCGACCGCTTCAAAGTGGTGAACGACTCACTCGGGCACCAGGCCGGAGACGAGCTGCTGGTCCAGGTGGCAACGCGAATCCGAGGGGTTCTACGCGAGACCGACGTTCTGGCCCGGATGGGGGGAGACGAGTTCACCGTCCTCCTTCGTGGCCTGCATCGGCCCGAGGAAGGGCTGGAGGCGGCCCGGCGGATCCACAGGACCTTCGAGGAGCCCTTCGCCATCTCCGGCCGGAGCGTCGTGGTGACGGCCAGCATGGGGGTCACCACCGGGGACCGAGCCGAGGATGGACCCCAGGACCTTCTCTACCAGGCTGATCGGGCCCAATATCAGGCCAAGGAGAATGGGCGGAACCGGGTGGAGCGCTTCGTCCGGGCGCTGCACCCGATGTCCCGCCGCCGCATCGACCACGAAACGGCCCTCCGCCAGGCCCTGGCTGACGGTCAGATCGTGGCCCACTTCCAGCCGCAGGTCGACCTGGAGACCGGTCAGATCGTGGGGGCGGAGGCCTTGGCCCGTTGGGCCCATCCCGAACGGGGCGTGCTGACCGCAGCCGAGTTCGTGCCCTTGGCCGAGGAGTCTGAACTCATCCTCGATGTCGACGCCGCGGTCCGACGCAGTGCCATAGCGGCCAGGTCGAAGCTCGCCGAGGTCGGCTGCCGGGACGACTTCCGCATCTGGTGCAACATCTCCGCCCACTATCTGACGGTGACCAATCCGGTCGACGACCTCCTCGGCGACCTGGAGCTGGCTAACTGTGACCCCAGGGGGATCGGTATCGAACTGACCGAAACGGCGGTCATGGCCCATCCGGCCGCGGCGGCCGTCCACATCGACAAGATCCGACGATTGGCCATCAGGGTGGCCCTGGACGACTTCGGCACCGGACACTCCTCGCTGGCCCTTCTGCGGTCGATGACGGTCGATGAGCTCAAGGTCGACCAGAGTTTCGTGTTCGACATGTGTTCAGACCCACGCGACATGGCCATTGTCCGAGCGCTGACCTCGTTGGGCCAGGATCTGGGGCTGCTGGTGGTGGCCGAAGGCGTCGAGACCCTGGCCCAGGCCACGCTCCTCGGTTCGCTCCGATGCGACCGGGCCCAGGGATTCCTGTGGTCGTCGGCCGTCCCGGTCGGAGACCTGCTGCCACTGGTCGGCGGGACCTTTCCCGTTCGGGTCGATCCGCCCGTGGTGGCCCAAGTGGGGCAAGGCGACCAGCGCGCGGTCTCAACCGTCGGGTGAGTCCCGGTCGAACCGGACTCTGCCGGCGCCATCCCTGACTACCGCCTCCCGGGGGAAGGGGGTCAGCGGGTCAGCGGTAGTGGCGACGCCGGAGCCGGGGGTTGGTCAGGGAGGATGGTTTCCACCCGGCGTCCTCGGCATTGATGTTGGTGCCGGGGGCGACTATCTCATCGATCCGATCGAGGACGGCTGCCTCGAGCCGCACCTCGGTAGCCGACAGCTGGGACTCGAGCTGCTCCATGGTGCGAGGGCCGATGATGGCGGCGCTGACGGCCGGATGCTCGAGGACGAAGGCCAGAGCCAGGTCGATCAGGCTGAGCCCGGCCTCGGCGGCCACGCCGGCCAGCTCGGTGACGATCTCGAGTTTGTGCTGGTTGGCCGGGAGGCTGAGGTCGTATCGACCGGGGACCCGCGCCGCTCGGCGGCTGGTGTTCTCCTGCCCGGTGCCGAACCGGCCCGACAGCCATCCGCCGGCCAGCGGACTCCAGGGGATGACGCCCATTCCGTAGGCCTGGGCCACCGGGAGAACGTCCCGCTCGATGCCGCGTACCAGGATGGAGTACGGCGGTTGCTCGGTCATGAATCGTTCCCGTCCCCGCCGCTCGGCGACCCACTGGGCCTCGACGATCTGTTCGGCGGGAAAGGTGGAGCTGCCGAAGGCACGGATCTTTCCGGCGTGGACCAGGTCGCTCAGGGCACCCAGGGTCTGATCCACATCCACCGACTCGTCGGGGCGGTGGACCTGATAAAGATCGAGGTAGTCGGTACCCAGGCGGCGGAGGCTGTTCTCGCACTCGGCCATGATCCAACGTCGTGAGTTGCCCTGCGCATTGGGGTCATCACCCATCGGCGCGTGGACCTTGGTAGCTACGACCACCCGGGAGCGGTCCACGGTGGCCAGAGCCTCGCCCACGATGACTTCGGATTCACCCGCGGAGTAGACGTCGGCCGTGTCGATGAAATTGATCCCCGCATCGAGGGCGCGGTGGATGATCCGGACGGAGTCTTCGTGGTCGGGATTGCCCCACTCCCCGAACATCATCGCTCCGAGGCAGAGGGGACTGACCTTGATGCCGGTTCGGCCGAGCGTGCGGTTCTTCATGCAGCCAACTCTACGGTCATCAGGGTCGAGTCATGCCCGGCTGCCGGCGCTCCGGGCGATCGGTGCTTCGATTCAGGGTGGTCGGAGGAGGCCGCCGGGGTACCCGTCGCCGGATGGACCTTCAAACATTTGCCTGAGCAAAAGGTAAAAGCAGTAATCGACACGCCGATATGAGGGAGGAGGGAGACAAAGTTCATTAAAGTTTCCTTAGCGAGCGTTGCCGTGCCGAAAGAGGCGTTTGGTTGTCGTCACCTGCGGAAGCAAGAGGACCGGACGGATTTACCAGCAGCCGTCGATGGACCAGAGGTGGTAACGGGTGGCTGACCAGCCACTCATAGCGGCGGAGCGGCCACTTGTTTGAAGAAAGCGCACGATCTACCTGTATATTTGAGCCGTGCGACATATGTGGATTGTCGTTTTAGCCGTGGCGGCGTGCATTGGTGCGGGCTGTGGCGGGTCGCCTTCGACGAATAACAGCACCCGGGCTTCGGAGTACCTTCACGCTCTCGAGCATCACCGCAGCACCGCTTCGACCACCACCACCGTCGCCGGTCGAAGCACCACCAGTACCACCCTGGCATCCGGGCCCAACGACAAGGCCGCCTGCACCAGCCTGGCCTCGATCGGATCCGTGGCCCACTCGGGCCACCAGGCCATCGCAACCTACTTCCGCCGTCTCTTCTCGCAACTTCACCAGGCGGAGAACCCGTATATCCGAGGTCACGGCCACAGCGCCGCCGTTGCGCTGCTTTTGGACAAGGTCGGGTCGCTCAAGAAGGCCTTCTACGACCTCTACCTGGAATGCAGCCGGATAGGGATCACCTGAGCGGGTTGTTTCCCTTCACTCCTGTCCCACATGGCCGGCGCGTGCCGTCATGCCTCCGTCGATGACCAACATCTGCCCGGTGATGTAACGGGACTCATCCGAGGCCAGGAAGACCACCAGGTCGGCGACGTCACTCGGCTGTCCCAGATAGGGCGTGAGTGTAGACCGACCGAGCGAGCCCAACAGGTCCTCGCTGAGGTGAGCACGGACGGCGTCGGTGATGATGAGTCCGGGGACGATGGTGTTCACCCGGATCCCCTGCTTTCCGTGGGCGGTGGCCGCGTACATGGTCAGCGCGTTGACACCGGCCTTGGACACGCCATACGCGGTACGGGTCCGATCACCGCTCAGGGAAGCTCCTGAGGACATGTTGATGATGGAACCTCCACCGGTCTTGACCATCTCGGGGATGGCATGTTTGGAGGTGAGCATCTGGCTGGTCAGGTTGACCGATATGGTCCGCTCCCAGACCTCGAGCGCCATGTCGGTCACCGAGGTGTCGCCCGACAGGAAATCAGAGTCGGTGAGAGCAGCGTTGTTGTGGAGGATGTCGATCCGACCGAAGGTCTCCAAGGTCCGGGCCACCACCGAGGACACGTGGGCCTCGTCGGAGATGTCGGCGGCTATCCCGATGGCCGCCCCCCCGGAGTCCACAATCGACTTCGCCGCGGCCTCGGCTCGTTCGCCGTCGATGTCGACGAGCACCACCGACGCCCCTTCTCGGGCCAGCGCTTGCGCCGTGGCCTGACCAATGCCCCCTCCGCCACCGGTGACCATCGCCACCTTGCCCTCGATCCGACCGGTTGCCGGCTCAGCCATCGGCACGGACCTTCCCGGACGCTTCTACGAATTCTGACGGCCCGACAGGATTAGCCATGGGCGCATGATAGGGGAGAGCGCCGAATCCGAGGGTGGCGACGTTCGGCCGAGCTCAGGTTCTGAAAAGGCGGGCGGCAGGTCATGTCGAGTCGGAACCGTCAGATGTTGGGGAATCTATCTGTACGCCTCGTGTGACCGCGGTTCCACCTACCCGGACCTGGTCGAAGGGAATCGCACCGGTTTACGGACCGTTTCGGTGGGGCAGTGGTCGAGCTCTCCCGCAACTGCAGAACTGCGTCGACCTCTCACCGGCCATCGAGGCGGACGTCGTCATAGGACCTGGTCAATCAGGCGCAGTGTCCGGACGGCTCCGAACGCTCTGTCGCCGCCTCGGATACCTGGCGAGCGATTCGGTGCACCTCGGTTTCGAGAGCTATCTCGAGGTAGCGAGTTCTCCATAGGCGGCCGGGCCGCAGTTGAGACTAGGCAGGGATCTGGTGAACCCTTGGGCGACATCCTCCCTGCTCGGTCGCTTGTTCGTGCCCCGTCCGGACGGCGATGCCGACCGCTAAAATCACTGCAGCCAAGTGGAGGTGCAATGGTCCAAGTTCCCGATTCTCACCGCGACCTCCTGGATGCCAGCGTGGCTACGCTCGCCACGATCGGGCCCGACGGCCGCCCCCAACTGTCCGAGGTCTGGTTCCTCTCCGATGGTCAGTCGGTCAGGCTTTCGCTGAATACCAGCCGACAGAAGACGAAGAACCTGATGGCGCGTTCCGAATGCTGCTTGTTCATTCTCGACCTCAAGGTTCCCCAGCGCTACCTCGAGCTGCGGGGCGATGCCGAGGTTGCGCCTGATGCTGACTACGCCTTCGCCGATCGGGTCGGGGAAAAGTACGGCGCTGATCTTCGAGTGCACGACGGGCCTGGTGAGAGCCGAGTGGTGGTAACCATCGATCCACAGCGGGTGAATGCCGTCGACATGAGGCAATAAGCCTTGCGGCCCGGCAGGGGCGCCGCAAGCTGGTTCGCAAGGGTGGCCACCGCCCGGTGGGCGGCGGGAACGCCCCCCGGTCCCCTCGTAGAGTGGGAATATGGCAGACGAGCACTACTTGCTTGACAATCAACAGAGTGAAGCTGGCCAGCGCTTCGATGCTCTGGCCGAGCTGTTCAATCCCTCAACATTCCGGCACATGCTGTCGGTCGGCCTTTCCCCGGGGTGGCGGGTATGGGAGGTCGGTGCCGGCGGGGTGAGTGTTCCCGGATGGATTGCCGACCAGACCCAAAATTACGTTCTGGCCACCGACATCGACACCTCGTGGTTGAATCAAGGACGGAGCGGGTTCGAGGTCGGGAAGCACGACATCGGGACCGAGTTGGCACCGTCCGAACAGTTCGATCTCGTACACGCCCGATTGGTGCTCGTTCACGTCCCTGAGCGGGCGGCCGCCCTCGCCACCATGATCGACGCCCTCAAGCCGGGCGGATGGATCCTGCTGGAAGAGGCGGATCCGGGGCTGCAGCCGCTGGTCTGTCCCGATGAGTACGGGCCCGAACAGGCGTTGGCCAACAGATTGAAGTTGGGCTTCCGCTCCCTGATGGCGGACTGCGGTGTGGATCTGTCGTTCGGGCGCAAGCTCCCGAGGTTGCTCCGGACGGCCGGTCTTGTCGACGTCGGGTCCGACTCGTTCTTTCCGATGAGCGGACCGGCTTGCAATGAACTCGAGCGGGCAACCGTCGAACAGATCAGGGAGCGCCTGATGGCGGCAGGTCTGGCCACGGGGGACGAGATCGATCGACATCTGGCCAACGTGGCGGCCGGAACACTCGACCTGGCTACCTCGCCGATGGTGTCGGCCTGGGCCCGAAAGCGTGAAGAGACAGAGAGCTAACCCTCGACGGCCGCTCCCAATGTGGACTGCTCAGTTCCAGTACATCGGCCATTGCTGTGTGGCGGCGAGAGTGTGGGGTTTGCCACCAGTCGTTCACCTTGGGTGCCAGGGGCTTGAGGGCATGCGGTAACTCGTCGCTGTTATGAGCCGTCCTCGATAGCCGCTGATTCGAGCCCTTTTGATCACCTGCGCTAGACGGACACCCCACCGCTGGTGATCTTGAAGGCCGAGGTGGTTCCGACGCAGTGCAGCCCAGGTGCCGGAAGCGTGGTGACGAGCTTGGTCGTGCGGAGCGGTCCAGCCGCAAACGACCCGGCCTTGGCGGCTACGGGAGCCTTCAGCGTGAGCGTGTCAAATCCATTGACCGGACCGGTGGTCGAGGCCACATTGTTCGTATAGGTGATCGCGGTATTGGCGATCGGCCCTCCGATGGTGGTCCAGGCGACGGTGACCTTGATGTTGCCGACCTTGTCAGGCCCATCAAAATTGATGCAGGAGCTTCCGTGAGCCGCAACGGTGGGTGCGTTGTAGTAGCCAGAACCAGTGAATGTGCCACCAATGACATGAACACCTGCTGGGGTGACCACGGTCCCACCGCAGAAAATGGTTGAACCCGGGTGGCCCAGCACGCCCCTGAAGGTGATTTTGACCCCACCGAGGTGGCCGGCCGCCGAGAGTCCAGGACTGACCGTGCCACGTCCCGCAGGTGTGTTTTCGGTCGGGCGTTGTCACCCACGTTCGTCAGGGGATGGCCGCCCGCAGTCTGGCGGTTAGGGCTTGGATGAGCATTGGGTCGACCTGACCCCTGGATCTATTACGCCAGCCGAGTTCCCTATTGGCAGGAGCGTCGACAACCTGCACCAGAGTTTGACGCCTGGTTTGGTCGATGGTGTCTGTAGGTCGTCACCCGTAGTCCGGTCGGACCCCCACCGGTCCCGAGCAATGTCCCGAGACCAGGGGGGGGGGGACCCTCACAGCTACCTGATCAGAACGTGCCAGTGGTACCAGCCGCTCGGATGGTGAGGTTGCTCAATCCACCAAGACCGCCGCAGTTTCCTGCTCCGGTCCCCCAAATCGTCGTGTAGGACTTGACCGACTTGATGGAGATGGAGGCTAGTGGGTTGGCATACGAACCTCCCGCTGGCCCCACGGAATGGAAGGTCAGAGGTGATAGCCCCCCCGTTGACGTGAACTTCACATTTGGAAGAGCGATGGCCGTGGCAGCAATCGGAGTGTTCCAGCCAACTTTCACATTCATTGGGATCGCATCGGTCTTCGTGGTGAAGGTGGCTGCCGGAAGTACGTTGGAGCACCGGTTGGCATTCGTGGCGACAAACGTCTTCAGAGCCGTAACCGTCCCGTTGGTCGGCACGGGGGTCCCGCTCGCACACGGCTTGGCAACGGCCTTCAATTCAATCGTCTCCTTGGGGGCCGTACCTGTCGTGGTCAGGGCCGGACTGAACTCGATTGCCCCGAGCCACGCACCGGTACAGGTCGGGTGGCCCAATCCGATGATGTCCGGTGAAGCTCCGGCAGATTCCATCGGACCTGCCAGCACCGGAACTGCCATCAGTACCAGCAGTACTGCTACGCCAAACAGTGTCGCTCTACGCATGGGTTCGCACTCCTTGATCGAAGGATGACTGTCACGCATGACCCCCCCGCCTGTGGCGAGCCTATCTCGCCACTGAAGCCGGTGCTCTGGCTCTGACGATCTGGTTCGGCCATTCTGCACCGGGCGACGTTGCTGAGGCTGTAGCAGCTGACGCCCACCTCAATAGGGTGCCGGGATCGAATAGCGCAGGTGGCAGCCTGTCCCCATCGTGCCGATCAGCCACGGCCTGATATCGCCGCCGAGCCGCTGTTATACAGGTCGATGGTGTTGTCGTCTGCGTACTCCTCCCACGTTGGACCAAGCGGCGTGCTCCATTCAGCTTCCGACAATCCCTCAATCGCGTCCCGCCATCCCTTGTACCGGAGTTCCAAGAATGGGTGGACTTCGTCAGCCGTGTCGGAACTCAACCGTTCGGCGGTCGGTTGGACGGTCAGGACTGCCTGGCGGGTGTCGACCCTCTAGTTCCAGACCTGACTGATGCACTCTCATTGGTCATCTCGTGCTCCTGATTGTTCGAAGACTTCACTGCTTAGGTGCATTCAGTCGCATGAGGACAGGGTCGGACGGAGCAGCTCGTCTGTAGCACCGGGTGGCCCGGGAACCGCAATCAGCCGCACATCGGGGGTACGCCAACCGTCTGAAACCCAGAATCAGCCTTCATCGCTAAGCCACAAGGGAAATCCCCTCAGGCTGCGATCGACACCACAACCCAGGGAGCACTCTGGACACCCTCATTGAAGGAAGTTCAGATATGCGCATCCGGTTTGGGTGTCGCCGCTGAGCGATTTGCCGTTCAGCCTTGGTAACGATCTTCCCCCTGGGCCCTCAGGGCGCAATCACGCCCATCGGCTCTATCGGCGTATGACGTGAACGCATTCGTCGACCGTGGTGTCAGAGCTTGCCAAGTAGCGGGTGCTACCCGAATAGTGGGCAGAGAAGCACCAGTACCCGACAGCACTCGGGGTGAAAGGCGCCGAGGTGGCGGCGGAACTGTGATTGCCACCTGCACCCGCACTCACCTTGCCGCCGACTTCATGGGCAGTGGAGGCGCAGGAGGTGGGCGCTGACTTCACCCCACATTCATAGAACTTCACCGAGCCGGTAGGACTCCCTCCGCCGGCGTTGCCGGTGACGGTTGCCCGGTCGTTGTCGGCCTGGCCGAGGTAAATGGTCCGGTTGGAAGGAACTGACTTCGTGGTTGTACTTGCCTTGGTAACCGTGAAGCACTCGGTGGTGCTGGTATCGGCACTCGGCAGATAGTTGGAGTCTCCCACCGAGTAGTCGGCCTTGAAGCACCAGGTGCCCACGGCCGTCGGGTGAAACGCCGGCGACACCGCCGTTGCGGTGTCATCCGACGAACCCGTGAAGGACGAGGTACCCACGGTGGTGGTGTAGTTCGAGCAGGACACAGCATTGGTCGGTCCGCACACGGTAAAGGTCACGCTTCCCGTCGGAGCGGGACCGGCGGCGATGCCCGACACCAGAGCCGAGTCGGTGAGGTTGCTGCCGTAACGGAGCGTGCCGTTGTGACCGACCGATGGCGTACTGACCGTGGTGGACGCAACCTGGCCGCATAGACCAGCGGGAGAGCTGGTCACCCCGATGTTGTCGGACCAGGTGTCATTGGTGCTGGCCGTCCCGCTCCCCGACGTATCGTCCTGGCAGTCGTTGGTGATACTGCCATGGACGTAGTTTCCGGTGACCGTCCCGGACGGGAGACCACCATAGGCGGGGGTGATCCAGATTCCGTCCCCGTTGTCGGTGAGCGAGTTGCCCTCGATGGTGAAGCCGCTCGACGTACCGTAGACGACGATTCCCTGACCGTCGCCCCCGTTGTCGCCCCAGCCCGTGACGGTGTTGTTCTCGACCGTCGTGTTGTCATCGTTGGCGTAGTAGGCGGTGCCGACACCGATGGCCGAGGCATAAGGGGCCCCGTTTCCGATGAATGTGTTCCCCGACACCAACGTCGTGTAGTTGCCGCCACCGAGGAAGATGGGTCCCACGGCATTGGTGTCCCCAGGATCGGTGATGGTGAAGGTATTCCCCGTGATCGACGCATCGGTCGTGCAGAAAAGTGCAACAAGATTGTCGTCGTAGTAGGTGCCATTTTCTTCAGACGTGTTGTCGGAGATGGTCAGATCGTTGCTCGAGGTGGCGCACGACGAGCCGGTGGTGTTGATGTTGGCGCCGGGCCCAGAAAGATCTGAGAAGTCATTGTTGGAGATGGTGACGTTGTCTCCTGCCTGCTGCCAGATGAGGACAGCCTGACCGTAGTCTCCGCTCCCAGCTTCAGAGCCAACGGACTGGGTGAACTTGTTGTCGGCGATCGTCGTCGCTGCGGGATTGACGACGCCATCAGTGTTGAAGTAGATCCCACCGTTGCTCACGTCCATCAGGTTGTCTGTGAACGTCCAGGCGCTCCCCACGTTGGCAGCCTGGATCTCCCCAACGCTCCCTGTGTAGCCGTTTAGGGTGAAGCCGCTGACCGTCCCCGTTGTGGCCCCGCTGGTGTACTGGATTCCGCCGGAACCGTCGATGATCGTTTCTGGCTCAGCGCTCCGGGTGCGGGCATCCACGCCGTACTGAGCACCGAGAAGCGTCAGCGGCTCGTTGATCGTGAGGCTTTCGTTGTAAGTGCCGGCACAGACGTAGATCGTTGCCCCAGGGGTTGCCGAGTTGATCGCCGTCTGAATCGACGAAGTTGATGGTGATGGGCATGAAGGGCCTGCCACTCCGACGACGATCGCTCCTACCGGTGGTGCGACGACTCCCGCCCCGGCAACTCCGGGTGCAGCAAGGGCCGCCCCGGTCAGTGCTCCCCCTGCAAGTGCGACTGACAACGAAAGCTTCAGGATCCTTCTCATGAAGACGCCTTTCCTAGTGCGCCGGGTGCAACCCGACACTCCCCATCATTCCCGCCTGTCGAGTGCATTTGGTCCCCGCTCCGGCGTCTACCGCAGTCAGCAACGTAACAGCTCGACGAAGTCCTCACATTGGTCAAGGCGACCGAACGGTCATACGGTCACGGAGAACGTCAAAGCAAATGCACTTCGTGCTAGTGAGCGACTGATCACAACACGAAAGCTCAGATTGCAGAATATGTCGTGGTGGCGCTGATCATATGAAGGTGCGTCATGCCGGATCCTGCGGAACAGCGTTGCGCCGGATGGGAGTGAGAGGCCATTCATTTCCGGGAGCGGCGAAAACCTCCCACGAAGACGAGCGCTCTACTCAACGTTGAGCACGAAAAAATCGAGGTCCGGTGTCATCATCGTCCAAGTGTTCACCGCACTGTCGCAGGTGTCACTGTCCTGCCCCATTGAAGAGATGATGACCGCCCGAGGGACCGTCGTTACCGAAATCCCTGTTGACTGGCTGTATCCACCGGAGAGCGGCTGAAGGTGAGAGCGGCTGAAGGTGAGAGCGGCTGAAGGTGAGAGCGGCTGAAGGGGAGAGCGGCTGAAGGGGATCGAACCCTCGTCATCAGTTTGGAAAACTGAGGCTCTACCATTGAGCTACAGCCGCGTGAATGAACCGGGCGAGCATAACATCTTGCCTTTCAGCTGGCCTTTTACAGGTTCGCCCGACCTCGTGAGGCGTTTGGGACCACGGGTCGATCGGGGCCGGTCATTGCAGTGGCATGGACCGAGCAGGGCGCGCTGAGGGGCCTGGCAGGAAGATGCCTGGAAGGCCGAGCGACAAACCTCCGCTTGAACCGGCACGAAGCAGCCGAAGTCAGATGGATGCGTCGACGACCACTTCTTCGACGGTGTGATCCGTCGGAAAGATGAACTTGTGGTACACCACGAACTTGATCAACCAGAACGCCACGTTTACGAAGAAGAATGCCACGCCGACCAGAGCCAGATGGAAGTGGTGGGTGGTGGGAATGTGGTGGGCGATGGCTCCGGTGGCCAGGCTGGTGAGAAGGATGCTGGCGGCGGAGGTGCCCCAGTACAGGAGAACCTGTCGTCCGACCTGGGTACGTCTGGCGTCTTTCCAGATCCAGTACCGGCTCATCAGGTAGGACGGAACGGTGGCTACCACGTTGGCGATGAGTGCAGCCGTGGTGGCCCCGACCAAGTGGTTGCCGTACAGAACGAGCAGCGTGATCTCGCTGATGGCGAAGGCCAGCACCGAGGTGGCGGTGTAGCGGACGAGTCGTGCCACCTGTGCTCGGCTCTTGACCAGGAAGGCCCCGAACTTGGTGGTCCCTTCCTCGATCGGGTCGTCCTTGGCCTCGCCATCAGGCCTGAGGTCGGCATTGACCGGATGCGTACGGGACTCGGTTTCGACAGTGGGGATCAGGGTGCTCGACACCTCGTCGTCGCCCGCGTCCACGCGGCTAAAAGAGATTGCGTCCCCCTCGCTCATTTGCGGCGCAGCCCCACTTTCTCATCGGCCCAGTGGTGAACGGTTCAAAACGCCCGGACCGTTCATGGTGTCCCTGAGTTGCAAAAGGGTACCAGCTTCCTCCGTCTGCCTCAATGAGTTTTTGGCCGCCGAGTGCGTCGAGAAACACTGACACCGACCGCAGCGCAGGCTAGGGCGCCGCGGTGATCTCTGTCCCCTGAGGTGAGAGCACGTACCACAGGCCACCGTTGTTATTGATGCCCTGACCGGTGGCCTGGCCCGGTTCCGAGTCGCCGACCCAGGTATACAAGGGCCACTTGTTGTAAGTGATCTCCGTGGTTCCGTCGCTACGGTGCGTGGTGCCGAGCAGCGCCGTGTTGACCCCGGGTCCCGCCAAGGGAACGGTCGTACCTGCCGGTAGCAGCAGTGGCGGCCAAGCCTGAGCGCAGGCGTTGTAGCAGGTCGACGTGCCCTTTTGCGCGTCCGGGACGAAGAGGTAGAGCGTGAGTCCCTTTCCGTCGACCAGCACCGTTCCGAGCCCCTTGACCTGGCCGGTGCGCACTTCATAGCTCGGAGCCGGACCGGTGGTCGTGGTGGTCGACGCCGCCGTCGTGGCCGTGGTCGAGGTGGATGAGGGAGCCATGGTCGTGGTCGTCGTCGGCGAGCTCGAACCCGACGATCCGCATCCCGCCATCAGCACCGCAGCGACCACCATCACCAGCATCAACGGGAGGCCCCACCGCCGGTTTGAACGGACATCCGGGTCCGTGGGTGTCCTTGCATTCACAGCTTTCATATCTTTCATCTCAAGCTTGTGCCTTTGCGTGTCGACGGGGTGCCCCACCGTTCAATGGCGCCAGCACGAACTGGCGAGCCCGGCTGCCGGGCGGAACCTCTAGACCGGATAGTGGGAGTTTGGAAGCGTGGCCGACGTTTCGGTGAGACCGAGGCACATCTCGTCCGAGGATCCGTCGCCCCAGGTGACGAAGTGCGGCGCCACCTTGCGCAGGGTGGGCAGCTGTTGGGCCAGAGTCGGGTCGTAGGTACAGGTCACCTGGACCTTGTCGCCCGGTACCACTTTGACCGGCGTCGCCAGGTTGTACGCCCGTTGGTAGTGGAAGTTGTAGTTGGGGACGTAGAGGATGGTCTTGGCCCCCGGGGTACCCGGATTGAGCACCATCTTGAAGGTGGCCCCCAGGAGGTGCATGTGGGCTCCCACCCTCACGATGTAGCCGCTGCTGTAGATGGGCCAGCTGCACGAGGTGGAGTCGCCGGCCGGAGGGTCGGCCGGATTGCGCCCGCACACCGACTCGAGCGTGCTCACGAAGCCCACCGCACTCTGTCCGAACCGATGGCCCAGGTTGGCCAGCGAGGCCGTGCGGTTGCACAGCGGCCCGGTGACGCCCGAGGGGCAGGGGATGTCCGGAGGGGCGGGAAGCAGGTCGAGCTTGAGCGGCAGGAGCGGGGTCGAGGCCGGGACGGTGTGCAGTACCAGTGAGTTCCTCACCGGATTGTCACCGACCAGGAGGTTGTAGTGGACCTGCATGACCACCAGGCTCCCTGCCGGGAGCGAGATCCCGGTTCCCTTGGGCAGGTTGTCCGCCCCGTGGCCGGGGGCCCAGGCACTGAGCCACGGCGTGTTGGAGATCTGGTCCAGTCCGGTGTTCGGAATGGGGGTCTCGCCAAAGCAGGTCCAACCCTTTCCGCCCACGTTGTCGGCCTCGGCCGTAGCGGCGAGATTCGGCGGTACGAGGAACAGGATGGCGTGGTGGTCCTCGGCGCTACCGGGAAAGAATTGGCTCGAGATGATGTACGAGTTCTTCTTGACGTGCGGGTTCATCAGCGTGCAGTGGTAGTCGTCCGTCGCGCCGGGGGGAGCCTTGGGCTTGTAGGAGTTCGACTCCATGGAAATGGTGGTGATGGGATGGGCGGACGGCTGTGCGCCGCTGCTTCCTCCGGAAAACGCCGCGATGAGGCCCGCCGCCAGCACGACCAGGACCACGAGCGGGATCAGAATTCGGGACTTGCGCACATCGACAGGGTACTCCGTCGTCGCTGGCAAGGTCGGATCGTTTGCGCTGGTCACCGTGGGATCGGCGGCACGGTCTGTCCTGCTGCCATGGACAGGGACTTTGGCTCCCGGAGGGGATGGAGCTCAAAGCGGCGCGGGGCGGGAGCTCATCGCCGTCGTCATCCCTCGGGCCACAGCGGCTGGTCGATCACGAAGCCCACCGGAGCGCCCCACCGGTTCCGGTAGGAGACCTCGTGCACCGGGCGGCGTGGGGCCACCCCCCACCGTCCGGTGGGATAGCCGAAACTCACACAGCACGACATGACCCAGTGCTGGTCTCGGGGGACACCGAGGATGTCGAAGACCTCGTCTGGATGGAAGAACCCCAGGACCACCGTGAGCGAGCTGCCCACCCCGTGGGCCCGCGCCGCCAGCTGGGCGCTCCACACCGCCGGGAAGATGGAGCCACCGGTGGGGTCGGCCAGGACGAAGCCGAACAGGTACAGCGGCACTTCTTCGAAGTGGTCGGCCAACCACTGTGCCGACCGCTGCACCTTGATCATCTCGATGCTCTCGGCCGCCTCCGGATCGGCCCGGGCCGCAGCCAACCGATCGGCATAGATGGTCTGCCACAACTGCTCGATCGAGTGGCGGTAGAGGGGGCCGATCCGACCGATCACCTCCCGGTCGTCGACCAGCAGGAACCTCCAGTCCTGTGCGTTGCCTCCGGTCGGTGCCCGGATGGCGGCGTCGAGGATCTTCTCCTGCACGTCGGGCGGGACGGGGTCGGGGCGTACTCTGCGCATGGCCCTGGTGGTGTAGAGCGCTTCCTCGATGTCCACGGTGACTCCCTCTCTCCGGTGTGCGCCGGGCCCACGGCACGTGGACCCACATCACCGTATCCCCGACCCCGGCGACGGGAGTGCTATGACCAGGACATGGCCATGGAGCTCGTGATCGGAGCCCCGGCCGCCGGTGGTGGTTGCGTGGCCCGGGCCGACGACGGTCGGGTCGTGTTCGTGCGCCACTCGCTGCCGGGGGAGCGGGTGGTGGCCGAGGTGACCGCCGAGACCAAATCGTTCCTCCGTGCTGATACGGTGGAGATCCTCGAGCCATCTCCTGATCGGGTGGAGCCACCGTGTCCCCATGCCGGGCCGGGCCGGTGCGGTGGATGTGACTTTCAGCACGCCTCGCTGCCCGCTCAGCGCCGGCTCAAATCCTCGCTGGTGGCTGAGCAGTTGCACCGGTTGGCCGGTATCGATCTCCCGGTGCAGATCGAGGAGGTCGAGGCGCCCGACGGAACGGGGGTGACCAACGGTCTGGGCTGGCGGACCCGGGTCCGGTTCGCCGTGGACGACGCCGGTCGGACCGGCTTCCACCACAACCGGTCGCACGACATCGAACTGGTGGAGACCTGCCCGATCGCCTCCCCGGGGGTCCAATCGGTGGGGGTGGGTACCTTACGCTGGCCGGGGGCCCACCATATCGAGGTCACGGCCCCGCCGACCGGAGGCCCCGCCGTGGTATCCGTCGAGACCGGTAGGGCGGGGCTGTCCCCCGTCCCGACCGTCGACGCCGGGCTGGTCGTCGACGGTCGCGCCATCGAGGGGTCGGGGCGGGCCCGGTTCGAAGTGGACGGACACCGCTTCGAGATCAGTCCCGGCGTGTTCTGGCAGGTCCATCCCGGTGCCGCCGCTCTGCTCACCCGGTGCGTCCTGGACGGGTTGGAGCCGGAGCCCGGCGACCGGGCAGCCGACCTCTATTCCGGCGCCGGACTGTTCACGGTGCCGCTGGCCCGGGCGGTCGGCAGGCAGGGCTCGGTGGTGGCACTGGAGCGGAGCCGCCGGGCCTGCGCCGACGCCACCCGCAACACCCGGGGCCTCGACGGTGTCGAGATCGTGCGCTCGGACGTCACCCCGGCCACCGTGGCCCGACGGCTGCGGGCCCCGGACATCATCGTGCTCGACCCGTCCCGCGAAGGAGCGGGACAAGCGGTGATGGGAGCCCTGGCCGCCATCGATCCACCGCCCCGGCGCCTGGCCTACGTCTCGTGTGATCCGGCCTCGTTCTCCCGCGACCTCCGGGTCATGCTCGACGCCGGGTGGACCGTGCGCTCGTTGCGCGGCTTCGACCTCTTCCCCATGACCGAGCACATCGAACTGGTCTGCATTCTGGAGCCACCCGGGGCCCACCGGTAGATCCCGGGCCCGACGAGAGGGAAGCCCATGGTCGGTGGGCCCCCGACCGGAGTGTCCGAGGGGATGGCTGGTACTCTCAGCCCGTGCGCGGTCGGGTAGTGGTGGTCGTGGCTGTCCTGGCCTGCGTGATGACCGGGTGCTCGGCCGGATCGGCCACCTCCACCCCCACCACCGAGGCTCCCCTCCCAGCCGGCCCCCACCCGTCCAAGATCGCCCAACTGGTGTGCCAGCGCGAAGCCCACGTGGACATCGACTCTGCGTTGGGGGAGAACGCCACCATCTCCTCGCCGACCTGGATCGATCACCTGTATGCCTGTCGCTACCAGTACCCCGACGGTTCGATGGCCCTCTCGATCAAAGAGCTGTCCAGCTGGGCGCAGACCACCGCGTACTTCAACGGGCTGGCCACCCAGATGGGCAAGGTCCGCCAGCTGCAGGGGCTCGGTCAGGGGGCCTTCCAGACCACCAACGGCTCCGTGGTCGTACGCAAGGACTGGAAGGTCCTTCTGGTGGACATCGCCGGTCTTCCTGCTCAGTTCGGGGTCCCGGCCACTCCCTCCAGCGACGTGGCGGTCACGGTGGGCGACATCATCCTGGGGTGCTGGGCCGGGGACTGACCCGGAGGGACCGACGGCCCGGCCCACCCCGGCCTCGGTATCAGGGAAGTGAGCGGTCCACCGTGAACGACATCGGGGCTCCGCCGAACCGGCCCGTGACGTGGAACGTCCAGTGGCCCGGTGTGAGGACCACGAAGTCGGTGAAGTGTCCCGCGCTCACCCGCAGCTGTCGCAAGAACTGGGGCGGCCCACCATCGACGCTGGCCGTCACCCGGGGCGTCACGGCGGCCAGGTCGGCCGGGGTACCCGAGAAGATGAGGTGGAGGCGGTTGACCCCGATGCCGCCCGGGTCCAGATAGACCTCGGCCGAGCCGCCGTGGGGAACGGCGATGGTGGTGATCGACGGAAGGGACGGGAGGAGGGACTGGCCCCGGGCCGGAGACACGATCTCGGTGATCACGGTGAGCCCGGCGAACAGGATGACCGGCAACGCCACCGACAGGGCCAGGCCGCGCCGGGCCTGGAGGGAGTGCGCCCGGCCGACCTCGGCCAGTCCCGAACGCCCCAGACGGGACAGTCGCAGGCTGTTGAGGACCACGATCAGGCTGGACAGGCCCATGGCGATGGCGGCCACCAGTGGGTCGAGCAGTCCGAAGGCGGCCAGCGGGAGGGCCGACACGTTGTAGCCCATGGCCCAACCGAAGTTCTGCACGATGACCGAGTAGGTGGATCCGGCCACCCCGATGGCCGCCGGTACCCCTTGGAGGTCGTTTCCCAACAGGGCGATGTCGCTGTTGGCCAGAGCAGCTTCCGATCCGCTCCCGATGGCACAGCCGACGTCGGCGGCAGCCAGCGCCGGGGCGTCGTTCACCCCGTCGCCGACCATCA
>Ga0182030_10006340_pt1 | contig 24972 bp, 27 predicted proteins | sample 812S3MmetaG_FD_121299 | JGI IMG/M metagenome (GOLD analysis project Ga0182030, IMG submission 121299) | Permafrost microbial communities from Stordalen Mire, Sweden - 812S3M metaG (Illumina Assembly) | ecosystem: Environmental > Terrestrial > Soil > Wetlands > Permafrost | place: Sweden...
CCTCACTCCCCTCCCTCCCATCCCCCTTTCATTTCCCCTCCCCACCACCACCCCGACCCCCATACAACCCCACCAACACCTCCCTCAACTCCCCGATCACGCTATCAACCCAACTCTCATCCATCCCCAACAACGCCCTCACCTCCCCCTTCACCACCTCACTCAACTCGTCTTCATCTTCCTCCACCTTTAACGTCCTCGCAGCTTTCTCTACACCCTCGACAAATTTCCGTTTGAAAGTATTCTCAAACGCGTCAATGGCTTGGAACGCGGCTTCTTGCGCGGGCGTGAGTGCGACGTCCAGAGTGGGGAAGATCGATAGGAGTTCTGAGATGAAGGATGGTTCGTCTTCGAAGTCGAAGGGGAAGTCGAAGGGGGAGGCGCCGAGGGAGGAATCTGAGTGCGAGGAGGGGGTGGGGGAAGAGCGGTTGGCGGAGGAGGAGGATTGGTTGTTCGTGGCTGACATTTTGATTGTATGGATGTGTTTTGATGTCGTGAGGGTCAATAATGGGATTTTGGGTAACTGGAGAAGTGTATCTATGAATAGGATTTGTGCTTTATATCTAGAAAGAAACAGGCTAGGATTTAGCATCTCGAGTCATATGTGAATCGTCCGGCGCCCTGAATGTCTGCTCTGAATCACAAAATTGCGTGCTCATCCATAATATTCACCAAATTTTCAGTTCTCTTCGAAGGGCGTAATGCAAAAGATCTATTGAGGATAATAAAGCGAATTAATAAGTAACCTTCAAACTCCCCGTACTCCCCTGCCCTTCCAACACAACTACCCCATCCGTCGCCCCATACTGCGTCCCCATCTCCCTCCCATTCGCATCACTAACTGTCAGCGGCGCTCCCTCCTGCCCCGGTAAAATCACAGTCCCCACCGTCCCCCCGGGAAAACTCCACTGGATACTATACCCCCCTTGAAATGTCGTCCAATTGGCACCAAACCTTCCCAACGGCGTCGTAAACCCACCTTCCACATGAGTCAAATCACCAAATTGCGGCTCAAGCACCCAAGTACTACCTCCTGGACTCGTGAGTCTCAGACCTAGGATGTAAGATGTGAGAGCGTCAGTGGGGCCGGTACTCCAGCCGTGTGCATGAGAGGTGTATGCGTAATCGTCGTCGTAGCCGTCGTTGGCGCGGTAGCCAAAGGTGCCGTCAGAGAGGTAACCTTCGATGAATGTGCTGGATGTGCCGGAGGGGTTGTTGAGGTACCAGCCCCAGGCGCTGCGGATGAGGTCGAGGGCACGGGTGGGTTGGTGGGCGGCGAGGTGGCCTTTGATTTCGAAGGATTGACCGAAGCCAATTAGGTTGTCTGGTCTATGTAAAGGTGCTTGGTCAGTATTTGCGGTTTAAGAAATGGAAGGCAAACAGGGTGGGGGAGGGAGGGATGAATAGTCACGAACAGTTCGGGAGCGACTGCGCCGATAGAAATCCAGTTTGTGGTCAATTGCTGAGAAATGGACTGTGTATAGTTGGAGTCCGTGGCGTTGAACAGAAGGGCCATGCTGTTGCCATCTTGGGGATGGATACTTCCATCTGTGTCGCTATCCTTGAATGCCCTAGCTTGAATTAGTACTTAGTTTTCATGAAAGTTGAGCTTAGGACGTACCCGGCTGATACATCGTAGAGGTTACTGTTGATAGCTGCTTTTAACGTCGCAGCTGTAGAGAGCAAGCCTGAGGCGAGGTCCGTAGCGTTTACCCAGGTTGCAAGGCTACTTGCTGTGATGAGGACCTGGTAAATCAACATATTGGCTTCGGTGTTATGGCCTCCCTGTTGGAGCCTTCCCCAGTCGTTATCCCCCGTCACGTCCAGCATTCCTGTGCTATCAATCTTATTTCTGATGAAGGAGAGCGCTGCTTCGTATTTTGCCCAGATTCCAGACAAGAAGGCATCATCTTTAGTGAACAAGTAATAATCGTACGTCCCGATCATTGTTGCCATGTGATATGTGTCTGAGCCATATATATTGAGAGCTGGACCAGCGAATGGTAGTTCTCCTGTACTTGCCTGCGAAAAGTGAGCACACCATCTATATCACGTGTGTAAGGAACTCACCTGGTCATTGTAAAGAACCTGCAAAGTATTCTTTACGCCATCCGAATCTCCCGTACTAACCAAGATACTAGGAACAGCAATCGCGAGATCTCCAGCCCAAACTGTACGATCACGCTTGCTACCATCGATATAGATCGTTGGATCGGTGGTTCCAAGATCCAGCTCCTCGTCATTATCCCATCCAGTCCCTTCGAGTCTTCTCCCCGTACCCGCAGGAATAGAATTCGTCTGCAGAGTATAAGCACCCGCATACCAAATCCTATTAATCAAATCATCATTCGAGTAAAAATATCCCCCATAAGCCCTCAGATTCGACCAGGCGGGCTGGAACGCCAACTCAAGCGTGACATCCAGAATATCAACCTGGGTACCATTACCCTCCACAAAGAGGCTCAAGTACCGAAATCCTCCTCTCAGTTTCGAATCCGGGATTGTGTAGTTTGCTTCTTGGGTGTTATTGATGGAAACACTCAAATATCCATCTGGATGACCATAAAACCCGTTATGAGCCCCATTCGAATTATCACTCCAATACCCCGTCCAATTCTTTGCCTCACTAAAAGCCAGCGCCAGCGTCCCTGACTCCGACGCACTATACGCCACCGTCACGATACCGCCGACTTCCTGCCCGAAGTCGAAGATCAAAAGAGATCCATTTCCATTCAGTTGAGCTGGGCCTGGGAAATTTGACAGGAAGCTGCCATCGCTGTTTAAGATTTTGACTGGGGAGACGGTCCGCGATGCGGGTGAGTAGTTGTATTTGTCCCAGGTACCGGGAAAGGATTGCTGTGCCGGACCGGTGCAGGCGGTGTCTCGCCAACAGGAAGCTGCGGTGACGGTGTGCTGGGTCAGGAAGGACCCTAAGGTCACGAGGAGGGCGGCCAGGAGCATGATGATTAGCACTAAGCACGCATCAGTACTGAAGTATTTTCTGAGAGAGATTTTCATCGAGCTCTTTCCTGTTGTCGCTGACAAGGAAATAGAAAAACTTACGTAGCTAACTATATTACCAATTAAGGTGCTGATATTGCGGCGTAGGAGTGGCTCAGTTCCAAGTTATTGCTTATGATTCACCAGGTCATAGTTTAGAGAAATATATGAAAAAAGAGCGCCTGATATAGGGAAGCTGGGGGTGAAGGCGCCTCAGGTTTGAGAAGGAAGGAACATACTTCTACACCCGGGACCACACCTCTGATATAAGTCTCTTGACTCCCCAGAATCTCACTCTTTGACGGTCAAAGAGTGACCTACCTAAAAGGATCGCGTACAATCATTTGACCCCTGTGCTTCCATACCCCTGAACTTAAACTGGTAGCCCCCGAGTTTGCGGGGCAATAGAAGGCGCGGCTAGGCGCCGGCAGACGACGGACATCATCGTGTTTGTTGCGCTTGCAACGGCTTCTAGAGATGAGGCTTGCGTGACTTGCTTCGTTGTCAAACAATAAGTCCGCGAGCACCCCTAAATGTTTTGATGAATTGTTTTAACTTCATGTTGAACAGAACGGTCCCGTGTAGCGGCGGCGGTGACGGTGACGGTGACGGAAAATATGAAGACCGAGATCGACATCTCGTGTCCCTGACCACTTTAGCATACTACCTAAGGTAGTAGTAGTATGCCAAGCCGAGTCAGTAAAATATGGCGCAAGGAAAGGCGCTTTAAGCTTAAACCACCAGAATCTCCGCGTTCGAGGAAATCTTGAAGGGCCGAAGTTATAGAGCGGGGTACTAGTACAAGTACCTAGGTAGGACAGAACGGCACGACGAATAAAACCACTCACTCCCCTTTCGCTAGGAAATAACCCGATGCAACGTTCCTGTCTCCTGTTCGCAGCGCATGTTGTGCTTACATTGTACTGCCGAACTCTCCGCATGCGGGAAAGGCCGCGGTCACTGATCTGGGGTCGTGGGCCTGTTGGCACAGTCAGCTGCTAGAATTTATCTGTTCAGGGGATTCAGAGGATCATGAAAATGAGGCAGATGCTGCAATCATGAGGCTGTGTTGCACATCCTCCTGCCCAAACCGAACGTTGAGAATTATGCCTCGGACTTTACTGCCTTTATTGGATGCTGTGTACACCCAATGTATTTGTGATTCTGCACTAGTACATCCTCGTCAGACGTCTCACCAAATAGCCGTTGCCAAATACACAAAAGATACAGAGAGAAGGTATAGGCTAGTTGTCGATGCGGTTGATAGAAAATTAATTGTTATCAGCATTGTTCAAGCTCTGGCCATCAAAAGACTTAGGGCTGATGACCCAAAGGCCGGTGGATATCGAGTGACAATACATTCCCAAACTGCCAGCTGACCAAACGCAGTCTCGTACCAAAATCTAACCATTGTATTAAATCTAACCTCAGCAACCACTCCCCACCTTCACAAACTATACCTTGAGAGCCTATCGGGTATATCTCAGCGGTCGGGTAATCTTGCGCTTCACCCTTCCAGCAACTAAGTCGTCATCATCGTCATCTTCGAGAGGAGTCTCGAATTCCTCGTCGTCGTCAACCACGGGCTCTACTTCGACGATTCGAAGAGGAGCACTTTTCCTCCCTCGCCTCCCTCGCCCACCAGCATGTCCTCCTCTGATAGCAGTCATTCTGCCCCTCGTTACCCGATTTGCTGGATTTAGGCCATCCAGAGCCTCTAAGGCTTCCTCGCCAACCACAACACCCTTCTTGTTACCCTCCTTCGCCTTAGGCAACTTCTTGTTGAGACCATGTTTCTCTGCGAACTTCTTGCCGTAATTGAATAGCAATTCTTCGCCAGCCTTGATATCGCGAAGTGCTATGAATTTAATTCTGTGTTCGCCATTGACGAGAGTGATCTTCGCTTCGCAATTCAATCCATCTTTCTCATTGTCAGCATGATTTATGAATCGAGTTTTGTTACCAAGGCGAGCAGCGTCTATCGTCCATTCCTTATTGAGGTCGAAAAGGAAAGATGAGAATTTCCGGTCGTATATGATCCCACGGCGCTCGGCTTCGTTAAAGGAAATTATCTAAGAATTGTTAGACAACCATGCAGAAAATATTCGAAAACCTTACCTCGCCCGCATATTCGCCCAAGTACTCTCCCTTTTTGACTGGCTCTCCGAGATAAAGTCCAAAGCCAACACCTTCCAGTTGACTCTCGCCCATTATCATTTTCCGATCGACGCCTCGCTGCAGAACGACGTTTTGGCAGCCTGTGACATACAGGTCGTCGTTGAGTCTGTTTAAGGGATTAATGCGAGGCACAGCTCCGCATGAGGCGCATTCCGGGCCACATTCACGATTCATTTGTATGCAGAGACATGCTTCGGATGTACACGCGGTACCGATTGAATGGCAAGTGCATCCTTTCCATTTTCGAGGGCAATCATCTGCACAACCGCAGAAGCTTTCACAGAGGATGTTTGCGACGGCGCAAGGACAATTGCTTTGACATGGACCCTCATGAGCACACTATATAGTTAGCATTGAATAGCGAAGCTGTTATAACGGAAAACTTACTGCGTTTGGTTGGCACCTCTCCTGATGAAGATGCGCGTTTGTCATATCCTGCCAGTAGTCTCTAAGAGACTTCTTTTTATTGTCATACCAGTCTGGTCGTTTCATTCGACCCGGCGAAGCTAGTTGAACTGATCTACGGTGTGTCAGAGTAATCTCACTTGCCACTTGCCAACAAGGCAGGTCCAGTAGAAATGCGATAGTGCATGGAGGCTGCTTCTTATCCCGGAATGAGATTGTCATATCTCTAATTTTCGCCCGGTCGTCTTCTGTAAGCTGATATAAAGAATATTCGGATTGGTCTGATCTCCGATAGCAATCACTTGAACACGATCTCTCTGTCAAGCCTTGTAGCTCGACATCTCCAGTTGCTTTAGCCACTCGGATGTCTTGTTTTCGCAAGGTGTCATTATACAACATGACGAGTCGGTTGTGCATGTACTGATATTCAGGTGCTTCCTCTGATCCGCTGAAATCAGAATCGTCGCTGTTTGTGACTTTTATCTCTGAAAAATCGCCATGAGTGTAACAGCTTAAAGCTCCACATATCAAGCATGTCAGATCTGTGAAAGTGCCAATTCGAACTGGATTCTGCTCAGCTGGGTTTGAGTCGCCGTTTCTCTCTTTTGCAGGGGTATTTGTTGTCGATGCCGACTTTTCAAGCTTTTTCGTAAGCTCAACCATTTCCCTGAGTCGCTCTTCAGGGAAAATGACATCCTTGACGGGATAATCAAAGACATGTTCAAATGCTTCAGAGAATCTCCTGCATGATTCTACAACCTCATCTGATAGATTGATATTAGAAGAATCACGCAGGGCTTTAACCTCTCTTTCTTTCAAGCCAAGATCATCGTCATCTTTGAGCAAGATATACTGCCTCAGTTTCTCGCAATCAAGACCAATATTCAGCTCCTCAAGCCAATCGTCCAGGTAGAATCTGATCTGGGACAAACGTTCAGAATCTCTACCAGAGGCAGAATCTTTTGATTCGTAAGCTTGTTCAAGGTCGGCGATCAACCGGTTCCAATTTCCCTTCTTCTTGTTTTCGGCATCTTTGAAGAATGGAATATAAGCAAGCTTTTCTTGGTCTCCAGAAAGGATGTTGCGTTGGACAGTGGTGTGCGAGCTATACTTAGGTACTCGAGGAGCGTAATCTGTTGCTCTCTTTGTGATAAGTTGAATAGGTTTGCCCTTTTTCTTTGCTGTCTTCTCCTAGTTAGTAGAATTTAGGCAGGTGTGAATGTCGTACATACATATGATTCCATTTTAACTTTGATGCACCCTTCTGGTAGAGCATCACTAGCCGCCAATTGAACAGATCCCATTCCGGCAAATGGAGATTTATTGTCCATGAATAATAGCTTCCGCTCCTGAATATCCCTTTGAGCGTCATGTAGAAGCCATCTCACGGTGGCCGCATGGTCATCTTGCATGCCCTGATCAAATGCTTGGAGAGACTGTTTAAGTTTGCTTATAGATAGCCGCTCCTCCTCCGTCTGTTCATCGCCCAACAAGGTTTGTTGCCACATGTCCACTTCCGGAGAGGGATTTCCTGGCGCAGGTCTAGAGTTGCTATTGCTCGCTTTGGAGTTTTGTTCTTTTAGACGGGTCAGGAGAGGCGAGGAAGATCCAATTGAATGGTTTATTGATACTTGTGAGTTTCGACGACGGCGGCGACGTGGTCGGGAAGATGCCCTTGGAGGTGTCTTAGTGGTTGCCCGAGTCTTCTTCTTTGCAGTTCTTTCATTGATCTCTTCATCAGTCTCTTTATCAGACTCTTCCTCAATTTCCCCATCAGCCTCTTCTTCAACCTGTTCCTCGACCTCGTCGATTTCTTCTTCTACGTCTTCCTCGACCTCTTCCTCGACCTCCTCAGAGATTTCGTCGTCGAACTCATTATCTATCTCCTCTTCGGATGAGGAAGTGTCAAGTCGGAGAGGGGCTCTCCATGGGCGATCCTGAGGCGTAGTTTTTTGATTCTTTTTAGCTGACTGAGGGGACTTCTTCATCTTTGATCCTGGACCACTTCGAAGCCCTGAACGAGCGGAACTATTTGGAGATGCCGATTGCACAGGTGATGCATTGGACCTACGCGTTTGAGGAAGACTGGTACTTGGCTTTACTCTAGAAGGCGTTACAGGGGATGCATCATCTGAGACTGCTGCTTGAGCGCTCGGCGCAGGCCGAGAAGTCAATTTTGACGTCGAGTTTTTGGCTGAATGCGGTGAGCTGTTGGTGGGGGCATTTATTTTAGGCTGTTGCTGAGGCTCATTTCCAGAGTCTGAGTCCCCAAGAGTCAAATCAACAACCTCTTCGCTGTTAACTAGTGGAGGTCTTCGAGGCATAATTGGGCGTCTTCGATGAATGATTTCGTGATCCGAGTCGCCAGTTAAGTCAACGTCAATCTGACCTGTGGGGCTGGGAGCCATGTTCGGATTTATTGCTCTTGCGACAGCTGATCGAAAGGCAGAGTACCCATGGGTCAATCGAGGTTGGCGAGGCTGTTGGCTCATTTGCTTTTGGATATAGATATCGCGTCTAGGTCGTTCAAAATCTTGGTGATGAGAATATCACGTGACACACAAGAAACCCTTATTGACAATTTGGTTTGGTCTTGGGTCAAATTTGAGATATTGTGGGTAGTTGAGATGAAAAGAGGTTTCAAAAGATGGGGATATAGTCTGTGGGATATAGGTTGAAACGCGACTGAAGTGTGGCCGATTTGACGCGATTCCTCCGGTGCGAATCTATAGTAAGGTCAGCATCAGACGAGTTTGTAACGCGACTTTATCTGAAAATCCTACGAGTCACAGGTTGTGAGAGCTGATCGACAATAACAGCGACGTATAAGGTGAATATCAGGATGTGTTGACAGTATTTAGTTAGATCAAGCGAAAACTGCAAGAGATGGGGTTGATTTTATGCTAGTTTGCATTAAAAAAATTCATAATCCTACTTGTGCAAATTTCTACCACATTATATCAAGGCAGATACAATTGTATCTAGAATACAGAATCAGAATCCAAGTGAGGTTTGAACTTCCAGTCTGAAAGTTTGGAATAAAGTGGATCAATGCTGTTCTAACATTTATTCTAAATTTATGCAAGTGATCCTAACAGGTATAGCCGCGACAGACAAAAGGGGGAGGATCATTTGAAAGATACTTTGCAGGCTTCATTTCATACCAAATTGTTCATCTTTCATTACCTTTCTAGGTTCCTTTGCCTCTTTATCAAATGCGCATCGTTGGTGCAATATACTCTGGTTATGATTGCTAATCTCCCAGTCTCTCCAAATAGTATCGAGGTAGATGAAAGCATATTCAGATTATAGACCTGCAATTCACCAAAACTCTAGTTATAAATATGCATTCTATTGCCTATTGGGCATGCATAGCTATATACACTTTGTATGCCCTATGGTACAAAGCCCCTACAAAACATCAAGACAGCCTACCCAGAGGCAATCTTGCTCCCCATATTTTGAATCGAATATGACTAGAATTACAGTTTAAAAAAGCCGCTTTTGACCCAGACCATCTATTTTATAATACATTTTCCGTTCGTAATTCAGATAGACAAAAAAATTACAACGCTTCCGCTGATGAGGTATAGAAACAAGAGATTTTGAAGCGAACATTACAAGAAAAACAAGGCTGTGAAGAGACAGCGGGGTATATAGGACATGAGTTGAAAGAAATAATACAGAACTAAACAGGCACAAGAAAGGGGTCTTAAGTGCGAGGCTGATGTGTGATAGTAAGGTGCATGTGGAAGGCGAGCTTGCTGTACTCAATGTGCCGAGCTATTGATGAATTATCCCAGGCGATGGAGTCTGATAGGAGGTGAAAGAGATCTGCCATGTCTTCGTAGGACTCGGGGTCACCTCTGCGCCGAGGTTTCGTAGTAGAACTCTGATCCTTCCCAGCCGTTTGCCTTGATCAACTAAAGACGCAATACGAGCACGATTTCTCAGAACTTTCGCATGATGAAGTGCTGTTGCAATCTCCTGTATTCGTGCATTCACAGCAGCAAGCACACTCCACCGGCTTCCATCTGGACGATTGGCATACGCGTTGACCATTGAAGATCGTATGTTACTGTCTACCAAGTGTAATAAGACGTAGTCGAGAATTTCATCAAAACCGCGGATAGCAATATTGTAAACAAGGCTATTGCCTTCCGGGTCCAATGCAATCAAAGCTTCGAGAAGGTTGGGATGATCTTGAGGAATCAGAAACTTGAAAAGAAGGGTTGTCTGGGCTGGAGTCTCAGGCGTCCGTTCGGCATCGTCATTACAGCGTGGCAGAGATACCAAGGCATGAGCAGGGGTTCTACCAGTCTCATCCGGCCCGTTTGTGTCATGAAGGTGCCGACAAGCGCATATCATTTGGTCGAGATACGAGTTGGTGTGCGCATTGCTCTGTTTGCAAATCCGACATTCAAAATACCCGTAATAGGTAATGCCTCTAGCACCCCTGAATATGTCATGAAACCCGTATCTATGGCTGCTGCGGTCTTGACGCTGAAGAAGCATAGTAGACGGGGGTGTTCGTTGATCTTTGTTATGTGGACCGTCTATATATTCCGTGGTGCCGGGATTTCCACTAGGCAGTGGTAGAGATGCAAAGCTTTCCATATTTCCTCTATCCACCGTTCCATCGACCGGTGACAGCTGTCCTAAGTGCATTCTTTCTGCGTCTGACAAATAAGCTTTAATTTCCGTGATACCAGCCTGTATTTTCGCGAATTCTATAGGAGACTCCATTTCAAATTTTATAGAGGCTTCATGCATCATTTTAACGACCTGACGCCCAGTTGTATCCATCGCAAGAAGTTGTTCTTCCGCGATGGGGAACATATCCAGGATTTTGCGGTACAGATGCCGCTCAAGAGGGAATAGTAACAACGCGTGCAAAGGGGTCCGACAATAGCAATCGCGTTGAGTCAAAAGTCCTGGGGGATTTTGTCGAGCTTTCAGAAATTCCAGCATGTCGAGCAACTGATCTCCAAGCCCTGATGGGTTTAGAACATGGGCCGGATTTTGGCCGAAGACATTCCGAGGAAAGAAGTCTATCGACTGAAATAGACAGGCGATGTATTCCATGCCGACTCCGGTTGAAAGAAGAAAATGAACAGGATGGTTGCCAGTGAAGTCGACTTTCGGAACATCCCTGAGGATGGTCATAGCAGCTCTGAAGCTGTCACTGCCCACACTTGGCGCATGCACCATGAGGCTATGCCATCGGGAAAACCCACATAGATGACAAGGATTGAAAGGCGTGTTCCACAACAGACCACTGTGATTAATTCTGCACCCAATCACGCGTAACACATCATTCCAGAGACCTTTTACTGGATCATGCTTTGGGAGCTTCGCAGAGAAAGGCTGAAGATAGTGGCTATTGCTACTCAGAGATGAATTGGTCGTTGCGATCGATGCTCTGTGGGAGGAAAAGGTGTCATCAAATTGTGTGCAGGCTGTGCTATTCGAAGCAAAGGTTCCAACCGTAGATACAGACGCCCGACTTCCTGACCGCGACTTAGGTAATTCTCGGCGGATGTTTGTTGAGAGGTGGAAAAAATCCGGGGGTATTACTACAGGTTGTGTTTGGGTCTGCGGTTGTGTTTGCGGTGGAGGTGTCGGGGCTTGTGGTGATTGAACTGGCGGCGTCGCAGGATGTGGTTGAATTGGGCGACTCGGTAGCATCGTATGGATAGCATTAGCTGGGCGCGAAGGTGTATAATCAGCTTGACTTGTGATCCAAGCAAACATTTCTCGAACAAGACGTTCGCGCTCGAACCGGTCGCTTGGAAACCTCCATTCCTGATGGCAGGTTAGTAGGGGCCTTTGGTAAATGTATTACGAGCTGAGGAGCCGGCGGGCACCTCAAGAGCTTAGCCCCTGGAATATAGTAAATGGAAGAGGGATGGAAGAGACTTGCCTTGTACCTGTTTTGATAAGTCTTGTAACTATGTACAATTAGAAAGAACCACTATAATGTTATAGCTAACGTACCACCAATCCAACCGTGATTTCATAGCATCCTCCACCGATTTGAAGCTTTTCATAGTCATGTAGAGACGAACAAGTTCGGCCTGCGATTCCTCCTCCCAGTCCGAGTTCATCATCTTATTTGGGTTGCGATATTGTAGGATCATGCGACATTGCTCGTCGGTCAGTGCATAGCACTGCTCCTGGGTAGGCAATGGAAAACTTGGGGGCTCCATATTGGGTTTGTGACGGAAAGGCTCCAGTATGGTCGATAGTCCTTAATTCATCCATTCGCCGAGATTGTGTAACTCTGCGAAAAGCTCTCGATGAGGGCACGATGGGTGGCAGCGTAATTAGCCACAGATCGCGAGCCCCCTATGTGACTGGGCGTGGTCTGCGAAGGTTCGTGGGAAAAGGGATCGTGTTCAAATGTCGAAATCGAAGTAGCGGGATGGGGGTGTTTGGGGAATCGGCGCATAGATGAGTTGATGAGTTGGCGAGTCGTAATAAGAGGTTGGATGTTATCTATATGAACCTAAAAGACGGAGCGGAAGAGACATAACTAAAAGATACACTGTATATTAATAAGTAGGGGTAAGCTGGTGGGTTTGCGCACGGGGAAAAGTCAACTCTAAATGAACAAAACTCTAATCCTAGGATCCTCACCGCAATCTGACCAACCCAGAAGTCTTTGTACTCGTACCTTGCATGAGACTGCCTACGAGGTCTTTCTGACCAGTAATTTCAATGTGTTGCCCTTCTTGTATTGAGAGTGATTAAAAAGCAAGACTCTCAAGCAGGGGCTGAGAGAGAGGCGATTCAAAAAAAAAGAGATCGCTCACCGATGCAAGATGCAAGCAAGAGCAGCTAAAACGGCAGTTCATGGCAGGGTGATCGCTGTCGAGCGGGAGCGAAAGGTAACGGACTTTGACTCGACAATTGGACAGGTATCGCCCTTCAGTCGTTCATGCTGTGACCAATAACGATGACCTCGCGATGTCCTCGTCTCATGGGTTTGCCGTTGTACACACCGCTAATTTCTGGTGCGTCTGCTGTAAAAAGATCAGTGGAAGCAAAAGCCCTTCCAGAAGCAATGGAAGCCTGATAGGGCTCCCCTGGAGATTCCCATTGGTAAGGTTTAACCTGGTTCAGTGAGCCGATCGTGCATTCAAACGCCCAGGCTTCGTCCCCCCTATTGCTCCTGAGACTTTATACGATCCAATGATCAGAGGAAAACAGGCCATGGACAAGAAAAGCTTTCACTTGATCGCCCTGATTCTGGAGAGTTCTCACGCACGCTGACCGGACCTCTGGGATTGCGAAACCAAGTAACAGGCGATGGATGGACAAGAAGTGGTCAATTCTGCGTATCGCGCCCTGCCAGAAAGGGTTCATTGATGCTGAAGGCCCTCGATATTTGGCGGTCTTCTAGGCTATTTTGAGAAGCTCGAGGGACCTGAAACCAGTCGACGTGCTACAATAATGGACGTGTTCGAGCTTACTTATGGCGAGCCTTGTGTTATGTCGTACCTCAGGGACGAATGCCAAATTCTAGCAGCAGCATTTGGCCTCCCTTGCGTTCATTTGCACATGCAGCATAAAATGTAAGCTGAAGACACAACAGTAATCGCGTCGAACCTCCCACGTTCTTCATCAAACTAGGAAAATGACAAGTAGTTTCCACCTCGCATTACACATTTTCTTCAATAATTAAGAATAATGGAACGAGTCTTTCATCATAAGTGGTCAATAAACATGCTATCATTCCAACCACTCACAGCACCTCCCAACACCAAGGCTAAGCACCCAACGCCTAATCAATCTCCACCAAACCTCCCCGTTGAATGGCATTCTCGTGACGGTACCTAACCAATAGCAAAGCAATGACTCAGTGATTTACAGCAGAGCCTCATCACGAAATGTTCCGCCTCGAGTCACCCACGTTTCTTTCCCAAGCTCTATATCTTCCGACTGGTCGGCGACAACGATCGTCACCCTCTCGACGAATGAAAACTTTTTCTAGACTTTGAAACATATGTGAACCCTTGAATTGCATGGGCTTGAAGTATTGCAGATAGCACTGCATCTGACAAGGCGTATTGGCGAACTCAAATCTTTCAGCTGGTTCGTCACGCTTTCACCGAACCACCCGCGCAGATGCAGCGGCATCTTCGAACAGACGAGTGGGGGTGCAGACATGGCATTTTTACCCTGCCTGAGAAGAGGGAAAATAACGTAAGACTCCTCAATCAGGGGAAACTGTGCTTTTTAACACGTCGATATCTAGGTCAAAGGAGACCATCAGAAAAACGAACGACACGAAATTAATGGAAAATGAATTTACACTTCTTATACACCTGCGCGAAAGAATCAACGATGGAGAAAAGAAATTTGTTCTTTGGAAGTTGAACATAACATTTTGATATTATAGTTTGATAGTCTTCCGCGAGTCACCTCAGTCAAAATCCTCGGCAGCATAAATCTTCACCAAATCAAGCATCTCTAGACTCCATTACAGCTGACACATATATTCACCAATAGCTGCAAGATACCCGAAATCTTACAGCTTACAGCTTGCATACGCTGTCACCAAGCACCCTTCCAAGAACGCAAGAAGCCCGAGCTCAAGGATTCCCTTACAAGGAACGCACTACACTCCTAACCTACTTGATCGCTATCAAAGACCTGAAGAGGTTGCGTTGCAATTCGCTGTACCTTATATGGCTCTCTATTGACCCCCACTGCTACACTACAGAATTCCAACATGCTTCTCATCGAACACTACAACTTCAATAATGAACGTGCTGATGCAAGCCCACTCCCATCTCCATGCAAAGGGACTGCTTCACATACACACCACACGTGATGCATGAACATAATTACCTCTGGTCAGGAACGGAGAACTACACAAACTACTGGTTGCACTGGTAACTCTGACAATGTCTAATTTCCGTTAGAGCGAACTCTCTTCCATATATAGTCTAGCCATCAGAAATGGATCAAGAATTCAAGATTATTCAATTTTCATTAACTGAGCAGTGACGTATAGACTAAAAGTCAAATAAACGCATAAACGCCTCATTTTGGACGGGGGCTTTGAGAGCCGAGCGTTTGAAAATGCGGAGTTGCCGCAGACAGAATCCCCAAACCCAGATTCACAAAATCCATGCGGTTGATCAACTGCTTTTAGATTAAAGATGAGGGAGGAAGACCAGATTGAGTTTGAAGGGTCTATCCATGCAGGGAGCAATCCTTGCGCTCCACTTGAATTGTTTGGTCGGCATTCAACTGCTGTCCGTTGTTATATTTAGTGTATTCTTTTGAGCTCTGTTCGGTGTCGTCGCTACGTCATAGCTTTGGTGGGCGAGGATCGTCATTGAAAGCGCTAAACGAAAGCTCGAATCAACAAGTCATCAATAGCTTCCTCCCTCCCATCATAACAACAAACATTTCTCTCTAAATCACACAAGCAAACCACCAAGTGATTTTACACCCATCGCATCCAACCCTTTCTTGAGATACCCAATACTTCATTACTTGCGCTGACTCTAATACCGCCATAATGCATCGCACATACTCCATGAGACAATCGCGGGCTCCTACCGTAAGAATCCCCTCCCCACTGCGCAATTGCATCAGCTCTTGTCTTTCTAAATAGCAATATGTATTGACTATTCTCTACAGGCCTCGCAGCTCCAGAACCCTCCTCCACCAACCTCAAGCACAAAGTCAGGAAGACTCTTCGGCAAGGGCGGACTCGGTGAGCAATCCCTTCTATGACGAAGCATACATATGTACAATATCTTGGGCACCGGATATAAACACTGGAATGTTGGATCAAAGATGGTCAGCAGTGGTACTTTCAAGCACACAAAACGGTCTCCAAATGATCGTACGATCACAGTCGCATGTTCTTTGTTTGAATGGGCTACATTTGTCTATAACTTCGACAACGACCGCTGCATCTCCTCTCCAACATTCGTGATGTTTCCGCACCGACGCAATGATATCACTATATGACTTCTGTAGCGTGTTCATGCTAATGCTCATGAAATTAGGCCATGCTCTCCGTCGTCAAACCGCCGGCCAATTTGGCCCAGATCTTGCAAAGAAGCTCTCCCAGCTCGTGAAGATGGAGAAGAACGTTATGCGTAGTATGGAGCTTGTTGGACGTGAGCGCATGGAAGTTGCTGTAAGTTATACCTATTGGCGCATTTAATTTTTATTGACACATTTCTAGCAACAACTTTCAATATGGGGTGAGGCGTGCGATGACGATGTTTCGGATGTTACGGACAAGCTTGGTGTCTTGCTTTATGAGATTGGTGAACTTGAGGATCAATACGTTGACCGTTACGATCAATACCGTGTCACCATCAAGAGCATCCGCAACATTGAGGCTTCCGTCCAACCCAGCAGAGACCGTAAGTTGAACCGTGTGGCACCTAGATACAAATCTAATCACGTGAATAGGCAAGCAAAAGATCACTGACCAAATCGCTCAACTCAAGTACAAGGAGCCCAACTCTCCCAAGATCGTTGTCCTGGAGCAAGAACTCGTCCGTGCTGAGGCTGAGTCTCTTGTCGCTGAGGCCCAACTCTCCAACATCACTCGGGAGAAGCTAAAGGCTGCTTACACCTATCAATTCGATGCTCTCCGTGAGCACTGCGAGAAGCTTGCTATCATCGCCGGTTACGGAAAGCACCTGTTGGAGCTCGTCGACGACACCCCTGTCACTCCAGGTGAGACCCGTGCCGCATATGACGGATATGAGGCTTCCAAATCCATCATTCAAGATTGCGAGGATGCTCTTACCAATTGGGTTACTGCCAACTCTGCCGTCTCATCCAAGCTTTCCACTCGTTCCCGCACACTTTCTCAACGCCGTCGCAACAACGTTGCTCGCAACGCTGAGGGTCACGATCTCACTGGCCAAGACCAACCTCTCGACCGCGAGTCCGGTCTATGGGTCCCAGCCAGCGCTCACAAGGGCGACGAATATGAGGATGACGAGGAAGAGGAAGACGAAGCCGAGGCCGGAGCTCCTTCCATCCAAGATAGCGCCATCAATGGTGAGACAAGAGGCCGTCAGGAAACTGTCGTAGCATAAATAAATTTGAAACCTGGGGTATGGTTTGGCTAGCGGGTGTTGGTGGGGAGTCAAGTACGGACTGGTGGTGGATATTCCCAGGATCTCCTTTGCTTTGCTTGCTGTGTCAAGTGCTTTCGATGCGTTTTCCTTGCGAGGTGGATGATGATATGAAGTGGTAATTGGTAATTTCTCGGCCTCAGCGCAAAAGTCATGCAGATATGATGGTGGGAGGGCGATTCTTTTTGTATTTGTAATCGAGCCTGAAATAAACGAATTCAAACTCTAAAGCCCTTCATGTTCTTGTCGTACTCTTATTAACTTCAGCTTCCTCGATGTAGAATCGGCCTCCAAAATTCCCCTCCAGGTTCTATTAAAGATTTGTCTTCCAAATTCTCTATTGTCTCCTAAGTGCTGACAACCAAATGTACTCATGCAGCATCTCTCTGCCTCCACTCCGCATAGAGACGAAGGTCTAAAGTTGGGATACCAATCCTCACTCTCAGTTCTTTCCCCATCACTTCCACTACCTGTCCATATGCCTTTCTTTCCTACCTCAGCTAACTATCGCCTCATTCCTTTCCCCAAAGACACATCGTCTTGTTCTTTCCAATCCCAGATAATAATCCCGCATATCCAATCCCCCCTTCTCAGACCACACCCTCAACTCCCCCACCGTCACCCTCAATACCAACCTTCCCCTTCCCCTTAACCTGACTCGCAAACTCCTCAACTTCAATCCTCGTAATGTACTGTCCGGGCACAACTACTAAACCCAGGTACCGTGATTCCATATCTAGCTCTACAGTCTCGGGTTCTTTGGCTGAGGTGGTTGGTGAAGGTTTAGGTGCGGGAGGGAGGCGGTATTCGAAGGTTTGGGAGAGGATTATGTTTCGATCCTGCATTCATGTCGTTGTTAGAGAGTTAAATGGATATAGGTTTGGAAGGGGGGAACTGAAAGGGTTAGGAAAATTGGGGGATTGGGGACGAACAGAATCAGTGCATTTAAAATTTCCCAGGAACATGCGGGCGTCGGATGTTGTGACGCGAAGGGATTTGTTGAGCAAGGAGGAGAGGTAGTCTTCTGCTTGTGCTTTCTCCATTTTCTGCTGCTACAACTTCGGGATTGGATTGAGTGAGGGGTCGAGGTGGGAAGGCTGAAGCTGCGGCGGGGGACAAATTGGAGGGGGAAAGTGGAACGAAATCACGAGACGAGGCGTGAGTTTCGAGTCATCAAGTGCGTCATCGCGACAACGAGCTGAAAACTCTACAAACTTTGAGGAAGTGCGAGAATCCACTTCTAGAGTGAGAGATTAAGGTGAAGAGTGGGATTTAAGTTGCGCCCACGATGTGCGACCTCGACGACGCTTCAAAACCCGTCCAGCCTTGAGCTCTGTCAAACCCACCTCGAAACCCAAATTACCTACCAATACCAACATATACAACCCCACCTCTCTAACACAACCTCAATATGGGAGTAACAGGCCTCTGGCCCATCCTCTCCCCCTCCGCACGTCCCACTCCCCTCCCCACCCTAAACCGCAAACGCCTCGCCGTCGACGCCTCCATCTGGATCTACCAATTCCTCAAAGCAGTCCGCGACAAAGAAGGCAATGCGCTGCGCAACTCGCACGTCGTCGGTTTCTTCAGACGGATATGCAAATTATTATATTTTGGGATTAAACCGGTTTTTGTGTTTGATGGGGGAGCGCCGGCATTGAAGCGGCAGACGGTGTTGGGACGGAAACAGAGGAGGGAGGGTAGGAGGGAGGATGCGGTTCGTACGGCGGGGCGGCTGTTGGCGGTGCAGATGAAAAGGAGGGGGGAGGAGGAGGAGGAGAGGAGAAAGAGGGATAGAGATCGAGGAAGGATAGAGACTATTCCGGAGGAGGACGAGGAGATGCCGAAGGAGGCGGAGATGGTGTATGTGGGGGAATTGGGTATGAATGCGCAGGAACGGGCGAGCACTCGAAAATTTCACAAAACGGACGCGTATCATCTCCCGGATATACCGAATCTTACGGATATGGGCCAGCCGAACGATCCGAGGATTATGTCTGCGGAGGAGTTGGAGGAGTATGCGAGACAATTTAATAATGGGGAAGATGTCAACTTGTATGATTTTTCGAAGATCGATTTTAATGGTGAGTTCTTCATGAGTTTACCGGCAGGGGATCGGTATAATATTTTGAACGCGGCGAGGTTGAGGAGTAGATTGCGGATGGGGTTGAGTAAGGAGCAATTGGAAGAGATGTTTCCAGATCGCATGGCATTTTCGAGGTTTCAGATTGAGAGGGTTAGGGAGAGAAACGAATTGACGCAACGGCTTATGAATTTGAATGGGATGAACAGTGATGATTTAGTTGGGGTTGGTGGTGGGAGAATTGCGGGGGAAAGGGGGAGGGAGTATGTATTGGTGAAGAATGATGGTGTGGAGGGAGGTTGGGCACTAGGGGTTGTGAGCACGGATAAAAGCGTTGGGGAGAGGAATAAGCCGATTGATGTTGATGCTCTTCATCAAAGAGTCAAAGAGAATCAGGAGTCAGAGTCAGAAGATGAGTTTGAAGATGTTCCTGTTGAGGGGCTGAATCGTCTCCCAAAACCTCAAAAAGATGCTCATAATATGACATACGACGACTTCCAAGCACAGGAAATTGCGGATCAAAGGCGGCAATTCTATGATTCGAAGAGTGGAGAGAGTTCACGAAATGGAGAGAGCTCAAGAACCCCACCGCCACCTGAAGAACAGGACGCATTGTTTGTGGATAATGATCGAATGGTGACAGAAGAAGACGAGGAGCTCAATAGAGCTATCGCCATGTCTCTACAGAAAGACCACGAACCAGTTGATGAGACCGACGAAGAAGAACACCTGAATCGAGCAATAGCATTATCTATGCAGAAGCAACATCTACAAGAATCCGAATCTGAAAACGAGGAGTATTTTGAGGACGTTCCAATGCCCGAATATGAACAGAAAGCAGTGGCAGCTCCCAAGCCTCTTGCGAGCTCGGGCGGGAAGATGATTGCACATATCGTCAACAATAGAGCCAATGCTGCGGTTCCAAAGCGTAGAGCGACAAGTATTAGTAGTGGGAGTGATAGTGATATGGATTTACAATCTGCTTTAGCTAAGGCAAGGAAGCAGAAAGCTCCGGAGAAGAGAAGACAGCCCGCACCTGTAGCAGAGAATTTGAGGAATCCTTTTGATGGTCCTCTTCCATTTGAGAAAATTGGTTCTATCTTTGGAAAGAAGCCAAAGCAAGCTGAAACCCCCGCTGGTGAAGCTGTTGATGGAGATGGGGAAGACCTTGCTGGTGGATTCATTGCAGGGGAAGAGGAAACTTCCAAACCACTGCCACCGTGGCTTATTGGGACCGGGGATATCCGCTCGCAAGTTGAGGAACAACAGAAAAGGGATTTGGAACTGAATGCTGAGGATAGAGAGACAGCTCTTGAAGAGGAAAGGGCGTTTAGGAAGGAACATGGCCCAATTGAGATTGAGTCTGATGACGAGAGTGATGTTGAGGTCTTGGATGAACCGCCACCTCCGAAAGCTGCTCCAGCGAGGAAAGACCATGCTGAGATCCTGAATGCGCCCCCAATACCTAAGACAAGTACACAAAACATGGGAGGGATCGCGGAAGACGTTAGAGCTGAACCTCCAGTTTCAGAGATCCCAAACGATAGACAACCTTCGCTCGAGGCGGTCGCCAGCGAGGTCAAAGTTGCTGCGCCAACTGAGGAATCTGAGGAGGAAGAAATCGATTGGTCTGAGAGCGATTACGGTGATGCTATTACGAAGCCTGCAAAAGAAGTGAACCCTGAGAATCCAGCTGGTGGGAGGATGGACATAGCTCCTGTAGAATCTCTGTCTCCTGAATTTGAAGATGTCGACTTCACACAACAACCTAATGGTGCCAAAAGTCCTTCACCGATATTTGAAGGTAACAGTACGCTAGACCCAACAGCTGGATTTCCATCGAGGACAGAAGCCACCAAACTACCCATTGATGATTCTTTTGACCGAGAACAGGCTGAACTTGATGCCGAATTTGATGAGTTCAGTGACCCAGAGGATGAGGAACTTCTAGCTCAACTTGCGATTGAGGCAGAAGAGCACGCGAGATTCGCCAGTACTTTGAACAATAAATCCCAACAAGAGAATCAAGAAGCATATGAGAAGGAACTAAAGGCATTGAGATCCCAGCAAAAGAAGGATCGACGAGATGCAGATGAGGTCTCGCATATCATGATCACTGAATGTCAAGCTCTTCTACGTCTCTTTGGTCTCCCATATATTACGGCGCCTATGGAAGCTGAAGCACAATGCGCAGAACTAGTACGATTGGGGCTTGTAGATGGAATTGTGACAGATGATTCTGATATCTTCCTCTTTGGAGGGACTCGAGTATACAAGAACATGTTTAATAGCAACAAATTTGTGGAGTGCTATCTTGCCTCCGATCTTGAGAAAGAGCTCTCCCTCTCTCGAGACCAACTAATCTCTATTGCGCATCTACTCGGCTCAGATTACACAGAAGGACTTCCTGGCGTTGGACCTGTCACCGCTGTTGAAATTATCTCCGAATTCCCAACCTCAGAAGGTCTTCAACAGTTCAAAGACTGGTGGTCCACAGTCCAACTCTCTAACCTCCCTCTATCCTCCGAGCCATCCACCTTCCGTAAGAAATTCCGCCGTTCACAAGGCACAAAACTCTTCCTCCCACCCGGATTCCCCAGTCCCGCCGTTACAGAAGCATATCTCAAACCCGACGTCGACTCCACACCCGAGCCCTTCCAATGGGGCGTCCCGGATCTGGATCGCCTACGAGACTTCCTAATGGCCACTATCGGATGGTCTCAAGAACGCACGGACGAAGTTCTCGTCCCTGTCATTCGAGACATGAATCGTCGTGAGCAGGAAGGCACACAGGCTAATATTACGCGGTATTTTGATGGCACGGTGGGTGTAGGTGCAAATACGGATAAGAAGGGGAGGCAAACGGAGAGTAAGAGGATGCGGCAGGCTGTTAGTAAGTTGAAGGCGAAGAAGCAGAGTGCAGGCTTGGGAGGCACGTGGTCGGACCAGGCGAAGGAGTGGGCGAGTAGGAATGATTTGAGTTTTACCGAGAAGGAGCAGGCAAAGACGCAGAAGAAGAAGGGGAGGGGGAAGAAGAGGGCTGCTACTGAGGTTGAAGAGCCTGGAATTGAGAATGGAGCTAATGGCGGGGGTGCAGAGGTAGATGGAGATGCGGAAGCAGATGATGAGAGTGGGAGTGGGGAGGCGTATAAAGAGACGGGATCTAGGAGTAAGGGCAAAAATAAGGACAAGGGAAATGTAACAGCGAAACGGAAACGAGCTAAGGTTTGAGGTGGTGTGTATCAAGTGCTAAGCCATAGCAATAGAGCGATAGGCCTGTAAATATAACGACTTCACGAAGCTGTCAAGAAATTATTTCAAGACTTAGGGCTTCAGGGCGCACGTTTTCAAGCTTTGGATCCTGTTCGAAAGTTCGTTGTGGGAGAGGCAGAAAGTGAGGAATTTTCTTGCCTGGAGCTATGAGAATGAGTCTCATTCTGAAAGGCATCTTCACGGAAAGAAAAGAAAAAAATATTCAGAGATTCTTGCTTTTTGCGGGAGTATCAGATCAAAATATTTTCCTTGGGCTCAGTCGCTCTTTCTCCAATCTTGTCAATTATTCAACGCGAAGCTGTTAACAGTTACCTGAGAACTCGTTCCTTCCTCAGCAACTCAAGTGAACTTTCCCGCGCGTCCTTTGCTTCAGACAACCATCATTCCAATCTTCATTTCTCACTCCCACATTCATCATTACCAACAAAAACCATTACTAGCACATCACCATTGTCATTGTATCATTGTTGCTGAGACATTCAACTCCCCAACCCACCGCCAAAATGTCCAACGACTGGAAACGCAAACGCAGTACCAACCTCCTCGAGCCACCCCCGAATAGCCGCCCGTCTATAGCTCAACGTATGATTTCCAGCCGCAGCGCCACTCTAACCGAAACCCAATCCCTACTATTCAGCGAGACTAGCAATGATCCTGTCAATTTTCAGCCCCAAACCAAACAATCAGCCACCACTTCCACCAACCAGCCAGTGTCTGAGCCCGAAGACCCGCATTCAAATCCGCCAAGTGATCTTCTAGTGGAAAGGAATGGGAGAGGTGTGCATAAGCGGAGGGGATCTACGCAGTCTGCAACAGATCCAGAAACTCCTCCTCCACGGACACGTCCTGGTCATTTGCCACCCAGTATCCGTTCGGTTGGTCCAATCACGATACGTAGACCTGGCGATAAACGGGCTCCGGGATTGAGGACGGAGGAGTCGGGTGCGAGTAGGGCTTCGGAGACTACCACTCTTGTTGGTGGGCAGCAGGATGGGACCGGTGATAAAAGAGGGAATGGATTGAAGCGGAGAAGAGATTCGGATGAGACCAATGAGAGTGTCGGAGCGGGCTGCTGTATCTGTGAATTCGTCCGGTATTGGTCGAGAATCCTTGAGAGGTCGACGGAATGAAAGGGAGGAATCCGGGGATTAGTGGAAGTGGATGGGGTATTCTTATGGAATGGAGAAAAAAGGAATGGCGTTTGGATGGAAAGTCAGATTTTATTGTTCGATAGCTTATGAGACAATAAGCATAGCGTAATCCACCGAGTTTGGCATCACTGTATGTCTTCTCAGTATACATCAAAGCCATGTTCTCCTAAGTTTGGTATCAGTGTCACAGCCAAGGCCATTAACCACAATTGCCCCCCTATTCATCAAATTCCGTACTGCCCCAAATAGAGTGAACATCACAAGTAGCATAATAATTGCAAAAAGCGCCTTCAAATATCCTTTACGGCACCTAAAACCACGTCGCTACCAAACACGTCCTCCGTCTCTAGATACCAGACCATTAATGGAAGAGTGATCAGATGGTGAGCCTGAGCCGTTGAAAAAAAAACCCCACCAAGAATAGGAGCTCGCCTGCTACAAATCGAGTGCCCATCACTCACAGACGCTGTTCTTCGAGCGTCTCCGGGAGCGATGGTTCGTCGTCTGGATTCATAGAAAGGTTCTCTAGAAGTGGGGTTTGGCTGCTGGTTGACTTGGTGTATGATTCGTTAGGTGTTTCTTTGTATGGAGATCCAGGACGGAGTTCTTGGCTGTGAGATAGTTTGCTCGAGGACGAGAGGCTTGAAGGTGCGGGGTTCTTCGGCGGAGATAGAATTTGGCGCCGAGCAGTTGCTTGACCGGATGAGGGTGAATTTATAGGAGAGGAGTGACTTGGTGTTCGCTGGTGGTAGATTCTATCGGTGATGCTCAGCGAAGAAAGGCTGCCGAGCCTGTGGCCTGGTGAAAGAGATGGCATTTGGTTACTGGAGTGGGGAGGTTGGTGTGAGAGAGGGTTTTGTGAGAAGAGGGGGGGGTATTGTAGTGTCCTTGAATTCTGAATGGATGAAAGGAATCCAAAAAGGGGGTTTGGAATGAGATTCTTTAATAGAAGCCCGGTTGTGACTTCTTTGATGCTCTATCCTCCATTGGGGAAAGGAACAGATAGAATCGGAAAGGAAGCACGCAATGAGAGAAGCAAACAATTTGAAATAACTATGAAGCAGAGATACGATGCCAGAGATATTTGGGATTGGAAAAAAGATAACATCTATATCGACAGAAGAAATCACTGATAACCCAGGAGACATTCTCGCAGACGAAGGTTCGAAACTGCCAACTTCAAAATCCTTTTCTCTTCATTTATCCCACACCAACAAGTAAAATCACGAAAACCTCTAGCATTCAGCATTATTGGCCACAGGTATGCCCAACCACGTCAGAACCTAAAGTCGCACCAAATATGCAGCAGGCCTGAATAAGCTTTCATGGTTGTCAGCACATTGCCAAGGGGTTGGGAAACGGGAAGGGATGCATATCTTGACACAGCTCAGCAAGGATATGTGGCATCAAAGATAGAAACATGAATCAGCACTAAATTTGCGATATGCAACATTTGAAAGAAATGGGACTAGAAATTTGATTTGCAGGCGTTCTGTTGCAGAGGATATCTGTATTTGAAAATATCACGTGCCATCAGCGACGGACACCACGGCAGCAGGGCTTAGAGGTTATCCTCATTCCTCTACCTGCACTTTTTGGTATAGTATTCTTAGCTTAAGGATGTTTTGGAACAGGAAGTTGAGGTCTGCATGTGTATTTGAACCTTGATATCAGAGCTGCTCGGAGGTCCTCGCTAGCGACACACTTGACGACTTCACAAGGAGCTTGAACTCCAGAACAACACATAGAAAGAGATAAC
>Ga0182030_10006341_pt1 | contig 24972 bp, 16 predicted proteins | sample 812S3MmetaG_FD_121299 | JGI IMG/M metagenome (GOLD analysis project Ga0182030, IMG submission 121299) | Permafrost microbial communities from Stordalen Mire, Sweden - 812S3M metaG (Illumina Assembly) | ecosystem: Environmental > Terrestrial > Soil > Wetlands > Permafrost | place: Sweden...
ATCAAGGCCAGCGGCCGCCCGCGCGCTGCGCGCGCATGAGGCGCTGCCTCATGCTCCGCCAGGGGGGCAAGCCCCCCTGAGACCCCCGATACGGGGGGGCGTACTTGACAGAGACCGGCCTTCTCATGGAAGCCGCGACCGTAAGGGAGCGGTTACCGCCACAAATCCCGAAAACGTTTACGCACCCCCGCGCCCGCCCGAGCCGGAATTCGGGTGATGTATTCTGGATTAAGAGAAATGAAGACGCGGGAGTTGGCGCCATGGGTGTGAGCCGGAGCAAGCGGCGAACCGCTCCGGGACAATTGGAGCAAGTTCCACGGCCCAAGGCAACCTTCCCGGCGACCGGCCTGCGGGATGCCGGCGCCTTCGCGTTGCTGTTCTGCGCGACCCTGGCCGCATACCTGCCGGTGCTCCACGGCAGCCTGATCTGGGACGACAACATGCACGTGACCCGGCCGGACCTGCGCTCGCTGCACGGGCTATGGCGTATCTGGTTCGACCTGGGCGCCACCCAGCAATACTATCCGCTGCTGCACAGCGCGTTCTGGCTGGAGCACCACGTCTGGGGCGACGCCGTGCTGGGGTATCACCTGACCAACGTCGCGCTGCATGCGGTGTCGGCCTGCCTGGTGGTGCTGATTGTGCGGCGCCTGAAGCTGCCGGGCGCGTGGCTGGCGGGCTTCGTTTTTGCCCTGCACCCGGTATGCGTGGAGGCAGTGGCTTGGATCTCGGAGCAGAAGAGCACGCTTTCCGGCGTCTTCTGCCTGGCCGCCGCACTCGCCTATTTGCGCTTTGACCGGACGCGCCGGAAATCCCCTTACTTCGTGGCTCTGGGATTGTTTGTACTGGCCCTGATGGTGAAGACTGTCACGGCCACGCTACCGGCCGTGCTGCTGGTGATCTTCTGGTGGCAGCGCGGCCGGATCGAGTGGCGGCGCGACGTGCTGCCGCTGGTGCCCTGGTTCGCCGTAGGAATCCCAGCGGGGCTTTTCACGGCGTGGGTGGAAAGGACCCCGCGATTCATCGGCGCCCAGGGAGCGGCGTACGCGCTCACCTTGCCGCAGCGTTTCCTGCTGGCGGGCCGCGTGCCGTGGTTCTACGCCTGGAAGGTGCTTTGGCCGTCGGACCTGATGTTCTTTTATCCCCGCTGGAAGATCGATCCCGCCGTGTGGTGGCAATATCTCTTCCCGGCGGGACTTGTGGCGCTGTTGGCGGTTCTGGTTCTGCTCTCGCGGAAAAATCGCGGACCGCTGGCCGGCTTTCTGATTTTCGCCGGTACCCTCTTTCCGGCGCTCGGTTTCCTGAATGTGTACCCTTTTCGTTACTCCTGGGTGGCCGATCACTTCCAGTACCTGGCCACCCTGGGTATTATCGTTCCGGCCGCCGCCGGGCTGGCAATTCTGGCGAGGCGGATTTTGCCAGGTAAGGTTGCCGCCATCGCCCTTGCCGCTCTTTTGCTGACTGCCCTCGGGGCCGCGACCTGGCAGCACAGCGGCATATATCGCGACGAGGAAACGCTTTTCCGTGCAAACCTGGCAGGCAATCCCGGCAGCCCCGACCTCCACAACGATCTGGGGGTGGCGCTCATGCGCCTTTCCGGACGGGAATCGGAAGCGGTGGCCCAATTCCAGGCGGCGGTGCGCCTCAAACGCGATAGCCCCGACTTTCACGACAACCTGGGACTGGCCCTGGCGTCGATGCCCGGCCGTCTGCCGGATGCGATCGCGGAGTATCGAACCGCTTTGCGGCTCGACCCCCACTTCCATGCGGCGCACCTCAACCTGGGGCTGGCACTGATGTCGATGCCCGGCCGCGTTCAGGATGCCGTCGCGGAGTATCAGAAGGCGATCGCCGAGTACCAGAAGGCGGCGGAGGGCCAAGCCGATTTCTGGGAGGCGCACCTCAACCTGGGCATCGCCTACACACAAATGCCCGGCCGCCAGGCGGACGCCATAACGGAATACCGGACGGCCTTGCGGATCAATCCCGGTTCCGCGCAGGCGCACTTCTACTTGGGCAACGTCTACCAGACGATGGGCCGGCTGCCGGACGCGATCGCGGAGTACCGCGCCTCGCTGCGCCTCGACCCCGGTGTCGCCGAGGTCCACTACGAGTTGGCGTACGCCTTGGCGCAGATTCCCGGCCGCGTCCCGGAGGCCATCGCCGAGTGCCAGGAGATGTTGCGCATCAAGCCCGATGACGGACCGGGGCGGCAACTGATGGCGTCGTTGCTGGCGTTTCAAGACGGGCGCGGACGATAGCGGATTGTGCGCCGCTGGAGGGCGGCATTCAGCCACGTATGAACACGAATAAACACGAATAAAACAAAGGCCTCCTCTTATTCGTGTTCAGACCTGTTCATACGTGGCCATTCCTCTTGGGGACGCTCCGCGACGAGAATTTCCGGATCTTAATAGAATCGCACTCGGTATTCCAAATTTCATAGGCCCATTTCGGTTCTCGAAAGACGCATTTCCCATCACCTCGGCAAGTATTGGAAAAGCGGGCTTTTTACTCCACAATGCCCTATCGAATCAGCGTCTTTCGGCTTCCGCGGCCTCCAAATCACATCAACCGTCGCGGCTTTCGGCGTTGTTGATTCTATTGGCCCTACACGGGTGATACACGGTGACACCCGTTGTGCCATTTGCCTGATGGCGCAATACTTTACACGCTTCAAGAGTTAAGACGTAGGACAAGACTTGCTTTGGGTTAATTCCATGGATGGGATTGCTTCCCCACGCCATGGGTAGTGGGAGCCGGCTTCTTGGTAACGGGACGCTTACAATTCGACGGCGTATCTTTCGCTCTGGTGCGCGGTCCCAGCGCTCGTTTAACGGGGTCAACTCCGTCCTCGATTCGGCACTACATCTGGAACGCCCCTATTTGGAGCGATTTGGTACAGGAAGGCTGCCTATGACCTCGTTGGTCCCAACCGTGTCGACGGGAATAGCCGGAGGCGGCATTCTTTTCTGTTTGCGGCTATTTCCATACAATAAGGAGAACAAATTGCGTAATCGTTTAGGAATAGGGCTGATAGCCCTCATTTTCCTGCTGGCAATGCCGATGTTCGCGCAGAACGGCAACGGCATCATTTCCGGCAGAATTACGGATTCCACCGGAGCGGTGGTGCCGAACGCGCAGATCATGATCACCCAAACCGACACCAATGTGGACAGCGCCACCGCTACCAACTCGGACGGTTTGTACCGCGCCCCTGGTCTCCGTGATGGCCCCTACAAAATCGCCGTCTCAGCCCCGGGCTTCAAGAAACTGGTGCGCGAAGGCCTCAGCCTCCGCATCGGCGAGAACTTGGGCGTGGATTTGACGCTCGAAGTGGGCGCCGTTTCCGAATCCATCGACGTCATCAACTCCATTCCGCTGCTGGACACGCAGACCTCGTCCACCGGCCAAGTGGTAGAAGGCGACTATTTCTACGAACTGCCCAATTACCAGCATTGGGAAAAGGGCGTGCTGTACTATACCCCCCAGGTGGAAACCAGCAACGCTCCGTGGCCCGGCGCACTGGGCAATTGGGAAATCAACGGCGGCCAAACCTACCAGACCGCGCAATATGAAGATGGCATGTTGTCCACCTCCATGGACGGCGGCACCACCATTAATTCCATCTCCGTCGGCGATGAGGAAATCCAGGTGATCTCGAGCGGCATGCCGGCCGAATACGGCCACATGACCGCCGGCGCCCTGCTGGTGGTGAAGAAGGCCGGCACCAACGTACTGCACGGCGAAGGCGGCGAGCTGTTCAAGGACAATGCCATGTACGAGCGCCGTTTCTTCCAGTTGCAAACCAACCCGCAACAGGGCATTAGCGACCTGTTCCAGCAGCCCGATTTCGTGGTCAGCGGACCGGTTTGGATTCCTCACATCTACAACGGCAAGAACAAGACCTTCTTCGAGGTTGCCGGATCGTACCACGTTGACGCCTCCTCCAATGCCAGCGTCTATACCACTCCCACTACCGCCATGCTGGCCGGCAACTTCAGTGCGTACTCCAACCCGATCTACGACCCGGCCACCATCGCCGGGAGCTCCCTTGCCGGCACCCTGACCAATTCTCCCTTCCCCGGCAACATCATTCCGGCGAGCCGGTTCAGCACCATGTGGAATGCCATCGCGGCCAACAATCCTTTCGCCGCGCCGAACAGCCCCGGCAGCATCCTCAGTACCGGCCCCAGCGGAAACATCGTGTCATCCGGAACGGGAAATTACTATAACCTCACTACCCAGTTCCGCCTGGACCACAGTTTCACCGACAAGTTTAAGATGTTCGCCAGTTACACGTGGGGCAACCAACATCAGCCCGAGAACAACGTCAACATCCTGTACAAGCCGTACGATCAGTACCAGGTAATTACGTACACCGTCCAAAACGTGGGAACCCTGGGGTTCACCTATACCGTAACCCCCACCCTGATCAGCGAAACTCGAATCGGGGAATACCGGCGGACCGGTAACCCGAAATCGATCAGCGGGACGGACTACACATTTACCATGGGCAAGCTCGTTCCCGGCCTCCCGTCCAACGTGTACCTCAACCCGATCGGCCTCGGGCTGGCGACCGAGGGTAGTAACGGCAGCAACCAGCTCGGCGTTGGCACCCTGACCGTTGGCGTCAATAACAACCACCAATTCAACGAGGACGTCACCAAGGTCTGGCGCAACCACGCTTTCAAGTTCGGGTATGAATGGCTGTGGGAAAACGAGGTTTCGCACAATATCGGCAACGCGCGGCTGAGCCTCACTTTCGGCGGCACCACCGGCTATCAGTCTAACGGGAATAGCATTTCCAACACCGGCGGCATCACGTTTGCAAATGACATGCTGGGATACGTCACGGGCTACGCCTATAACCAGCAGGGGGCCAGCCTGCTTCCGGTAGACTCCAATCAGAGCTTTTATTTCCAGGACGACTGGCGCGTGGCGCCCAAGTTGACTCTCAACCTGGGCGTCCGCTACAGCAATGAGACCCCGGCCCACAGCAAGTTCCCGGGGCAGTTAAGCAACGGCAGCATAACGGCGCTGAGTAACTATTACACCTCCGGGTCTGTCGCAGGACTGTTGACATGCCCCAATAACGTGTGTCTGGGCGGCTTTGTGCAGCCCCAGGGCTTCCTCTGGAATCGCGACAACAACAACTTCGCGCCCCGCGTTGGCCTGGCCTGGAATGTCCTGCCCACTACGGTGATCCGCGCAGGCTTCGCGGAAATGATTCTGGATTGGAACCTCGGCGACACCACCCAGAACGAAATCGGCGGCGCCAACTTCTATAACCAGACTGTCACCCAGCCCGCCAATAGCTACACGCCGCTCTTCAATATCAACTCCGGCGTGCCGACGTTCGTCTCTCCCACGCCCAATGCGGCCGGACAGATCCCCACCACGGCGTCGTCGCCTTCGGCGCGACCCAGCATTACCGTGTATCCCGCCAATTACCACAATCCCTACACGCTCAACTGGAACCTCAGTATCCAGCACTCGCTGCGGAAGAACTATGTGATTGAATTGGACTACGTCGGCATGCACAACGTGGGCTTCGGCGGCGGTTATAACTGGGATTCCCGGCCCTACGGGACTGGTATCGACGCCAACGGCAACGTGATCGACCTGACGCAGGCCGCCAATTGGACTTACCGCAACACCTGGATCGGCAACTCCTCGGGCGTCAACGGCACGCAAGCCTACAAGCCCTATCCGAGTTTGGGCGGCGTCACCTATGAATGCAACTGCGTCCGCATGATCTACCATTCGGGCACCATCAAGATGGAAAAACGGTACTCCTATGGCTTGAGCTTCCTGACGTTCTTGACCTACCAGAAGGGTATCCAGAACTCTCCGGGTAATCTCTACCTGAACCAACAGGAACAGCGTGCGGTTACCGGCCAGACGCAGAAGTATCGCTTCGTCAGCTCCATGACTTACGAGCTGCCGTTGGGCAAGGGCAAACACTGGATGAACCATAGCCGCGTGCTCGACTACATACTTGGCGGCTACAGCTTCGCGTGGAATTACTCCATCTGGGCGCCTACCCCCATGGGCATCGGCTACTCCAACGGCACGTACCTCAACCCTGCCACCGGCACTACCAACGGCGGCCGGCAGGACTATCCCAACTACGAGCCGGAGCCCGGCGGCGGCATCTACCTCATTCAGGACCCGCAGCTTCGGTCCAATTGGCAGAACATCGGCACCAACCGCTTCGTACAGGCGGCGCAGAACCCCGTCGTCACCAACTGCGGCGTTACGCCGATCCTGCAATCGAATGGAGCCACCTGGGGCAACAATTGCGAAGTGGTCGCTCCTTCGTTCACCAACGGCAACCTGCCCGGCAACGAGTGGATCGAACAACGGATCATCGGGGCCAATGCGTCGATGTACAAGAACTTCACCATCAAGGAGCGGTTCCAGGCGCAAATCCGGCTCGATTATCTCAACCCGTTCAAGTGGTTCAACTGGAGCGCGGTGGGCACCACCATGTCCCAAACCAACCCCGCCATTTTCATGACCCCCGGTCTCAATGACAACGGGGATTCCACGGAAGGCGGACCTTCGGAAATGTTGTTGTCGTTCCGCGTCAAGTTCTAATGGCTTGAGGCTGACGGCAGCTTTAGCTGCAATCACGGGGCAGGTTCCTAAGTTTGGGACCTGCCCCTATTTTTGTGTAAATGGACTCGGATTTCTCATCGCCTTTCAACCGACACTGCGCAAGCTGCTCGTGGCGCAACCTCTTAGGCTGCCGTCTCGGCACTCGTGCCGAGACCTGCTGTGGTAGCGGCTCCCGCTCCATGCGTCGGCTTGAGAGCCGACGCGGCAGGCTGAAGAGCCGGCGCCACAAAGCAACACCGTTTTGGGAAATGCCTCCACTGGCTTACGCTCGCGGTTCGGTAACCCGCGCGAAATCAGTGCGACCGCGTCGGAGCCGCGACTGTCAGGGAGTGGTGCCCGATCGCCGCCCCGCCCCTGGCGTTTGCCGCGCGCACGTACGCCCGCAATCTCGACTGGCGCGACGGGCTTGCGCTCTGGGGCAGCGCGGTGAGGGTTTCCCCGGACGCTACCCTGGCGCACAACAACCTGGGACAGGTGCTGATGGCAACGGGACGGTTGCCAGAGGCGATCGCCGAGTTCCAAGCGGCGCTGCGCATTCTGCCCGGCAGCCCCGATGTCCACTACAACCTGGGCCTGGCACTGGAGAGATCGGGGAGATTGCCGGACGGGATCGCCGAATTTCGGACGGCGCTGCGGGAGGATCCGGGCTATGGGAACGCCCATATCGACCTGGGTCTGGCTCTGGCACAAGTGCCGGAGCGCGTGCCGGACGCGATCGCCGAACTCCAGGCCGCGATTCGGTTGCAGCCGCATTCCGCGAAGGCTCACGACGCACTCGGCACGGTGCTGGCGCAGAATTCGGCGCGCCTGCCTGAGGCGATTGCCCAGTACCGGGCGGCCTTGCAGGCGGATCCCGATTATGCCCCGGCGCATAACAATCTGGGCAGCGCGCTAGCCCGCATGCCGGGCCGTTTGCCGGACGGCATTGCCGAGTTTCGGGCGGCGCTGGGCATCCAGCCGGACTTCGCCAAGGCCTACTCCAACCTGGGAGTCGCACTGGGGCGAATGCCAGGGGCGCGCGGAAGAGTCGGCGGCCGAGTATCGGACCGCGGTGCGCGACCAACCGGACAGCGCCGAGGCGCACTACGGCCTGGGAACGGCGCTGGCCAAAATGCCGGGCCGTGAGGGGGATGCCATCGCCGAGTTGCAGACCGCGGTACGGCTGCGGCCGGACCCCGCGGAAATGCACTACAACCTGGCGACTTTGCTGGCGCAACCGCCGGAGCGGTATCCGGAGGCGATTGCCGAGTTCCGGGCGGCCGTGCGGGCGAATCCCGATTTTGCCCCAGCCCATAACAATCTGGGCAGCGCTCTGTCGCGCGTGCCGGGTCACACGACGGAGGCAATTGCCGAGTATCGCGCCGCGCTGCGGCTGCAACCGGATTACGCGGACGCCCACTACAACCTGGGAGTCGCCCTGGCGCAGCAACCCGGCCAGCGTGGGGCGGCGCTGGCGGAACTGGAGACGGCGATGCGGCTCGACCATAATCCCCAGACCCAACAGGCGATCGACTGGCTGCGATCGCAGAAGCAATAGCGCGGTCGGCGGCCGCAACCGGAAATCCCGCCCGTAGGCGCATTCTCTGCGACCTCCGCCCCCTCTGTCGCCCCGGAAATGACGAGGCGGCCTCGCGCTTTGCGTTCCGCCTTTTCTGAGATCTTCCTCTGTGTCTCTGCGTCTCTGCGGTGAGAGTTCCACCCATTTTCCACTCAGCTTCGGGGCTTTGTCAAATCCCCGTAGGCGCATTCTCTGCGACCTCCGCCCCCTCTGTCGCCCCGGAAATGACGAGGCGGACTCGCGCTTTGCGTTCCGCCTTTTCTGAGATCTTCTTCTGTGTCTCTGCGTCCCTGCGGTGAGATTTCCGCAGGTTTTCCACTCAGCTTCGGGGCTTCGTCAAATCCCCGTAGGCGCATTCTCTGCGACCTCGGCCCCCTCTGTTGCCGCGGAAATGACGAGGCGGCCTCGCGCTTTGCGTTCCGCCTTTTCGGGACTTTCTCCGTGTCTCTGCGGCTCTGCGGTGAGATTCCCACCCGTTTTCCACTCAGCTTCGGGGCTTCGTCAAATCCCCGTAGGCGCATTCTCTGCGACCTCCGCCCCCTCTGTTGCCGCGGAAATGACGAGGCGGCCTCGCGCTTTGCGTTCCGCCTTTTCTGAGATCTTCCTCTGTGTCTCTGCGTCTCTGCGGTGAGATTTCCGCCGCATTCCAGTCAGCTTCGGGGCTTCGTCAAATGGCGAAAGGCTTTGTAGCCGAGGAAAAACGCCAGGCCTCCGACCGCCGCTCCCGCGCCAATCACGATGCCGGCCGATAAACCCGTGGCCGCTCCCTGGGCGGCCAATTCCAACACGCCCACGGTGGCCCCGCCCGCGCCGCCGACGCCCGCGCCGACGGTAGCCGCGGCAGCCGCTTCGACATTTTCCTTCTCCGTTTCGGTCATTCCTCCGCTCCTCTTCTACATCTCCATCATATTCCCCCGCGCCAAACGGCGCGCTATGGAGTAGGTTATAAGAAGGCAAAAAAGGAGCCCATCTCCATGCAGAGAAGATCGTTCCTCACGTCCCTGGCTTTGACCGGTGCGGCCGGCGCCGCCTTCCCGGCTCGCGCCCGCGCCGCCACACCCAAAATGAAAATCACGCGCGTGCAGGTCTGGAGCCCGCCCGCGCCGAATCCCCTCTTCAATCAAAGCGACCTGGTGGTGAAGGTGGAGACCGATGGCGGCATCACGGGCATCGGCGAAGGCGGCTCGCGGGACACCCTGGAGCAGTGCGCCGGCCGGTTGATCGGGCAGGATCCGCAATACATCGAACGCCTTTGGCAGGATATGTACCGCTCTTACTTCTATCCAGCCGGACGGGAGAAGATGGATGCCCTCGGGGCGCTCGACCTGGCCCTGTGGGATATCAAGGGCAAGGCGCTCAACCAGCCCGTGCACGTCATCTTAGGCGGGATGGCGCGCAACTATTGCGAGTGCTATAACACCGCCGGCACGGTCCCCGGCATTCAGCGCGGCATGGGGCTCAAGGAGCGCGCGCAACTTACTATCGCCGCCGGCTATCGCGCCTTCCGCATGGGCGCCGCCGACGCCCCGGCCAATACCACTTACAACACCCACGAGCGCATCGATCAGCTCGCCCTCGATTGCGCGCAGGTGCGCGAAGGGGTCGGCAAGAACGGCGATTGGTGCGTCGATTTTCACCAGCGTTTCGACCTTTCGGACGCCATCCGCGGCTGCGAGCTGATCCGCGATTTCGCGCCCTACTTCGTGGAAGATCCGGTGCGCGCCGAGGCCTTTGCCCAGGACCTGCCTATCCTGCGCCAAAAAGTGAGCGTGCCGCTGGCGGCCGGCGAAGAGTGGGGCAATCGCTGGGATTTCAATAAGCTGATCGAGAATCACGACCTGGACTATATCCGCGCCACGCTTCCCAACGTGGGAGGCATCACCGAGATGATGAAGATCGCGGCCCTCTGCGAGACGCATTTCGTGGGCATCATCCCGCACTTTACCGGCCCCATCGCCACTGCCGCGCTGGTCCATGCGTTGGGCACGTTTTCCGGACCGGTGCTGATGGAGTACAACTACGGCGGCCGGACCATCGCGTATCTGCCCCAGGCTATGGACTTTCGCAGCGGCAAGCTCTACCCCAACGACCGGCCCGGCCTGGGCGTCGAGGTGGATTGGACGAAATTGAAGATGACCGCGGAGTTCACCGAGCGCATCACCAATCGGGCGCAGACCTACTTCCGGCCGGATGGCTCGATCACGAATTGGTAGCTTTTGGAAAGCCGCGCGGGCCGTGGATCATTTGGTCCGCCGGAGCTCTGGCAGACTCTGCGCAGGAACCAGGCGCGCCGATTTCGCGGGCCGGGGTGGCCGCCCGGCTAACCAGGAAAACCCCGTCCTTTACTTTGTACCACTTGGGATGGTACGCTAAGTGTCTGATAATGCGTACAGTTGACTTGATCCAGCGTAAGCGCGACGGGGAAGAACTCGCTCCCCAAGAGATTGAGTTCCTGGTGGAAGGGTACACCGCCGGTGATATCCCCGACTACCAGATGTCGGCCTTTCTGATGGCGGTCTATTTCTCGGGAATGTCCGACCCCGAAGTCAGCCGCCTCACGGAATGCATGCTGCGTTCCGGCGATACCGTGAATCTATCGGCCATCCCCGGCGTGAAAGTGGACAAGCATTCCACCGGCGGGGTAGGCGATAAAACCAGCTTCATCGTGGCGCCCCTGGCGGCAGCCGCGGGGGTGGTGGTGCCCATGATGTCGGGGCGCGCGCTCGGCCATACCGGCGGCACGCTCGATAAATTGGAATCCATTCCGGGCTTCCGCACCAACCTCACGGCCGAAGAGTTCACCAAACAACTGTCCGAGCTGGGCCTGTGCTTCATCGGGCAGACCGACCGCCTGGCCCCCGCGGACCGCAAGCTGTACGCCCTGCGCGATGTCACTGCCACGGTGGAATCCATCCCGCTGATTTCTTCCTCCATCATGTCCAAGAAATTGGCCGAGGGCGTGGACGCGCTGGTGCTCGACGTCAAAGTGGGCAGCGGCGCCTTCATGAAGAAGCAGGTGGACGCCCGCCGCCTGGCGCAGACCATGGTGGGAATCGGCCGCCGCATGGATAAGAAGGTGCAGGCGCTGATTACCAACATGAACCAGCCGCTGGGCTTTGCCATCGGCAACGCGTTGGAGATCATGGAGGCTTCGCAGACGCTGCAGAATGCCGGCCCGGCCGACCTGACCAAGCTCTCGCTCGAACTGGCCGCGCGCATGATCTTCCTGGGCAAGAAGGCCGAATCTCTGGAAGAAGCCCGGCGCATCGCCGAAAAGCACCTGGTGGATGGCTCCGCCTACAAGAAGTTCAAGCAGGTGGTGGCGGCGCAGGGCGGCAACCCGCAGGCGCTCGACAAGTTCGAACTGCTGCCCAACGCCACCGGCATGCGCGAAGTGGCTTCCCCGCGCGCCGGCTACGTGACGTCGATCGACGCCGAAGACATCGGCATCGCCTCCAACATGATCGGCGCCGGCCGCGACAAGAAGGAAGACTCCATCGATCCCGCCGTCGGCATCATCCTCGAAGTCAAGACCGGAGAGAAGGTGGACGCCGGCTCGGTATTGTGCCGCCTCTACTACACCAAGGAAGACCGCGTGGAGGAAGCCGCCGATATGGTGGAAGATGCCTTCCGCATCTCCGCGCATAAGCCCGAGGAGCGCGAACTCATTCTGGAAGTAGTTGGCTAATGGGCCGCTTCACCGGCTTCCTGGGGCTCGCGGTGATTCTGGCGGCGGCGTGGCTGTTTTCCGCCAAGAAAAAAGCCATCAAGCTGAGCATCGTCGGCTGGGGCCTGGGACTGCAATTCGCCTTTGCCCTGTTGGTGCTGAAGACCGATTTCGGCAAAGTATTCCAGGCCATCGGCGCGGGCGTGAACAACATGCTGGGCTACGTGCAGGCCGGCACCGAGTTCATGTTCGGCCCGCTGGGCTCTTCGGCTGGGCCGTTCGGCGTCGTGTTCGCGTTCCAGGTGCTGCCCATCATCATCTTCATCGCCTCGTTCTTCTCCATCCTGTATTACCTGGGCGTCATGCAGTGGGTGGTGAAAGGCATGGCCATCGTGATGCAAAAGGTGATGGGCATCAGCGGGGCGGAGTCGCTCAACGTGGCGGCCAGCATCTTTATGGGCCAGACCGAAGCGCCGCTCACCATCAAGCCGTTCCTCGAAGGATTGACGGAATCCGAACTCTTCACCATCATGACCAGCGGGATGGCGCACGTCTCCGGTTCGGTGATGGCGGCCTATGTCCTGGTGGCGCATGTGTCCATCACGCACCTGCTGACGGCGGTGATCATGACGGCGCCGGCCACCATCATGCTGGCCAAAATCTTCGCCCCGGAGACGGGCACGCCGGCCACCGGCGGCAAGGTGGACATCAAGGTGGAAACCACCGCCGTCAACGTGATCGACGCGGCGGCGCAGGGCGCGCACGACGGGCTGTTCCTGGCGCTCAATGTGGGCGGCATGCTGATCGCCTTCCTGGCGCTGATCGCCATGTGCAACGGGATTCTCGGATGGGTGCACACCTTGCCGCTGATGTCGTGGCTGCCGGGCTCGCTGCAGGGGATTTTCGGCGTGGTTTTCGCACCGGTAGCCTGGGTCATGGGGGTGCCGTGGAAGGATGCTTCGTCCATCGGCAACCTGCTGGGCACGCGCCTGGTGACCAACGAATTCGTGGCGTTTGTGGAACTGGGCAAAATCAAGGCCACGCTCGATCCCAAGTCTTTCATCATCGCGACCTACGCGTTGTGCGGGTTCGCCAATTTCAGCTCCATCGCCATTCAGATCGGCGGTATCGGCGGGTTGGCGCCCAGCCGCAAGTCCGACCTGGCCCGCTTGGGACTGCGCGCCGTGGCCGCCGGGTCGATGGCCAATTTCATGTCGGCCTGCATCGCGGGAATGCTGCTGTGATCGCCGAAGCCAAGAGCTTCATCGAGAGCCGGACGCCGCTGCGGCCGTCAATCGGCGTGGTGCTGGGCAGCGGACTGGGCGCGTTCGCAGACGAACTGAGCGACCGGACCGATATCCCCTACGCGGAGATTCCCGGTTGGCCGGGATCGACCGCGGTGGGCCACGCGGGGAAGTTGATCGTGGGTAAACTCGCGGGCCTGCAAGTGGCGGTGATGGCCGGCCGGGCGCATCTGTACGAAGGCTATTCGCCGGCGCAAGTAGTTTTCGGCGTGCGCGTGCTGCGCTCCGTGGGGGTCCGCTCCATGGTCTTCACCAACGCGGCCGGGGGCATCAACCTGGCGCTCGAGCGCGGCGGACTGGTGCTGATTTCCGACCACATCAATCTGCAGGGCGTCAACCCGCTCGCGGGGCCGAACGACGATTCGCTGGGGCCGCGCTTTCCGGATATGTCCGAGGCCTATTCGCGCGCCTATCGCGAGATCGCCAAACAGGTGGCCATGGAATTGTGCGTGCCCTTGCCCGAGGGCGTGTATGCGGCCATGCTGGGCCCGAGTTATGAGACGCCCGCGGAGATCCGCTACTTGCGCGCCATCGGGGCCGACGTGGTGGGGATGTCCACGGTGCTCGAAGTCATCGCCGCCAACCACATGGGGATGAAGGTGCTGGGCATCTCCTGCGTCACCAACATGGCGGCCGGCGTAGTGCCGCTTTCCAAAATCAATCACGAGGAAGTGCTGGAGACCGGCGCGGCGGTGCGCGGCACCCTGGTGCGATTCCTGCAAGCGCTGCTGCCGCGCCTGGCGGGGTAGGGCGCCATGCGGAACGGCAAATCGGCTTGACGTCGTCTGCGCGGGTCTTAGGACGCTGGACAGCCCAGTCCGAGCGCCGCGTTGATCACGAACTGAATATCCACCACATTGACAACTCCGTCGTTACTCACGTCAGTCACCGGGGGTGACGCGCCGAGCGCTTGATTGACGATCGCCTGGACGTCCGAGATGTTTGCGTTCGCGTTACCACTGACATCGCAGGGGGTCACGACCGTGACCATTGTGGTCACGCCGATTCCGCTGGTATCGCTCGATGCGGTAACCTGCGTTCCGCTTCCCGCAGACGGCAAGTCTACTTCGAGAAACGAATTCAGCCCGTTCGGATTGTTGGTCGGGATCTCGGACAGCGTGTGGTCCAGAATGGCGACGGTAAACGCGTCGGGGGCGACGGCATCCACGTTCGAGGTGGAGACGAATTGGAAGCTCAAGACGCTACCGGGAGTAAAGGTGAACTGGACGTCCTGATAAAAAGAACTGTTCAGCAGCGTCACGGTAAGTGGGCCAGTGGAAACAGAAGAACGGTTCTGCGAGTCTAGAGGATGGAAGGGGCGAGCGCGCGCCCTAGTTCGGGGGAGTTGGACCCGGCCCGGCTGGCGGATTTTCGCGCCTACCTGGAGCGTCTCCTGGCCCTGCCTTCGTTCGCCTCGCGGCGCCGCGGACAACTCCTGCGATACCTGGTGGAACAGACACTTGCCGGCAAGGGCGAGCAGGTGACCGAATACGGAATCGCACTTGACGTCTTCGCCAGGCCGGCCTCGTTCGATCCCCGCACGGAGGCCACGGTACGGGCGGAGATGAGCCGTCTCCGGCGGACCTTGGCGGACCATTATGACGGTCCGGGAGCGGCGGACCCATGGTGCATCGTGCTGCCGGCGCGGGGATATATTCCCACCCTGGCGCCGCATGAACTTCCGGCCGGTCAAACCCCCGGCGGGCCGGTTTCGCAGGCCGCACCCCGCACCCGCGTGACGCCGCGGTACCGGCTAATGGCGGTGGTCGCGGTAGGACTGGTGAGCGCTGCCGCGATGCTCGTAGGGCTGCGCTGGCGCCCGGGGACGCTGCCGGTCCGTGGTCGTGCTTCCGTTCCTCAACCTCACCGGCGATTCGCACAACGAATATCTGGCCGACGGGGTCACGGAACAACTGACGGATGCGCTGGCGCAGATACCGTCTCTACGGGTGGTAGCGCGGACGTCGGCATTCCAGTTCCAGGGCAACGGCATCGATATCCGCGAGATCGGACGGCGTGTGGACGCCGATGCGGTGGTGGAAGGCAGCCTGCAGTACCTCAACGGGAAGCTCCTGCTGACCGCACAGGTAAACCGCACCGCCGACGGCTATCATATTCTCTCGCGCCGGTTCGAGGGCGCGATCCCGGAACTGGGCCGCTTGGAAAACGAGAAACCGGTAAGTCGTTCCAGGCGATTCCTTGACCTTCGAGTTACTCGCGGATTGGGTCTCTTTTCGTTCCGGCCAGTCTGCGCGAGGAGTCAGTTCTCGCTCGGCTTTTGTTCTATGTGATCGATTACCATCACCTGTACCTTGCGCTTCATCGGCTCCAGCTTCAGGCCGAGTTGCTTTTCGAGTGCATCGGAAAAGGAAACAGCTCCGCTCGGAGCCGAGGCTTCGTTGCCGGCGTCGCCCGGCGCTCGCATGCCGCCGCCCACTCTGAGGCCATTCACGAACGAACCCGGAGGGCCGTTGCCCTCAACCATCGACCAGGGACTGAAACTCAGAGTGATGTCCCACGTACCCTCCAGGTCCGTTGCGTTGATGACCGGGTCGGCGAAGTACCCCCAACTGAAGTTCTCTATCAGGACGGAGAACTGGTCCATAGTAACGTTCCGGCATGTGACCAGGCGGCTGAGCGCCGGGTTGGTTTTCCGGGGATCTTTGCCGTTCGCGCCGGGACCCTCGGAACATTTGGTGCGAAATCCGGGATCGGCGGGGCCGAACTTGGGCTTTACAGCAACCAGCTTGTAAGCGGTTACCTCCCGTTCCTCAAAATGTGTAGTCAGCTTGAAGCGATCCGCCAGCAGCGCGCGCAGCATAGGCCAGACCGCTTCGGGCGCGGTTACGACGGGCGCTCCCGTTTGCGGATCCACAGGCAGTTTCGCCACAATCTCCCACCGATTGGTATCCAGCCATTTAGGGCCTCCCACCAATTTGTCCGGCTGCAGACTCCACGCCTGCTGGATCAGAGAACTCAGTGGCATACCGCTGATGGTGACGCGGCTTCCGCGCCCGCCGGGGGGGAACTGAAGGCCCCACATTCGCCGCACCCCGGTATTCGACATATCGAAGGGTTTGATCTCCGCAACTTCGAATTCCGGCGTCTTCACCGCCAGGCTGGCAACATCGCCTGGGGAGTTGGGAGTAGGCACGCGATTCACTTTCTCGATCACGACCACCGGAAAGGGCACCTGAGTGTTTTCAAACTTGAGACCAAGTTGGTCCTCGATCGCGGCGGCGAGCACCCCCGGCGAACTGCTCGCAGCCATCGGAATAGTCAGGGTGAAATCCCAGGCACCTTTGAGGTCCGTCTTGTCGTGGATCGGTTCTTGGCTCATGTGCCGGACTCCCGCCGCGTTTTCCTCCACCGCAACGTTGCTCAGAAGCCGGCCTCCGGGGAAGCCGCGAACCTGATCCGCAAACGCGGCCATGGTCATGTTATGACAATCTGCGTGGAACTGCGGATCTTCGGGAGGAGCACCTGTCACCGACATTCTGCACCCCGCGGGCGAGCCGCTCGTGGGCTTAAGCTGCAGTTTCTTCCCCGCAACCAGCGCCACCGCGGGCAACTGCCTCGTCTCGGACCTGGTCACCAGACCAAAACGCGTCGCCAGGACCGTTTGCAGCATCTCCCTCACCTTTGCGAGGGAGGTGTCCGGCGGAATGCGGGCGATGATATCGTACCGGTCGTATTCCACCCACATGGGACCTTCGAGAACTTTCTCCGGGGCAATGCTGTAGGCGGTGTCGACAAAATCCACGAAATTCCCGCCTCTATATTCGTACCGGTTCCCATTGATTACTTGACTCGCCACCTTCCTTTGGAATGCCGAAACCGGCTCGACCTCAACAGCCTCAAACGACGCGCGGCGCGCGGGGCCCTGGGCGGAATAGAGACAAACCGCGATGGGCAGGAGGGCAAGACCCTTCATATTTGCAAGCATACAACCAATTACTGGATTCAGCGCCCCGTCGGCACGTCTGGCGCACCCCGCCTTCCGGCCCTCCTGGCGCTGGAGGAAGTTCTGGAAGCCGTCGAAGAGGATGCCGATTTCTTCGGGTTTGCCCAGTTCCGCCACTGCGTTTGAGATGGCCTCGCGGTATTTGAGCCGGAGCAGAGGCAGCAGTTTTTCGCGTGAAAGGCCCCGCACGCGTTCGGTGCCGTAGTGAGACAGGATGAAATGAAGGAACGCCTGCCTGCTTACTATTGAATTCGCAATTCGCACAAAGTTTCATCGCGCAGCCAGCTATAGTCTCGTTGAAGCACAGACCCAGGCACCGGAGCGGCATTACCTTATTGATTTTTCCGGGACATCGATCATAGGGCAGCTCAAATCGAACCGCGTCCTAATGGTCGTCGGCGAGGCTGGAAGTGGAAAAAGTTCGCTCCTACAAGCTGTTGTTGGGCGAATGGCATTGCAGCATGAACCAGACTCGTTCTTAGAGACTCGGACGGCGCCATTTTTCGTCGTGCCTGCAGAGTCCCGTTACCGGAATGTGGCCGCTCTGAGTGGATCGTCGGCCACCCTGAAGAATGGCCGAGGCGGCTGTTTGGCCCGCACGACTCGCCGTTTCTGGCGATAAATCCCCTTCCCACCACCAAAGGCCCGCGAAGTGGCGATGTGGGAAGCCTGCGCAACGAAGCTCCCGTCCGCATCACGCGCTCCTCGGAAAGAGCCATCGGCGCGTTCCAGGCGTTAAGTGAATCGCATTGGGGTGAAGCGCCTGCCGCTGTAGTAACCTGAGCGAAGAATGCTTCCGCGTGCCATGCCAGCGTGCCGGCGACCCGCAGGCGCCAGCCGATGTCTCTGAAACTGAAAGCCGCCGCGCCGAAGCGCGCGCGCGGCAGGCGGTCCAAATCGCCGCCCGCGAAGCTCTGGGGATTGCTGCTCCTCCTGGCGGCGGGCGGCGGCGCGGCCACAGTAGCGCTACAAAGCCAATACACGCTCTCGCTGCAATCGCCCTTGCGCCTGCGCTTCCAGTGGCCCCTGGTGATTGCCCCCCGAGATTCGGCGGAGGAAGCACGCCAGGCGCAATACGACCAATTCGGCCGCCGCCTGACCGCGTACCAGCAATACGCGTGCAACAAATTCGGGCCGGCATGCCGCGTCGCGCTGGCGGTGCAACGCGCCGAAAACCCGCGCGGCGCCTGCGAGATCTACCATTACAATTCCGACGGAACGCTCGATTGGGGCTACTTCCAGATCAATACCGTGCACCTCAAGCGTGCGGGCGTCAATCTCCGGGACCTGCTGGATTGCCACGCCAACATCGATTTCGCGTATCGGCTCTACACTGAGCGCGGCTTCGAACCGTGGAGCACGTTCCAGAGCGGCGCGTACCGGCAATTCCTGAGAAACTTCCCGCCGGATGGCATATTGCCTGCTCAGTAGTGCGAGCCAATAGACTGGAGATACCGCAAATGCAGCTCTTCGCACGCTGTAACACGCGCGCATGGGGGCGGTACGCCTCTATCGCTGTGGCGATCTGCACCACTGTGGCGGCGCACGCGGCCGGTGCAACCTTCGCCGCCGTGCTTGGCGGCTCCGGCCAGGACTATGCCGCGTCGGTAGTCTCCGACTCGGCTGGCAACATCTACGTCGCAGGGTTAACCTACTCACCCGACCTCCGCGTCACGCCGGGCGCGTTCCAGACGGCCATCGGCGGCAACGGGACCGTGGCCAACCCCACGAGCATCGCCAGCGACGCTTTCGTCGCCAAATTCGCGCCCGCTGGCGCGCTGCTCTGGTGCACTTTCCTGGGAGGCAGCGCCGACGATTTTGCCACCGGGGTGGGCGTGGATGCCGCCGGCAACGTCTACGTCACAGGATGGACACGCTCCTTCGATTTTCCCGTGCTCCACGCGATTCAGGGCGCGTTCAACAATGGCATGTCCCCCTATCGCTGGGACGCTTTCGTAAGCAAACTCGACCCTACCGGGTCCAAACTCCTGTACTCCACATTCCTGGGCGGATCGGATGACGACGGCGCGTATGGCCTGGCGGTGGACGCCGCCGGAAACGCCTACGTCACCGGGTCGGTCGGGGAGGCGGCCGGCTTCACCGGCTTCGACATGTCGGCCACGGGATTCGGAATGTTCGTCGCCAGGCTGAATCCCCAGGGCGCGCTGGCTTACTCGTATTTCCACCCATACGGGAGCTTTGCCGGGATCGCCGCCGCCTCCGCCATCGCGGTGGATGCCACCGGCGCCGCCTATGTCGCCGGGTCGGCATCGCCGTACTACCCTGTCAGCACTACGCAAACGTTCGGCCCGCCGGGAAACCAGGAGGCCCTCGTCTGCAAACTTTCGCCCGATGGGTTGCACGAAATCTACGAGGTCACGCTGGGCGGCAGCGTCGACGCTTACGGAATGGCGATCGCAGTGGATGGCGCCGGCGCGGCGTACGTGGCCGGGATCACCACGTCGGTCGATTTCCCACTCGTCCATCCCTTCCAAAGCAACATGGGTGCCCGGCCGCTGTGGAAGAGCACCGATAGCGGCGCCACTTGGGCGCCGATCGACAGTCTGCCATTTGCATTTCTGCAGGCGCTGGTGGTGGACCCCACCGCGCCGAACACGCTCTACGCGGCCACCAGTGACGCCGGCGTGTTCAAAAGCGTGGGTGGCGGCGTCACGTGGACCACGGCCAACCAGGGGATCGGCACAACCGTGCAAGTGCTGGCGATCGATCCGCTTCAGCCGCAGACCTTGTATGCCGCCACAGGCTCGGCAGTGACCCCGGGCGTGGTTTATAAGACCGTGGATGGCGGAGCCCACTGGAGCGCGATCGATTCTTCCCAGTCCCTGGAGGCCCTGCAAGTTCTGCCCGACCCGCAGGATTCCAGCATCGTTTATACCCAGTGGAACAGCGGGACGCGGAAGAGCACCGACGGCGGCGCTACCTGGAGTAGCGTCGCTTTCCCGGGGACGTCGACTTACTACCTGGAGCTCGATCCGCGCGCCAGCGGACACCTTTTCGCATTTTCCGCCGCCACCGCCGGCCCCGGCCGCTTCGGCACCGGCGGGATTCCGGCAGCCGTGTGGCGCAGCACCGACGGTGGCGCCGATTGGGTCCAGATCCCGTCGATCTCCCCCCTGGCCGGCGGCCTGACGGTTGACGGGTCCAGCAACCCGACTACCGTCTATGACGGCCTCAGCGAACGGAGCGTGGACGGCGGCGTCACGTGGTCGCCGCTCAGCCCCTCGCCGGTATCGGGCGGGGCCGGCGGTATCGCCGTGGACCCCAACGGGACGTTGTACGCGGCCCCATACAACAACAGCATGTTCACCTCGCATGACCGCGGGCTGACGTGGACGGCCATCGGCTCGCCGGTTCCCCCTTCGGCGAACTACGGCGCCAACGCCAGCGTTCTGGCAACCATTCCCGTTGGCGCCACGGGAACGCTGTACACCGTCGTAAGCAACCCGCAGTCGAGCGGCTTCGTCACCAAGCTCAGCCCCGACGGCTCGACGATTGTCTTCTCCACGTTCCTGCACGGCCATCCCGCCCTGGATCCGGTGAATACCTTCGCCGCCGAACCGGGCGTCTTCGAGACTCAGAATTGGATCTCCGCCCTGGCGCTCGACGCCTCCGGCAACGTGGTGGTGGCCGGCGGCACGCGGTCGCGCGATTTTCCCACAGCGAACCCCGCGCAGACCGCCAACGCCGGGCGGGCGGACGCGTTTGTGGCAACCATCTCGGCCGATGGCGGCAGGTTGAACTACTCCACTTACTTCGGCGGTTCCGCCGACGATTCCGCGTTGGCGGTGACCATCGATCCCCAGGGCAATCTGATCTTCGCGGGACAGACGTGGTCGTACGATTTCCCGGTCCCCGGCGGATTGCAGCCGCCCTACGGGTTGGGTGACGCCTTCGTGGCCACGTTGGCGCCCGCCTATCCGCCGGCCATCTCTTCGGTGCTCAACGGCGCCAGTTTCCAGCCCGGTATCGAGGCCGGCTCCTGGGTGACGATTCAGGGCAGCAACCTGGCCAACACCACGCGCACCTGGCGCAGCTCCGACTTCGTGGGCGATGAGCTGCCCACCTCGCTCGATGGCGTAAGCGTCTCGATCGATGGCCAACCGGCTTTCGTGGAGTACATCAGCCCCACGCAGATCAACGTGCAGGCGCCTTCCGATAGCGTGGTGGGCGCGGTGAACGTGGTGGTCGATAATAACGGCGCCGTGAGCGCTCCCGCGCCGGCCCAATTGCAGGCCGTCGCGCCGGCGTTCTTCCTGTACCCGGGAACCAATTATGCGCTCGCTTCCCGCCTGCCAGATTACGCGCTGGTGGGAACTTCGCTCACCGCTCCAGCCAAGCCGGGGGACATTCTGGTGCTCTGGGGCACAGGCTTCGGCGCGACCGATCCGCCGGTGCTAGCGGGCACGGTGGTGAGCGGCGCGCCCGCGGCGGTGATTGCTCCCACGGTGACGGTGGGCGGAGTGGACGTTCCGGTGCTCGGCACGGTATTGACTCCGGGAACCGCGGGGCTCTACCAAGTGACCATCCAACTTCCCGCCAACGTGCCCACGGGCGCGGTAGCGGTCCAAGCATCGGCCGGCGGCGTGCAAACGCAGGCCGGCGTGACGATTTTCGTGGGGAAATCATGAAACGCCTTCTGCTAATCTGCTTACTCGCCGGCATGGTCCACGCCGCCGGAACCGTCTTTTCGACCGTCCTGGCCGGCGGCGGGCAGGAGTACGCCACCGCGGTGGCGTCCGATGCCGCCGGCAACACGTACGTGGTTGGCCTGACTTACTCGCCCGACTTTCCGGTCACCGCTGGCGCCGTACAGACCACCTTCGGCGGCACCTGCGACGCGTTTGTAACCAAGGTGGGGCCGGACGGCAAGGTCGTTTGGTCCACTTATCTCGGCGGCATTCTGGACGATTGGGCCACCGGCGTGGCACTGGACAGCGCCGGCAACGTGCTGGTGACCGGGTGGACGCGCTCGGCGAATTTTCCGCTCGCCAACCCGCTCCGGGGCACGCTGGACAACGGCGCATCGGACGACTTCGATGCCTTCGTGGCGAAGCTCGATCCCACCGGCAGCAAGCTTCTGTATTCCACGTTTCTGGGCGGCCAGGACCAGGACGGGGCCGCCGGCATCGCGGTGGACTCCGCCGGGAACGCCTATGTAGCCGTGAATTCGAATTCCGCCGCGGGCTACCCTGGCACGCAAAACGCGCCCGATCAGTTCGGCATCTTCGTCAGCAAACTGGCGCCGCAAGGCACGCTGGTTTACTCGTACTTTCATCCCACCGGCGCCGCGGGAGCGATCGCGCTGGATGCGGGAGGCAACGTCTACGTCACGGGGACCAACGGGTCGGCCAGCCTCAGCACTACCATGGCAGGGTTCCCTCAATCGGGTGTCTCGCAAGCTATCGTCTTCAAGATCTCGCCCGACGGGTCTAATAAACTCTACGAAACCGCGTTTGGCGGCAGCGTCCAGGCGGCAGGCGCGGCCATCGCCGTGAACAGCGCGGGCGAGGCCTGGGTCGCAGGCAGCACGTCGTCGGCGGATTTCCCGCTGGTGAAGCCGCTGCAAAGTTCGCTCGGCGCGCGTCCGCTCTGGAAAAGCTCCGATGGAGGAACCACCTGGGCGCCCCTGGACAATCTGCCCTTCGCGATTCCCCAAATGCTGGTGGTGGACCCGACAACCCCCACCACACTCTACGCGGCCACCGCGGATCTCGGCGTCTTCAAAAGCCTGGATGGCGGCGCCACCTGGACGGCGGCATCGAGCGGCATAGCCGGCACGAACATCGCGGCGCTGGCCATCGATCCGGTCCATTCCCAGACCCTATATGCCGCCACCGCGACCGCCGTCTATAAGACCGTGAACGGCGCCGGCAACTGGACTGCGATCAACAACCCGCCGGCCGCAATCTCGCAGCTTACGGTGGCCGTCCAGGAATCCGTCGGAGCGTTGCAGGCGCACGCCGGCGTGACGATTTTCGTGGTGACGCCATGAAAGCAATCCCGATGCTTTTTTGCGCCCTCGCCGGCACTGTCCACGCCGCCGGAGCAGTGTTCACCAGCGTCTTGGGTGGCGGCGGGCAGACGACCGTCCTCTTTCTGGAGACGCCATGAAAACGCTGCTGTTGTCCTGCCTGCTTGCCGGCTCTGGTCTGGCGGCTGTCCCGAACCTGGCGATCCTGGCGGGCGCCAGCCCCGCAGGCGTCGCTACCGATTCTCAGGGCAACATCTATGTCGCCGGCAGCACGCAATCCACGGCGTTCCCGGCTACCGCGGGCGCGCTCCAGAGCCAACTGCTCGGCGGCAGCGACACTTTCATCGCCAAGTTCTCCGCGGACGGCACGCTCTTGTGGTCCACGTATTTTGGCGGCAGCGCCTACGATTATGCCAGTGGCGTGGCCGTAGACCCGGCTGGCAATGTGCTGGTCGCCGGGACCACGCAATCCGCGGACCTGCCGGTGCTCCACGCCTTCCAGAACAGTCTCCGGGGCAACGCCAACGCATTCCTGCTCAAGCTGAATTCCGCCGGCCAAATGCTCTACTCCACGTACCTGGGAGGGTCGGGATATATCCAGGCCAATGCGGTTGCGGTGGACGCCGTGGGCAGCGCCTATGTCACGGGCTCGACCAGTTCGGCCGATTTTCCGGGGCAATCGCCGGGAACCGTGGGCGCCACCTTCGTTGCCAAGCTCGACGCCGCCGGCGCGTTCGTCTATTCCTTTATCTATTCGCGCCCCATTCAGGGGCCGCGCGGCATCGCCGTGGATGCGAGCGGCAGCGCCTACGTGGTGGGACAGCCCTACGGGACGGCGGCGCCGGATCCCAACCTTCGGCTCGCCTTTGTGTTCAAGCTATCCCCGGACGGTTCCCACCTGCTGTATGAGTCCTTCTTTGGGGGGAGCCAGACGAACTATGAAGCGGCCATCGCGGTCGATTCCAGCGGATCGGCCTACATTGCCGGCACAACCGGCTCGGCGGATTTTCCGCTGGTGCATTCCTTGCAGCCCTCGCTGCGCGCGCGCCCGCTTTGGAAAAGCTCCGACGGCGGCAACACCTGGGCGCCGCTCGACAACTTGCCCTTCGCCTATTTGCAAGCGCTGGCGCCCGACCCCACCGCACCCGGCACGCTCTTCGCAGGCGCCAGCGACCTGGGAGTTTTCAAGACTATGGACGGCGGCGCCACCTGGACCAGGGTCAGCAACGGCATCGGCACTCCCCAGATCTATGCGCTGGCGGTCGATCCCGTGAATCCTACGGTGCTGTACGCCGCCGGCGGCAATGGGGCGGGCAACACGCCGGGTGACGGATGGATCTACCAGTCAACCGATGGCGGCGCTACCTGGCGTCTGGCCGATTCGCTGTCCTATGCCGTGACTCAATTGACGTTGGACCCGCTGCTGCCGCCCGTGGTATACGCGCTCGCCAGCGATACGGCGGCGAAGACGGCCGATGCGGGCGCTACCTGGAACGCCATCGCGCTCCCTGTCTACATTCCCTTCTTTGGCTCAATCGCGGTCGATCCGGATACCGAAGGCGCCGTGTACGCCTATTCGATAAACTCGGTCAGCGGCGGATTCCCGGTATTCTTCTCGCAGTCCGCGGCTGTTTTTCGCAGCACCGACGGCGCGGCGACCTGGCAGCAACTAAACGGCGTGACGCCAGGCCCGCCGGGCTTGGTCGTGGACCCTTCCACCAACCCCGCCACCATCTACGCCGGCACGAGCGCGCGCAGCAACGATGGCGGGAAGACCTGGACGCCCTTGACCGCGCCCTTCGGAAAAACCGCGGCGGCGGCGATGGCTGCAGATCCCCTTTCCGGGACTCTTTATGCCGCCGC
>Ga0182030_10006342_pt1 | contig 24969 bp, 23 predicted proteins | sample 812S3MmetaG_FD_121299 | JGI IMG/M metagenome (GOLD analysis project Ga0182030, IMG submission 121299) | Permafrost microbial communities from Stordalen Mire, Sweden - 812S3M metaG (Illumina Assembly) | ecosystem: Environmental > Terrestrial > Soil > Wetlands > Permafrost | place: Sweden...
ACCATTGAGCCTGCTCATCTCGCTCTACATCGTGGGCTACGGGGTCTCGCACATTCCCGGTGGAATGCTGTCGACCAGGATCGGGATGAAGCGGACCATCGTCCTCGGATTAGCCGTTCAAGGCTCGTCGGGATGCTCAAGGTTGAACAAGAGCTCGATTGGCCTGACTCGCCCTTGCACGCTTACTGGCTCACCCCGAATCACTGCCGACAGTGACGTGAGTCGTTGCTGACCGTCGAGAAGCAACCTAGTGGTGGCGTAGGGGCTTTCCGCTTGGCTAATGGAGAATTCCTGTAGCGGCACTGCTTCATCGGTCTCCCAGAGCAGGATTGCCCCAGAGGGATAACCTCGGTAGAGGGAGTCGAGCAGATCTCGGACCCGGGTCGAACGCCACACGTAGCGCCGTTGCATCTCGGGAAGGCGAAGTTCGCCTCGCTGGATCATGCCAACAAGCTCTTCGACACTCGCTTCAGACTTAGCCACAGCCGGTCCCCAGTACTTGTTGGTTGGGCGTCACAAGCGTGAGGCTACATTCGCATGCGTCACTTAGCGCACCCAGTAGTTGCTTCAGCTCTGGAGGCGGACTGAAACATAGAGCGCCGGACCAGAGTCAAGTGAACTACGAAGGTCTGTTCCTCATGTTTCAACTTCTCTAACCCAGTTCCCTACGTCGGACAGTGACTCCGAGCCGCTCAGCCGCTTCTACCAGCGCATCCAACTGCGTACGAGTAGCTGCGAGATTGACCGTCATTTGAATATGGCTCGCATCTCCAGCGTCAATGATGGAGCCGAGCTCCGAAAGGAGTGTGTAAGCGTCACTACGCGCTGTCTGACTATCGAACGTCAGCCCCATGAGAGTGAAGGACAGTTCGTCCTCCGCGAGTTCGGACGGACTTGGTTGTGGGCCACGAGAATTGCTGTCCCCGTGGTCCCGGTCGGAACCTCCGTCATGTGAATCACCAGCGGATCCATCGTCACCCGAGTAGGTCACTTGGATCGTTGATCCCACGACCACGCTCTCCCCAGCGGGGGGGATCTGGCCGGCAATCCTGCCAACTCCGGCAGGAGCGATCGCTAGCCCTAAAGCCACCGCAACGGCAACGGCATTGTCAACATCGAGTCCTTCGAGTTGCGGAACGAGGACTTCTTCCGAACCAGCTGGCCGTTCGAGGCGCAGACCGCTGCTCTGGACATTTATGTCGCTAGGACTGACGGCTTCGGCCTCGTCACCGGATGGCGATACGATTCGAGCTTGGCCCCCTGATATCGCCTGAAACAGTGCTCGCTTGAGGTCGTTGTCGCCGCCGTACAGAAGGCCAAGTCTTGGGGTTGAGTAGAACGCGTCTCGAAGATCGCGCAGCGGTTTTCCCCAGTCGCTGGCGCGCAGGTTGTGCAGGAGCGCCTGCGCATCAAACTCATCTTGTCCAAATGCCTTGTCCGCCTCCACAAGTGCCGCCCAGACAGTCTCTCCATTGAGTGCAGTCTGATTCGCCTTGTCGAACCGGATCGCTCCCCCCTCCCGTATGGTCTCACCGGTTCCATCCAGCGTCTCAGTCACAAAGACAACGTGCTGATAGGCCTCTCGGAGGTATTTCGCCATGTCCTGCTTCTTCCGCCTGCGTTCGGCCTCCGCTTCAGCTTTGAGTGCTTCGTCGTTGCGCACCACATCGATATCCAGCACCCTGCCCCATGCGACATAGTCGGAGGCAGCCGCCCTGGCCGTCTTGCGCCGGTAGGTGTTCACCACGGCGAAGACGCAGGACGACGCATGTGCTGCCGGTCGCGGTTCTGGCCACCACTGATCAGCCGGGGAACTCGCCGGACGACCAAGATTGAGCATCGAGCCGATGGCCATCCGACACTCAGCATCGACTCCATTTAGCAATGTGAATGCCGCTGGATCGAGGACGATGAGTCGATTTGAGTCATCGTCAATGCCATTTCGATCCAAGACACCGATCAGCCGTTCCGTTAGTTCCTGACCGGTAGCATCGAGGTCTTCGCCCGCCGCTGAGACGAACTTCAGTCGAAATGGTCCAGATGTTGCGATCGCCTGAGCTTCATTTCGAAGCGATTCGTCGATGGCCTCCTGCTCCACGGAGTTACGCTGAGCGCGAAAGAACATTGGAAGTGTCTGTTTTGTCGAAAGCATGAGGCGACGCGGTTGACCACCCCTGCCCTGCTTGATGTCCAGAGTTGCTAGTCCGGTCTCATCAGACTCGACTTCGGTAAGAACGGCTTCGATCAGTGGCAATTCGCACTCAGCGTTGGGTGTGCACGCAGCAACCTTCAGTTCGGCATCAGTCGCCCCCTGGACCCCTTGTGATCTAGGTGCCAATGATGCGAGAAATATCGCCGTGGCCATACGTTCTTCAACTCTCGGATTAGTTGATGCGAAAAGATTCGAATCTCGGACAAGGTCTGCCCTTCTCGCAGCGCCTTTTGAGTCGGTATTGTCAACGACGTCAGACGCAGCAATCTCTCGGAAATTCGAGACTGTCTTGCGGTCATCAACTATGCCTGAATTTAGGATCGCCTCCCTTGTCTTCTGGTCCGATAGCGGCAGATCGCCCATTCCAATCAGGACTGGCGCCCATTCACCCGACTTAGCTCGATGTTGATGACACCAGACAGCAGCGGCAAAAATTTGAATGGTTGACCGAACTCGTTGGAACCCAACGTTCCGCGACCATTCCCGCTCCACCATTTGAATGAGTCCCGGATGAAACGGATAACCGCGAGAAACCTGATCGTCGAAGGTGCGCTCTCCCCACCAGTCGAACTTCTCGAATACGGCTGACCAACCGGTAGGCATATTTCTGTACAAGTCTGCTGTCGCCTTAGCGACCTCCGCCGCCGGCGGCGTATCGAATAGCCTCCGCCTGATGATCTCGGCAAAGTCGCCTCCCGAGGTAGTGGCCGTAGTCTCCGCATACTTGTTTAGTTTCCCCTCAAGCTCCTCTCTCGTAGATTCGCCGAAGTCCGTCATTGCCACGACGTCCTCCTCTGATGAAATCATCACTATGACCAGCGCAGCGTTGGGTGCTTCGGTTGTGGCTTCCATCAAGCTGGTCAAGAAGGCGAGATCTTGGGTTGCCCGGGATTGATCGTCAGAAGTAGTCGCTTTGCGCAGATAGTCAAGAATCTCATCGATCAGCGTTAAGACAGGCGCTCCGACCGCTTCGATTGCTTCGCCCACACCATGCTTGGTACCTAGCTTTGACCGATACCGCTTATAGAGGGCAAAATCCTGTCCGACGAGCCTCCACAGCCAACGCTCGGCCAGAGTCTCTGCTGGGCCGTCCCACTCCTGTTCGGGATTGAATGGATCGAGTTCGTCACACGAGAGCACAACCACAACGGGATGGTTCAAGGTCTTCGGGAGGGGATCCCCGGTAATCTGCTCCGCTCGCTGGAGAACCTGCAGCCCCAGTGACGTTTTGCTGAAGACTTCGGGGGTCTTGGCCATATGGAAGAGGCCGACTAGCCCGTGAGACTTTCCCCCGCCCATCCCCTGGTCGCCTCGCCATACAGGTTTTGCCGAACGGCTAGAAACACTCGAACCGAGCCGCACTGCAACAGAGGCCATCAGGTCAACCAGCCCAGGTGTCGGATACGTGATATCGGAGTAGTAAGACGCGTCTGCATATACAACCGAAGATCCCTGATGCCCATGCACTGCCCGGTACAGGGACATTTGGACATCGGTTACGTTGCCGGCCGCATCAGTGATCTCGTCTCGGAGGCGAAGGGTCTCCCACCACGGTGTAACCGTCATTGCTTCATCCCTTCTTGACCAAACAGCGAGTCAGCATCTTCAAAAAGGTGCGGATGGTCGGCTTGCTTTGCTTGTTCATCGAGCTTGCGCGCTTCAACCGCTACTGCCTGTTCAGCATGGCGACTTGCGGAAACCATGTTCGCTCGAACTCTCACCATCTGCGTCCAGGCAAGACCGTCAGGATCACTTTCAGGAAGACCCTTGCCAAGCGCAGAGATGCATGCCCAGAGGTGCTGGTCATCTGGGTCGCGTTCTGAAGCTGCGAGAACTCGTGCCGCATCCGCCAATGAACCGGCCTGCCACGCCACTGCGGCCGCAAATGCTATGTCAACGATTGGCGAACCCTGCATTGCCTCGACATCCGCCTCTGCTGCATAAGCAAGTCGGAGACCTCTTGGCAAGCTCTTCAGAACGCCGATGGTGTCTGGCTCTTCAAGGTCGGCCGCAAGTCTCTGCCACCTAGCGTCAGATGCATCACGCATGTCCCTTCCATACGAGCGCACCCACTCAAGTGCGAACTGCGTCTTGGAGTCAAATGTGCCTAGGGGAAGCTGATCGAAGCGGAGATCGTGACTGTCCGTGACTGCACGCCTTGCCAGCGGGAGATACCGGGTGATGTCAACAATCTGTCCCTTCTTGTCCAGAACTTGTGAGTAGCGTCCAACGACCTCCATGGCCGGTCCGGCTGCTGCCATCTTCTGGTCCGTATACGCCAATCCCGCCGGTTCCCAAACATTCCGGACGCGCTCAGCGACGAGTCGCTTGACCTCAGCATCGACCTCGGACACGCGCCCTTCGGGGCGGCGGAGGGGGGCGGGTCGGCAAGCCAATGTCAATGTCGTCACAATATTTGAGGAGCCAGCCGAGCCTCCTTGCTCCGTTTGGGCAGGCCATGCACCTGTCAGGACGAGGCCGGCATCATCGATTGCGGTTAACAAACTCTTCCAAACGTCGGGGTCTCCATGCCCGAATACGATCGTGACCACTCCTTCTGCCTTTACAACACGGCGCGCCTCCGCGAACGCCTCGCTGATCTTCTCCTCGTAGAACGCCTCAGTCCTGTGATCGTCGAGTCCTGATGCCATGCGAAGCACTATCAGTTCCTCGTCCTTCTCCTGCGTGCCGAGGGGATTCGAGGTAACGGCAAGCTCGGGATTGGTCGCAGCAATCGCGCGCTTAACCCAGACGTAGAAGAAGTCAGACGAATCTGCGTACTCGATCATGTCCGCATAGGGAGGATCCGTAATTACTGCATCCATAGTGCTGTCGGTCCAGGGAAGACTCAGAGCTGATCCCCTGCGCACCGTTCCAGGTCGTCCACGTGACTCGCACTGTCGTTGGATCGGAGCGATCCGCATGACAGAGTTCCACGTACCCGGCCCCTCTCCGACACCTGTCTCGAAGTAGTCGTAGTTGTAGCCGACTCCAGCTTCGTCGACGAAGACGTCTCCAACCTGACAGCCTCCTTTCACCTGGAGCCGTGCCCCGCGCGTACTCCGACGGAGCTTCTTGCTCAGGATGGAAGTCATGTAGCCAGCAAGAGCAGCCGCGTAATCGTTGGAGCACCCTGTCTCCTCCATTGCGACGGCCACGCGTCCAATCACAGAACAAATCTGCGCGTGTACGAGATTCTGTCTATCGTTGGACAAGTCCCCGTACGTCTTCGCACCGTACAGAAGACCTCCAACTGAGTGTGCGTTCCCCGGGGCAATCAGTTCGTCTGGTTTAGCCGGCAATCCCCCGATGAGCGTCATTGCTTTGAGTTCCTCCGTTGCCGCCTCGGGAGCAACGCGTTCTTCGTCAGTTGGCTCGCGAAACACCTTTATGCCAGCAATGAGATCCGCCACTGCGATAATCACGTCCTTGCCGAAGTTCGCCGAAACAATGCGTTGGTGAGTCTTGATGGGATGGGCATGCCCACACCCCGGGAATGGGCACCATGCCAGCTTGTTGCGCTTCGTGCCTGCGCGTACCCTGAGGGTTGGGAGCTGGGCCGTGATGCCAGAAACGACTTTGGCATTCCAGCCGCCACTCGAGAATTCCAATTCGAACGACTGGCCTTTGTCTGAGCCTTTTGCGAGCCGCAGCACGTTGGACCCGTAAAGCGGAAACCACCGTCCGCATTCGTCACAGGGAATCGTCGCGTTCCAGAGGTATCCCCAGGGCTTCGCGCCAGAGACATCGTCTGGAAAGTATTTGTCGAGCTCTAGCGCAACCGTCTCCTGGATGTATGCGTGCACGAACTCAATGTCATTCACGAGTCTGGGCTTGCGACCGCTCACCCAGGGATTGCGATCGTAACCCTCAAAGGGCAGATCTGGCTCTTTGTCCCAGTCGCGCAAGGGGTAGTCAATTAGTAGTCGACCCGCGAGCGTCGCCACGGGCGAATAGTCGATTGCCTGAGCATCAACTCCGTAGCGAGCACTCTCCAGGGGCAGCAGGCCCCTCCCGGCAAAAGGGTCAAGTGTTGAAGCGCCGTCCGGATAGTGCTCCGCAATGAGGCCGATTACATCCCGGCGTGCCGAGTCGTAGCCCTCTCTGCGGTCAAATCGAGCGCAATCCAAAATGCCAAAGGCATGGGAGCCAACGCCGGAGTAGCCGGGATCTTGGCAAGCACCAAGTGACTCACTAATGATGGCCTTGGCTCGGGCTTGTTCGTCAGGATCCTCCGGCCAAGGCAGCAGCGACGTGAGCGCAGCTGCTCGGGCTTGTGCGAGCGGGCGCTTTGCAAACCACATGAAGAGATTGCATTCGGAGTTTGACGAGCCCCAACCCGTTGACGAAGCCGCGGAAACCTCAGCGCACGGGAACCACCGCTCTATCATTCGGGGATGTGGGGCCGTTGGTGTGGTCATCTCATCCTTCATTCTGCTCATCGCGAGCGGCTTTCAGGTCGGATCCAGTGATCCGTACGATTGGCACGTCCTTGGTCAAGCCTGCAAACAATTCCGCAGGGTTCCGATAAGCACCGAAAAGCTCACCCGTTCCGTCATGACACTGGTCCACGACGTACAGCCAATAGTCCTCTCTCAAAAGTCCCGCACGTGCGATCTCGTTGCCGGTTAACTCAACACCGTTGGATGCGGCAGACCCCCAGATGCCCTTGACCTCAATGGCACGCTGCAGCTGACCTCGTCGGGCTTTGAGATCGAAACCGACCTTCTCTTGAGAGACGTCCGAAACCAACCAGCGGGGCTCAAGGAGTCCCCGAACGTGGGCCATAGAGATCCTCTCGGAATCCTTCTCGGTCGGCTCGGGCGGGATGCCACTGCCCTGAACGGACACCCAGCCGATCAGCCGAGTCTCGGACACTTCGATATCAGTTGCCGTGTCGATCTGGGCCAACCGAGCAGCGACTGCTGGCCCAGTCGTGTCACGAATCCGAGATCGTTCGATCGGATCCTCGATGCCGCGTGTGAGATCGGCTGGCAATCTTCTCAGCTGTCGGCGAGCTTGTTGATTCCATTCCTTGAGAACCTGCGAGCGATCCGATTGATCGTGCCCCACCGTCTCAAAAATGCATTGTTCGGCACTTGTCCGATGCTTGGGGTGCGGAGGAAGCGAGACCTCACCTGCAGCCTGCAAGTTTGTCAGCATCTCGAATGGGACCTTCCGTGCGCCGATGTCATCGACTCGGATCAGGTGGCGCCACGTCAATCTGCGAGTTGTGCCTTCGATGACATCTGACTCATATAGGAATAGCCAATAGTCAGTAGTGGTGGTTAAGTCTGTTAGTCGTCCACCGCGGAAAAGGGCTGGACGAAGTGCACCAATGCACTCCTTGACTAGATCACGGAAGGGCCGTTCAGCTGGCCCGAGCTGAATCGCACGATCAGCTGCAAGCTGATGGTGTTCCTCGACTGCTCTTGTCTTTGCCGCCCCGTAGGTGGCTACCAGAGTTCGATTCCCGTCGGTTCTGAGACTCTCCGGAAGTGAGAAATTTTGCGTGCCTTGGAGCAAGTAGAGGCCATCATCTGCCAGCGGAGAGAGGGAAACGCTGATCAATCCCCCGTCGTCAAGCCTACGAAGGAACCGCTCGACGATCAGGGGGTTGATGCGTTCTAGGCGCTCGTCCTGGATTGCCTCGACGGCCCGAGCCAGATCGACTTCGGAAGAAAGCAGGTTTTCCTCCGCCAAGAGGCGCTCCGCCTCGATACGGAGGCGATCGGCCGTGATCGCCTCCATCGCGGCCTTGGCCCTGTCCGCATTCCCCGATGGATTGAATAGGACTGCAAGTGGCAACGTTGCCGTGGGGTCGTTGAGCAGACTCTCTCCAACCAGCGACAGGCAATCGAAGATCTTGCCCTTGAGTTCATTCGCGGCTTCGACCAGTCGGTCAAGGAGGCGAGCGTGTGTGTCTCCTTCAAGCGTCCCTACCGCGATGAGGTTGTACAGGTAGACGTCCCTGTCCTGACCAACTCGGTGGATGCGGCCCATTCTTTGCTCAAGGGTGACAAGGGACCAAGGAATGTCCCAGTTCACCAGCACGTGTGCCGACTGAAGGTCTATGCCTTCGTTGCCAGCGTCTGTCGAGACAATGACCTGGAAGTCTCCAGCCATGAACCGCGTTCTGACCTCGTCGCGCTCAGCATGACTGATTCGGCCCGAATAGAGCTCGGCCGTGAAGCCCGTCTTGCGAAACTGTCGGACCAACCACTCAGCAGTGTCTGCATATTCGCTAAAGACGACAAGCTGCTCATCATTGCCCGGCAGTACCCCACGTGGAGTGAGGCACTGGTCAATCATTCTGGGCCACTTCGTGCAGACATCCGCGGGTCCGCCATGGGACGAGTCGTTGAGATGCGCATCGACCTGGCTGAGGAGATCGCCGATGGCCTTCTTCTCTTCTCGCGCAGACCTTGAGTCAGCAAAAATGACTTCAGCATGATCGGCGGCTGCAATATCATCGTCGTCGTAAGGGTCGCCCAACTCGTGGTTCCGACGAGCTTCAGGTGCTGAAAGGCTGCCCATGTATTCCCGGCGGCGGCGAAGCGTTTCTCCAAGGGCGTAAAGGCTCGAAGACGCTCGTTTCCCGTACACCATTCGTCCTAGCGTCTTGGCGTTCTCCGGGAAGTACTGGTCGACCAGATCCAAGGCCTGGAAGTAGAACGGAAGCTCCACAGAAGAGAGCGGTGCCTTTATGTTTTCCGCATGGCGATCATGGAAGAGTCGCGTCTGCCCGTCGTACGTGGTGAGTTCCTCTTTCATCCTCCTCATGAAGTGCAACTCACCGGGCTTCAGGCGATGGGTCGGCTCCTCGACGTCGGTTCTCTGAACTGAAGGAAACACTTCCGGATCTACCAAATGCATAAGAGAGCGGAAGAGCCACTCATTGCCCCTGTGGGGCGTCGCGGTCATCATGAGTACGCGTCGAGAGTTGAGTGCGAGCACCCTCCCCACGCGGTGATACGCCTCGGCAGTGGGGGTCAGGCGATGCGCCTCGTCAAAGATGACCAAGTCCCAACCGGCGCTCCTCGGATGGATTGCCTCGAGGACTGTCGGATTTACTGCTGCAAGCTCAAGAGAGACGACCCAGAAGTCATGCTCCAGTCGGAGCGCTCCCTCCTTTACCGTGTCAGTCGTGATCCTCTTGAGGCCGCCGCCGAGGAATTGCTCGAAGTCAGCTTGCCATTTTGTGACCAGGTGGGCCGGGCAAACAACGAGCACGCGGTCGACCAGACCGATTCGTTGAGCTTCCCGGGCGTACAGACCACCCATGATTGTCTTGCCGGTACCCGGCTCGTCCCCAAGGAGGAATCGCAACATTGGTTGAGGCAACATTGCGCCGTAAACGGCCTGGTGTTGATGCGGGTACGGTCGCAGTGTCGAGGAGGCGAGGGCCGCAGACTTCGCCGAGGTTGTCGCCGACGCCATCCACTCCGCCCAGAGAGCGGCTAAGAGTTGCTTGGAATCAGCCCTACCGTCCTCCTCAATGACCTCGGAGCTGGACACATCCTCGGCCGACAACGTGATCTCTCGGATTCGATCGTTGTCGTCGCGCACGAATAACTGCCAACCGTCCTGAGCAGGTATGGCCGCCTGGATCGTGACGTATCGACCTTCCCCGGCCAGCCTCAGCTGTTGACCGCGGCTAAACGTCATTGGCAGCCCTCACCACGATCCTCTAACCAGCCTGGCACAGTGCCCAAGTCTCTCCGACTGATCCAATGCTTCGCCGTTGTCACCATCGAGATCGTCAGCCTACGAGACCCGCCCCTACCTGATCGGAATGAGCCACACTCAGCTGGTGCTTTGCAACCAGTTTGGACGCTCAAGCAGGACTTTCTCCTTCGATCGAAGGGTCAAGCCCAGATCAATGGTCCAACGTTTCGGTCGGCTTACTAGCGAGGTGCTCGGTACGAGGCCAGACAAAGTGACACATTTCGGCAAGCACAGGTGCGCTCCGACGGCGTCACACCACCTGGCGGGTCGGTAGAACAGCATCGTCATCGTCCTGCAGTACGACTACCTCGGAAGCCGGTTGCCTGGGAGTGCTGAAGGAAACGTAGAGGTTGAGGGTGGCAGACTCGAGATCCTCCGCGGGATGGCCATCGACGGCAAGGAGGGCGTGGAGTTCATTCCAGATCTGCTGGCGGGCAGCATCGTCGCTGGCCGCTCGAAGGAGAATGCGCCACAGGCCTTGGTCGTACCGGTTGGCTAGCTGCCCCTGTCGGGCAGACCAGGTCGCTAGCCGAAGATCACCGTTGTCCAGAGCCAACTCTCCAAGGGTCAGGGCTGTGTCGGTGATGGCGTCGCAGATGAAGTAGGAAAGGCCACTGGCTGATGTCCACGGGTCTGGATCGACTCCGAATGGCGCTCCTCGAATGAGATCCAGAGCGGTTCTGAGCCCCGCTGGGTCTCCGGCAGAGATCACGGATTGGAACTGCCTCCAGTCGGTGGTGACCCTCTCGTCTAGCGAAAACCGCTGAGTTGCCTTGTCGTAGGACAGGAGGTCTGGGTCACCGGTGACGGCTTCGAAGGACCGTCGGGTGAGGAGGACCAGATTTCGGACGTACCCATCGCTCAGTGCCTTGTCTGGCGAGACGTCGGTCAGCCATTCGCCCCGGGTGGCGGTTCCGTCGTGAGCGGCCAGGTACACGAGGAGTTCGACCACTCTGCCAGCCTTGGTCCCCGCCGTCGCCGAGACGGCCTCCATAGGTGCCCGTGGCTCGCCACCGTCGACGGTGATCATCGGTTCTCCCAGGATTCCGATCAACACCTCCTCTACGGAGCTCTCGCCGCCTGACGTCTGCTCCGGGTTCGCCTCGCCGCTCTGGTGAGCGGTGCCCGGGGCCTCCTCGGCGAGCTCGAATAGGGTCTGCACCTCTTCGAGCGATTCGTCGGGTACCCGAGCCGGCCTGAACGAGCCGACCGTATGGTTCTCCAGAGACGGGTGTTCCGACTCGAGGACAAGCACAGTGCCTGAGGGGGCAGCAGGACCCGCCGTAACCAGATGGACGTTGTCCATATTCTGTAGGGCGTCGAAAAGCTCATCCTCGGCGGCCCGGGAATCAACCAGGATGATCGCCTCTTGGTCAGGTCGCAGAAGCGTCATTGCATCATCGGGGTCGTCAACGACAATCCCCCCGTCGAGGCGATCGATCACGCCGTAGCCGAAGCCGACGGCGATGACTGCGGTCCCCACGGGTGCAGTCGTGCTGGCCAGCTCGGTGGCCATGGCGGCCAGGAGGCCCTCCACCTGGTCGGCGGAGACTGTGAGATGAATGGACCGGTACTGGCTCACGTTGACCAGCACTGCACCGGCAGCACCGTGGCTCACGGTGGCAAGAGCCAGGGGAACCAGCGAGGAGGCGGTGGTTCCGGCGACGACGCCCGGATCGGTGCCGAAGGACAGGTGCCAGACGTGGGGGCGGTCGGCCCGACGTGTGAACGGGGCAACGGGTCCACCACTGTCGCCGGTCACCAGCACCTCGAGGCCATCGTGGATCAGTTCAACACCCACCACCTCCGGTGGTGCCACTGCGGCCACCTCGGCAGCGTGGCCAAGCAGCTCGGGAAGGTGGCAGAGCCAGAACGCCTGGCCAGCACGGGCGTAGTGGCGCAGCTGCAGCTCGAGGTCAGCGAGCGGGCTCTTCGGCTGCGGCCGGGAGATGCGGCCACCGAAGGACCGCCGTCCGAGCTGCCGACGTCGTCGGCGGTCGAGTGCAGTGACCAGACCGATGGCGGTAAGACCGAAGAGGCCGGCACCCATGGCAATCGGTCCAATATCGCTCCCCGGCGGGTGCGGAACGGGTGGATGAACCTTGGCGCCGGCGTTCAGCTGCTCGTCGTGTTTGGCGTGTGCGCCTCCGGAATGATGGAGGGTCAGCGGTAGTCGGGGCGGAGTGGCGCCCTCGGGCACCGTTGGGTCCGTGTGTTCCCGGAGCGGCGACCGTAGATCGGAGGGTCGTTGGCTCGCCATCGGCTTGCCTGCGGGTCGGGCGGTTGCCTTAGGTACGGAGCCGACACCAACTGCAGCACTACCGCTGGACCTCCCGCTGTTAGATGCACCGCTGGTGGAAGGGGGTGAGACTTCGGCGGGCGAGGTAACGGTCGGAGCGGTGGGCGAGACGGCGGACGAAGGGGCCTGCAACGGTGGGGCCGTCGTCGGGACCACGGACGGTCCCTGGGTAGCGGCGGGGATAGTCAACGACCACCCCGGATAGATCCAGTGGGCATCGGTGAGTGCTCCACCTCCTGCCTGGGACAGGCCCACGTTGGCCCGGAAGATGGTCGGCCACTGCTCGCCCTCTCCGTAGTACCGGACGGCGAGGCCCCACAGCGTGTCGCCCGGCACGACGGTATGAGTGACGGTCAGCGGTTGCGAAGTTGACTGAGCGGTCGAGGTAGCCATCGAAGAGGAGCTGTCCGATGTCGTCTGGGAGAGCAGCTTCACCACCGGTGGCGGAGGGCTCGGAGGTCCGCTGCGGACCGCTCCGGCCGCCGAGTGGACACCGCGGAGCTGACCGAGGATCAGTACGGCGGCGACCAGGGCCGCCATGGCACTGGAGCCGACCAGGTGGTATCGGTGACCGGTCCTACGACCACGGACCTGGTCGACAAGGCTGATGACGACCCAAAAGAGGAAGTAGGCCCAGGCCAGCCAGGCCAAGACGGCGAACAGGCGCGGCCAGAACGAGTCCGGGATGGATGCCCCGAGGGCGTGCGCCGTTTCACTGCCGGTCGGGACGTGGCGTGGAAGTGGCCAACCGACGAAGGATGCGAGCACGACGGGTATGCCCACCAGACCGATGACCAAGAGACCGAGTGCGCCGATACCGCCAGCGATCTGGCGAACAGTCGGTCGGTGGGCAACATTCGAGCGATTCGAGGCAGGGACGGATCGGGTGGGCACGGTCATCCTCCTGTGGTGATGCCACTCACGTCGGTGGCCGACTCGGTGACCGACAGGGCCAGGCTCCCCACGCCGATGATGCCGAGGAGCTGGGTGGGCACCCGCTCGCTGATCTGGGCGTAGACAGTGTTGCCAACCACCCAGGCGGTGCCGGGCTGGCCAGCCGAGCTCATGTAGTTCTCGGCCGTGGTGGCGGCAACGGTCGGGTCCACAGCGATGGTGCCGGCGTGGAGCTGACCAACGTCGAGCGACCCCGCACCGGCCCGGGCTGCCTGCTCGGCCACCGAGGCTGCCCGTTGTTTGACGTCGAGGTAGTGGCCTCCGTCGGTGACTAACCCGGTCAGGGCCAGGAACATGGTCATGAAGACGGCAGTCATGGCCAGAAACTGTCCATCGTCGGAACGTCGACGCAGGCGTGTTCGCCAGCCGCCGATTGCGGTCACTCTCATGTACCGCCGCCGGTCGTCCGGAACTCATCAATGGGGGCAATAGCGGTGGCCGTCAGGGTCTTCAATCCGGGCACTCCGGGGACGGACACGTCGGCCAGGCTGGTCACACAGGTGACGGTCACCGACACGGTGCCGCCAGCTACAAAGTTGGCGGTGTCCGTGGTGATCTGAGGCGCGGGACAGGTGAGACCAGCTCCGGTCAGGGTGCTGGTCGCGGCAGATGTCGCCTCACTCTGGGCGTCGGCGGCGTCGGCCTGGACGACGGCGGCCTGGACGCCGGCCCGGGCCGCCGACTCGACGTCGCCCTGAGCCGAATCGATCCGGCCCAGGGCAACCATGAGCACGATGACCAGGAGCAGGCCCGGGGCCACGATGACCAGTTCGGCGATGGCCTGACCATCATCCCCTCGAAAGCGACGTCTTCGGTCACCCACTGGTCCGGTACTCCTGGATCGGTGCATTGCTGGTGGCCGACACGGTGAGATCGAGCCAAGGAATCAGGGCCTGGGCCCGGCCAGTTACCGTCACCTGAGCCACATCGCCCGAACGCGTGGTGGTGACAACCTGTGGATCGGTCAATGTGCCGGGACCGGTGGTGGCGATGAAACTCTGCGCTGCGTCAGTTCCGGCAGAGAGCGTCGAGCCGAAGCCGGATGCCACCTGGCTGCCCTGCTCGGCCGCCGCTCGAGCCAGGTGGCTGGCGTGCGACCACAGCGCATACTGGACCCCACCGATGACCAGCAGGAAGAACACGGGCAGGCAGACCACAAACTCGGCCAGCCCGCCATCGCCCCGACGGCGGGCTGGCCGATGGCCGCCACCCCGAGGGAAGTCACCCGAAGACTGGGGCGGTACGGCACACGAGCCGGATGGCCGTTGAGGCGAGGCGTTGACCGTCTCCGGGTGTGCCATGTTGGGTTCCATCCGCGCCCTGCTCAGGGAGTCTGGATGTTGTTGGCGGTGGCGGTCAGCTTCGTCACGACGATGGTCACGATGGCAATGGCCGCCACGACGACCAGGGCGGTGACGACCACCCAAGAGGCGATCTCACCGCAGTCGTCGCCCAGGGCCGGCGTCAACCGGGCCGAGATGTAGGCACGGAGGAAGTGGACTAAGGCGACGATCGTCTCTACGGCCGATCGGGTCCGTTCTCTCAGCTGACTGGTGATAGTGCTCATGGACATGGCGCTCCTCGTTTCGTGTTGCCCCTGTTGGCGGTTTGATTTGTTTGGTTGGTGGATGGGTGGACTCGGATGGGTGTTCGATGAGTGCATCGGTCGGCTTGGCCTGCGCCCGGGCGTCACAGGTGGCTCCCGGTGAAGGACGCCAGTGCGGGATAGAAGATGAGAAGGCCGTAGCCGGCCATGAGCAGCACGCCAGGGAGCAGCATCTTCTGGGTGACCGCCTGGGCCGAGTCCTCCAGAGCAGACGTCTCCTTCAGCCGGAGCGAGTGGGCTTTTGCGTCCAGGGAGTCCCGGATGCGGGCACCGTCACCGGCTTGGGCCATGGATCGAGCCAGATCGGTGAGGTCGGGGATGTCGAAGCGGAGGGCCAGTCGCTCGAGCCCCTCCCAGGGTTGTCTCCGGTAGGCCTGGGCCCACAGCAGGCTCTGGGCGAGCTCGGCCATGGCCCAGTCGGTAGACGACACGGTGGAGGCCACCTCGAGGGCACTCGACCACCCCATGGCTCCGGCCATGGCCATCGATACCAGGGAGGCGTAGGTCGAAAGTGAGTGACAGAAGTGTCGCCGACGCCGGGTGGCCGCCTGATGCAGATCGATGAACGGCGTGACCACGCCGAGCCCCCCAAGCACCAGGACCCCGAGGGCGGGAACCTCGATGCCGGGATGCACCCCGACCGCTCCGGCGGCAATAGCGGCCACCGGGCCGAGGAGGGCCAGCCCGATCCCGTAGCCGACGACCTTGACGGCGAAGGTCTCAGCCGGCGTGCCGGTGATGGCCAGGTCGGGAAGGACGATGTCGGCGAGCTTCGGGACCTTCCGGACATTGACCTCGAGCAGGTGCCCACAGAGTCGCCGGGCTCCGCCCACCCCGTGGATCAGGACGTCGGTCGGTGCGGTCACCTGCTCGCCAGCCAGACGGGCAAGAGCTGCCCGAAGGGTGAACGGTGGTGGGAACAGGCCCCACACGATGACGGCCAGACCGACGCCGATGCCGAGTCCCATGAGGATGATGATGACCATCGCTGCCCCCTACGTCCGTCCGGCCCGGGCCGGGGCCCCAGTGGCGGCCCGGGAATCGGTCGATGACGAGGGCCCAGCGGCGGCGGCGAAGAGTCGGGGCATGGGTTGCGGCCGCGACAGCCGGTTCATGGCGGCAAAGCCGGCAGCGAACAGACCGGCCACAGCCAGAAGGACGATCTGGCCGATCGGGGTGCCGAACGGCTTGAAGTAGCCGTGACCCACCAGGAGCACGCCAAGGGTGAAGACCAAGGTGACGGCGATGACCAGACGCATGTCCCGCCGGGGCTTGGCCCGGGCGATCTCGATGCGTTGCCAGAGGGCGATCTGGTCCCTGGTGTTGGCGGCAGCGGTGGCCAGGAGGCTCTGCAGGTCGGAGCCACCGAACCGGCTGGCCAGGATGAGTGGGGCCACGGCCTCATCGACGGCCGCATCGCCCAGCTCGTCAGCAAAGGTGTAGAGCGCAGCGTCGAGGGCCACGCCGCCCTTGATCCGGACGACCAGGGCGGCCACGTTGTCCCGGATCGACGGTGGTGCCGTCTGCACCGTGGACTCGATGGCGGCCAGCAGCCCCCGATGGGCAGCGATGCTGTCCCGGAGCGCCTCGATCCAGGTGGCCAACGCCTCCAGGCGCCCCGTGACCCGACGGGACGTGTTGGGCTGGAGGGCCGAGCGCAGTGTCCAACCGACTGCCCCACCGATGGCTGCCCCCACCGGCCAGCGGGTGATCAGCCCAACGATCAGGGCCAGCGCGATAGCGCAGAGAGCGGCCTGTCGGTTGGCCGGGTCGAGCCGCTTGGTCAACGCCATGCGCCCGACCGGGGCACCGGTCGACCAGAACCCGGAGATCACCAGGGCAAGGCCCACCCCGATGCCGGCCCCGACCAGGACCACCACCGGAGTCACCGGCCGAACCTCATTGGCCGAAACCATGGATCGGTGCCACGTAGCCCACGTCGGCCAGGCGCTCGCGAAGGCCAGGCGGCATGCCCAGGTGCAGCACCGCCGGTCCGCCGCCTTCGGGCTCAGCGAAGATCTCGGTCGAGATGACGTGGGGTCCGTCGGCGTCCTCCACCACCCGGACCGAGGACACATACCGGCGAGCCAGACCCGAGGCGTCAGGCCGTTTGCGGACGAAGATGACCAGGTCCAAGGCTTGGGCGGTGAGCTGGGCTGCCGCATCGTCGGACAGGTGCTTGGGCGACTGGGAGGCGTAGGTCTTGATCTTGCCGAAGGTGCCCTCGGTCGAGTCGGCGTGGATGGTGCACATCGATCCGGCCTTCCCTGCCGTCATGGCGTTGAGCATGGGCACGATCTCGTCCCCCAGAACCTCGCCCACGATCACCCGGTCGGCATCGTGGCGGTTGGCCCGCTGCACCAGGTACTCCATCGACACAGCCCCCTGGCCCTCGGTGTTGGCCTCCCGGGTCTCCCACCCCACGCAGTCGGGGTGGCGGTGGGGCAGCTCGTGCAGCCCGAGCTCATAGGACAACTCGATGGTGACGATCCGGTCGGCGGGGTCAGACTCGGCAGCCAGTGCCCTGAGCAAGGTGGTCTTGCCAGCGTCGGTGCCACCCGAGACGATCAGGTTGAGCCGGGCCCGCACCGCCGCAGTCAGGAACCGACCCAACTCGTCGGTGATGGAGTCGGACAGGTCTGAAAGCGTGGGGTCGACCAGGCGGTGGCGGCGGATGGACACGCACGGTCGGTCGGACACCTCGATCATCGCCGACAGCCGGTGCCCTCCGGCCAGGTGTAGGTCGACAATGGGCTTGGCACTGTCGATGCGGCGCTCGCCTCCGGTGTGGTGGGCCCGGGCTGCCCGCTGGACCAGCTCGATGAGCTCCTCGTCGGAGTCAGCGATCGGGTCGACCTGTTCTTTGACTCCATCGGCCCGCTTGACCCACACCCGGTCGGCGCCATTGATGTTGATGTTCTCGATGTCGTCCTCGTCCAACAGCAGCTGGAGGCGGCCAAGGCCGAGCTGGCTAGCCACCAGGCGCCGGACGATCTGCTCCTCTTCCTCGACGGTCGGGGTGGTGACCGCCCCCTCGACCATGGACCGGGCCGCCTCGTCGATGGCCTCTCGGGCCAGCTTCTCGACGAACGAACGCCGCTCGCCCTCGCTCATGCCGGCCCCTCCGAACCGGACAATCCCATCGGCCACATGTTCGGCGGCGAACTGCTCGAGCTCTCGGCGCTCGGCGTCGTTCATCAGACCGCCTCTCTTGTCGTAGACGGGGCAGCTCCAGCCAGCTGGCCCTCTGGCCGCGTCCCATCGGGAGACTCGTCGGGTTCATAGGTCTCGACAGGATCAATCGTTGTTGCGGCACTTGGGTCCGCCTCGGCCTGCTCCGCAGACATCGGCGATTCCTCAGATTCGACCGGTCGAGTGGCGGCGATGCCCAGGGCACCGAGGGTGTCGGCCGCCCACCGGAGCAGGCGGGTCCGCTCGAGCCGCTTCACGGACCGGCGATTGGCCAAGGCGGCTGCTGCCGCTGGGTCGTCGGGCATGGGCGGAAGCACCTGGACAGCCAGGGTCCGTGCAATGTCGGCCGCCGAGAACTGGGGCACTCCTGTAGGTACGACGAGCAGGCTCCGCCCCCTCAACTCGGCGGTCAGGCTGGGCAGCGCCTCCCGAAGGTGGACGATGGCCTCGAGAGTGGATGGACAGAGGACCACCAGGGCATCAGCACGGGCCAGCACCTCGCTCACTCCTCCTCCGAGGTTGGGGAGCAGTCGGCCCACATCGATCACCACATCGGAGTCGAGGGCACCGAGCACATCGGCGACGACCGGCCAGGCCTTCTCGTTGGCGACAGCCTGGTGCATGCCGCCCAAACCAAAGAGCACCGGGAGGCCGCCGGGGAGGTGGTCGACGTGGTCCCAGACATCCTCCGGCTGGAGGGTGCGACGAGCAGCGGCGAACAGCGAGGAGAGCCCACCCGTTGGCGCCATGGCATAGCGGGGAGCCAGGTCACCGCCGAAGGGATCTGCCTCGACCAGGAGGACCCGGCGGCCCTCCGGCCAGCTTGCGGCCAGGGCGCTGGCCGCGGTAGTGACCCCCGGCGAGCCCTTGACGGAAGCGAGGACGATGAGGGTCATTTGGCCCCCTCGCCGACCAGAGAGAGTCCGATCTGATCGGCTGCGGCATAGGAGGTGACCTGGGCCGCACGCGAACCTGGGATCTCCAGGGAGACCGATGCCATGTACTGGGTCTGATTTGCCGGTGCGGGTCCGACAGCGAACACAGTCGCCGAGGGGACGAGGGTCTGCCCGATGCTCCCTCCGATCGTCGATCCCTGACCGGCCTGGGGGACGGCGACCACCTGGACCACGTCGCCGGCCACCAGGGCCACCGACGGCATCTGGTCACCCTTCAACAACATGCCCACCACCTGTTCGCCCGAGGCAAGCTGTGGGGTGGCGGCCAACATCTGTCGTACCAGGACCTGACCCGAGTAGACGGGGGTGTCGAGCTGCTGTCCGACCACGGCTGAGGAACCCGTGGCTGCCATGGCCGTTATGTCACCCGAGGCCGGGATCGACGCTGTGGCGAGGTCGCCAGCGGTGAGCACGGTGCCGGCAGGCAAGCTCTTGGCCGCCACCAGGATGGTCACCTTCTTGGCCGACGACTGGAAGACCGCCCCGGCCACGGCGGCGCATACGAGCACCAGAGCGACGCCAAGGCCGATCTGCCACGGACGGCGCTGGTGGGTGGTCGACGAGATTCGCAGCCCACCAGGGCGGCTCTCGCCGGTGGGCGGGGGTGTGGTGAAGGTGGAACGGGCGGGTGCGGTAGTGACGGCCATGGGACTCCAGTTCCTCAGTTGTTGACGGACTCGATCTGGGCCACCTCGAGGGAGGTCGCTCCCCGGGTGGTGAGACTGGGCAGGGCACCGGCCGATCCGTCCGGGCCGGCCCAGGTGACCGTCCAGGTGATGGTGGCGGTGATCGGGAAGGCGGCATCGTTCGGGTTGCCGTCGGGGGACGGCTGGCCGGCCGAGGTGGTGGCGTAGGTGTGCGAGCAGGTCGTCGACTGGGCGGTGGCGGGGAGTGCAGGGTCATAAGGGCTGCCGGGGCCGTTACAGGTGACCGTCGACCCGTCTCCGGTGTTCCAGGTGACATACGCCGGCGTGGCCGTGGCGGTAGCGGTAGCGCAACCACCGCCGTTGCAAGCCTGAGCCGTCGTTGAGAGGGAGTGCCACTCCGTGGAGTCGATCCACAGCCATTCGGCCAGGTTCACGTAACCGGTGGTCGCCGGGCTGAGGGTCAGAGTGGGGACCGGGAGCTGCAGCTCGCTGGCCGCCTGGGCCCCGGCGACGGCAGGATCAGGAGGCGGGACCGTGGGTGCCGCCTGGCCCGTGGCCAACCACACCACGCCGGTGGCCTGACCGGTCGCAGATCCGGTGGAACAGGTGTTGAAATACCAGGCCCCCGGCTGGACGCCACCGTCCGGTGGAGGACCACCGCTCTGGCCGTCGAACTCCGACGAGTACGGCACATAATCCGGGCATGTTGGAACGGAGACCGTGGTCGCACCACCGCCTCCGGTTGCGCCACCGCTGCCACCAGTTCCAGACCCCGAGCCCGCGGTGCCTGACACTCCGGATCCACAGGTCAGCGTTGAGCCTGAGTCGCTGCAACTTCCACCGCTACCAGTCCCCCCAACGCTTGCGAACGCTGCTGGCGTCGGCAAAGCGAGAAGCAGAAGAGCCGTGAGAGCGACTCCACCGGGCACGGCGCACCTCCAGCGGGTCAGCACTTTGAAACCGTGACTGTCCGATAAGAGGCGATCTTCCACGAGCCTCCGATCAGCTGAACGTTCCAAGTTCCGCTGTAGCTGCCAGCTCCGCCACCAAGACTGGTGGGACCCGATTGTCCGGTGACTGTGGTCGTTCCTGTGTCGTAGATGCAGCCAGTGACCGTTGCCGTCGTGGAGGTGAGCTCCGAAACCCTTGGAGTACCGAGATCGAACGAAGTGGGGCCGTTGAGCTGTCCCATCTTCACGCCGACGAGGAACGTCTGCTCGGACTTGAGGGCAGGGTCCGCGAAATAGTTGGCCAGATTCGGCCACAGGGTGGCCGCCGACTCGCCGGCCACGAGATTGGCCCGGTCCTGCTGCCACGGTGCTTGCAAGTAGCCATAGAGGGTCTGCTGGGCCGACTCCCACGAACTCAGCACGGCAGCCGCCGCAGAGGAGCCACCGGAGCCCATTGCGGAGGTGGAGGTGGCTCCGGCTTCCTTCGGGGTCGAAGTCATCGACGGGCTCGGGGCCGTTCTCATGGCCGCAGCGGAGCCGCATCCGGCCAGAACCAAGGCAGCAACCGCCGCCCCAGCAGAGAGCCTCCACTTCCGCGTCACCACATGTTGGCCGATGAGCGTCATGTCCTTCGTCCTCCCGTTCGAATCGTCACGGTGACGAGCCCTGTGCTCGGCAGGCAACGGTTCCCTGCTCGAGGGGCTACATCCCAGGTGTGACAATGACGGGGCAACGTCACCCTCAACGTCACCCTCCCAGGTCGGAGGCACAATTTCTTGGACGTTCTGTCGGTCGTCGACCGTCTCGGCGGTGGCAGGAATCGCCCCGTTGGGATCGCAATCGGCGAAGCACACCGACGTCACCCTCAACGTCACCCTCCCAGGTCGGAGGCCTTTCTGCGGCCGGGCGGGCGCGCCGAAAGACAGCGATGGGAACGTGTGATCACCAGTGTCGAACTTGGCCACGCCTTGGTCCCGTCTCGGATGCCCCGTCTCCATGAGGGAGTCAGCTGTTCTGACTCTGACGGCACAAAGCCGGGCTGTCAGTGACTTCCGTAGGACCTGGGTCGCACCGACGTCGGACTTTTGTCACACCGAGGCGTGACTAGTTCTCCCACTGTCCAATCAGACGCCGGAGGCCCACTTCGTCCACCGGGGTCACTCCACGCTGGTCAACGGACACGAGGCCTTCGTCTCGGAGCGTGGTGGCTGTCCGACAGACGACCTCGCGTACCGATCCGACGGCGCTGGCCAGCTCGGCCTGATGGATTGCCGTGAGCTCACCCGACTCCGTCAGTGCGAGCAGGTGGTGGGCCACCCGGTCTCGGACGGTCAGGAAGGCCACCCGGGCGAGTTCGCCCAACACCTGGTCGAGGATGCCGGAAAGTACCTTGGCTGCAGCCCAGCCGATCTCGGGGTTCGCTCGAACGATCTCGTCGAACTGAGCCTGGGAGAAGCGGAGCAGCGTGCAGTCGGTATGGGCCTGGAAGGCCAGCGGGAACACCCGCCCGGCGGCGTCGCCGATGCCGATGGCGTCCGGACGGCGGAAGTAGCAGGCCGTCAGGTGACGCCCGGACTCGTCGGCCATGAAGGCTCGGAGAGTACCGGCGGCAACGATGGATAGCTGTGGGTCGTAGATGTAGCTGCCCTGGCGAAATTCGACAATCCGGACCGAGGCCGCCAACTCACGGCGCACCTTGTCTGGAAGGTCCTGCAGGAAGCTCTCTCCGAGCGCGTCTACTGGGTTGCCATTCACCGTCCCTCGCCCCTCGATGATCAATGGAAGGGGAAAGCATGGCAGCCCTATAGGGCAAAAGGCATTCACCTCATGGAGATCGATGGCGACCAAGCCTGGGGCCGTCACCAACGAGGCACTGGCTTCACGCTCCGCCCTCGAGTGATCACAGAAAGTGACGACCTCAAGTCCGATTTCGGCTGGTCAGGAACGTCACCCTCGCTGCCGGCTCGGCGTGAATACGGAAGGTGATGTTGACCGTCGGCAGGGTAACGGTGACGAGCATGAGGGTGACGTTGGCGGTCGGCAGGGTGACGTTCCCCTCGTGGTAGCGACGGCAGCTATACGAACGGAGGGTGACGTTGAGGGTGACGTTCATTCGGATGATGGAGAGAGTCCGGACACAACGCTCCGGCGCTCACCCAAGGGAGTCGCAATGCTCAGACCACTGGAAGGCATGCTTCAAAGCCCCGACACCCCGATCCTCTCAGGGGTTGGGCAGATGGGCTCGTCACCATTCAAGAAGTCCGTCACCGGACGTGCCAGCCTGCACGGGACGTCGCGTGAAGCCCAGATCATTCTCGTCACACGGGGTGGACTCGAACTGCCCCTCGTGGAGTCGCCTAGCCAGACCGCCCGACTCCTGGAAGTCGTCTCCGAGATGGCCGCCGACACCGATCGGAACAAGCCTCTGAGGACCCGGGACACCGCCGACCGGCGGCCTCGGCCGGTTCGCACCGATCAGGTGTTTAACCGTGTCCGGGTCGTCGTTCAGCGGTGCCCGCACCCACGTGGGGGTGACGCCGCATGAATCGACCACAACGCACGCCAAAACCACTGCTTAGCGTCGAGGAGACTGCCATCCTCCTGGGCGAGACCCGCTCCACCGTCTATCGGGCGGTGAAGGCAGGGACCCTGCCGCTTCCAATGTTCCTGATTGGATCCCGTATCCGGATCCCGAGGAGCGCCGTAGAGCGCCTGATTGCCGGAGAGGACCCAAGGCAGCCAGTCTCGATTGGCGCAGATGAGGAGCTGGACGGTCAGCCGGACTCAGCATCCTGGTTTCATTTGGAAGCTTCGGAAGAGAGCAGCTGACCCATGTGGTCGGCCGCCTTCCGGTCCTCGGTTCCAATGGCGTCGGTGTAGTGCCTGGCCATGTGAACGGTGGACCACCCGAGTCGTGCCTGCTTCTGCTTCTCCGGCAGCACTGGGTCGAGGGAGGTGGCCTGGAAGTGCCGAAGGGAGTGGAGATGAATGTCGGACGCGACGCCGGCCTTCTTGCGGATCTTGGAGAACAGCAGCGTCATCGAGTCCGGGTGGGGAGGTGTGGCTCCTCCCGGATCGAAGGAGAAGATGAAGCCGTCGTCACCGACCGTGCGCGAGCAGGCTTTGGCAAGCTTCTGCTGTGTCGTTCGCAGTCGCTTGAGGACGTCGAGCGTGTCGGCGTCAAGAGCGATCGTCCTGATGCTCGCCCGGGTCTTCGGCGATTTGACCACTGCTCCGCCGTCAGCAGCGATGACGGACTCGTCGACACTGACCTCTGCCTTTTGGAAGTCAAGATCGGACCAGCGAAGTCCACAGGCCTCCCCCCTGCGCATGCCGGTTGCTGCCACCACCCGGACGTACGCCCCGAATCGCTCGTCGTGCGCATTGGCTGCTTCGAGAATCGTCAGGACCTCAGCCAACTCCGGGGACCTCACTTCGTCTGGACGCTCATCCAGCTTCCACGTCGGCAGTTCGGCTTCGGCGATCGGGTTCGGGAGGACACCACCGCTCCACTTGCGAGCGAGCTTGCAGGCACGGCTCAGGAGAGCCCGGACCTGTCGGACGGTGGAGGGCCCGTTTCCCTCCGCCTTCAGGCGGCGAAAGAACTTCTCGACGTCATAGGAGTTGAGCGTGACGATCCGTCGAGTCCCGATCGACTCCTTGACGTTCCGATTCCAAATGCTCTCGTAGCCCTGGGTGGTCTTGGGAGAGAGGTCCTGCCAGCCGTTTTCCTTCCAGGCGGCGATGGCATCGTTGACCGTTGTCTTCGGGCCCCACTGCGTGGGTTCTTCCTCGACGGGGGCCGGCTTGAGATCCTGCTCGGTGACCAGCCTGGCCAGCTCGCGGTCGGCGGCCCGGGCGGTGCCCTTGAACGTTCGGTTCAGGTGGCGGACCCGGCCATGGTTGTCTCGCCCCAGGTACACCCGGAGTTGCCAGGTGTCCTTTCCCTTGGTGAGTCGCTTGCTCCCCGACATGTTCCCTCCGGCCGATCCAACAGGTTGTTGGCTTTTTTGTTGGCTTTTCGGGAATCGAGGGTAGCCGAATTCTCGCCTCGGCTCCAGTTCTTGCTTCTGAACTGGGCTTTCTTTGGTGCGCTCGGAGGGATTCGAACCCCCAACCTTCTGATCCGTAGTCAGATGCTCTAATCCGTTGAGCTACGAGCGCTTGGTCAATGCTGCGGAACTCGCGAGGACCCCGGGGCATGGTGCCACGCGGGGACAGCGCGTTGAAACAGCGTCACACCTTAACCGACGGGGAAATGCCCGGCCTCCGGGCTTCCGTGGGCCGGACGTCCGCCGGAGAGACCAGAATCTGACGGAGCGTTAGAATCCCTGCATGCCTCCGGTCAAAACCCGCCTGCCCGCCATCGAGGGATGGTTCACCCTCGATGAGTCGGCCCCCGCCCTCCTCGGCAGCAAATGCACC
>Ga0182030_10006343_pt1 | contig 24968 bp, 26 predicted proteins | sample 812S3MmetaG_FD_121299 | JGI IMG/M metagenome (GOLD analysis project Ga0182030, IMG submission 121299) | Permafrost microbial communities from Stordalen Mire, Sweden - 812S3M metaG (Illumina Assembly) | ecosystem: Environmental > Terrestrial > Soil > Wetlands > Permafrost | place: Sweden...
ATTCTAAGAAAAGTAGGAATTGTCCTCTAATTGTGTTTGACGGGGCTGCGCCCGTCGGCGGATGATGGAGTTCAAGCTCTGAGTTCAGCTCCAGCGACAGCTAACAGGGTTCGGATTGTCTTGGTGACTGTATTCGGGAGGGTCTCGTGACAAGAACTAGAGAAGGAAACAGGCTTCGGTTGTTCCGGCTGGCAGTTGGATGCGCGATCATGTCGCGCTGTCTGGCCACATCGGCAGCTGCCCAGGAGATTCCGGTCTTTGAGCACGAACGCGATATGTATGTTTCGCCGGGACAGTCTGGTTCGATTTGGAGCGGGCCGTTACTGCTGCGATACGAGGACACGATGACAGACTCTCCTTTGGTCGAAGCTATCGATCGCGACCTGAATCGCGACCGTATCCCATTCGAGATACCGGGCGCCAGTAAAATCCAGATCCTGAGACTTGGCGCGGGCGCGGACGGCTCGATACTCGTTGGCGGAAATGCCTTTAGCCGCGACTCCCGGCGTGCGGGGTTCATTGCGTGGATCACTCCGGACCGTAAGGGGCGCACGCTTATCCAGACTGAGCCTTTCCGCCCCCAGACAGTCGTGATGTCGTCAGACGGCGTGATTTGGGCCGCGGGCCACCTGTGGGACGGCGTGGATGGACGGCACAACACATTCAACATCATCAGACGATACGACAAGACAGGCATCCTGCTTTCTACGCTGAATGTGAAGAATGCGATCTGCGACCCCCGTCTGATGGGAGACGGTGACGCGGATTCGGCGTCCCGACTGCTCGCATCCAAGGATCGCGTGGGGTGGCTCACTTCAGGCTATGAGTATATCGAGTTTTCGCTGGATGGCGAGATCCGCGACAGGTTTGCTGGGCCACACGGCCCCGAGATTACGGGCCTGTCGGGCTGGGGGATGAGCCAGGACAATCAGATCGTGCTGGATATGGAGAAGGGCAGCAACAGCTACGTTGTGGTACTGGACCGGCGGACTCGTACTTGGATTCCACTACCAATTCCTGGGCACAAAACGCCCGGATGGGTTCAAATAATCGGTTTTGACGGCACAACACTGATCGTTTTTGATCAAGGTACGGTCGAGAGGTACAAGCCTGCAGGGAATACTCGCTAGTTAACGGGATCGGATCGCCATTGGCTGGGCGGCGAGTTGAACCCGGAGGGCCCCAATCGGAAGAGTGGGCCAGCCTTTCAGCTGGAGGTTTCCAATGAAGAGAAGAACTGTGTGGGTTGGCTCGGCCTTACTTTGCTGCATGGCTGGGCTGATTGCCCTGCGGTTCGAAAGGCGGCAAGCCGGGCGGAGCGACCGTGAAGAATGGTTTCCTGGCGCTGGCGGTTTACGATCTGCCCGCGAGCGGAGGAAACGGGGACGGAGTGATCGATTCGCAGGACGCCATTTTCCCGAAGCTGAAGGTATGGGTGGATCTGAATCACAACGGCGTATCCGATCCGGGCGAACTGATCAGCCTGAGCGATTTGGGTATCACTTCGATTTCGCTGAAATACGAAGCGAGTAGCTGGACCGATATCTATGGCAACAAATTCCGGTATCGAACCAGTTTTGTGCGGAACGGCGCGGCGCAATGGGCCTATGACGTGTTTCTGTTGATGGCGAAGTAAGATCCGGAGGCAGGCTTGATGAAAACAAGTCGAATGATTGCCGCGGGTGCGGCGGTATCGGTGCTTTCGATTCTGGGTTATGCCGTCCTGACGCGCGGGCAGTGCGCGCCGCTGAAAGCCGCGGATAAAAGCAAGCTGATCGATTACGTCCGCAAGAAATACCGGGTGGGCGCGAATGTGGCCCTGGATGTGACGGAGGATTCATTTGTCAATTCCACGTGTTACCGGAAACTGCAATTCAAGTCTAAGGACGCGCCAAAGCCAATCCAAATGGTGCTGTATGCGACGCCGGATCTGCGGTTTCTTTCGCGCGACCTGATGGATTTGCGCGCCGATGTGACCACGCCTCAGCAGCAGAGAGGACGTGTGCTCGCAGGAGCGGCGGACGGCGTCTGGCCGTCGCTGGGACCGGCCAGAGCCCCGGTGACCATGGTGGTTTTCTCGGACTTCCAGTGCCCGTTCTGCCGGCAGTTCGCCGAGACGCTGCGAAAAGAAATCCTGCCGGCGGAAAAGGACCAGGTCCGCGTGGTGTTCCGGTATTACCCGCTTTCCATGCACGCCTGGGCGCGTCCGGCGGCTGAGGCCGCGGCCTGCGCGTTTCACCAGAGGAATGAATTTTTCTGGAGTTTCCATGACTTCTTCTTTGAGCACCAACAGGAAATTACAACAGGCAACCTGCAACAGAAAATGTTGGAACATGCGAGCGGGGTGCAGGGGATGGATGTTGCGCAGTTTCAGGCGTGCCTGACGCAGTCAGAAACGAAGAAGGGCATCGACAGCGCGGTGGCGTTTGCGGAACAGCATGGCGTTGAGGGCACGCCGACCATCTTTTTGAATGGCAGGGAGACGCCGATTGTGGCGCCGGAGCAACTGCGCACACTGATCGCCCAGATTGGCAAAGACCCGAAGGCCTTCGCGCAGGCAGCGGAGTCAAACCCGGCGCCGGTGCGGCGTCCGCAGGAAATGAAGACGATTGCCGGGCTGGCGGACGGCGTGCTCCCGGTGCTTGGACCGGCAAAGGCGCCGGTGACGATCGCGGTGTTTTCCGATTTCCAATGCCCGTATTGCGCCCGGTTCGCCGATATGATGCGGACGGACATTCTGCCCAAGGAGAGTGGGAATGTGCGGCTGGTATTCCGGATTTTCCCGCTGCCGATGCACGCCTGGGCGCGTCCGGCGGCCGAAGCGGCGGAGTGTGCGTTCCAACAGAAGAATGATTTCTTCTGGAGCTTTCATGACTTTTTCTTTGAGAACCAGAAGAGCCTTACGCCTGACAACTTGAAGCAGCGGGTGCTGGAGCATGCACGGTCGGTGAAAGGACTGGACGTGGGGAGGCTCGAAGCCTGCATGGCGCAGCAGGGAGCGAAGGCAACAGTGGACCGCGAAGTGCAAATCGCGAATGAGAACGGCATCCATGCGACGCCGACGGTATTTGTGAATGGGAAGCAGACCAGCGTCAGCAATCCGGAGCAGTTACGGGCTCTGATTGGGCAGCTCAAACAGAACCCGGCGACGGTGGCGAGCGCGGCGCGTTGATGTCGACGTAGCGGCGGGATTTCTCCGATCCTCCGCGGCTCCGCGCTGAAGATCGTCTCTGCCTCGCACGAACGAGTGTCGAGATGAGTCTCGACACGGCACGCAGGAGTGCGTGCGCCACGAAGTCAGGATACGACGCGTTTGCGGGCGGTGACCCAGACCGGGAAGACTTCCGGGTTCTCCAGCCAGACCAACATCCATTGCAGCATTTCTTCTTTTTGGGCTTTCTTGCCGGCGGGCGTGCGGGGGCTAAGGGATAGGAAGCGGGCACGGTCTTTGGCGGCAATCACCTGGCGGCGGACGTAACGGGCGCGCGGGCGATCTTCGGCGGCGGTGGCTTCCAGATACACGGCCAGCATCTCCGCCAGGGATTGCTCCAGCTCTTCCAAACTGTGCTGGCGCACACCGGCGTAGGGTTGCTCAAAGGGCAGGCCGGTGGCGCGCAATAAATCGCGCAAGTAGGATTCCGAAACCGGTGCGAGGTGCGTCAACAGATGATGCCAGACGGCGGCGGTGATCGCCGGCGGCTGGGCTTCGGCCAGGTAATCGCGCAGCCGCTGTCTAACGGACGGGGTGGTTGCGGATGCCATTGCGGTATCGCTCCACGGCGGCTTGATGGGCCGCGGCGTTGTTGGTGAATTCGTGCCCGCCGGAGTTATCGGGCCGGAGAACGAAATAAATGGCATCGGTGGCGGCGGGGTTTAAGACCGCCTGGATGGAGGCTACGCCAGGATTGGCAATGGGGCCGGGCGGCAGGCCGGGATGGCTGTAGGTGTTATAGGGATGGTTGCGATCGAGATCGGAACGGTAGATTGTGCCGCGATAATTGTGAAGCAGCAGGGCGGCGTAGATGGTGGTGGGGTCGCAATCGAGCTTCATGCCGATGCGGAGGCGGTTCTCAAAGACGGCGGCGATGCGGGGGCGCTCATCGGGCAACTTGCCTTCCTTTTCCACCAGGGAAGCCAGCGTGACGACGTCGTGGACGGGTTGGATGGTTTGGATGCCGCGCCAGGCAGCGCGGAATTTGGCGGTCATGATGCGGCAGAGCGCGTCGGGCGTGGTGTGGCGGTTGAGGCGGTAGGTGTCAGGGAAGAGATAACCTTCCAGCGAGGGCGCCTGCGGATCCAGATCGCGAATCAAGGCGGGGTTGGAAGCGGCGGTGACGAAGGCATCGGCGGAGAAGAGGCCGAGTTGTCCGGCGGCGGCGCCGATATCGAACATGTTCCTGCCTTCGGGGACTACCAGTTCCAGGAAAAAGACATCGCCGCGCGCGATGCGGCCGGCAATGTCCGCGGCGGAGGCGGGTTGGGCGAAGCGGTATTCGCCGGCTTGCAAGACATGGCCGCGGGAGACCAGGCGGGCGAGCAGAAAATCCCAGCGGCTGGCGACCACGCCGGCTTTGGCGAGAGCGTCGGCCATGGCGCTGGTGGATGTGCCGTGGGGCAGATCGACGAAGGTCTCACCGGTGAAAGCCTGGTAAGGGCGGTAGAGGCGGAAGCCGAGGAATGCGGCGAAGAGAACGGCCACCAGCAGCAGACGGCCGAGGACCTTCACCGGGCAGCCTCATACGCGACGGCGTCGAGATAACTCTGCAGCAGGATGACGGCGGAAAGGCGATCGACGGCGGCGGCGCGCTTTTCGATGCTGATGCCGCTCGAGCGGAGCACGCGGCCGGCTTCCACGCTGGTGAGGCGCTCATCCCAGAGCTTGACGGGAAGGCCGGTATACTTTTCGATGGCCAGGGCAAACTCGCGGACCCAGCCGGACTGGCGGCCTTCGGCGCCGCGCATACCGATGGGATTGCCCAGCAGCACCAGTTTGACCTCGCGACTGAGGATGAGTTGCTGAAGCACGGCGAGGTCTTCTCTCTTAGTGGTGCGGACCAGATTGGGCAGGCCCTGGGCAGTGATGCCGAGCGGGTCGCTGATGGCGAGACCGATGCGCCGTTTACCGAGGTCGAGCGCGAGGATGCGGGCGGGCGCGGGAGTCAAATCAATTTCATTATAGACGCGCCCATGCTACATTCGAGGCAAGGGTCTTAGAGCCGAGGTGGCGACCATTCTCAAGCCTGCCAGCAGCCTCCGGGGTGTGGAGGAAGCGCGCCAATTCGCCATGCCGATTGTGGCGCTGGGGACAATCATCGCGATCCTGTATTTCGGGCGCGTATTCTTCATCACGGCGATGACGGCCGTGACCATCGCATTCATTCTGGAGCCGCTGGTGACGCTGCTGATGCGCTTACGTCTGCCGCGCAGCGTGGCGAGTTTCGTGGTGTGCTGTTTCGCGCTGGCGTGCCTGTATGTGATTGGCCTGGGAGCTTACTCGCAGCTGACCGGGATCTACGCCGAGTTACCAGTGTACGGGCAGCGGATCGGCGACCTGGTAGCGGGAGCGAAAGAGAAAATCCAGGGTGTGGAGAAACAGACCTACCAGGTTTTTCTTCCCGCGAAGGAACGGCAGCAACTGGAAGAAGAAGAGTTGCGGGCGCAGCAGGCGGCCGCCAAGAAGCGAGGGAGCAAGAAAGGCGACACCACGCCGCCCGCGCCGGCTCCCGCAGCCACACCGGCGGCGGATAACGGTTCTGCGATTGGCGACTATGTGTATACGCACTTGAACGGGTTCTACCAGATCCTGCTGATGGTTTCCTTCATTCCGTTCCTGGTGTATTTCATGTTGAGCTGGCGCGACCATATCAACCGGGCATTCCTGCAACTGTTTCAGGGAGAAGCGCGGCTGGTGGCGGCGCGCAGTCTGCAGGGAATCGCCGAGATGGTGCGGGCGTTCGTGGTGGGAAACTTCCTGCTGGGCCTGTTGCTGGCCTTCATCAGCAGCAGCATGTTCTGGTCGATGCGGCTGCCGTATCCGCTGCTGGTGGGGCCGCTGAGCGGCATGTTGAGCCTGGTGCCTTACGTGGGGCTGCCGCTGGCGATGATGCCGCCGCTGTTTTCGGCGTTGGGGATCAACACGGTTCCGGTCTACATTCTGGTGGTGGTGTCGGTAGCCGTGCTGCACCTGCTGGCGCTAAACCTGCTATATCCGAAGATTGTGGGTTCGCGGGTACACCTGAATCCGCTGGTGGTGACGTTCAGCCTGATGTTGTGGGGTTTTTTGTGGGATGCGCCGGGGCTGATTCTGGCGATTCCGCTGACGGCGGGGCTGAAAGCGGTCTGCGACAACGTGAAAGGGCTGCGGCCGATCGGCAAATTTCTGGGCGACTGACGGGGAGCCTCTGCGGTGAACTGTTTTTCTCCGCGCTTCCGCGTTCAAGTCCTTAGCTTCGGTTGGCGCGCTTCTTACAGCTTGAATAATTCGCGCAGGCGGCGGGTCTGGACGCGGCTCACGGGGATCTCCGTGTGCTTCTTGTCGTCCATGCGGAGCTGGTAACTCGACTTAAACCACGGCACCACTTCTTTAATGCGGTTGATGTTCACCAGATAGGAACGGTGCACGCGCCAGAATTGATCCTTGTCCAGGTTGGCTTGCAGATCTTCAATGGTGCGGTAATTGGAATGGCCTTCCAGTTGGGTAGTGACCAGGGTGATCAGGCCGTTGTCGATGGTGGCATAAATCACGTCGTTGGCGTCCACGATGAAGTGCCGGTTATTCGAGCGCACGGCCAGTTTGTTGCGGGGCGTGGGCGCCGGCGCGGCTGGACCGGGCAGGGTATCGGGAGTCCGTTTTTCCTGAACGAAGCGGAGTGCGCGCTCTACGCTTTCGGCCAGGCGGGCCTTGTCTACGGGCTTGAGCAGGTAATCGAGGGCCTCCAGGCGGAAAGCCTCCACGGCATGCTGGTCGTAGGCGGTCACGAAGATGAAATGGGGCAGCATGGCTCCCTGCTCGCGCAGGCGGCGCACCACGCCCATGCCATCCAAACCGGGCATATTGACGTCCAGAAAGACCAGTTCCGGCTCGAGTTGGCTGATGATTTCGACGGCCTGGAGGCCATTGGAACCAGTGGCGATAATCTCAATTTCCGGGAAGTCTTTCAACAGGAAAGAAAGCTCATCGCAGGCTAGCTGTTCATCGTCGACGACAATTGTCGAGAGGGTGGCTGTCGCACGGTCCCGCATGGAGTTGGTATTATAGCATTTCGACCAATAAAGGAGACCGTATATTGCCCAATTCTGACAACGTCCAAATTGCGCCCGCCGAGGGCAAGCTGGGGGTGCTGATCCCTGGCATGGGCGCGGTGACGACGACGTTCATCGCGGGCTTGGAAGCCATCAAGAGAGGACTCGGTAAGCCGATTGGGTCGCTGACTCAATTGGGAACAGTGCGGCTGGGGAAGCGCACGGAAGGCCGCAGTCCGGCGATCAAGGACTTTGTGCCGCTGGCCGGCATTGAGGACATTGAAGTAGGCTGCTGGGATATTTTCGAAGATAACGCGTATGAAGCAGCGGTCAAGGCCGGCGTGCTGGAGATGTCGCTGCTGGAGCAGTTGAAGGAGCCGATGTCGGCCATCAAGCCGATGCGCGCGGTGTTCGACCAGAATTTCGTGAAGCGGCTGAACGGTCCGAATGTGATGAGCGGCGGTTCCAAAATGGAATACGCCGAGCGCGTGATGGACGATATCCGGAAGTTCAAGGAGCGCACCGGAGTGACGCGCACCACCATGATCTGGTGCGGGTCCACGGAAGTTTATCATGAGCCGGCGGCGGTCCATGCCACGCTGAAAGACTTCGAATGCGGGCTGCAGAAGAACGATCCGGAGATTTCGCCCAGTCAGATTTATGCCTATGCCGCGCTGAAATCGGGCATGGGATATGCCAATGGCGCGCCTCACCTTACCACGGACATGCCGGCGCTGCTGGAACTGGCGCGCAACATGAACGTGCCGGTGGCTGGCAAGGATTACAAGAGCGGCCAGACGTTCATGAAGACGCTGATTGCGCCGGGGCTGAAAGCGCGCATGTTGGGGCTGAACGGCTGGTTCTCCACCAACATTCTGGGCAACCGGGATGGAGAAGTGCTGGACGAACCGGGTTCCTTCCGCTCAAAGGAAGTGAGCAAGAGCTCGGCGCTCGAATACATTCTGCAGGGTCAGTTGTATCCCGACCTGTATAAGGAGTTCTATCACAAGGTCCGCATCGAATACTATCCGCCGCGCGGCGACGCCAAAGAGGGTTGGGACAACATCGACATCTTCGGGTGGTTGGGCTACCCGATGCAGATCAAGATCAATTTTCTCTGCCGCGATTCCATTTTGGCCGCGCCGCTGGTGCTGGACGTCGTTCTATTTATGGACCTGGCCCAGCGGGCCGGCATGCGCGGCATCCAGGAATGGTTGTCGTTTTATTTCAAGGCGCCGATGCACGCCCCCGGGTTGTATCCGGAGCACGATGTATTCATCCAGTTGATGAAAATGAAAAACACTTTACGCTGGATGCGCGGCGAAGACCTGATTACCCATTTGGGTCTGGAATATTACGACTAGCGCCAAAACGCTACGTTGCGAGTTCTGGCACGAAGCCGCGTACCGGGCAGACTGACCCGGTACGCGAATTGCATCCGGGTACTGGACTTCGGCGCTGCCGCGTCATATTGTCTTAGGAGCATATGAAGGTATTGGTCATCGGTGGAACCCTCTTCATCGGCCGCGCGCTGGTGGAAGAGTTGGTGAAGGGAGAGCACGAAGTTGCCGTGCTGCACCGCAAGCCCAAGCATGATTTCGGCCGGCGGGTGGACAACATCATGGCCGACCGGAACGATGCGGATGCCATGCGCGAAGCTCTGTCCACGCGGCGCTTCGACGTAGTCTTCGACAACGTTTACGATTGGGAGCGCGGCACCACGGCGGACCAGGTGGAGGCCACCACGCGGGCGGTGGGCGACCGCATCAGCCGGTATATCTTCATTTCCAGCGTGGCGGCTTATGGCGACGGCTTGAATCATAAGGAAAGCGATCCGCTGGCGCCGGACTACCATCCCTTGCCCTACGTCCGGCACAAGGCAACCACGGAGCGCCTGCTGTTCCGCATGCACGCGCAGACCGGGTTGCCGCTGGTGACGTTCCGGCCGCCCTTCGTCTACGGGCCGGGAAATCCTTTTTATCGCGAGCAGTTCTTCTGGGACCGCTTGCGCGCCGGCCGCTCCATCATCATTCCGGGTGACGGCCACCGGCTGATGCAGTTCGTTTACGTGAATGACCTGGTTGCCGCCATGGTGCGCGCCATGGAAGAACCGCGCGCGGTGGGGGAAGCCTTCAACATTGGCGATGCCAAGCCGCTCACGCAGGTGGAACTGGTGGAGAAACTGGCGCGGGCGGCGAACGTGGAACCGACTTTGGCGCGTGTCTCGCGGGAGAGCATCCAGCAGGCCGGCGGCAATGCCATGGAAGAGCCGTTTTATTTCGGCGAATACCTGGATGTGCCTCCCATCACCGAGAACATCGGCAAAGTCACTCGCATGTTGAAAGTGCAGATGACACCGTTCGAGACCGGGTTGAAGGAAACCTATCGCTGGTACACGCGCAACCACAAACCGCGGACCGGCGGTTTCGAATTCGACGACAAGCTGCTGGCGCTGGCGAAGACCGGCTCGCCGGCCAGCGTGTAGGCGGGCTCGCGAAATTGGCAGGCTTCTTCAGCGCCGGGAGCGCAGAAGAAACGGTCGATTCTAACTTCTGAACTTCATCTTCTGACTTCCATCTTCTAAGTTGTGGCTTCCGATTGATCACTCCTGATTCCGCCTCCTGACTCATCACCACCTTCTTCAGCCGGCGCCGGATCTGCAGCTCAGCCGCAACTATTTCACGGGCGGAATCTCAAGAAAGTACCGTACCAGTCTGCCTGTCCGGACAGTTGGTTACGAATATCTCTTGGCAATAAGTCCTATTAGTTGGAGCAGATACAGGTCTTGTGTGGACTCAGATCGCATGTTATTTTGTCATCACTCTGCACGTAGATCCGCCCGAAAGGATATTCACTCCGAACATGCACATCAGACAAGGTTTCGCTGCCGCGGCATTCGGTTTGGCCTGTTTCGCCCTGCCCGGTTACGCGGGGGTTATTTCGACGCTGGGATCATGGAATGGGTCCAGTTACATTGGGACGTTTGGGACGGTTTCATCCGCCGAGACGCCTACTTATGGCGAGACGTTTACAGCGGTAGCCGGCGACGACGTTCTGCAATCCATGCAGTTCGAGATTGAGACCTTAGGGACCGCCGCAATCCCATATTCCGCTTCTGTTTACGCCTGGACTGGCACGGCGGTCTCAGGGGCGGCGTTGTTCACTTCGAGTGTCGGGTCGATCGCTACGGCACCCGGGTTCCAGGCGATTTCCGCCAGCGTCCCGAACCTGAGTCTTACAGATGGGGATATTTACATTGCGCTGTTCTCCACACTCGGGGACGGAGGCTCCAGCTCTGGGTATGCCGCGTGGGGTGGTCAGTTGCCCGACATTACCTATACCGGCGGCACCTTCGAGTACAACAACGGCTCGACGCTGGCCTCTTTGGCTACCTCGACGTGGAATGACCAGGGGAATTTCGGCGATCTCGCTTTCGCGCTGAACTTCGCTCCGGCCGTTACCACCCCAGAGCCTTCCACGTTGATCCTGGTGGGCGGCGCGCTCCTCGGCTTGGCCCGGCTGCGGCGCAGAGCTGCCCGCAGCTAAGAACCTCGCATTCTCATCACCGGCGGGCAGTTTTAGCCGCCGGTTCTCCTCACCGATCCGCAGCGCCAAACATCCAGGGAAATTCCTAGGCCTCTTCTTCGATCCACGGCAGTCCCGCCCCAGCCTAACCCACCATCGCGTGCCGAATTTCGGGAAAAGTACTCCATTTACCCTAATGGATCGATGGGCGGACATACCTCTCTTCTCGTCGGAAACCACCTCAATTGATTGAGATACTGAGCTTGTGTGAGCCTTCGCTCTGTGATATAGTACCGCCAGGACTTTGTACTCAGATTTATCGGAGAGGATTTCACACGAATGCGCACCCTACACGGTTTTGCCGCCGCGTCACTGACGCTGGCCTGTTTTGCTTTGCCTGGCCATGCGGGCGTAATTTCGACGCTCGGGTCATGGAATGGCGTCACGGATATTGGTACGTTTGGGTCGGTTGCCGCAGAGGCAACGCCTACGTACGGAGAGACCTTTACCGCGGCAGCGGGAGAGGATGTTCTGCAAACCATCAATTTCGAGATCGAGAACGAATCCAGCGTGGCCATCCCATATAACGCCTATGTGTATGCCTGGGATGGCTCGGAACTTTCCGGTGGGGCGCTGTTCGCGTCGGGTCTTGAGTCGATCCCCGTGGGAGCTGGATTCCAGGAGATCTCCGTCAGCGTTCCGAACTTAAGTCTCGCCGACGGCAGCCAGTACGTAGCGTTCTTCTCCACCATCGGTGACGGCGGTTCCAACCTCACCGAAGCAGCCTGGGGCGGTGATATGCCTGACAGCGCTTATCCCGGCGGAACTTTCGTTTACAGCAACGACGCGGTGTTCTCCGATTTATCAACTGGGGTCTGGACCAGTGGCAGTTTTGGAGATCTCGCCTTCGAGCTCGATTTTGCATCGCCAGCGCCGGAGCCGTCCACTTTGATCCTGGTCGGCGGTGCGCTCCTCGGCCTGGCCGGATTCCGGCGCAAGGCTGCCCGCAGCTAACACAAAGAAGTCTTTCCCTCACCGGCGGTCCATCCCGACCGCCGGGTGCTCCCTTTACATCCGCAGCGCCATGCTCCAGGCGCCTTCCAGTTCCAACAACCGCTTCTTCAAAGGCAATCCGCCACCAAATCCCGTCAGTTTGCCGCTCGAACCGATCACACGGTGGCAGGGCACCACAATCGGAATCGGATTGGCGCCATTGGCTGCGCCCACCGCCCGGACGGCTCTAGGGGATCCAATGGCAACGGCAATCTGGGCGTAGCTGCGGGTTTCTCCGAAGGGGATTCTCCTTAGTTCGTGCCAGACATTCCTTTGAAATGAGGTGCCTTGGATGTCCAGAGGCAGGTTGAATTGGCGTAATTCCTGGGCAAAATAAGCCCGCAATTGAGCTTCGGCTTGCCGCAGAAATGGGTTGTCGGCCCGTTTCTGCGCGTCCAATGGCCGGAACGGAGTGAAATCGATGGCTCGGATCCCGGAATCGCTTGCAACCAATCGGAGCTTTAAGTCGTCTATTAACAGTATCTCAGTCCACTCCAGCATGGGAACAGTTTGCCACAGCGCACGGGCGGCCACCGGTCTAAATTCACGGCTTTCCGTGCCAGGGCGATGCGAAGCTGTTCACTCTGCTGTTATAATCAGCACTACGCGTTCTCTATGCCTCTAATGCCATTCGCACCGAACCACGGCGCGGACAAGAAAATATTCTTGCTCAAGCCGCGAGGTTTCTGCGCCGGTGTCGTAAGAGCCATCGACGTGGTGAAGATCGCCTTGGACCTTTATGGCCCGCCGGTCTACGTGCGGAAAGAAATTGTTCATAACAAGCATGTTGTGGATGAACTGCGCGAAGCCGGCGCCATTTTCGTGGAAGAATTGAGCGAAGTCCCGATTGGCGCCCGCGCCATTTTCAGCGCCCACGGCGTGGCGCCTTCGGTGCGGAGTCAGGCCCGGGAGCGGAAGCTGAGCGTCATCGACGCCACCTGTCCGCTGGTCACCAAGGTGCATCTGGAAGCGGTGCGGTTTGCGCGCGACGGCTACAGCATCGTGCTGATCGGGCACAAAGACCACGACGAAGTGATCGGCACGCTGGGTGAGGTGCCGGAGCGCAGCCACCTGGTGGAAACGGTGGAAGATGTCGACCGCCTGGTACTTTCCGATCCGCGGTGCGTGCGTTACCTCACGCAAACCACGCTGAGTCTGGACGAGACTCGCGAGATCATCATCCGGCTGAAAGAGCGCTTCCCGTTTATTGAAGGACCGCCGGCGCAGGATATCTGCTACGCCACGGAGAATCGCCAGATGGCGGTGAAGGCGGTTTCCCAAGTGGTGGAACTGCTGCTGGTGGTGGGTTCGCAGAATAGCTCGAATTCCAAACGGCTGGTGGAAGTGGGCGACAATTTTGGCGTTCGCTCACACCTGGTGAACGACCGCACCGACATCGACCCGGCCTGGCTGGATGGCGTCAAGAACGTGGCGGTGACGGCCGGTGCGTCGGCGCCCGAACACCTGGTGCTGGAACTGATCGAGTTTCTGAAAGCCGGCGGTTTTCATCAGTTGGAAGAGATTGAGCTGGTGGATGAAGACGTCCGTTTTTCATTGCCTTCGGAGCTGACGATAACGATTCAATGAGCGCGCCGTTACAAGTCGGGAACTCGTTGGAATTTGCCGCCGAGCATGCAGTTCGCCGGGCGGCCCAATACCTGGCTGGTTTGCAGCAGCGCGACGGACACTGGTGCGCGGAACTCACCGCCGACACCACGCTTGAATCGGACTACATTCTGTTTCAGTTGTGGCTGTACCCGCCGCAGGACGGGCAATGGGATCCGCCCACGCGTCCGTTGATCGAAAAAGCGGTGCGCGCCATCCTGGAACGGCAGTTGCCGGACGGCGGCTTCAACATTTACCCCAAAGGCCCGTCGGAAGTCAGCGCTTCGGTGAAGGCATATTTCGCGCTGAAGCTGGCGGGAGTGGCCGTGACCGACCCCTGCATGGAGCGCTTGCGCGACCGCATCCTGGCCTTGGGCGGCATTCAGGCGGCCAACAGTTATGTGAAGGTCAACCTGAGTCTGTTCGACCTTTATCCGCGGCAATACTGTCCCAGCATTCCACCGGAAGTGGTGTTGCTGCCCTTCGATTTTCTGTACCAGATGTCGGCCTGGACGCGCGCCATTGTGGTGACGCTTTCGATTGTGCATGCCGCCAACCCGTGCCGGCCGGTGCCGGAAGGGTTGACGCTGGACGAGATCTGGCTGCCAGGCGCCAGCCCGGCCTGGTCGTTCCAAAAGGACCGCCGCTGGTTGACGTGGCACAACATTTTCCTTTCAGCCGACTGGCTGCTCAAGGTGTGGGAGCGGCGCGGGTCGAAAACCATTCGCAAGAAGGCCATCGAGCGGGCGCGGGAGTGGATGATCGAACGGCTGCGGCACTCCGACGGCTTGGGCGCGATCTATCCCCCGATGATGTACTCGGTGATGGCGCTGGATGTTTTGGGCTATGCGCCGAACGATCCGTTGCGGGTGGAAGCCTTGCGCCAGTTCAACGACCTGATGGTGGACGACGGCGAGCGGTTCTTCTTCCAGCCGTGCTTTTCGCCGGTTTGGGATACGGGCATCGGCACGTACGTGTTGGGCCAGACCGACCCGCATCATCCGGCTTTGCGGCAGGCGGCCGACTGGCTGCTGGCGAAAGAGGTTCGCCGCAAGGGCGATTGGGCCGTGAAGCGTCCCAATACCGAGCCTTCGGGCTGGGCCTTCGAATACGGCAACGAGTTTTACCCCGATATCGACGATACGGCCATGGTGACGCTGGCGCTGAGTGAAGCGCAGGCAACCGACGTGAGCGCGCAAGAGGCCTGCCAGAAGCGCGCGCTGGACTGGCTGCTGGCGATGCAATCGAGCGATGGCGGTTGGGCTGCCTTTGACGCCGACAACAACTGGGAGTTTCTGAACAAGGTTCCCTTTGCCGACCACAACGCCATGCTCGACCCCACCTGCCCCGATATTACGGGGCGCGTGCTGGAAGCGCTGGCGGCCCACCATATCGACCAGAATCATGGCGCGGTGCGGCGCGGCGTGGAGTGGTTGGTGCGCAATCAGCGGCCCGATGGAAGCTGGTATGGACGCTGGGGCGTGGCTTATATTTACGGCACGTGCTTTGCGCTGCGCGGCCTGGCGGCATCCGGCGAAAACGACCGCGAAGTGCATGTTCTGCGAGCCGGCGAATGGCTGCGCTCCGTGCAGAATGCCGACGGCGGATGGGGCGAGAGCTGCGAAAGCTACGACAAGGGATTGTTTGTTCCCGCGGAGAGCACCCCGTCGCAAACCGCCTGGGCGCTGATGGGATTGATTGCCGGCGGCGACGACAGCAGCTTAAGCGTGCAGCACGGCATTGAGTATCTGGTGGAAACGCAGCGCGCCGATGGAACCTGGGACGAAGAACTGGCCACCGGCACCGGTTTCCCGAAAGTATTTTATCTGGACTATCATCTCTACAAGGACTATTTCCCACTCCTCGCGCTCACTTCGTTCGTGAAGACAAAAGCTCAGCAGAATGGTTGAACTATGAAATTCCCAATCGCGATGGTGGCCGGCATGGCCGGGTACATCTTTAAGAACAAGCGGAACCCGCGGCCGGAGTGGCAGAAGAACGTCGCACCCGTAGCCGATTTATCCAACCCGTTCCGCATTCTGCCCGCCAAGACCGGCGAGAAGCGCGAACCGCATCCCATGATCAACCGGCGCTTCCCCATTGTGATGATGCTGGAACCTCTGCACGCCTGCAATCTGACCTGCACGGGCTGCGGACGCATCCGCGAATACGAATCCACCATCAGCGAGCGCGTTCCGTTGGAAGAATGTCTGGCAGCGGTGGATGAATGCGGCGCGCCGATGGTTTCGATCTGCGGCGGTGAGCCCATGATGTACCCGCAAATCGGGCAACTGGTGACGGGAATCCTGGCGCGCAACAAGCACATCATCCTTTGCACCAATGGCATGTTCATCCAGAAGCGGCTGCATGAGTTCACTCCGGACAAGCGCTTCTACTTCAACGTTCATCTGGACGGCATGGAAAAGAACCATGACCTGGCGGTAGAGAAACAGGGCGTTTTCCGCGACGCGATTGAAGGCATCAAGGCCGCCAAGGCCGCCGGCTTCCTGGTTTGCACCAACACCACCGTCTACAAAGAGACGGACATGGCGGAAATTGAAGAGCTGTTCGCCTATCTGAAACAGTTCCATGTGGACGGCCACCAGATTGCGCCGGCCTATGGATATTCGGCCGTGGATGACCGGGAAATTTTCATGACGCGCGAGGACGTGCATGAAAAATTCCGTAATTTCGACCCCATCGCCAAGAAATACAACGTGCGTCAAACGCCTGTATATATGGAGTTCCTGAAGGGCGAGCGCGAACTGCCGTGCACTGCGTGGGGCAACCCCACTTACAACATCAAGGGCTGGAAGGGCCCGTGTTATCTGATCACCGATGGCCACTACAAGACCTTCGAGGACCTGATGACGCAGACGCCGTGGGAAAGCTACGGCCCGGGCAACGATCCGCGCTGCGAGCATTGCATGATGCATTGCGGCTTTGAGCCTTCGGCGGCATTCGGCATCAACGCGAAGTTCACCGACAACTTCAAGATGTTGTCATGGATGCTGCGCTAAGGCGCACCGATCACCGAGGTTGCTGAAAAGAGGCAAGACAGAGTTGGCCGCCGATGAACGCCGATAAACACGGATTGAAATGACTTGTTTGATCTGCGTTTATCCGCGTTCATCGGCGGCCCAGGCCCTTTATCTCTTGCTTTTTCAGCACCGTCTAAAGCATTCCCCACTCCTCTCATGAAGCCGGCACTGGTCACTGGCGCTTCGGGATTTCTGGGATGGCACGTAGCGCGTGTCTTGCGCGAGCGTGGCTTCCCGGTGCGAGCGCTGGTGCGCGCAGGCAGCCGCGTGGATCAACTGGACGTGGAACCCGTCACCGGCGATCTGCGCGATGCCGATTCCCTGCGCCGCGCCGTCGCGGGCTGCGGTCTGGTTTTTCATGTGGCCGCCGACTATCGGCTGTGGGCGAAGGACCCCGCCGAACTCTATCAATCGAACGTGGACGGCACCCGCAATCTGCTCGAGGCGGCCCGGCAGGCCGGTGTGGAGCGTGTGGTCTACACCAGCACGGTGGGCTGTATCGGAGTGCCTCAGGGCGGCATTGGCGACGAGGATTCGCCAGTGTCTTTGCAGGAAATGGCGGGCGACTATAAGCGCTCCAAGTTTCTGGCCGAACAGGTGGCGCTCGATTTCGCGCGCGGCGGCATGCCCGTGGTGATTGTCAATCCCACGGCGCCGCTGGGCGACCACGACGTCAAACCCACGCCCACCGGCAAGATCGTCCTGGACTTCCTCAATGGCGACATGCCGGCCTTCACCGATACCGGGCTGAATGTGGTGGATGTGCGGGACACTGCCGAAGGGCACTGGCTGGCGTGCGAACACGGGCGTCCGGGGGAACGATATATCCTGGGTTCGGAGAACCTCACGCTGGCGCAGATTCTGCAACAACTGGCGCGGATTACAGGCCGCCGCGCTCCCACCACGCGGCTGCCGTATGCGGTTGCCTGGTGCGCGGGCGCGTGCAGTACGGCTTGGGCCAGCGTCACGGGGACGCCGCCGCGCATTCCCATGGAAGCCGTCCGCATGGCCAAGAAGAAGATGTGGGTGACCCACGCCAAGGCCGCCCGCGAACTGGGTTTCCTACCCGCGCCGGCCCGGCAGGCCCTGGAGCACGCGGTCGAGTGGTTTCAAGCGGCGGGGAAACGGCCCGTGCGGACGCCGGCGGCATGAAGCTTCTTCTGGTGGCATCCGATCCCATGGAATTCCAAGGCCTGCTACGGCGTGCCGTGAACGCGCGTCCTGCCGGTCTGGCACTCGATTGGTCGCGGTTCGCGAGGCTGGGGGCGTACGAGGTACTGATGGCCGCGAATGGCGTGGGGCGTGAACGCGCCGCCGCGGCGGTGGATGCCGGTGCGTCGATCTTCGCGGCGGACTGGATTGTCAGCATCGGCTTCTGCGGCGCCGTAGCTCCGGAACTGGGCGTGGCCGATATCGTGGTGGCGACGGGCGTGGCGGCGGAGCGGACGTACGTTGTGCAGCCGCCGGCCGCACTTCCCGCGCACCATGCCGGCATGGTCTGCTCGCTCGGTCACGTGGCTCGCACCGCGGCGGAAAAGAGCAGTCTCTATGCCGCGGGCTCGGTTGCCGTGGAAATGGAAGCGGGTGGTGTGGCCGAGCGGGCCCTCGCGCTGGGGCGGCCGTTCTGCTGCATAAAGACCGTGACGGATCTGGCTCGGGAAAGCATGGAGAACGACTTCAATTCGGCACTACGTTCCGACGGTCACTTCGATACAATGGAGATTCTAAGGTCTTCATTGCGCCATCCACTGGTTCGGGTCCCGGAGTTGCTCCGGCTGCGCAAGCGTTGTGTGCGGGCTTCTCAAGTCCTGGGAGATTTTATTGCCGATTGCCGATTCTGACGCGAGCGCCATACCGGAAACCATGCACGCGGCCGTCTATCGCGGCCAAAGCGCCGTTCAGGTGGAAGACGTTCCGACGCCGCGGATCGGCGCCGGTGAAATCCTCATCCGCGTGGAAGCCTGCGGAATCTGCCACACCGACCTGAAGAAAATCGAGCACAACCTGCTGGCGCCGCCCCGTATCTATGGGCACGAAACCGCCGGCATAGTGGCGGCCGTTGGATCTGGTGTGACGCGTTTCCGGCCCGGCGACCGCGTGGTGGCATTCCATCACATCCCCTGCCTGAAATGCTTCTACTGCATCCGCAAACATTACGCCCAGTGCGCGGTTTATAAGAAAGTGGGTATCACGGCGGGCTTCGAGCCGGCCGGCGGCGGGTTTGCGCAGTACGTGCGCGTGATGGATTGGATTGTCGACCGCGGCGTCGAAAAGATTCCGGAGGGGGTGCCGTTTGAGCGCGCGGCCCTGGTGGAACCGCTGAACACCTGCCTGAAGGCCGTGGTGGAATGCGACCCGCAGCCCGGCGAGTTCGTGGCGGTTCTGGGACAGGGGCCCATCGGGCTGATGTTCACCATGCTGGTGAACCGCACCGGCGCGCGCATTGCCGCCACCGATGCCATTCCCGAGCGATTGCGGCTGGCCGCGCAGTGCGGCGCCGGGTTTGCCTGGGACCCGCGCTCGACCAACGTGCCGGAAGAGATCCGCCGCCGGAATGACGGCCGCGGGGCGGACCTGGTGATTGTGGCGGCCTCAGTTCCCGGCATCGTCGAGCAGGCCATGGCCTGTTCGCGGCCCGGCGCGCGCATCCTGTTGTTCGCGCAAACTTCCGCCACGGAGCGCGTGGAAGTCTCGGGCGCGGACATTTGCGTATTCGAGCGTACCCTGTTCGGGTGTTATAGTGCTTCTGTAGAGTTGCAAGCGCAGTCTGCAAGTCTGGTTTTCGGAGGAGAGTTGCCGCTCGAGCAGTTGATTTCGCATCGGCTGCCCTTGGCGGAGATCTGTTCGGGGATTAATTTGGCATTGCATCCAGGACCAAAGTCGTTAAAAATAATCGTTCAGCCACAGAGGTGGTCATAGAGTGAACAATCACATGATGGCTGCTGTGCTTTACGGCAAGGAACATTTGCAAGTGGAGCCGGTGGCCGTTCCGACAATCGAGAGCGGTGACATTCTCGTTAGGGTTAAGGTAGCGCTGACATGCGGTACGGACGTCAAGGTTTTCCAGCGCGGGTATCACGCGCGGATGATCGTTCCGCCGGCCGTATTCGGTCATGAGCTGGCCGGCGACGTGGTGTCGGTAGGTTCCGGCGTCACCCGGTTCAGCCCGGGGCAGCGCGTGGTGGCGGCAAATTCCGCGCCCTGCGAAAACTGCTTCTTCTGCCGCCGCGGCTTGCAGAATCTGTGCGAAGATCTGCTCTTCAACAATGGCGCGTATGCCGAGTACATTCGCATTCCGGCGCGCATTGTGGAGCGCAATACCTATCTGATTCCGGCGCACGTGGGTTATCGCGACGCCGCCCTGGTGGAGCCCCTGGCCTGTGTGATTCGCGGCCTGGAAGAGACTGCTCCGCGGCCCGGCGACACGGTGGCGGTGATCGGGCTGGGCCCCATCGGCCTGATGTTCGTCAAGCTGGCCAAGCTGTATGGCTGCCGCGTGGTGGCCGTGGGACGCCGCAGGCAGCAGTTGGACCGGGCGCAGGCCCTGGGCGCCGACGAACTGATTATAGGCAACGACAATTCGAACCCCGTCGAAGAGATCCGCGCGCTGACTCAAGGGCGCGGCGTGGATATCGCCATTGAAGCGGTCGGCAAGCCGCAAACCTGGGAATGGGCGGCGAATATGTTGCGCCGCGGCGGCACCGTGAACTTCTTCGGCGGCTGCCCCAACGACAGCCGGGTGCATCTGGATACGGCCCTGCTGCACTATTCCGAAATCACCTGCAAGGCCAGTTTCCACCACACGCCGGCATTCATTCGCAAGGCTCTGGAACTGGTGAGCGCCGGCCACATCACCGCTGCGTTCTTTGTCAATCGTGAGGAGCCGCTGGCCAATCTGCTGGAAGTGATGCGCCACCTGATGAGCCATAACGGCCACCTGAAAACGGCAATCGTGCCGTAGTGGCGGTCCGGATGCCGCTTCCGCCAGTCGAGTTCGTCCGATCGCCGGAAGCGCTAAACCGCACCTACACGCCCGCCGAAGCCTGCGAATACACGCGCTGGCTGGCCACCCACCACTACGAGAATTTTCACGTGGTGAGCTTCCTGCTTCCCAAACGCCTGCACCAGGATTTTTACAACGTCTATGCCTATTGCCGTTGGGCCGACGACTTGGGCGACGAAACCGGCGACCGCGCCGAAAGCCTGCGCCTGCTGAACTGGTGGCGCACGGAACTCGACGCCCTGTATCAGGGCCGCGCCACGCATCCGGTGTTTGTCGCGCTGCTCGATACCGTGCGCAAGTATGCAATTCCGCGCCAGCCGTTTGCCGATCTGATCCAGGCTTTCGTGCAGGATCAGACCGTGACGCGCTACCGCGGTTGGGACGAAGTCTTCGCCTATTGCCGCTGCTCGGCGAATCCGGTGGGGCGCCTGGTGCTCTATTTGTGCGGCTACTCCGATGAAGAAAGGCAGCGGCTTTCCGACGCCACCTGCACCGCTCTGCAACTTGCCAACTTCTGGCAGGATGTCACCGTCGATCTATTGAAGGACCGCATCTATATTCCGCTTGACGTAATGGCGCGGCACGGCTATACGGAAGAGGCCCTGTCCGCGCACCTCTTCACGCCGGCATTTCGGGAAGTGATGCGGGAGGTTGTCGACAAGGCGCGCGGGCTGTTTCTGGAAGGCGCGCCGCTCGCCGCCATGCTGGACCGGCGGCTGGCTCTCGATATCGACCTGTTCAGCCGCGGCGGGCTGCAGGTGCTGCGAAAGATCGAGCGGCAGGGGTACGATGTGCTGGCCGCGCGGCCGGCCATTTCCAAAGCCGAACGCGTGCGCCTGCTGCTGGGGTCGCTGGTGCGGGTGGCCTTCAGGCGGGCGGCATGAGGAATGCCATCGATCAATCGTACGAATACTGCCGGCGGGTGGCGCGCCGCCGCGCCAAGAATTTCTATTACTCGTTCGTTCTTCTGTCCCGCCCGCAGCGCCGCGCCATGTGCGCCATCTACGCGTTCATGCGGTACTGCGACGACCTGAGCGATGAGCCCGGCGCCACGCGCGCGGCCATTGAGCGGTGGCGCGCTGAAATGGAAGAGGCGCTTGAAGGCCGCTTCAGCGGCCACCCGGTCTGGCCGGCTTTCCACCACACCGTGCGGCGATTCCGCATCCCGCACGAATACTTCCGCGCCATGATTGATGGCGTGCTCTCCGATCTGGAGCCGCGCGAGTTCGAAACCTTTGAGCAACTCTACCGCTACTGCTACCAGGTGGCGTCGGTGGTGGGGCTGACCACCATCCACATTTTCGGTTTCGATACGCGCAGCGCGCTGCCGCTGGCCGGAAAATGCGGAGTGGCTTTCCAGCTGACCAATATCCTGCGCGACATTCGCGAAGATGCGGCGCGCGGACGAATCTATCTTCCCGCCGAGGATCTGCGCCGTTTCGGGCTGACGGCTGCCGATATCCACGCCGGCGTGCGCAGTCCGGCGTTCGTGAAGCTGATGCAATTCGAAGCGGAGCGGGCGCGCGCCTACTATAACGAATCGATGGTGCTGCTCGATTTGATTCATCCGCGCAGCCGCCCGTCGCTGTGGGCGTTGATCGGCATTTATTCGCGCCTGCTGGAGCGGATTGTGGAAAGCGATTACGATGTCTTCGCGCGTCGCGTGAGTCTGCCTCTGTGGGAGAAGTCCTGGTTTGTGGTGCGGGCGTTGATGGGGTGAAGCGGAGGGAACTGCGTTCACTTGCGCGACTGGCATCAGATAGTCATATAATGTGACTATGGCACAATTTAATCTTGCCGAAGCTAAGGCGCGGTTTTCCGAGTTGGTCCAAAAGGCCATGCTTGGAGAGGAAATCATCGTCGCGAAGGAAAATAAACCCGCCGTCAAAATTGTGCCGATCAAGCCCGTGCGGCGCAAGTCCGGCACGGGGAAGGGCATTTGGATGGCTCCTGATTTCGACGAGCCTTTGGAAGATTTTCGGGAATATATGTAGTGGAGGGTGTCTTACTGGATACCCACGCCTTCCTGTGGTGGTGCGAGGGATCCTCCGAGCTTTCCCGCAAGGCGCACCAGACCATTTCGCAGACCGAGAGCTATGTTAGCCTTGCCAGCCTTTGGGAAATCGCCATCAAGCTAAGTCTCGGGAAGTTGAAGCTGCCTGCCTCGTTTGATCGCTATATTCCCGAACAGATTCAGGTGAACGGCTTCTCCCGATTGGAGATAGGTTTCCGCCACATTGCCGGCTGCTCCGCGCTGCCATGGCATCATCGGGATCCTTTCGACCGCTTGTTGGCTGCTCAGGCAATCGAAGAAGGTCTCACAATGGTTTCACGCGACAAGGTGTTTAGCCGCTATGGCGTACCGCGAATCTGGTAACTCCCAACCATGGCGCGCCAAATCGTCGCGCGTGCCGCGCGCCGTGCGCCCAGACGCGATATACTTCTGAAAACCCATGAAGAACGCGCTGTTCGTGGCACTTGGCATCTTTACCGTCGGTTACCTCGTGGTCTGGCTCACCGCCATCGCGCGGGGCGACGGCCATCGCCGCCAGATGCCAGGGTTGCTCGGCATCGGGATCGGTTTCTTCACTAACTTTCTGGACACGCTCGGCATCGGCTCCTTCGCCACCACCAGTTCGCTGTTCAAAATTTTCTCGCTGGTGCCCGACGAACAGATCCCCGGCACTATGAACGTGGGCCATACGCTGCCCACGGTGGCGGAAGCTTTCATTTATGTGGGGCTGGTGCAGCTCGACATCACCACGCTCGTCTCGCTGATCGCCGCCTCAGCGGTGGGCGCCTGGCTGGGTGCTGGTGTGGTGAGCCACTGGCCGCGCCGCAAAGTTCAGATCGGCATGGGCAGTGTGTTGCTTGTGGCGGCCGCCTTAATGCTGATGAGCCTGTTTCACTGGGGCCCCGGTGGCGGAAATGCCCTGGGACTGAGCGGGACCAAACTGCTCGCGGGGATTTTGGGCAACGCGCTGCTGGGCGCGCTCATGACGCTGGGCATCGGGCTCTATGCCCCCTGCATGATCCTCATTTACCTGTTAGGCATGAATCCGCTGGCGGCCTTCCCCATCATGATGGGTTCCTGCGCCTTCCTCATGCCGGTGGGCAGCGCACGCTTCATCCGCACCGGAAGCTACAACCTGAAATCGGCACTCGGCCTGGCGATCGGCGGAATTCCCGGCGTACTGATTGCGGCCTTCATTGTGAAATCGCTGCCGCTTGATGCCGTGAAGTGGCTGGTGGTCGCGGTGGTGCTCTACACGTCCTTTATGATGCTGCGGTCGGCGCACAAAGAACGCGGCACAAGGCTGGCAACGGTGCATGCGGAACTGCCGCCCGATGCCACGGCGGAAGCCGCGGCGGAATAGCTGGGCACCCTATTCCGGAATCAGGCTCATCTGCCGCGGATCCACGGCCGGCCCTTTCGGCGCGGCCCGCTTTTCCAGATCGTCGTGGCTCGGGTCGAACTTGCGGATCAGCTTGTTGATCTTCAGGGAAGCTTCCCAAATCTCGAAGAGCAGCCCGCAGCGGGCACAGCCGGCCTTGATGCCACCTTGCCCGTCGACGGCGGGATTGTAGCGCTTGTGCCTGGCGCAACGGCCTTCGAATTTCCTGGCGCGGATCTTCAAACGACCCCATTGTAACTCTCCGGCAACACAGATTAAACGTACTGCCTCCGTCTTGAAGCAGGTCGCTGCGCTGCGCCGGAGGCGCAATGCCGCCCTGCCAAGGGCCCCGCGTCGAATGGAGTTGGCGCGGTACAATTCGAAAGGAATGCCGTCGGCTGCGCGCGTCAGTTGGGCAAAATTTCGGGTCTCCGCCGTGTGCGTCGCGGCGATGGTGGTTCTGGCCACCATCTGCTATCTTCTGACCGGCGGTTCCCTGCTGGAGCAGCGCGCTCTCATCTACATGTACATTCCCGACGCCACCGGCTTGAGCAAGGGCTCGCCCGTGCGCGTCGATGGCATTGATGTCGGCAAAGTCAGCTCCGTCCAACTCACCGGCTCCAATCAACCGGACCGGATTGTGCGCGTCGCGCTGGCCGTAACCCGCGACCGCCTGGCCAGCTTTCCGGCCGATTCGGTGGCGCAATTGAGCGCCGATACGCTGGTGGGCGATCAGTTCGTCGATGTCGCCAGCGGAACCTCCCCGCAGGCGATTCGGGACGGCGGAACGTTGACCTACAGAGTTCAGCCCGATCTCTCGAAGAGCCTCGATCTGACGCAGTTCACCCGGGAATTGCGCGTGGTGGACGCCACGTTGACCGATCTGGAACAGGGCCGCAACGATTTCGGAAAGTTTTTTCAAGGTACCGAGTTCTATAACGACCTCAGCAAGCGCCTGAACGATCTGCATGCCGGAATCCGCGCCGCGGTGGGCGCCAATACCGAAATCGGCAACCTGCTGACCAGCGACGCCAGGTTCCGCCAGACCAGCGAAATGCTGGGAAATCTGGACCAGCGTCTGGCGGAATTGCAGGCGGGGCAGGG
>Ga0182030_10006344_pt1 | contig 24967 bp, 18 predicted proteins | sample 812S3MmetaG_FD_121299 | JGI IMG/M metagenome (GOLD analysis project Ga0182030, IMG submission 121299) | Permafrost microbial communities from Stordalen Mire, Sweden - 812S3M metaG (Illumina Assembly) | ecosystem: Environmental > Terrestrial > Soil > Wetlands > Permafrost | place: Sweden...
CAGCAAACTCAAGTGTTTTCGCAGATTCGCCACACGCTACGAAAAATCCAAAGCCTGTTTCAAAGCCTTGGTTGCGCTAGCCTGCGCTTGGTTGCACCTGAGGCTATATGTCGATACGGCCTAATATTCGAAGGTGAGATAACTGGACGAGCTTCGCCGTGGCTGGTGCGAGTCAAGGAAGCCCCAGCCAGTTTGCTTTGGACGATTGCGGCACGACTGAAGTCGTGCCCTGTTAGAAATCCATCGCAAGCGGCCGCACTTACTTGAGAGCATTGACCTCGAACGCGCTCACGGATAGCTGCGACAGGAACTCGCTCCAGACCATCAGCTGGTTGAGCTTGGAGGGGCGAATCGCCTTCTCCGGAACGACGATGGCATCGCCGGGGTAAAGGTGGACGCTGTTGAAGCCGGACTCGAAGGCCGAGTAACCGGTCGCGTGCGGCACGACTGAGCCGTCGGCGCGTAAGACAAACATGCGACGGCTGTCGGCGTCGCGGTTGGGGCCGCCGGCCATGTGCAGATACTCGCCTACGCGGGCGCTCTGCCGGGAGAGAAAGGCGTGGGGATTGAAGACCGCGCCCACCACCTGGATGGTCTCCGGCACATAGGGCACCACCAGCTTGTCGCCGTCTTCGAGATGCATTTCGGGCAGCGCGCTCAGGCCGCGACTCTCCGGGCGCATGTTGAGCACCACGCGGCCGGTCGAGCGCAGCTGCCGGACGCGGGCGACCATCTCTTGGTTCATTGAGGCGATCTGCGCTCCGGACGCGGAGCCGGAGGACTGCCCGGAGCCATCGCCGGCGTCGTCCAGATTGCTGCGCTGCATTTGGCGTTCGAGCTGATCGGCATACTGGTCCAGCTGACGCTGCTCGGCGGTGCGGGTGCTCTCGCGGGTGAACACGGAGGCATAGAGATAGGCGCGGCTGGTGAGCCCGCCGGCGCGCTCGACCAGGGAGCGGAGGGTCTCGCCGGCCGTGACGCTGTAGACGCCGGGATGCGCGAATTCGCCAGACAGCTCCACGTAGACTGTCTGCTCGCTGATGGGGGGTTGAATGCTCTGCTGCGCGTAGATGGTGACCACATCGCCGGGCATGAGTTCGAGATCCTGCGCGCTGTCGTGCTCGAGCACCAGCTTGCCGAGCGCAAAGGGAATGAGGCGGGTGGTCATTGTGGTGGTGTCTAGCCGCTCGATCACCGCCTGGTTCCAGTTGGTCTGGGCGCTGGGACTTTCGACGGCGGCCAGCGTGTCCGAATGATTGTTCTCCGGTACCATCGCAGAGTTCTGCTCGGCTACGCCCGGCTGCGACGAGGCAACTCCGGGCTGCTGCTGCGGCTGGCTGAGTTGCGGAGTGGGCAGACCGAGCTGGGTGCGCTGCCACCAGTAGTCGCGCTTGAGCAGGGCATCGCGCTCGGGGATCAGTTCGCTGACGCGCATGCCCTGGTGCCAGAGAAAGTGCCCGGGGTTGGCCACGGCTCCGCGGAGGGTGACCGTGTCGTGATAGATGGAGACGATGGGATCGACGCGCACGATGTCGCCATCGGCAAGTAAGGTAGCTTGCCCGGCGGCATCGAATGGGGCCTGGAGGGAGTGGCGGCGCTCGCGGTCCTCAATGCGATCGATGGACATGCTGGTGCCGCTGGCAACGGCGGTGAGGCCGCCGGCGGCGGCGAGAAGCGCGGCGACAGGCTGCTGGCCGCGCAGTTCGTAGATAGCGGGCTGGCGCACGCTGCCCAGCAGCGCCACCTGGGGCCCGGCGGCGGGGATGAAGAGCACGTCGCCGGGCTCAAGTTGCACATCGCCGGATTTGTCGCCCTCGACCAGCAGCGCGTAGAGATCGAAGTCGGCGATGACCTTGCCCTGGCGCTTGAGTTGAAGATGGCGCATGGAGCCGGAGGCCGAGGGGCCGCCGACGGCAAAGGCCGCGTCGACCAGGGAACTGAGGGCGCTGACCGTGTACTCGCCCGGCTGCCGGGCCATGCCGGCGACATAGATCTGGATGCTGTGGATGTCACCCAGGTCGACGCTCAGCTCGAAGTTGCGGTAGACGCGCTCCATCACGGCGCGCAGGTGGGCGGGGATGGCGGAGAAGGGCAGTCCGGCCACGTGCACGGCGCCGACCTTGGGCAGGTAGATCTCGCCCTCGCGGCTGACGCGCAGGTTGGCGCTGAAGTTGACCTGGCCCCAGATGCGGATGCGCAGCTCGTCGTCGGGGCCGATCAGCATCTCGCCCGGCGCGGGCCCGTGGTCGATGGGACCGAAGGCCGCCGGGGCGCCGTTGAACAACTTGGCGCCGAAGATGGGGAGCATTTTGCCGGTGGTCGCCGCCACAAAGTACTGGAACTCGCTGGGCCTCTCCGGCGGCGCGAGGCGCCTCTCGGTCTCAATCTTCTTGTTACGCGTCTGGCTTTCGGAGTAGCTGGCGCCGCTGGGGAGGCTGCCGCTGGCCGAGGCCTCATTGGATCGATCGGCGTTCGGAGTCTGGCTCTGGGGCCGCTCCTGCACGTTCAGGGTGGAGAGAGTGCTGGTTGCCTGGGCGGGGTTGAGCGGCTGGTTGGCGCAGCCCAGGGTATCGGGATCGCTGCCGTCGCCGCACTGCTGCTGGGCATGGACGGACGGCGCAAATCCGGCGAGGGTGGTGAGGGTGGCAAGAGAGAGAAAGAGCAGGACAGCACGGCGCGGGGGATTAGATGAAGGGTTTCTCATGTCACCCCAATTGTTCCTGCAAGGAAGGCAGTTGCACCCGCAAAATGCGGATTGCGCTGAGGCGTGTTCCAAAATCGGACGGATTTATGAGTCTCTTCCCATGTTTGGCATGCGGCCTCCTCTTGCGCAGATTCTTCCGCCGCGCCGCGCGCTTCCATGGCTAACCTTGGAATCAGTTTTCCCCACCAGCAAGCCGGAGCATATGGCCTGAAGCTGGTGGGCCGCGCGCGGTGCGCCAGGCGGGGGAGATCGCTGTCTGGCCCGTCTCGAGTGTGCACAACGGAACGCCCGGCGCGCGTTCCGTGGAATGATCCCGCCTGATCGAGGAGATATCAAGTGCCAATGGCAGAACAGGAAATGGCGGCATCCGCATTCGCGCCCGAATCCGCGAGCGCTCGCGCATCGCTGCTGACCTGGATACGGGTGACGCTGCGCTGGAAGAGGCTGGTAGGTTGGACGGCGCTGGCCATTGTGGTCATTGGCCTGGTAGCGGCGCTGCTGTTGCCCAGCCGTTATACGGCGACCGTGGTGCTGATGCCGCCGCAGTCCGGCGGGGCCTCCTCTTCGGGGGCGATGATGGCGCAGCTGAGCGGCATTGGAGCGCTGGCTGCCTCGAGCGGCGGCCTGAGCATGAAGAATCCCAACGACCAGCAGGTGGCGCTGCTGAAGAGCCGTACGGTGGAAGACGCGCTGGTGACCCGCTTCCATCTTCGCGAGCTCTATCACCGCTCGTACCAGTCGAGCGCGCGGCGGCGCTGGGAGAGCCACACGGAGGTCGATAACGGCCTGAAGGACGGGCTGCTGCGGCTTTCGGTGACCGACACCAATGCAGCCCGGGCGGCGGAGATGGCCAACGGCTGGGTGGAGGAGTATCGCCGCTTCTCGGCGACGCTGGCCATCACCGAGGCGGCGCAGCGGCGGCTGTTTTATGAACAGCAGCTGAGCCTGGCGCACGACGACCTGGTCCGCGCCGAGGAACAGATGAAAGAGGTGGAACAGCGCACCGGGGTGATTGACGCCGAGGGCCAGGACCGCACGCTGATTGCCTCGGCGGCGGTCTTGCGCGGGCAGCTGGCGGCCAAGCAGGTGGAGATCCGCGCCATGCGCGAGTTTGCCGCCGACCAGAATCCCGACCTCGAACGTGCGGAGCAGGAACTGGCCGGCATGGAAGGCCAGCTGGCGGCCATGGACGCGAACAGCGACCGCACGTCGGGAGACCTGATCGCTCCCAAGGGCAAGGTGACCGAGGCCAGCCTGGAGTACGCGCGGGCGCTGCGCGAGGTGAAGTATCGCGAGACGGTGCAGGATCTGCTGACCCGCCAGTATGAAGGCGCGCGGGTGGATGAGGCGCGGCAGGGGCCGCTGGTGCAGGTGGTGGAGCCGGCCGTTGCGCCGGACAAGCCGATCAACACGTACCGGATCTGGACGGCGTTGGCGGCATTGTTCGGCGCGCTGCCGCTGGCGCTGCTGGCCGCGGCCGCGGCGGAGCTCATAGCGATTCTGAGCGCGGCCCGCCGCGAGGCTGGTTCCTGGTCGGTGGCGCTCGAGCATGTGGCCGGCGGAGTGACGCCATGAACATAGCAGAGAGGAACACAGCAGAGAGGAGCACACGGGAGCGGCTGGGGCTGGACGGCGCCGTGACCTACACGCTGCTGGCGCGCGGGGCGAGCATTCTGGGCAGCACGGGAGCGGTGCTGCTGATTGTGCGCTTCCTCTCGCCCGTCGAGCAGGGCTACTACTACACGCTGCTCAGCCTGGTCTCGTTGCAGGTGGTCTTCGAGATGGGCTTCTCGTTTGTGATTCAGCAGCTGGCCGCGCACGAGTGCGTGCACCTGGAACTGGACGCCGACGGCGGCGTAAGCGGGGATGCGGTGGCCCATGCGCGGCTGGCGTCGGCGCTCCAACTGAGCGTGCGCTGGTACACGGTGGCCGCGGTTGCGATGGGGCTGATTCTGGCGCCGCTGGGGACGGTGCTGTTTTCTCGTCATGCGGCTCCCGGAGTGGCCGATGTGGCGTGGCGCGGGCCGTGGTTTGCGGCCGTGGCGGCGTCGATGGCGAGCCTGTGGTGCATGCCGTTCTATGCCTTCATCGAGGGCTGCGGGCAGGTGCGCGCGGTGGCCGCGATGCGCTTGGGGCAGGCCATCGCGACGGCGCTGTTTGCCTGGGCAGCGATGTTGCTGGGCCACGGGCTCTACGCGCCGGCGCTGGCCCTGGTGGGTTACGTGGCCAGCGGCGGCCTGTTTCTGATCACCCGGCGGCGGCTGCTCAAGGGCCTGCTGCGCCACCCGGCCGGCGAGGACACCATTCACTGGACCCGCGAGGTCTGGCCCTTCCAGTGGCGCATTGCCGGCAGCTGGATGTGCTCCTACTTCACGGTGCAGATTTTCATCCCTATCCTGTTTGCTGTGCGCGGCCCGGTGGAGGCCGGACAGATGGGCATGTCGCTCAGCATCACCGGGTACATGACGATTCTGGCCCTGGCCTGGACTTCGACCAAGACCACTCCATTCGGACGGATGGTGGCGCAGAGGGATTTTCGCGGCCTGGACCGGCTGTTTCAGCGGGTGCTGGGCCAGTCGCTGGCGGCCTTTGTGCTGCTGGCGCTGGCGGCCTGCTCGGTGGCGGCGGGGTTGTCGTGGGCGTCGCCGCGGCTGGCCGCGCGCATGGTCTCGCCGCAATTGTTTGCCTTGCTGGTGGTGGCCGCCGGCGCCAACTGCGCGGTGCAGTGCCTGGCGGCGCTACTGCGCTCGTTCAAGAGCGAGCCGTTCCTTGCGCAATCGGTGGCCGTTACCGTGCTCATGCTGTTGCTGGCCGCGCTCACCGCGCCCCGCTGGGGAAATGCCGGCGCCGCCTTCAGCTACCTTGCCGCGACGGGCGGCGTTGCCCTGCCTTCTGCGGTAGCAATTTTTACCCGCGCCCGCCGTGGCTATCTCGCCAGAGGTGCGCTGGCACAGTGCGAAGGCGGGGCGGACTGAGCGGATTGCCAGCCGGCCTGCTTGTCGGCTGGTATGGATGACTGAATGCGAAGTTCAACCGGGAGCGAAGCTCCAAGGAGTGGAAGATGTTCTTGTCAGGATGTCGTAAGGCTGTGGATACATTTGCGCCGCCGTTGGGACGGCAGTACCGATTGCTACGCGACGCGACTAATCGCCGCCGTCCCATCCGGACAACGTACGGATTCAGTCTGGCGGGCGACCCGTCCATGGCCAGAGAAGGGTATGAGACCGGAGAGATCGAGGCATTTCTTGCCTTGCTGGGCACCCACGATGCGGTTGTCGACATCGGGGCAAACGTGGGGCTTTACTCGTGCCTGGCTGCCAGCCGGGGCAAGCCCATTGTTGCTGTTGAACCATCGGCAAGGAATCTGAACTTCCTTTATCGGAACTTATGGGAAAACAAGTTTGTCGACGTCGAGATACTCCCTCTCGGCCTGGCAAGGCAAGCCGGCCTGGGGCGGATTTACGGATATGGGGGCATCTCGTCCTTTGTGCCTGGCTGGGCCCAGGCCCGCGAGGCTCAATCCAGCCTTGTGCCTCTGAGCACCCTCGACACGATTGTGGCGGGCAGATTTCAAAATCAGAAAATTCTCATCAAGATGGACGTGGAAGGGTTTGAGTTGGACGTGCTGGCTGGCGCAGCGGCCACCCTGTCGAGAAGCCCGAAACCGACCTGGCTGGTGGAAATCCTGCTCAACGGCCAAGTCATACCGGGTGGAGTCAGCCGGGGATTCGCTGAGGCCTTCGCCGTCTTTTGGAGTCACGGTTACAGCTGCCGGATGCTGGACGCGGCGCGCACTCCGGCAGGCCCGGACGAGGTGAGCCGCTGGATGGCTCAGGGTCACGTGGACGCGGACGCGCACGACTTCCTTTTTTTAGCAGATTGACCAGGTTACCCTTTGTTCGCGCCGTGGGCCGGGCGGCCCGCACCGCCTGCGGTGTGGCAGGGGAGTATGCAATGAAGCAAGGATTTCCCTCTAAAGTGCTGATCACCGGGGGCCGCGAGATCGGGGGCGTGCGCAGCTTTGCCGAGGGCCTCGCGGCAGGTTTCACAGCGTTGGGAATTGAGGTGGAGATCGTCTCGCCACTGCGCGTGTTTACCCGCTGGCGGGAGCTCGGCGATCCGCGGGTGCTGAAGATTCTGAGCACCGGGGCAGTGTTTGCGGCGCCGCTGGCGCGGCGGGCCATCTGCATGGCGCACGGGGTGCCACAGGCCAACTCGCAGGGCTGGCGAACACTGGTGGCGATTGTCGCCTCGTTCAAGCTGGCCAACCTTTGCTCCGGTGTGCGGCTGGTCTGTGTCTCGCACTACACGGCCGCCAGCCTGCTGGCGCTCTACAACATCCGAACCGATGCCGTGGTGCATAACGCGGTGAAGCCGCTCTATCTCGAGCCCATCCCTGAGCCGCCCGCCGAGCGACGCTATGTGACCTATGTGGGCAGGCTGACGGTGGCCAAGAATCTGCATCGGATTGTGCCCGCGGTGCGCGATCTTCTGGACGAAAACCCGGGGCTGCGGATGTGCATTATCGGGGTGGGCGAGCAGCAGGCTGAACTCGAAGCCTTGATCGGCGGCGATGCCCGCTTTGAGTTCAAGGGTGCGCCGGACGACACGGCGGTGCGCGACTGTCTGCGGCGCACCCGGATCTTCGTCTCCGGCAACGTTGCAGAGGGCTTTGGCATTACCTATCTGGAGGCGCTGACACAGGGATGCATCGTGGCCATGCCGGCATCCGGCGGGGGGCTGGAGATCTCGCCGGAAAACATCGGCCGCTCGGTGCAGTTGTTTCCCCTGTCGCTCGGCCGAAGCGAGATTCTTGCCACCCTGCGGCGGGCCATGCACGAGCAGCCGCGGCCTGTGGATACGGCGCCCTTTACCGCCGGGGCCGCCGTGGAGGCATTTCTGGCTGTGGACGCGGGGCGCGCAGCCGGCAAGGTGATTCTTGCGGAGGTGAGAACATGAGCACGGCGCAGGTAAGCTTTTCACGGGCCGCCTTTTTTGATTTCTCCTCGCTGCGCGGCCTGACCCTGGCTCCGGCGCGGCTTGCGCTGGCCAGAGCCCTGGTGGTCTTCTGCTTCGTATGGCCTTTCTTTAACTACAACCTGGTTGATCCCGGCAACATGACGGAGGTCAACTTTGTGCCTGTCTTTATTGCCGCGTTGCTGGTGCCGGAGATCACCCTGCGCGAGAGATGGTCGGTTGCGCTGGCGCTCCCTGTGTTTGCCGTGGCGCTGATTTGGGCCAATCCGACCGCGCCATTGCGCCTGGCCATCGGCATCATTCCTCTGCAGTTCTTGCTCAACCTGACCGGCTACCTGCGCGAACGAGGGCGGGAGCTGATCCCGGCCAACCTGGCATTTCGCTGCCTGCAAGTGTTCGTCGGATTCTGCCTGTTGCAGACGGTCGAGTTCAATTGGTTTCACGTGATTCCGCAGGGTTTGACCGATCTGCTGAGGACGCTGCTGCCGCGCTATAGCGCGGTTCCTTATGACGATGCAGGAGTGCGCGGCGTGCAGGGCTGGGCCTCGGAGCCGGCAGGCGCGGCGCTGTTTTGCATTGCGCTGGCGCTGGTGGCCATTCGCCAGCGGCCGGACCGGCGCTGGCGGGTGCTGGCCTGGTTTGCGGTCCTGACCATGCTGAATAAGTCGGTCTATTCGCTGGTGTTCCTCACTCTCCTCAGCGTGTGCATGCTGTTTACGCTGCGGCGCAAGGCGGTTGCGCTGCTGTCGCTGGTTCCGTTTGGCGCAGCTGCGCTGATTTTTGCGCAGCACTCCAAGCGGGTGAGCGAGTTGCAGACCAACATCATCACCGGCGGGCTGAGCGTCGAGTCCAACAAAGAGCTCATGCGCTTTGCACAAATGTTCCTCCCACTGGCGCACTTCCCGCGCATTTACCAGCCACCGATCTTGTACGGCGGAGCGGTGATGGAGCCGATGGGATTGCTGCCTCTGCTGGCCGGCTATGGAGGCGTCACCGGTCTGGTCTGGCTGGGCTGCCTGTTGTGGCGCAATGCTCCCCGCGAAGGACTTCCGCAGCGGCTGCTGCTGATCACGACCGGAATCGTTCTTCTCTTCATGGCTCCGCCCGATCTGATTCCTGTGGTCATTGCGTTCGCCATCTTTCTTGTGCCCCGCAACCAGCCGGGCGGGGCGCGCCAAAAGCCAATGCCGTCTCCGTCGGCTTCATTGCTGGAGGCTTCATGAAGGCAGCGATCCATTCCTGCCCCCTTGAGCATCTGCTCATCTGGCAGGGCGAAGATATGGCGCAACTCGTGCAAACACCATGCCCGTCCGGCTCACCGGCGGCGCGGTATTTCCTGATAAGGGCTATCCGATGAAACTCTCCGTACTTATCTCGGTGTACGACAAGGAGTCTCCGGTCTTCTTCGCGCAGTGCCTGGAGAGCCTTGCGCAGCAGACTCTGCCTGCCGATGAGGTGATCATCGTCGAGGACGGGCTGCTCGGCAAAGAGCTGAGGTCAACCATCGACGCGTGGAGGAGCGTGCTGCCGATCGTCTCGCTGCGCATGCCGGCGCATGTGGGCCTGGGCGCCGCGCTGCGGGCGGGCCTCTACCAGTGCCAGGGCGAGTACGTGGCGCGAATGGACTCGGACGACATCTGCGTGCCGGAGCGGTTCGAGCGCCAGGTGAGCTACTTGGACAACCACCGGGAGGTGGATGTGGTGGGCGCCGCGATCGCCGAGTTTGAGCAGGACCCAGCGGCGCCCAGGGCCATTCGCCGGCTGCCGGCAAGCGGCGAGGCGCTGTGGCGGTTTGCCCGATCGCGGACACCGATGAACCACATGACCGTGGTCTTCCGCAAGCCGTCTGTTGTTTGGGCCGGTAACTATGAATCCTGGCAGGGCTTTGAGGATTACCACCTGTGGGCGAGGATGCTGACCCTCGGCTTCCAGCTGCGCAACTTGAAAGAGGTGCTGGTCTTTGCCCGCTGCGGCAACGGCATGCAGGGCCGCAGGGGCGGCCTGTCGTATCTGAAGCGGGAGATCCGTTTTCAGTCGTTCCTGCGCCGAATGGGATTACAAGACATGGCCGGCAGTGTTTGGAATATTCTCATCCGCGGATCGGTCCGCCTGGCGCCCGGCTCGATCCGCGCCCTGCTCTACCGCTCGCTGCTCAGGTCTCGACCCGTTCCGGTGCTGCGGACCATGCACTGAGACAGGCATTGAAACATGGATTGAGACAGGCATTGAAACAGGCACAGCACGGCGTTCGAGATCAGCGCCGTGCCAGATCCTTCGGCGTGAGCATCACGTAGGGCACCTGGGTCGGGGAGAACTGGGCCGCCAGTGCGGCGTTGCCGAAAGGCGGCGCATGATCGCCCACCAGAATGAAGACGGTGGGCCTGAAGTTGACGCCCAGCGCTGCCTGCTGGATGGCCACCTGCTGGATCGACTGGTGCACCCCGCGCACGATGCGAAACCAGGAGCAGAGTCCGGCTGAGCTGCGCAATGCGGGCTGGGTGGCGCAAACTCCATCGTCGGGGATGCTCGGGTGCGCGGGCTCGGGAACATGCGAATTCAGAGTGACCCAGTAGAGGAACATGGGCTGACTCCGATCTTGGCTGAGCAGCGAGCTGCCCATCCAGCCGGCGATGGACTGATCGCACACTCCCGGAAATGCGCCCACGCAGTTGGGAAGGCCCGCCTTCTTCAGGTCCGGTCCAAACCAGGTCTCATCGAAGCCGATCTTCGGATACCAGGCGGCTCGGGAAAACATCTGGCCTACGTAGCCGTGGATGGCGACGTTCCTGTATCCGCGTGCGTGCAGGAAGGCGGGCAGGCATCGGCCGGACTCGTCCGCCGTGAGGTGAACAATGCCGAAGCCGAGCGTCGAGTGGCACAGCTCGCGCGCCTCGCCGGGCACGGTGAGGCCGGTGAAGGGCACGGCGCCGTAGGACGCGGTGTATTTGCTCTCGATGCGAGGATCGCTGTAGGGCGCCGTCAACGCGCGGGCCAGTTGCGGGTCGGCGAGCGCGCCCCAGGACTCGACGACGACCAGCACCACGTTGGGAGATTCGGCACCGGCGGCCCGGCCGGCGAGCAGCGCGATGGCCTGGTCGGAAGCGGAGGCCATGGGCGCCACTGCAGCGCCGCTCGCTGTGGCGTAGACCCGCTCCGTCTTGATCTCGCGCACGCCGAGCGCCAGCAGCGGGGCGCGTGCCAGACGAAACGGGAGCAGCGCCACGTCGCCCACCTGCCAGGCAGCGTTGCGTCCGCTCAGAATGAGGTCCGCCGGCACCAGCACCGCAGCCAGTGCGAGGAGGGCGACAGAGGTCCAGAGGCGCATCCCGGGGCGTGGGCGCGCCCGGGCCATGACCGCAAACACCAACAGAACCGCGGGCAGCAGCGCGAACCCTGCAAACACGGTGGTCCGGGGAAGCAGCGCGAGGTAACGCAGCGAGGCGAGCATGTCGCGCAGCGAGAACTGGAAGGTGTAGCAGATGCTGTAGGTGAAGTCCGCGAGCGATGCGGCGCAGAGCAGCAGAAACACCGTCGTCCGCGGAACAAAGACGCCGATGGCGCCAATGAGCAGGAATTCAATGTTGATCAACCCATGCGGTGTGGCCCCAAAGATGCGGTTGAATAGCAGCACAGGGACGTTCGATGCGGTCAGATAGAGAAGTGCAATCCCATAAACGGGAGTCTTTGCTGTGAATGCGGATTCCATCGCTGAGAATAGGTTCTTCAGTCCCGCGTGCGGCCATTGCATGGGCGCGACTCCTGGCTTCGATGATTCGACTTCCTCATCGTAGACCGGGTGGACTTTGCTTCCGCAGCATCGCTCTCAAATCTCGAATGCAGAATTTCTAAAATGGGAAGGTTCTAAAAGAGGCACGGATCACGTCATTCACCTACCGGATGCGTGCGGTTTTATGCTCGAAATGCGCGCCGGTGTGTTTTTGTTGATCCCGTGCCCGCGTTTATTGCGGAGGCTGCCAGAGGGGCCTTCTCTTTTCGAGAAAGGCGGCCAGGCCTTCGCGGAAATCGGCAGTCCCACGTGCCTGTGCGTTGGCTTCCATTGCCTGTGCGATTGCCGTATCGAGCCAGGCGCGGTTCTGCGCGGCCATCAAACGCTTGGTTGCGGCCAGCGATTGCGGGCTGTTGGCCACGAGCGACTGCGCGAGGGCGTCGAGCCGCTCTTCGAGCGCGTCTGCCGGGACGACTTCATTGACCAGGCCCAGCCGGTGCGCTTCGGCGGCGTCAAACAACCGGCCGGTGAGCAGCAGGTCGCGGGCGCGCTTGTCGCCGATCTGGAGCGCGAGATACGCCGAGACCAGCGCCGGCACAAAACCGATGCGCGCTTCGGTGTAGCCAAACTTTGCGGCGGCTGTGGCGAGCGTGAAGTCGCAGAGGGTGGCCACGCCGGTTCCGCCGGCGATTGCGGCTCCGTGCACGGCGGCAATGGTGGGCAGGGGCAGCTCATAGAGGGTGCGGAAGAGCTTGGCGATGCGCTCGGCATCGGCGCGATGCTCGGCCGGCGATTGCGTGTTCATGGCTTGCAGTGCCGAGAGGTCGAGGCCGGAACAGAAGGCCTGGCCCGCGCCCTTGAAGATGAGGACGCGGCAGTGGCTCGCGGCGGCCTCTTCCATGGCGGCAATCAGCTCGAGCTGCATGGCGGGCGTCATGGCGTTGCGCCGCTCGGGACGATTGAGGGTGATGGTCCGGATGCCGTCGCTCTCTGCAACTAAGATCGCTTCGAAGTCCAAGCTGCTTCTCCTTTGCTACGCAGGATGCGGCGGCGATCAATGGGCCGGATTGCCGAACTCCTGCGCCAGCGCGGCGCTCGCGCGGGTCAACTCATCGAGCGGGTGCAGGGCCGGAGTATGCGCTCCCAGTGCATTGAGTTCGGCGAGCAGGGTTTCCGTTGCCAGGTTGCCGACCAGCGCATCCTGCGCGAAGGGACATCCGCCCAGGCCGCCGATGGCTGCGTCGAATCGCCTGCATCCAGCATCATACGCCGCGCGAATCTTGGCTGAGGCATCCTGCGGCCGTGCATGCAGGTGCGCCCCGATCTCGATTGCGGTGTGCGCGGCGAGCAAGGCCGCGAGCGTCTCCGCAACGCGCGCGGGTGCGGCCAGGCCCACGGTGTCGGCCAAAGAGATCTGCTTCACGCCCGATGCGATGAGCTGTGCACACGCATCCTCAAGCAAGGCAACACTCCATGCATCGCCGTATGGATTCCCGAAGGCCATTGACACGTAGGCGACGAGGTGCAAGCCTGCAGCGCGGGCCAGTGCGGCGATTGACTCGAGCACCGCGAGGGCCTGCTGCGGCGTCTGATTCTGATTACGGCGAAGAAATTCGGGCGAGATTGAGTATGGAAATCCAAGCGTCTGAACGGCGCCGGTCTTGATGGCACGCTCCGCGCCTTTTTGGTTGACCACAATGCCGATCAGCTCCACGCCGTCGACGGGGCCCAGCAGTCGCAGAACTTCTTCAGAGTCGGCCATCTGCGGGACGGCTGCGGGCGAGACAAAGCTGACTGCGTCGATCGACGTGAAGCCGACGCGGATCAGCGACCGCAGATAGGCGGCCTTGCGCGCGGCGGGGATCTGCACGGGCAGAGCCTGCCAGGCGTCGCGTGGGCACTCTACGATTTGGACCGGTTTCGCCATTGCTTTGAGTGTTGGACTCCTCTTTGTTCTTGATTGCGATCGCGCTTCTGCGAAGGGGCTGAGGACAAGGCGCCGAAGGCGCGCCCGCCCGTGACGGCTAGTCATCCGCGTGAAGGGTGAACCTTCAGGATTTCGCGCGCGATGACCATGCGCTGAATCTCGCTGGTTCCTTCGCCGATGGTGCAGAGCTTCACGTCGCGATAGTATTTTTCAGCCGGATAGTCCTTGATGAAGCCGTAGCCGCCGAACAACTGCACGGCCTCGTCGCAGATGCGCACGGCCACTTCACTGGCGAAGAGCTTGGCCATGGACGACTCGCGGGTGACCTTGCGGCCGGCGTCCTTGAGCACGGCGGCTCGCTGGGTGAGCAGGCGGGCAGCGTCGAGCTCGGTGGCCATGTCGGCGAGTTTCCATTGAATGCCTTGAAACTCCGCGATGGCCTTGCCGAACTGACGCCGCTCCTTCACGTATTTCAAGGCCGCGTCCAGCGCGCCGCGCGCAATCCCCAATGCCAGCGCGGCGATGGAGATGCGGCCGCCGTCGAGAACGCGCATGGAGTCGATGAAGCCTTCGCCCTCAACGCCGAGCAGATTCTCCTCGGGAATTTCGCAGTCCTCGAAGATCAGCTCGCTGGTGTCGCTGGCGCGCAGGCCGAGCTTGTTTTCTTTTTTGCCGGGTCTGAAGCCGGGCGTGCCTTTCTCCACAACGAATGCGGAGAGGCCATGGGTGCCTTTGCTCTTGTCGGTCACGGCGATCACGACGGCCACGTCGGCGTAGCGGCCGTTGGTGATGAAGGTCTTGTTGCCGTTGAGCACATAGCGGTCGCCCTTTTTGATCGCTGTGGTGCGGGCGCCGCCGGCATCGGAGCCGGAGCCGGGCTCGGTGAGACCCCATGCGGCGAGCCACTCGCCGGTGGCCAGGCGCGGCACATAGGCTCGCTTTTGCCGCTCGTTGCCGGCGAGAAAAATGTGGTTGGTGCCGAGCGAGTTGTGCGCGGCGACTGTGATGCCGATGGAGCCATCGACGGCGGAGAGCTCCTCGATGGCCAGCGCGTAGTCGACGTAGCCGAGGCCTGCGCCGCCGTACTCGGGCGGAAAAATGACGCCGAGCAGGCCCATGGCGCCGAGCTTCTTGACCACGGCAAGCGGAAACTCGCTGGCCTCGTCCCAGGCCATGATGTGCGGCGCAATCTCGCGCGCGGCGAAGTCGCGGATCTCGCGGCGGAGATGCTCCTGGTCTTCGGTAAGAACGAAGGGATATAGATTTTCTGTCGATTCGAGTTCAACGGTCATATCTACGCTCCTTTTTGCGCTGATTGGGAGTGTCCAATTCCTTTGCTCGTTGCATCGCGGTTCTCCGCTCCTCAATCATTGCAATTCCTCAGGGGCTGAAGCCCGGGTCATTTTTCTATCCCTTGTCGGCACGACTCAAGTCGTGCCCTGACACTTCTTGCCTCTTCCGACGAGTTTTTTCCGCAGCCCATAGAGTCGTGCCTGACCCAAAGCGGATTCTTGAAAATTGCTCTTGAGCCTCGTCGTTCAAGTTTGCAAAACTCCGGGATTGAATTTGGGCACATCGGGATTGAGGGCGCAGGCTTCGAGGGAGGTGATCAGCGTTACGCGGGTTTGCGCGGGATCAATGATGGCGTCGATCCACAACCGCGCGGCGCCGTAGCGAGGATCGGCCTGCGCGTCGTAGGTGTTTTTGATTTCGTCGTGGAGGGCCTTCTTCTCCGCGTCGGACAAGACTTTGCCGCCGCGTTCCATCTGCTTGGCGCGCACTTCGGCGAGCGTGTTGGCGGCCGATGCGCCGCTCATCACTGCATAGCGCGCGGTGGGCCAGGCGAAGAGAAAGCGCGGGTCATAAGCCTTGCCGCACATGGCGTAGTGGCCGGCGCCGAAGCTGCCGCCGATAATGACGGAAATCTTGGGCACCACGCTGGTGCTTACCGCAGAGACCATTTTTGCGCCGGCGCGAATGATGCCGGACCACTCGGCGTCTTTGCCGACCATGAAGCCGTTGACGTCGTGCAGAAAAATGAGCGGGACCAGGCTCTGATTGCAGTCCATGATGAAGCGGGCGGCCTTCTGCGCGCCTTCGGTGTAGATGACGCCGCCCACTTCGATGCGCTGCATGCCCGCGGACGGGCCCATGGCGACGGTTTGATTCTGATTCATCTTCTGATTGGCGACGATGCCCACGGCGTGGCCGCCGATGCGCGCGTAACCGCAGAGCACCGTGCGGCCGAACTCGGCCTTGTACTCGTCGAATTCACTGCGATCGACGAGGCGCGCAATCACTTCGCGCATGTCATAGACATTGCTCGCGCCGGGCGCGGGGTTGAGCAGGGAGTAGAGGTCTTCGGCGGCGAAGCGGGGCGCATCGCGCTCGGCATCGAACCCGGTTGCGCTGAAGACGCCGGCCTGGGCTGCTGTGCGCGCGCCCAGCTTCTCGACCAGCGAGCGCAGGCGGGCGATGCAGAGGTGATCGTTGGGCTCCTTGAAGTCGACGGTGCCGGAAATTTCCGCGTGCATCGCTGCGCCGCCCAGGTCTTCCGGGTCAGTCTTTTGGCCGATGGCGGCCTGCACCAGCGAAGGGCCGGCGAGAAACAGGCCGGAGCCCTCCGTCATGAGCACGGTGTCGGTCATGACGGGCAGATACGCGCCTCCGGCGACACACATGCCCATGATGGCGGTGATCTGCGGGATGCCCAGCGAGCTCATGACAGCGTTGTTGCGGAAGACGCGGCCGAAGTCGTCGGTGTCGGGGAAGACATCTTCTTGAAGAGGAAGAAAGACGCCGGAAGAGTCGACGAGGTAGAGGGTGGGGATGCGATTGTCGAGGGCGATATTCTGGGCGCGCAGAACCTTTTTCGCGGTCATGGGAAAGAAGGCGCCGGCCTTGACCGTGGCGTCGTTGGCGACGATCATGCACAGGCGCCCGCAGACGCGGCCGAGGCCAGTGACCACGCCCGCGCCGGGCGCGCCGCCGTACTCGCCGTACATTCCGTAGGCGGCCCACAGCCCGAGCTCCAGCAACTCCGTGCCTTCGTCGAGCAGCAGCCGGAGCCGTTCCCGCACGGCGAGGCGGCCCTTGCCGTGCTGGGCCTCTATGGCCTTGGCTCCTCCGCCCTGGCGGATGGAGTCCTCTTCTGTGCGCACGGCGCCGAGCAGCGCAAGCAGCGCTTCGCGGTTGGCGCGGGAGCGGGCTGAGTTGGGGTCCAGCCGGGAGCTGAGCCGGTTGTCAAACTTCACTTCGTTGGCCATGAAACCGTCCGTGATTGCCGCAAGAGCTTCAGACGACCTGGGGGGAAGCTCTGAAAAATTTCTTTGCGTGTGGCCTGGTTCCCGCAGGGGCTAAAGCCCAGCGTCTGTCTCGCGCTGTTATCGGCACGACTGAAGTCGTGCCCTGTTACAAAGCGTTCGCTCATTGCACTTGAAGACGCTTTTCACGGCCGGTTCGATCATGTCCTAACAAGAAACAAAATTGCAAGTTAAACAAAGGAAGACTTCAAAATACGATCTTCCTCCCACCCATCGAGCAAAGAACGCACGATGGATGGGGCACAGTTTCATCCATCGCGGGTCGGAGGCACCGGTGCGGGACTGTTACAAAGCCAGAGTGTACGAACAAGCTTCTCGTGGGGCGCACCATGCCAATGTACTATGAATTGCTCACAGCGGGCTGCTGACGCATGGGCTCGCACAAGGGCCGCTACTCGCTTCGATTCCGGATCGGGCTCAAGAGAGGCCTGTGGGGAATTGGCTCTCCGCGGTCAATCGTCGAGGCGCGAGCCGCGGTCGATGCGGGCTTCAATGGTGCGCATGGCCTGGTAGATCTCGTCGAAGCTCTCGATGGCGAAGAGCAGATGGTGCATCTCGTCTACCTTGACGGGTGTGCGCAGCACTTCGTCCAGATTGAAGGCGCGCACCGTGCAGCCGCTGGAAAGCACGTTGGAACACTCGCCGTCGGAGCTGATCAGGCCGCTGCCGTAGACCTTGACGCGGCCGTCCTGGCGGATGAGGCCGAACTCGATCGTGTACCAGAAGACGCGGCCGATGCGCTCGAGGACAGCTTCGTCTTCAATGCGCGCGCAGAGCTGGCCGTAGTGGGCCAGAAAATCGGCGAAGACGGGATGAGCGTGCATGGGCACGTGGCCGAAGACGTCGTGAAAGATGTCGGGCTCGGGGGTGTAGTCGAGCTGGTTGCGGCCGCGCAGCCAGGTGGTGGTGGGAAAGCGGCGCGCGGCCAGCATTTCAAAGAAGGCCGGCGCGGGCATGAAGCCGCTGACGGGCGTGGCGTTCCAGCCGGTGCGGCGCTCCAGCTTGGCGGAGACGGCGGCCAGGTTGGGCAGCCGGTCATAGGGCAGGCAGAGCGCGTCAAAGCCGTCGAGATACTCCTGCGCGGCGTGCTGCTCAAGCTGCGGCATGCGGCGGCGCACCAACTCGGCCCAGGTGCCGTGCTGCTCAGTGGTGTAGGCGGCGTAGTCCTGCTGGATGAGATACGGAGCGGCTTTGGGCAGTGCCACGGTGGTAGCCATTAGAGGTTGCCCCTGAGCGCCTGCTCGCGCTCAATGGCCTCAAATAGCGCCTTGAAGTTGCCCTTGCCGAAGCTGCGGCTGCCTTTGCGCTGGATGATCTCGTAGAACAGCGTGGGCCGGTCTTCGACGGGGCGGGTGAAGATCTGCAGCATGTAGCCCTCGTCGTCGCGATCGACCAGGATGCCGAGCTTCTCGAGCTCCTCGATCGGCTCGTCGATGGCGCCGATGCGCGCGGCGAGCTCGGTGTAGTAGGTGTGGGGGACAGAGAGGAACTCAATGCCCTGGCATTGCATGCAGCTGACTGTGTGGAGGATGTTATCTGTTGCCAGAGCGATGTGCTGCACGCCGGGGCCCTGGTAGAAGTCCAGATATTCTTCGATCTGCGACTTTCTGCGCCCTTCGGCCGGCTCGTTGATGGGGAACTTCACATAGCCGTTGCCGTTGGCCATCACCTTCGACATCAGCGCCGAATACTCGGTGGAGATGTCCTTGTCGTCGAAGTGCTGGTACAGCTGGAAGCCCATCACGTTGGCGTAGAAGGCGACCCACTCGTCCATGGCGTGCCAGCCCACGTTCCCCACCATGTGATCGATGTGCTTGAGGCCGGTGGGGCGGGCCACGGTGTCGTCCTTCTCGGTGCGGAAGCCGGGCAGGAAGGCGCCGTTGTAGTGGCCGCGCTCGACGAAGGTGTGGATGGTATCGCCATAAGCGGCGATGGAGGAGGTGGTGATGCGGCCGAACTCATCGGCGGTTTCAACGGGCGCGGCCACGGAGCGAGCGCCGCGGGCGGTGGTCTCAAGCCAGGCCTGGTGGGCGTCGTCCACTTCCAGGGCAATGGTCCGGACGCCGTCGCCGTGGCGGGCGACGTGTTCGGCGATGGGGCAGCCGGGACGGAGCGACGTGGTGAGTACGAAGCGGACCTTGCCCTGCTGCACGACGTAGGAGGCGCGATCGTGCTGGCCGGTCTCCGGGCCGGAGTAGGCAACCAGGCTCATGCCGAAGGCGGTGCGGTAGTAGTAGGCTGCCTGGCGCGCGTTGCCCACGTAGAACTCCACGTGGTCAGTGCCTTTGAGGGGCAGAAAATCCTTGCCAGCGGTGACAGTGCTGGGAGCAAACGATGCCATGGGCGACCTCCGGGGTCTGCGGGAGCGGCGATTGCGGGGAGCCGCATCCATCTGACCACGAGGATAGGCTGCTTTGTGGAGGGCTTTGAAGGGCGGTTCAAAGGAAATGGGAGGGGTTTGCCTTTACTTTGTATAGTCCTCTGGCTGTCTTACTTAAGAATCAAAAGTACGGCTACAGCGCGGGCGCGACCAGGCCGCGGCACTCGCCGAGGGTGACCTGCGGGAAGCCGTCGCGGCGGCAAAGGCCGCGCAGGATCACTTCGTCGCCGTCTTCGAGCTGGGTGCGGCATTCGCCGCTGGGGAGGGCGACTGGCTGCTTGCCGCCGGCGGTGAGCTCGAGCAGGCAGCCGGCGGTTGCGATGTCCCTGCCGCTCACGGTGCCGGTGGCGAGCAGGTCGCCGGGCAGCAGGTTGCAGCCATTGCTTGTGTGGTGTGCGACCAGCTGGGCGGGCGTCCACCAGAGCTCGCGCAGGTTGGCCTGGCTGAGCCGGTGCGGGGGCTGGCCGACGGCGCGCATGGACGGGGTGAGCAGCCAGGCTTCGACGGTGAGGGCAATTGCGCCGGTGTATTGGTCCATCGCGTCGAAGAGGTAGTCGAGCGGGCTGGGATCATTGGGGCGCAGCCGGGCGGGCACGCGGAAGGGTGCGAGCGCGGCGATAGGAACGACCCAGGGCGATACGCTGGTGGCGAAACTCTTGCCCAGGAACGGGCCCAGCGGCTGGTTCTCCCAGGACTGGATGTCTCGGGCGGACCAGTCGTTGACGAGGGAGATGCCGAAGATGTGCTGGCCGGCTTCGCGGATGGGAATGGGCTCGCCGAGTGGGTTGCCATTGCCGATGTAGAGACCAACCTCGACCTCGTAGTCGAGAAAGCGCGTGGGGCCAAAGGCGGGCTCTGCGCCGGGTTGGGAGGGCTTGGACTGGCCGGGTTTGGACTGACCGCTTGGGCGGCGGATGGGCGTGCCGCTGACCACGATGGACGAGGCGCGGCCGTGGTAGCCGATGGGCACGTACATGTAGTTGGGCGGCAGCGGATTTTCCGGCCGAAAGAGCTTGCCGACGCGGGTGGCGTGGTGGATGGAGGCGTAGAAGTCGGTGTAGTTGGCCGAGTCGACGGGTTTGAGCAGCGCCGCCGATTGCATGGGCGTGAGCGCGCCGCTGAGGGCGTCGCGGGTGGGGTAGTCGGCTTCGGCGGCGAGCAGGTCCATGAGGCGGGCGCGCAGGGCGGTCTGGGCGTCTGGGGCGCAGGCCATAAGGGCGTTGAGGGTTTGCTGCTGGCATGCAGCTTGGATGAGAACGGTGAGGCCTTCGAGCAGGCCGCTGCGGCTTGCGTGGCGGAGGTCGAGGATTTGATCGCCGATGCCTACGCCGAGGCGAGCCGGGCTGAGGTCTGGTGAGAACCCGCAGTAGGGAAGGCTCTGCACGGGAAAGCCGCAGGCGGGGTCGTTGGCCGCTTCGATCCAACTGGTGCGGCTCCATTCGGCTGTTAGGTCCTTATCCATTTGTGGCGCTTTCGGAAAGCTTTGAAAAGCAGCCTCGGGTCCTTCGACTCCCCTTCGCTGCGCTCAGGGTCGCTCAGCGACTGTCTTGCTCTCCAGGGTTCGTGGTTTCCCACCCATTCCGCAAAAAGACGCGGAATGGATGGGGCACCCATCGGTTCAGGGCGAGATACAAGCGCCTGTCGAGTTTGGAAGTGAAGGTCCATCAGCTTTTAGGGGCCTTGAAATTCTTCTTCAGCGATTGCCAGCATTCGTAGTATTCGTGCTGCAGAATTTTGGATTCGAGCGCGAAACGCGTGGGCCGGACGGGCAAGCGGGTCTCGAACATGAAGGCCAGCGTGCCGTCGATGTAGTGGGGCTTCAACTCGCCTACACTGGCGCGAGCGAAGGTCTCGGCGTCGGGGCCGTGGCCGGACATGCAGTTGTGCAGGCTGGCGCCGCCGGGGACGAAGCCTTCAGCCTTGGCGTCGTACTGGCCGAGGATGAGGCCCATGAACTCATTCATCATGTTGCGGTGGAACCAGGGCGGACGGAAGGTGTGTTCGGCGACCATCCAGCGCGGGGGAAAGATGACGAAGTCGACGTTGGCCGTGCCGGGGAGGCCGCTGGGCGCGGTGAGCACGGTGAAGATGGATGGGTCGGGGTGGTCGAAGCTGACCGTGTTGATGGTGTTGAAGCGGGCCATGTCGTACTTGTACGGCGCGTAGTTGCCGTGCCAGGCGACGACGTCGAGCGGGGAGTGGTCGATCTCCGAGCGCCACAGTTTGCCGAGGAATTTGGAGATGACTTCAAAGGCGCCTTCGCGGTCTTCATAGGCGGCGACGGGGGTGAGGAAGTCGCGGGAGTTGGCCAGCCCGTTGGCGCCGATGGGACCGAGGTCGGGCAGGCGGAAGCTCTGGCCGTAGTTCTCGCAGATGTAGCCGCGGGCTTGGCCGTCGGGCAGTTCGGCGCGGAACTTGATGCCGCGGGGAATGACGGCGAGCTCACCGGCCGCGACGTCGAGAATACCGAGCTCGGTGCGCAGGAGCAGGCGGCCCTGCTGGGGCAGGATGAGCATCTCGCCATCGGCGTTATAGAAGAAGCGGTCGTGCATGGAGGCGTTGGCGGCATAGAGGTGCAGGGCGACGCCGTCCTGCATGGCCGGGTCGCCGTTGCCGCCGAGGGTGACGATGCCTTCGACGAAGTCCGTCTTCTCTGCCGGCAGGGCGATGGGGTTCCAGCGCATCTGGTTGGGAGGGGTGGGCAGCTCAGTGAACGGGCCGCTACGCAGCAGCGTGGCTTGAGCGAACTCGCGATAGGGCTCATGCATGACCGAGGGGCGGATGCGGTAGCTCCAGGTGCGGCGGTTCAGATGTCGCGGCGCAGTAAAGGCGGTGCCGCTGATTTGTTCCGTGTAGAGGCCAAGCGGGGCGTGCTGCGGGGCGTTCTGGCCCTGCGGCAGAGCGCCGGGGTGGGCCTCGGTGGCAAACTCGTTGCCGAAACCGGACTGATATCCGGCGGGGAAATCATGCTGAGCCATGGGGAAGCTCCAATCGTCCTTCAACGACGGGAAGTATCGCACCCGCTCGCAACGGCTGACAATCGAATTCAACAGGCCCGGGAGGGCGCACGATTTACATTCTTAAGAAAACAGTGCTAATGTCCTTTCAATTGAAGGAGCCGGTCCATGTCCGCAAACCAATACGGGGCGACGAGCCGTTACAGACCCCGCGAGGAGCCAGCCGAGCTGGACCGCATCAGCTGGAAGATCATTGAGGAGTTGCAGCAGGATGGAAGGCTCTCCTGGGCGGAACTGGGCCGGCGGGTGGGGCTGACCACGCCGGCGGTGGCCGAGCGGGTGTATCGGCTGGAGAAGCTGGGCGTGATTCGCGGCTTCCATGCCGACATCAACCTGGAGCGGCTGGGGATGCCGATCCAGATTTTTGTGCGGCTGTCGATGGCCGGGCCGGAGCCGCTGGTGCGCACGTTTCAGGCGCAGGTGAAGAAGTGGCAGGAGGTGCTGGAGTGCCACCGCGTGACCGGCTCGGACTCGTTCATTGTGAAAGCGCGCGTGGTCTCGGTGGAACACCTGGAGCGGCTGCTGGACAGGCTGGGCCACTTTGGGAGCACCTCGACGGCGACGGTGCTGTCTTCGCCGGTGGAGCAGCGGGTGATGACGCAGAAGATCATCGACGAGTTTCACGGGGGGGATTGAGCGAGAGGGGCAGGAGCTAGCGAGTTAGCAAGTCAGCGGGCGGTGGCCATGGGGATGGCTGCCGCCCGCTTCTGGTTGCGGGGTTAGAAGTCCACGCGGAGGCTGAACTGCATGCGGCGGTAGGTGGAGAGAGCGACGCCGTAGGTGCCGACAATGTTGTTGCCGGTGGATTGGACCAGGCCGTTGGCGCTGGGGTCGAAGCGGACTGAGTTGGTGAGGTTGTAAGACTCGGCGGCGAATTTGAGCCTGGCCCAGTCGCCGAGGTTCCAGGTCTTGGTGATGGAGGAGTCGATGTCGAAGTAGCCGTCTCCTCGAAAGACGTTGCGGTTTCCGGCCTCTCCGGCATAGGGCAGGCGGATGGGGTTGCCGAAGAAGATGCCGCTGTTGATGGCCGCCGAGGTGGTGGCATCGAAGGCGTGAGGGATACCGTTGGTGATGTTGCGGTGGGTGCGGATGTTGCCGACGTTAAAGCTCATGGCGGGGAGGTTGTAGTTGGTGGGATAGGCAGGGGATTCGAGGCTGAAGGGCAGTCCGCTGGTCCAGCGGGCGAGGCCGGCCCATTGCCATCCCCCGACGAGAGCGTCGGCGATGGCGTTGGAGCCGCCAAGAATGGCCTTGCCGCGGCCGACGGGGAGGGCGTAGACCCAGTCTGTGGTGACCAGGCTGTGGGTGTCGAAGTCGGAGATGCCCTTGTTGAGTTTGGGGTTCCAGGTGTTCTGAATTTCGAAGTTGGTGTAGGCGTTGTCTACATTGGAAAAGATCCCGCCGTAGTTGCCGCTGACGCGCTCGGTCTCCGAGCCGTAGTCAAGCGACTTTGAGAAGGTATAGCTGAGGTCGACTGTCAGCCCGTGCGAGGCGGGATGGCGAAGGGTGAACTGGAGCGCGTTGTAGGAGCTGTTGCCGATCGAGTCCATGGAGTAAAGGGAGGAGAACTGATTGCTCCAGAAGGTGGACTGGTTGGGGCCGCCCTTGAAGGGGCTGCCGGGGAAGATGCCAAAGACGTCCGCGATGGCCAGGGCAAGAGTTTCCCCGTTGGTGTAGCGTTCCGGAGCCCAGGCGTTGTTGAACATGGCCTGGGTGGCGCTTTCTCCCACGTAGTCCTGGTTCTTCATGTAGGGGAAGACATCTTCGAAGTAGGGGATGGCGGGAATGTGGTCGTTGACCTTCTGGTGGTTTCCGGCAAAGATCCCATATTGCTCGGTTCCGAACGGAGCGGCGTCGACCTCCTTGGAGAGGATTCTGGCGTTACTGAAATAGTCGCCTGCGCCCTTGGGATCGACGAAGTCGGTAGGCTCGGCCAGGTCGAGTTCCTGGAGGAGGTGGTGGCCAAGGCGGCCGACGTAGGCCTCTTCGAAGGTGAATCCGCCGGGCAGGAGGTGCTGGAAGGAGAAGTTGAAGGCCTCTGCATAGGGAGTCTTAATGTGGTTGTCCATGCCCCAGTCGATGGCGAAGCCTTCAACCGGGGGGCTAAAGGGGAAGGTCTGGGTAGGTGAAAAGGGCGGCAAGGGAATGTCGGGCAGGTTGTGGGGGCCGGTGAATCGCGGTGAGTTCTCGTAGCCCAGTTCGTCGGCGGCGTTGGTGATGCCGGCAGTGAGGCCGTAAGAGCCGGTGGTATCAAAGGTGTTGACGAGGGCTTCGCCGTAGTGGTCGTAATACATGCCGGCGCTGGCACGGATGGAGGTTCTAGCGTCGGGTGAGAAGACCACGCCGATGCGCGGGGCGAAGTTCTTTTTCTGCTCGGGCCAATATGCCGGCGCATGGTTGGCCTTGCCGGTGGGAGCAAGGGAGATGACCGGCTCGTAGATCTGACTCTGCAGGGCCGCTGCTTCACGCTGCTTGTACCACTTATCGGTATCAATGGTGGGCGCGATCTCCTGGCCGTGGGTCTCATAGGGAGTTTGGAGGAGCGAGTACCGGACGCCGAAGGTCACCGCGATGTTGGTGCGGGCGTGCCAGGTGTCCTGCACGTAGCCCTCGAGTTCGTTGGCGTGGAAGTTCTTGGTGATGGGGGCGCCTGCGGGGAGCGCTGTTCCGGTGGTGGGGCCGGTGATGGTGTAGTTGTACGTGCGTCCGATTTTCTTGATCAACCCATGCAGGCGCAGTCGTTTGAGCAGACGCGAGACTTGAGCGCTGGATTTGCCGGCTAAGTAGCCGCGCAGATTCTTGTTCTGCAACCCGCCGATGTTGAACTCGCCTCGGGCGATGGCTTGGAACAGCGCATCGTCGTCTTCGTCGAAGAAGTTGAAGCCGGGATAGTTGCGGCCCTCATGCTCGAC
>Ga0182030_10006346_pt1 | contig 24964 bp, 25 predicted proteins | sample 812S3MmetaG_FD_121299 | JGI IMG/M metagenome (GOLD analysis project Ga0182030, IMG submission 121299) | Permafrost microbial communities from Stordalen Mire, Sweden - 812S3M metaG (Illumina Assembly) | ecosystem: Environmental > Terrestrial > Soil > Wetlands > Permafrost | place: Sweden...
CGAAATGCCCGACGCGGCCGGCTGGCGTCGAGAATGGCCACCTCAAGGCTGGCCACATCGAGCGAGGGTTGGTCACCGTTCGAGGAGTCGGCAGTTCCTGCCCGCAACGCCTCCAGCGCGATCGCCAAAGCGCCGTGCAAGTCGGCGTTTTCGGCGTAGGACTCCTTGAGCGCGGTGGCGATCGGCTCGGTGGTGCCGCCCATCACCACGAAATGCGGCTCGTCGTTGATGGAACCGTCGTAGGTTATCCGGTACATCTCAGGCGGTTTCGTCTCGCCGTAGTGCGCCACCTCGGCGACGCAGAGCTCGACCTCGTACGGTTTGGCCTGCTCGGTGAAGATGGTGCCCAGCGTCTGCGCGTAGACGTTGGCCAGCTGGCGGCCGGTGACGTCGCGGCGGTCGTAGGCGTAGCCGCGGGTGTCGGCGAACTGGATCCCGCCGCGCCGCAGATTGTCGAATTCGTTGAACTTGCCCGCCGCGGCAAAGCCCACGCGATCGTAAAGTTCGCTGATCTTCTGGAGAGACCGCGACGGGTTCTCCGCGACAAACAACACGCCACCGGAGTAGGCCAACGCCACCACGCTGCGGCCCCGGGCGATGCCCTTGCGTGCGAGCTCGCTGCGCTCGCGCATCGCCTGCTCGGGCGAGATGAAATACGGGAAACTCACTGCTCACCCCGCGACTCGGCGTCGGGACCGAAAGTATCTGCGCGGGAACGGCTTTGGATGACGCTTCGGGCCAGTTCGGCGATGCGACTCTCCGGCACGTCGACCGCCCCGTCGGCACCGATGGTGACCGCCGTCGGGTAGATGCCGCGAACCAGGTCCGGTCCGCCAGTAGCCGAGTCGTCATCGGCGGCGTCGTACAGCGCCTCAACAGCTACCCGCACCGCCGAATCGACATCGCTGACCTGCGAGTACAGCTTCTTGATCGACGACTTGGCGAAGATCGATCCTGACCCCACCGACTGGTAACCCTCTTCCTCGATGTTCCATCCGCCCGCGGCATCGAACGAGACGATGCGCCCAGCGTTTTCCGGGTCGGCTGCGTGGATGTCATAGCCCGCCAGCAGGGGTAGGGCCACCAGCCCCTGCATCGCGGCCGCCAGATTGCCGCGCACCATGATCGAAAGCCGGTTGACTTTGCCGGCAAAGGTGAGCGGCACGCCTTCCAGCTTTTCGTAGTGCTCGAGTTCGACCGCGTAAAGACGGGCGAACTCGACCGCGATCGCGGCGGTGCCAGCGATGCCAGTCGCGGTGTAGTCGTCGGTGATGTACACCTTTTTCACGTCGCGACCGGCGATCATGTTGCCCTGCGTCGAACGCCGGTCACCAGCAATCAGCACGCCGCCGGGGTATTTCAACGCGACAATGGTGGTGCCATGCGGTAGTTGACCGCCGGCAGCACCCGGTTGCGCGCCGCCGCTCAGGACCGCCGGCAGTAAGTCGGGCGCTTGGCGGCGCAGTAAGTCAGCAAATGAGGATTGATTTACGGCAGGTATTCCGGAAAGTGCCGAATTGGTGGGCACACGATCAGAAAACGACCAGGTCACTGTCCGCCCTTTTGGACGTACGCACGGACAAAGTCCTCCGCGTTTTCCTCAAGGACATCGTCAATTTCGTCGAGTAGATCGTCGGTCTCCTCGGCCAGCTTCTCGCGCCGCTCCTGACCCGCGGCCGAGGTGCCGACGACATCGTCTTCGTCGCCGCCGCCACCGCCACGCTTGGTCTGCTCCTGCGCCATCGCCGCCTCCTGCTTGATCTGGGCTTGTCAGTCGCCGTTCAATGGTTACGGCACCCGCCCGTTGGTATTTCTCTACCCTACCGGTCAACCCCGACGTTTCCCGGCCGAACGACACTTAGCTCGTCAGTTGTTCCACCAGCTCGACGGCGCTATTGACCGAGTCCAACAACGCTCCGACGTGCGCCTTGCTGCCCCGCAAGGGCTCTAGCGTCGGGATACGCACCAGCGAATCACCACCTAGATCGAAAATCACCGAGTCCCAGCTGGCCGCGGCGATATCGGCGCCGAACCTGCGCAGGCATTCACCGCGGAAGTAGGCCCGAGTATCGGTCGGCGGGTTGTCCACCGCCTCGATCACCTGGTGTTCGGTGACCAGCCGCTTCATCGACCCGCGCGCGACCAGCCGGTTGTACAAGCCCTTGTCCAGCCTGACATCGGAATACTGCAGGTCAACGAGGTGCAGCCGGGGCGCCGACCAACTCAGGTTCTCCCGCTGCCGGAAACCTTCCAGCAGCCGCAGCTTGGCCGGCCAGTCCAGCAGCTCAGCGCAGTCCATCGGGTCGCGCTCCAGCAGGTCGAGCACGTGCGCCCAGGTTTCGACGACGTCGGCCGCCCGCGGGTCGGGGTCGCGGCCATCCACCAGCTTCGCCACCCGATCGAGGTAAATCCGTTGCAGTGCAAGGGCGGTCAGCTCGCGGCCGTCGGCCATTGCCACCGCGACCCGCAGCGACGGATCGCGGCTGATCGCGTGCACGGCGTGCACCGGGCGGGCCAACGCCAGGTCGCTCAGGTCGATCCCGTGCTGCGGCCCATCTTCGATCAGGTCGAGCACCAGCGCCGTGGTACCCAGCTTCAGGTATGTCGACGTCTCGGCGAGGTTGGCGTCACCGATGATGACGTGCAGTCTGCGGTATCTGTCGGCGTCAGCGTGCGGTTCGTCGCGGGTGTTGATGATGCCGCGTTTGAGCGTGGTTTCCAGCCCGACCTCAACCTCGATGTAATCGGAGCGCTGGCACAGCTGGAAGCCGGGCTCGTCGCCGGAAGGCCCGATGCCGACCCGCCCGGAGCCGGTGACCACCTGCCGGGACACCAGAAAGGGGGTCAACCCGGAGATGATGGCCGAAAACGGCGTCTGCCGGCTCATCAGGTAGTTCTCGTGCGACCCGTAGGACGCGCCTTTGCCGTCGACGTTGTTCTTGTACAGCTGCAGTTTCGCGGCGCCCGGCACGCTGGCGACATGCCGAGCGGCGGCCTCCATGACACGCTCGCCGGCCTTGTCCCAGATCACGGCGTCCAGCGGGTCCGTGCATTCCGGCGCGGCGTATTCGGGATGCGCGTGGTCGACGTAGAGCCGGGCGCCGTTGGTCAGAATCATGTTGGCCGCGCCGACCTCGTCGGCGTCGACGACCGGCGGCGGCCCGGCCGAGCGGCTCAGGTCGAAACCGCGGGCATCGCGCAACGGCGATTCCACTTCGTAATCCCAGCGGGTGCGCTTCGCGCGCTGAATGCCGGCGGCCGCGGCGTAAGCCAACACCGCCTGAGTCGAGGTGAGGATCGGGTTGGCGGTCGGGTCGGACGGCGACGAAATGCCGTACTCGACCTCCGTCCCGATAATCCGTTGCATTCCACCAGCCTAGGCCGGGCAACGACGCGGCCCGTGGCGGGGGAACCTCCCAGCCGTACTGGGAGGGCGAAAACGGCCAGCACGCGGGCCGGTGCACCGTTAGGGTGAGGCGCGATGGACCCTTCTCCGCGTCGCGCAGCGGCCGGCCGAGCAGCGGCGGGCACCGCGGCTGAAAGCTGGTTCCTGCAGCGCGGTTTGCCGTGGGTGTTGACCAGAAGGGCCCGATGGCGACGGATCTGGCCGCGATCGGCACCCGTGCTGGCGGCATACGCGACGCTGCAAGCCTGCGTGCTGGTCGTCTACTCGATCGTCGGGGGCGGCGACATCGAGATCACCGGGAACCCCACACCCGCCGAATGGGCGGTGCTGGTCATCGTCGCGCTCGTCCCGCCATTGATGGCGCTCGTCGGCTGGCTGGTGTCGCGGCTACGGAGCGGACGGACACGAACGGTCGCAGCGGGCGTATCGGTGGCCGTCGTGGCATGCGAGGCACTGACGGTGACGGGTCTCAGCCAGTTGCTGCAGGAAGCCGTCGTCATTGTCGCGGTGCTGATGTTGACCGGCTGCGGGGCCGGCTCGGTAGTCGGCTGGGCGGTGCGCATGATGCTGTCGCATTTTGCGACGGTGGGCGCGCTGGCGGTCCGGGCGTTGCCCGTGGTGCTGCTGACCGCATTGGTGTTCTTCAACACCTACGTCTGGCTGATGGCCGCGACGATCAGTGGCAATCGGCTCGGGATGGCGATGGCGTTTCTGATTACCATCGCCGCCGCCTTCGTCACCTCCGCAACGCTGGAACGCGTCAGGCCGATGCTGCGCTCAACCACGGTGCTGCCCAAGGACACGGCAAGGCTTGCCGATACCCCGTTTTCGACGATGCCAGACGTTCGTAACTGCACCCCTTTGAAAAAGTCGGAACGGCTCAACGTGGTCTTTGTACTGGCCACCTCGCAGCTGGCGCAGATCCTGGTGGTAGCGGTGGTCACCACCGCGATCTATTTGATTCTCGGGCTGATCATCATGAGCCCATCGCTACTCAACGAATGGACCCATAGCTATGTCAGCACTGCGACAGTGCTGGGATGGACGCTGCCGGTGCCGGATTCGCTGATCCACATGTGTCTTTTCTTGGGGGCGTTGACGTTCATGTACATCAGTGCGCGCGCGGCCAGCGACGCTGAATACCGTTCGACATTCTTGGACCCGCTGATCGATGACCTGCACACCACGCTCATCGCGCGCAACCGCTACCGCAGCGCCATCGCCGCATCGACAGAAAGCGAGTGAACAAGTGGCCGACTTCTCTGGAAAGCGTTACGGCGAAGTACTTCTCGTGGAGATCACCGAGGCCGGCCCGCAGGCCACCGTCTACAACAGCTTCTCGCTCAACGACTGTCCCGCCGAACTGTGGTCGAAGCTGGACCCGCAGGCCCTCGCCACCGAAAACGGTGCCGCCGCAGCTTTACTCAACGGCCCGCGCTACTGGCTGATGAACGACATCGAAAAAGACCCGCAGGGCCCGCAAGAGACCAAAACCTTCGGCGGGATCGAGATGATCAAACAGGCCACGGTTGCACTGACGTCGATGAACCCCGCGCCGTATCTCGCCAACGAAGTTACCCGCAATACCGTCTTCGTCTTCAACGCCGGCCAAGAGATCTACGAACTCGTCGATCCCGACGGGCAGCGCTGGGTCATGCAGACCTGGAGCCAGGTCGCCGACCCCAACCTGACGCGCGCGGACCTACCCGGGCTGGCTGGCCGGCTTAGCTTGCCCGACGGCTGGACGTATCGGCCACGGGTGCTCACCGAGACGCTGCGGGTGGACACCACGACCCGGCCCGCCCAGGTGCTCCAAGACAGCCTGACCAACAGCTACTCACTCGAATTCGACTGAGCTGCAACGAACCTCGAGCCCCTGCGTTACAGGTACTGGCCCAGGTTCGATTCGGTGTCGATGGCCCGCGACGCGCTGGACGACTTGCCGGTGACCAGGGTGCGGATGTAAACGATCCGCTCGCCCTTCTTGCCCGAGATCCGCGCCCAGTCATCGGGGTTGGTGGTGTTGGGCAGGTCCTCGTTCTCGGCAAACTCGTCGACGATCGAGTCGAGCAGATGCTGAATGCGTAACCCGTGCTGCCCGGTCTCCAGCACCGACTTGATCGCATTCTTCTTCGCGCGGTCGACGACGTTCTGGATCATCGCCCCGGAGTTGAAGTCCTTGAAGTACATGACTTCCTTGTCACCGTTGGCGTAGGTGACCTCCAGGAACCGGTTGTCGTCGATCTCGGCGTACATCCGCTCGACGACCTTCTCGATCATCGCAGCGATGCAGGCCGAACGGTCACCTTCGAACTCGGCGATGTCGTCGGCGTGCACCGGCAGCTTCTCGGTCAGGTACTTCGAGAAGATGTCCTGCGCCGCTTCGGCATCGGGCCGCTCGATCTTGATCTTCACGTCCAGACGGCCGGGCCGCAGGATCGCGGGGTCGATCATGTCCTCGCGGTTGGACGCGCCGATCACGATGACGTTCTCGAGCCCCTCCACCCCGTCGATCTCGCTGAGCAGCTGCGGAACCACGGTGGTCTCGACGTCCGAGGAGACCCCGGTGCCGCGGGTGCGGAAGATCGAGTCCATCTCGTCGAAGAACACGATCACCGGCGTTCCTTCCGACGCCTTCTCACGGGCGCGCTGGAAGATCAGCCGGATGTGCCGCTCGGTCTCTCCGACGAACTTGTTCAGCAGCTCCGGACCCTTGATGTTGAGGAAGTACGACTTGGCCTCGCGGGCGTCGTCGCCGCGCACCTCGGCCATCTTCTTGGCCAGCGAGTTGGCGACCGCCTTGGCGATCAACGTCTTACCGCAGCCGGGCGGGCCGTACAGCAGCACGCCCTTGGGCGGACGCAGCGAGTACTCCCGGTACAGCTCCTTGTGCAGGAACGGCAGCTCCACGGCGTCGCGGATCTGCTCGATCTGGCGCGTCAGACCACCGATGTCCAGGTAGCTGACATCGGGAACCTCTTCCAGCACCAGGTCTTCGACCTCGGCCTTGGGAATGCGCTCGAAGGCGTAGCCGGCTTTGGTGTCGACGAGTAGAGAATCACCAGGCCGCAGTTTGCGCGGCCTGGTGTCATCGTTGAGTGCGTCGGGATGTCCCTCGGGCAAGTCCTCGGCCACCAGCGGGTCGGCCAGCCAGACGATGCGTTCCTCGTCGGCGTGTCCGACGACGAGTGCCCGGTGACCGTCGTTGAGGACCTCTCGCAAAGTCGAGATCTCGCCGACGGATTCAAACGTGCCGGCCTCGACGACGGTGAGTGCCTCGTTCAGCCGGACGGTCTGGCCTTTGCGCAACACTGACGTGTCGATGTTCGGCGAGCAGGTCAGCCGCATCTTGCGGCCCGACGTGAACACGTCGACTGTTTCGTCGTTGTGGGTGGAGAGCAGCACGCCGTAACCACTGGGCGGCTGTCCCAGCCGGTCGACCTCTTCCCGAAGCGCCAACAGTTGTTGGCGAGCTTCTTTAAGAGTTTCCATTAATTTGGAATTGCGGGAGGCAAGCGAGTCGATGCGGGCCTCGAGCTGATGGACATCGCGCGCCGTGCGCGTGCCACCGTTTGATTCCGCCGCCTGCTCGAGTTGCTCGCGCAACACTGCGGCCTCACGACGGAGTTCTTCCAATTCGGCAGCATCGCCGCTGGACAAACCTGTTTCAGGATTGATACCGAATGCTTCAGAACGCTCTGAGTCACCCATTTTGCGCTCCTTTCCCGCCCCCAAAGTGATGCGGTGGATCCCTCAACGCTACCGGCGATTGGTCATTCATGCGTGTACTCAAATGCCGTCAAAAGTCGCGTCGTTCTTCCCGCTGGTAACCTCGGCGTCGATTTGGGACCACCGAGAGGACACCCCGTGACCGCAAAACCCCTCGCCACAGGCGTCGCAGCTGTCCCGGTCATCAACGCTGTGTTTCCAAGTGTGACTTCCATTGCACCCGATGCCTTCATCGCGGCTACAAATCACCCCGAGCCTGAAGCAGGCACCGTCGCATCGGCCTGCTGACTGAGTGGATGCACCGCCACCTACCCGTAGCACTGACCACCGCCGCCGTGGTGGCCTTCGCGCTCTCCGGATGCTCGCATAGCCAACCCAAGGTTCCGGCGTCGGCTACCTCATCGCCGGTCCCCCCGGCGTCGAGTCCGATCATCGTCGCTGCTCCCCCGACAGCACCGCTGCCCGTACCCGAGGCGTTGACGGACGTGCTCAACCGACTCGTCGACCCTAACGTTCCCGGCATCAACAAGGTGGGCCTCGTCGAAGGCGCCACTCCGGAGAGCGCGGCCACCCTCGACAAGTTCATCAACGCACTGCGCGACAACGGTTACCTGCCCATGACCTTTGCGGCGGACAACATCGCGTGGTCGGACAAAACCCCGTCCAACGTGATGGCCAGCATTCGGGTGAACACCGCCCAACCGAATCACGCGTTCACGTTCCCGATGGAGTTCACGCCCTACCAAGGGGGTTGGCAGTTATCCCGCAAAACTGCGGAAATGCTGCTGGCTCTAGGTAACTCACCGAGCCCGACCACGACTCCGCCGGCCCCGCCGCCACCCTCGGCTCCCGTACCACCCGGCCCGGAACCGGCGCCGGCGCCAATTCCGGCACCCGCTCCACCTCCTGCTCCTGCCCCGACCGAACCGCCGCCGCGCTAGATGTGGATCGGCTGGCTCGAATTCGACGTACTGCTGGGCGACGTGCGCTCACTGAAGCAGAAGCGCTCGGTGATCCGCCCGGTCGTCGCCGAGCTGCGGCGCAAGTTCAGCGTGTCGGCCGCCGAGACGGGTTCGCAGGATCTGTATCGGCGAGCCGGCATCGGCGTGGCCGTCGTGTCCGGCGACCGTGGCCATGCGGTCGAGGTGCTCGACGCCGCCGAACGGTTGGTCGCGGCACATCCGGAGTTCGAACTGCTGTCGGTGCAGCGTTCGCTACGGCGCAGCGACAACTAGCCGTCCCTGCCCGGGCGCTTGCGGCCCAGCGGCACCGGGGCGATCACACCGGGCGCAAGCCGTCGCGTCGCCACCAGGAAGGCGGTATGCCCACGCATCGAATGCTGCGGCCGGACGGCCAGGCCGACGGCGTGCCAGCCCCGCTGCAGCGACTCCCACGCCCGGGGTTCGGTCCAGCACTGCGCGGCCCGCAATGCCTCGACCGCTCTCGACAGCTGGGTGACGGTGGCGACGTAGATCATCAGCACACCGCCGGACGTCATCAGTCGCGCGACCGCGTCCAGCACCTCCCATGGGGACAGCATGTCCAGCACGGCCCGGTCGAAGGAGCCGTCCGGCAGATCGGAGTCCACCACATCGCCGATGATCAGCCGCCAGTTGTCTGGCGCCTGACCGAAAAAGACCGAAACGTTACGCTGCGCATGTTCGGCATGATCGGCGCGCACTTCGTAGGAGACCACCTGCCCGTCGGGCCCAACCGCGCGCAACAGCGAACAGGTCAGCGCGCCGGATCCGGCTCCGGCCTCCAGCACCCGCGCACCCGGGAAGATATCGCCCTCGTGCACGATCTGAGCGGCGTCCTTGGGATAGATAACCTGCGGGCCCCGCGGCATCGACATGACGTAGTCGACCAGCAGCGGGCGCAGCACCAAGAACGGGGCCCCGTTGGTGGATTTGACCACGCTGCCCTGTTCCAGACCGATCAGGTCGTCGTGTGCGATCGCCCCACGATGCGTGTGGAACTCGGCGCCAGGGGTGAGCTCCACTGTGTAGTGACGGCCCTTGGGGTCGGTGAGCTGGACTCGTTCGCCGACGGTGAGTGGGCCGGTTCCGGACACGCCGTCTAGCGTGCCAGCCGACTCGCCGCAGCGGGCGCTTGGGGTTGTCGGTACGGAGTCCTAGGCTGCGGGAATGACCGACCAGCCGCAGGAAAAGGCCCGGCCTCCTTCCCGGCCGGCCCTGTCACCGTCGCGGGCGGCGGACTTCAAGCAGTGCCCGTTGCTGTACCGCTTCCGGGCGATCGATCGGCTGCCCGAGCCACCCTCGACGGCACAGCTTCGCGGGTCGGTGGTGCACGCCGCGCTAGAGCAGCTTTACAGCCTGCCCGCCGCATCACGCGGCCCGGACACGGCCAAATCATTGGTGGAGCCCGCCTGGGAACACGTGATCGCCGCAGAGCCCGACCTGGCCGACGAGCTGGATGCCGAGCTGCGCGCCCAGCTGCTCGAGGAGGCCCGCGCGCTGCTGGCCGGCTACTACCGGTTGGAAGATCCCACCCGATTCGACCCGCAAAGCTGCGAGCAGCGGGTGGAGGTCGAACTCGCCGACGGCACCCTGCTGCGTGGATTCATCGACCGCATCGATGTCGCCGCCACCGGCGAGCTACGGGTCGTCGACTACAAGACGGGTAAGGCGCCCCCGGCCGCCAGGGCGCAGGCCGAGTTCAAGGCGATGTTCCAGATGAAGTTCTACGCGGTGGCGCTGCTGCGGTCGCGTGGCGTGCTGCCCACTAGGCTGCGGCTGATCTACCTGGCCGATGGCCAGGTACTGGACTACTCGCCGGACCACGAGGAGCTGCTGCGCTTCGAGAGGACGCTGATGGCGATCTGGCGCGCCATCCAATCCGCAGGTGCGACAGGCGATTTCCGTCCCCACCAGTCCCGGCTGTGCGAGTGGTGCCCGCACCAAGAGCATTGTCCGGTTTTCGGTGGGACACCCCCGCCCTATCCAGGGTGGCCGAATCATCCTCGGGCAGAGGCCATTTCGCATCCGACCGAGCCGGCCGCCTGATAGCCCGCTTACTGTAGCGGCGACATCTCCTGCAGCATGGTCGGAATGAGCTCACTCACCGTGGGGTGGATGTGCATTGTGCGCGACAACGTGGTGTAGGGCGCTTTGGCCGACATGACGTCCAGGATGCAATGAATTACCTCGTCGCCGCCGACCCCGAGGATGGCGGCGCCCAAAATCTCATGGGTGTCCGCATCGACCACGACTTGCATAAAGCCTTGCGTCTCACCCTTTTCCACCGCTCTGCCCACCTTGGTCATCGGCCGCTTCCCGACCAGCGCCTTGCGGCCGGACTTGCGAACCTCGTCGACAGTCAGGCCGGCCCGGCCCAGCGGCGGATCGATGTAGAGGGCATAGGTGGGGATGCGGTCACTGACCCGGCGCGGATCGTCGTCGAGCAGGTTGGCGGCGACAATCTCGAAGTCGTTGTACGAAGTGTGGGTGAATGCGCCCTTGCCGTTGCAGTCGCCCATCGCCCAGATGTGATCGACGTTGGTCTTGAGCTGGTCGTCGACCACGACGTAGCCGCGCGCGTCGGTCTGCACGCCGGCCGCCTCGAGTCCGAGGTCGTCGGTGTTGGGCCTGCGCCCCACCGCCAGCAGCAGATGAGTGCCGTGAATGGGGGCGGCGCCGGCGGCAGGTATCAGTTCGAAGCCCTTGTCCGCCTTGCTGATTCTCACGTGATCAGCACCGACGACGACCTCGATGCCTTCAGCCTCCAGGATCGCCCGAACTGCGGCGGAGACATCCTCGTCCTCGCGGAACGCGAGCCGCGGGCCCCTTTCGACGACGGTCACCCGGGCACCGAAACGCTGGTACATCTGGGCGAACTCCAGCGCGATGTAGCTGCCGCCGACGATGACGAGATGGTGTGGCAACGTGTCGAGTTCGAGGATCGAGACGTTGGTGAGGTATTCGACATCGTCTAGGCCCGGGATGTCCGGTACCACCGCGCGGCCGCCGACGTTGAGGAAGATCCGATCGGCGTGCAGGACCTCGTCGCCGACCCGCAAGGTGTGCGGATCCTCGAAGCTGGCGTGGCCGCGAAACACCGTGCAGTCGTCCATGCCCTCCAGCCAGTCCTCGACGCCCTTGCGGTCGGCGAGCATGATGCCGTCTTTGCGTGCCTTGACCTTGGCCATGTCTACGCTGATCGATCCGGTCCCAAGACCGAATTCGTTGCTGCGCCGGGCCAGATGCGCGACGTGCGCGCTGGCCACCAGCGTCTTGGTCGGGATGCAGCCGTTGTTGACGCAGGTGCCGCCGATCAGTTTGCGCTCGACTACCGCGACCCGCTGCCCGGCGGCTGTCAACCGACCTGCCAGTGGTGGGCCGGCCTGGCCGGCACCGACGATGATCGCGTCGAAATGCTCTGTCACTTAACCGCCGTCAGCAGGTATTGGGTCAGCACGTGACCCGTCACCGCAACGACTGCGAACCCGCCCAAGATCGCGACGGCGTCCTCCAGCAGCGCGATCGGAAGGTCCTTGCCGCCGCTGACCGCTACCAGCCGCTTGCGGGCCTGGTAGCCGCCGAGCGTGCCGAGCACCGCGCCGATCACGCCGGCGCCCAACGCGGTGAAGGTCCAGTGTGGCCAGGCGCCGAGCACCGCGCCGGCAAACCCGCCCATCAGGAGCCGGGCGCCGAACGACGGCGGGGCCGTGCGCGGCGGCGTCTTCGGCAGCTTGTCGGAGACGAGTTCAGCGATCGCGAGAATCGTCAGGACCACGAGGGTGATCTTGTTGTCCACCCAGGATGCCCAGGTGCGGTCGAGGTCGATCCAGTCAAGGGCAGCGGCCCAGGCCACCACGGCTGGCGCGGTCAGGGAACGCAAGCCGGCGACGACGCCAATGAGTAAAGCCAGCAGCACAATCAGGACGTGTGTCACGGAGACCCTCCTGGGGATGAACAGCCCGACGACGATGAAGGGGACGACCCATGGCGCAACACGGGCAGCCGCCCCTAGCCGGACGCTAACACAGCCGCGACCCGCACACTAGAAACGGCAGAACCTGATGTCTGAAGCCAGAATCGCTTTGGCGCCGATGGCCGCGAGCTCGTCCATGACTTCGTTGACACCCTGCCGCGGCACCAGCGCGCGGATCGCAACCCAGTCCGGGTCGGCGAGCGGGGCGATGGTCGGTGATTCCAGGCCCGGCGTGATTTTTGTGGCTTTGTCGAGCACCGAGCGCGGGCAGTCGTAGTCGAGCATCAAATACTGCTGCCCGAACACGACGCCCTGAATCCGCGCGACCAACTGATCGCGTGCCGCTTTCGTCCCATCGTGGCTGTCCTGATCGGCGCGCTCGATCAGCACCGCTTCCGAATCGCACAGCGGGTCGCCGAAGGCCACCAGATCGTGCAGGCTCAGCGTGCGCCCGGAACCCACCACGTCGGCGATGGCGTCGGCTACGCCGAGTTGCACCGAAATCTCCACAGCACCGTCGAGCCTGATGACTGTGGCTTCAATACCTCTCTCCGCCAAGTCTTTTCGCACCAGATTTGGGTAGGCGGTGGCGATTCGCTTGCCGGCCAGATCGGCCGGCGTCCAATTCCGCCCGGCAGGCCCCGCATAGCGGAAGCTCGACGACCCGAAACCCAACGCCAGGCATTCGCGCACCGACGCATCCGAATCGAGCACCAGGTCTCGGCCCGTGATGCCGAAATCAAGTTCGCCCGAACCGACATAGATGGCAATGTCTTTCGGGCGCAGAAAGAAGAACTCGACGTGGTTGGCGGGGTCGATGACGGTGAGGTCTTTGGTATCGGTGCGCCGCCGGTAGCCGGCCTCGGAGAGGATCTCGCTGGCCGGCTCGCTCAGTGTCCCCTTGTTGGGGACCGCGACTCGCAACATGCTCACAGCTTTCGATAGACGTCGTCGAGGGACAGCCCGCGCGCAATCATCAGCACCTGCGTCCAGTACAGCAACTGGCTGATCTCCTCGGCCAGCGCCTCGTCGGGTTCGTGTTCGGCGGCCAGCCACACCTCGCCGGCCTCCTCCAGAATCTTCTTGCCCAGCCCATGTATCCCGCCGTCGAGGGCGGCGACGGTGGCACTGCCCGCTGGTCGGGTGCGGGCACGATCGCCGAGCTCGGCGAACAGATCCTCGAAGGTCTTCACGGCCAGCGATTGTTTCATGCGCCGGCCTGCAAAGTCACGGCGGTTTCTCCTGGTGACCACTCGTACGGGCGATCCCGAAGCCCTACAGGCTGTTTCGCGCGACGGTTAGTCAAATCCGGCCAGCGTGGTGCGCAGCGCTTCTTCCAGCTGGATATGGAACGGTTCGCTCATAACGGTGTCCGGGGGCAGCCAGCGGTCAAGAACGAATTTGACTGTGGCCAAACTGGTGTGGACCAACAGCGCGGGCCGGGTGTCAGCTGAAGCATCGACGCCCATGCGCGAAGCGACTTGCTCGATGAACTTGTCGTGGTCGATTTCGCTGACCAGCACCGTTTTGCTCAATAGGTGGGGCGCGGTAGCGACTGCGTGACGCCAGGTATCCAGATTGTCGAGCTCGTCGGCGTCGCGGGCACGCGTGACGAACACCTGGATCAGTGCCTCGACCGCCGACTCATCCGGAGGTCTGGCGTTGTACGAGCCGACGATCTCGCCGATGGCCTCGCGGACCGGGTCCACCAGCAGCCCCTCTTTGGTGGGCGCGTGGCGGAAGTAGGTGCTGATGGATATTCCGGCGGCCGCGGCAATGTCCTCGGTCGTCACGGCGGCAAACCCGCGTTCGGCGAAAAGCTGGTGTGCGTTGAGCTGAATCTGTGAGAGCAACTCGGCGCGGCGACGGTCCCGCAACGAGCCGGTGTTTGCTGAGGGCATGCCTTCACCTTCGTCAATCCGACATTACGACCCCACCGATGCCGCCTAACGACGAACCCAGATGACCGACCCTACACTATTGAAAGTGCCTATCAAGTAGGCTAGTGTGACTCGGCACACACCGATGAGCTGCAGGTCACGGGAGCCGATAACAGTATCTCTATGAAAATACGCCACGGGGCGCCCGGCTACTTCTGTTCGGCACCCAGGACATAGTGGTGGGGGGAAGCGCCAATGAGGGCGGTAGCTGGTCCGCGATGGCCGGTGGCGTGAGTTTGCTGCACGGACGGGTCGCGCCGCGATGACGACACAACGAGACGGCGTCATCGCCATTCAAGACTGGTCTGTCGGATACGTCAGACGGCACCCGCTCGCTTCGCTGACCACAGTGGGCGAGCAGTTCGTCCTCGGCGTGCGCACCATTCAATACTTTTTCATCGACCTCGTCACGGGCCGATTCCAATGGCAGGAGTTCGTCCGCCAGGGCGCATTCATGGCCGGCACCGCCGTGCTGCCGACGATTCTGGTGTCACTGCCGATCAGCGTCACCTTGTCCATTCAGTTCGCCCTGCTCGCCGGCCAAGTGGGCGCCACCTCGCTGGCCGGTGCCGCGAGCGGACTCGCAGTCATTCGACAGGGCGCGTCGCTGGTGGCCGCCGTGCTGATGGCGTCGGCCGTCGGATCGGCGATCACCGCCGACCTGGGTTCGCGAACCATGCGCGAAGAAACCGATGCGATGGAGGTGATGGGTGTCTCGGTGATCCGCCGCCTGGTGGTGCCGCGGATGGCCGCGGCGGTGATGATCGGAGTGGCCCTCACCGGCGTCGTCTGCTTCGTCGGGTTCTTCGCGAGCTACATGTTCAACGTGTACTTCCAGAACGGCGCACCGGGCAGCTTCGTGTCTACGTTCGCGTCGTTTGCGACCACCGACGACATGATTTTGGCGCTAGTCAAGGCGATCATGTTCGGCGCCATCGTGGCCATCGTGTCGGCCCAGAAAGGCTTGTCCACCAAGGGCGGTCCGACGGGCGTCGCGAATTCGGTGAACGCGGCTGTTGTTGAGGCGATTCTGCTGCTGATGATCGTCAACGTAGCGATCAGCCAGCTCTACATCATGTTGGTGCCCAGGACGGGGCTGTGACGTGACGGTTGCCGCCGCCTACCGACCATTTGCACCGGTGACCAACCCGATTGTGCGGCTCTACCGCAGGGGCACCGTGCCGATCATTCGGCTCGGCCACCTGCTGGTCTTTTTCGTCCGGGCGCTGGTCGCCGTGCCGCTCGCGTTGCGCCAATACCGCGGCGAGTTCCTGCGACTGCTGTCGAACATCACCTGGGGCAACGGCTCCATCGTCGTGGGCGGCGGCACCGCCGGCGTGGCCGTGGTGCTCGGGATGACCGTCGGCGCACTCGTCGGCATCGAGGGGTACAACTTCCTGGACTTGCTGGGCCTCGGCCCGGCCACCGGCTTCGTCTCATCGTTGGTCAATACCCGCGAGCTGGCACCGCTGATGGCGTCGCTGGCTTTCGCGATGCAAGGCGGCTGCCGCTTCACCGCTCAGTTGGGTTCGATGCGCATCGCCGAGGAAATCGACGCGTTGGAATCGATCGCGATCCGCCCCATCCCGTATCTGGTGACGACTCGGCTGATCGCCTCGGTGGCGGCCATCGTCCCGCTGTATGTGGCCTGCCTGGCGATCGGCTATCTCAGCACGCAGGTCGTGGTGGGGATCAGCAGCGGCGGCTCGACCGGCTCCTACTTGCATTACTTCACGCTGATGTTGGCCGGCCAGGACATCGTCTACTCGTTGATCAAGGCCGTCATCTTCGTCTGGATAGCGTCCACGATTCAGTGCTACTACGGGTATTACGCGACCGGCGGGCCCGAGGGTGTCGGGGTGGCCGCCGGACACGGCATGCGGGCCAGCATCACCGTCGTGATCATCGTGAACATGCTGCTCACCATGGCGTTGTGGGGGGTAGACGCCGGGGCAAGGTTCGGTGGTTGATGCCGAATTCCTTTGAGCTGGACGGCCGCGGGCCCTCGGACCGGCAGTTGCTTGCCATCGGCACGGCGGTGGTGGTGGTCGCGGCCCTGCTCACGGTCGCGATGGTGGTCAAATCAACCGGCAGACTCAACGACTACGTTCGGGTGGTCGCCGACCTGGTCAACGTCGGCGACGGGCTGCCACAAAAGTCCGACGTCAAGTATCACGGCGTGCTCGTCGGCACGGTCGATGGCGTGGTTCCCGCGTCCAACGGAAAACCTAACTACGTCCACATCGACCTCAAAGAAGAGTTCGCCAAGTCGATTCCGGCCTCCGTGACCGCTCGAGTGGTGCCCAGCAACGTGTTCGCCGTGTCGTCGGTTCAATTGGTAGGCAACGGATCCGGTTCGACGATCAGGGCGGGGGCGCATATTCCGGAAGACACCCGGCTTCCGACCGTGCTGTTCCAGACGACCGTCAGCAAGTTGCGCGACCTGTTGGCCGCCGCCGGACGAGGCCGCGACGACAGATCCGTGGGGATCCTGGCCGCGCTAGGTGCCGCCACCGATCATCGCCGCGGCGCCCTGCTGAATGCCGGAGCACAGTTGAATCGCCTTCTCGATCAGCTCAATTCGATTGTCGGCACCGACACTGGCCCCTCGACCGTGTCCGCGCTCCTCGACGCGGCGCGTGGCCTCGCGCAGACCGCACCCGACCTGCTCGACGCCTTGCACCAGGCGGTCGAGCCGATGCAGACCTTCGCCGAGACGCGCGGGCAGCTGGTCTCATTGCTCTCTGGCGCCGACTACACACTCGGCACGACGCGCCAATCGTTCGACAACCACATCGACCAGCTCATCAAGATCACCGCCGATTTCACGCCGGTGCTGGGCATCCTGGCGATGAAATCCAACAACTTCGTGCCCGCCGTCACCAAATTGGACAACCTGGCCAACAAGTTCATGGACGAGGTCTGGGTGCCAGGAAACGACGTCGGCAATATGCGTGCAATGCTGACATTTACCCCTAGCTCCACCTACACCCGAGCGGACTGCCCGCATTACGGAGAGCTGAAGGGGCCCAGCTGTTTCACCGCACCGCTGATTCCGGTCCGTCCTGACATGCCGGAAGTGCTGCTGCCGCAGAACTATCAGCCGCCCAAGGACCTGGCACCGCCGCCGGGAACGATAATCGGCCCGGACGGAAACCTCGTCGCGGTCGGCCCGCCGCTGATCAACCCCAGCCCCAATCTGACCGACCCCAATCCCCCACTGCCCGCGGGAATTACGCCGTCGCCGCCGGTACCGGGCAGTGCGAACCCCGATAACCCATCGCCCGGGGCGCCAGCGTCTCCTTCGCCCAACGCTCCGTGGGTTGCGCCGGTCGCACCGAAGGCTCCGTGGATACCGCAATCGTCCTACCGGGGCTCTTTCGGAGGCAACGTGGGACCCATCGGCAGCCAATACGAGCGGAACATGCTGAGCGTGATCACCGGCCAGCGCGCCACTGAGGCCACCGAGTTGCTGCTGGGGCCGGTTGCCCGCGGCACCACCGTGTCTTTGAAACAGGGACCGAAATCACCACCCGGAGGGCCCAAATGAAATTTCGGGCCCCGCTGATCGGCCTCACCCTATTCATGGTCGTCGCATTGACCCTCACCTGGCTGGTGTACGTGAGCCTGCGACGTGACGTCGCCGGGGACACGGCGAACTATTCGGCCGTCTTCACCGATGTCTACGGGCTGCGAGAAGGTGACGACGTCCGGATGGCCGGGGTGCGGGTGGGCCGGGTGGAAAACGTGGAGCTGGACGGGAAACTCGCGAACGTCGCGTTCGTGGTGCAAACCGATCAGCACCTGTACGGCAACACCGTCGCCTCCGTGACGTACCAAAACATCGTCGGGCAGCGTTACCTTGGGCTATCTTTGGGGCCGGAGGGCAATCAGGAACTGTTGCCGCGGGGCAGTGTCCTGCCGCTGGCACGCACCGAACCGTCCTTTGACGTCACCGCGCTGCTCAACGGCTACGAACCACTGTTCAGCCTGCTGAACCCGCAAGACGCTGACAACCTCACCAAGGGCATCATCGCGTCGCTGCAGGGCGACACCTCGTCGCTGACCATGCTGATCAGCCAAACATCGACGCTCACAGAGACATTCGCCGGGCGTGACCAGGCCCTCGGCAACGTCATCACCAACCTCAACAAGGTGGTCGGCAACCTTGCTCAGCAGAACGACAATCTCGACGGGGTCATCACCCAAACCCGTCAGGTAGTTAGCCAACTCGACCAGCGGCGTCCGGAGCTGGTCTCCTCGGTGGGATCGCTGTCTCGGACGATGAATCGACTTTCCGCTTCGGCCACCGACGTGTACCCCGCGCTGCGCGAATTCGTCGACCGCAAACCCGGTGTGGCCAGACACCTGATGGATGTCGAGCCGCAGGTGGCGTTCTTCGGAGACAATATCCCGTTGCTGCTGAAAGGACTTGTCCGAGTTGGCAACCAGGGCGCCTACGGCAACGCCTACGTGTGCGACGTGAACTTCATGGGGTTCTTCCCCGGCCTCAACGATGTCGTGCCGATCATCGTCGCCGCCGCCACCCCGGGAAACAAGACGTGGCACACACCGAGATGTAGGAGCACCGCAGGTGGGTGACTCGTCCGTGTGGGAGCGGCTGAAGAAGCGTCCGCTGGAGAGCTACAACAAGACGTGGCTCGGGTTTATCGCCGTCGCGGTGGTTGCGGTGGTGATCGGGGCCATGCTGACGGTGCATGCGATCGGCGCCGGATACCGGCACTACACTGCGGAGTTTCTGCAAGCGGCCTCGCTGCGCCCCGGGAACCCGGTGGTGATCGCGGGCATTCCGGTGGGCGACGTGACCAGCATGAAGCTCGATGGCGATCACGTCGAAGCCGGTCTGAAGATTCGCGACAATATCGTGCTGGGCAAGGATTCTCGGGCCACGATCAAGGTCACCACCATCCTGGGTTCGCGTTATTTGGCACTGGAGCCCAACGGCTCGGCCTCGCTGCCCAACAACACCTTTGACTTGTCGCATACCGAGGTTCCCTACGATCTGCAATCGGCATTGCAGGACGCCACCACGACTTTCGAGCAGGTCGATTCCGACAGGTTCGCGCAGTCGCTTGCGGTGCTGGGCAAGCAACTCGAGGGCTTGCCCGCGGTGGTGCCGCAGGCAATGAAAAACGTCCACTCGCTGTCGTCCATCATCGCGGTGCGTCGCGACCAACTGGGTCAGCTACTGCTCAGCACCGAAAAGGTGACCAACACATTGCGGCGCCAGCAAGCCGGCATCGGCAATCTCATCAACCAGGGACAGGACCTGCTGGGCCAATTCGTCGCGCGGCGAGCCGTTTTCCACGCCATGATGCAATCCCTGACCAGCCTGGTCGACACCATGAGCCAGCTCGTGGTCAACGACCGATCGGGTTTGGATTCGCTGATCACAGACATGCGCGACTTCGCCGGCATGATGGCTCAACACGACGACCTGCTGGGCAACATGCTGCAAATCAGCCCGATCTTCTTCCGTGAGGCGGCCAACCTCACCGGCGAGGGCAACGCGGTCAACTTCAACGCCAACAACGTCCCGCTCGTCGACTCGTGGATGTGCGCAATCAGCGGCCGCGCCAAGCAGTTCGGCATGATCGAATACTTCAAGGACTGCAAGTGACGGCGTCCAGGCTCAGGTCCAAGGCGGTAGCCATCAGCGCCGCTCTGGTGGTGCTGGCCGCGGCAGTCGGTATCGGCTGGTGGTATCTGAGGCCCGACGAGGACACCATCACGGTGACGGCCCAATTCGACAGCGCCTCAGGACTTTACGAGGGCAATGTGGTCGCGGTGTTGGGAATGCCGGTCGGTAAAATCATCAAGATCAATGCCAAGGGCGGCTACGTCGAAGTCGAATTCACCGTCGATCGCCGGGTCAAGGTTCCCGCCACCGCGCAAGCCGTTACGGTGTCGACCTCGATCCTCACCGACCGGCAGATCGAGCTCACGCCGCCCTACCGCGGCGGTCCGGTACTGGAAAACCACGACACCATCGGCTTGACCCGGACCAAGACGCCCGTCGAATTCAGTCGCGTGCTCAACGTGCTCGATCGCGTGACCAAGTCGCTCGAGGGGGACGGCCACGGCGGCGGGCCTGTCGCCGACGTGCTCAACAACGGCACCAAGGTTGTCGAAGGCAATGGCGGGCAGATCAAATCGTCGCTTGACGAACTGTCCAAGGCGCTGCGCCTATCCAGCGACGGCGGCGCCCAGACCCGCGAGCAGATCACCACGATCGTCAAGAACATCAGCACGCTGTTCGATGCGGTGGCGGCCAATGACGGCAAGCTGCGCGAATTCGCCTCCACCATCCACCAAGTCAGCCAGATCATGGCCGACGAGGACATCGGGAGCGGCAATACCGGAAGAAGATTCGACCAGCTGATCCAGCGTGCCGGCGACCTGCTCGACGCCAATCGCGGCACCATCAAGCAGGCTCTGCTCAACGGCAACACCACGTTGAAGATGGTCACCGACAAGCGGCGAGACCTCGCCGAACTCCTCGATGTGGCGCCGATGCTGGCCGACAACGCCTACAACATGATCGACCGGGCCAATGGTGCGGTGCGGGCTCGTTTCCTCACCGATCGACTGGTCTTCGACAGCCAATACACCAAAGAAGTCTGCAACTTGATGGGCCTTCGCCAACTCGGATGCAGCACGGGGACAATCCAGGACTTCGGCCCGGATTTCGGATTGACCTACGTGCTGGACGGCATGGCAGCGATGGGGCAGAAATGACGGCCATGCGGGGCGGCATCGCCATTGCGGCCGCGGTGCTGATCACCTCGGGATGCGGCACGAACGGTCTTGCCAGCCTTCCGCTTCCGGCTCCCGGGTTGGGGTCCGGCGGATACACCTTGACCGCGGTGTTCTCCAACGCGCTCAACCTTCCGATGAACGCCGAGGTGAAGCTCGCCGGCGCCGACGTCGGGCAGGTCGAATCGATGGTCGCACGCAACTACACCGCGGTCACCACGCTGCGCATCAGAAACGGTGTGCTGCTGCCGCGGGGCACCACCGCCGAATTGCGCACCGCCACACCACTGGGCGATGTGTTCGTGGCGCTGAAACCCCCCGCCAATTATCCCGCCGACGATCCGATGTTGCACAACGGCGACACCATCGGTCTGGATTCGACGGCGGCCGCCGCGACCGTCGAGTCGGTGCTGAGCTCGGCGGCGATCCTGGTGAACGGCGGGGCGGTGCGCAACTTCACCAACATCATCAATGGTTTCGGTAAGGCGACCGGCGACCAGGGCCAGGCGTTCGGAGAGCTGATCCGCAAGTCCAATCAGTTGGTCGGAACGCTTGACGCCCGGTCCGATCAGATCTCGAGCGCGTTGACCCAATTGTCGCGTCTGGCTGACCAACTCGATGCCAAGGACGCCACCATCACCGACCTGATGACCGCAGCCAGGCCCGCGACCGCGACCCTGGCCGATAACACCACCCAGCTGACCAACCTGGCCGTACAGGCCGGCGACACCGCCCGATTGCTGGCCAGGTTCCCGTCGATCGGCGGCACCGACACCAGCGGCCGCAGCATGATCCGCGACCTGAACACGATCGCCGGCGCCGCCAATGACGTTGCGGTGAGCCCCGATACCAGCTTTGTTGCGGTGAACCGGCTGATTCCCCCGTTGGTCAAATCGACGTCGGGAAGCGCGATTTCGGTGCATGTGAGCGTGGACAAGCTGATACTCGGATCCCTTCCCGACATCGGATATCCCGGTGACATCGGGCTGCACGGGCCGCACCACTACAACATGAACCTGCTCGTCGGCACCCTGAAGTACACCCTGTGGCGTCTGCAAGAACGCGTGGTCGGCCGGGGGCCGAATTCTCCTCAAGTACCGGTCATTCCGGACCCGACGATCCCAGGACAAATCGATGTCGCCCCCGGTCCTCCGCCGCCGGCACCGGGCGCGCCAGCACCGGGACCGCCGCCATGATCGCCGACGCCGCCAACGTGGTGGTCCGCGTGGTGCGGGCCGGTCATCGCCAGCAGGTCTGGCTCTCGGTGGCCGGATTGGTGCTGACCCTGGTGGTGGGAACCGCTTATCTGCTGATCGGCGCGCTGCGGGTGACCCCGTTCGCATCGTCTTACCGGGTCACCGTGCAGTTACCGGAATCCGGTGGCCTGCTGCCCAATCAGGATGTCTCGTTGCGCGGGGTGCGAATTGGCCGGGTCGAGTCGCTACAGATCACCGACACGGGAGTCAACGCCATCGCCAGCATCGCGTCGAAGGTGCGGATCCCGGCCAACAGCGTCGTGCACGTGTCGGCGCTATCACCGGCCGGCGAGCAATACATCAACTTCGAAGCCGAATCCGATGCCGGGCCGTATCTCCACGACGGCAGCCTCATCACCCTGGCCCACACGACCGTGCCGGTCAGCTTGGCGCAGCTCCTCGGGGACGCCGACGGGCTGCTGGCGCAGGTCGATCCCCGCAAGGTCGAGCTGATCAAGAAAGAACTGAGCATGAGTAAGGAGGGCCCGGCGAAGTTGGCCGCGATCGTCGACGGCGGCACGTTCCTGCTGTCGACGCTGGATTCGGTTCTCCCCCAGACCACCAGCATCGTCAAGACCAGCCGGGTGGTGCTCACCCTGGCTAGCGATAAAAACACCGGTCTGGCCGCCACCGCAACCGAACTCAACCACACGCTGTCCGGGGTCGCCCGAATGCAGGTCGGCTACCGGCGGCTGACCGCGCAGACGCCGCGCACACTGTCGGCGGTCGACAACTTGTTCGCCGACAATTCCGACACCATGGTGCAGTTACTGGGCAGCATGGCCACCATGTCGCAGCTGCTCTACCTGCGGGTGCCGGCGCTCAACGCGCTGTTCCCCGACTACCGCGGCTCGGTGCTGGACGCGGTGGCAAGCTCCTTTCACGACCACGGGGTCTGGGCGATAGCCGACCTCTACCCCCGCTACGTGTGCGACTACGGGACGCCCGCACATGCACCGTCCGCCGCCGACTACTACGAGCCGTTCATGTACACCTATTGCCGCGACGACGACCCCGCCGTCTCGATCCGCGGAGCCAAGAACGCGCCGCGACCCGGCGGCGACGACACCGCAGGCCCACCCCCCGGGGCGGACCTGGGCCGCAGAACCGATCCGACACCCAAGGGCCGCTTTACAATTCCCACCCCCTATGGCGGGCCGGCCCTGCCGATCGAACCGCCGCACTAGAAGTCCAAAGTCCACACTTAGCCAAAGAGGGAGATGATGGTGGTCGCGACAGCAAAGAAGGACCCTGAAGTGGAAGCCGAAACACCCGAAGACACCGGCGACGATGTCAGCGCCGAAGACACACACGTCGAAGACTCCGAGAACGAAGACTCCGAGGACGTCGACGCGGTGGCCACCGATGACGATGACGATGACGGTGACGAAGACGAGAGCGACAACGGGCTGCTCAAAAGCAAGCGCGTCAAGACGCAGCGCCTGAAGCGGCCCTGGCGCCAATACCTTCGGCGCAGCATCCTGCCGCTGTTACTCATTGCCTCACTTGCCGTTTCCGGCTTCCTCGGGTGGCAGCAGTGGCAAGAGCATCAGGTCAAGCTGGCCGGCCAGCAGGCCCAGCAAGCGGCCATCGCCTACGCGCAAGTGCTGACGAGCATCGACTCGAACAAGGTCGACGAGAACTTCAGGCAGGTGCTCGACGGCGCGACCGGCGAGTTCAAGGACATGTACACCCAGTCCAGCGTGCAGCTTAGGCAGCTGCTGATCGACAACAAGGCGAGTGCGCACGGAGTGGTGATCGACTCGGCCATTCAGTCCGAATCCACGAATAAGGTTGTCGTGCTGGTCTTTATCGACCAGACCGTGGCGAACTCGGCGGCACCCGACCCACGCATTGACCGCAGCAGGATCAAGATGACCATGGAGAAGGTCGACGGTCGCTGGCGGGCCAGCAAGGTTCAGTTGCTGTGATGCGGCGAGGGTTCATCGCGACGGTCGTATTGGCCGCCGCGGCAACAATTCCCAGTGCGGTCAGTGCGCACGCATCCGCTCCGTCGTTCTGCGGCGAGCTCGGTGGCAACTGGGACGGCCAGTACTGCCACGCCTCGGTGACCTCCGAACGCAACGCGGTGCGCGACATCAAGGTCGCCGTACCCGACGACCTCGTCGACAACCCGACCACCGGCGCGGTGATCCGCGACTATCTGCGCACCCTGGTCAACAACTGGAAGACCGCCAATGCGCACATGGCGGCCGACAGCTACGGCGAGGAGAACTTCGAATTATTCCGGCACGCCAATCTGCTCAGTGCGGTGTTTCACGAGGACTACCACGCCGACGGGCCCCAACCCAACAACGCCTACCGCACGTTCACCTTCGACATGACAGCCGGCAAACGAGTGCAGCTAGCCGATCTGACGACGTCGAACCCGCTGACCGCGATCCCGCCGCTGGCCGCGCCGTTCGTCGAAACCGCGCTCAATCAGGCTCCGCCGCCGCACGATCCGGGCAGCTATCCGTTTATCGTCGACCGCTGGACGCCCGACAAGGTCTACTCCGGCGCGTACAAGGCATGGGCGTTGACCCCCGACGAATTGATCATCTACATGCCGGACTATCCGGTCGGCCACGACGAGCCGATCAACTTCTCGCCCGGCCTTCCGCAGTGGTACATGGACGGCGGCACCGTCCAAGCCCATATCCCGCTCTCGGCACTCGGTTCGGTGCTGCGCGTCTGAAAGTGACGCAGGCTCAACCGACGTAGGGCTCAGTCCTCCGGGTTGTAGCCGAGGTTGGGGCCGAGCCAGCGCTCGGCTTCCCGCAGGGTCCAGCCCTTGCGCTTCGCGTAGTCGGCGACCTGGTCCTGGGCCATCCGGCCGACCACGAAGTACTGCGACTGCGGGTGCGAGAAATACCAGCCGCTGACGGCAGCACCGGGCCACA
>Ga0182030_10006350_pt1 | contig 24954 bp, 24 predicted proteins | sample 812S3MmetaG_FD_121299 | JGI IMG/M metagenome (GOLD analysis project Ga0182030, IMG submission 121299) | Permafrost microbial communities from Stordalen Mire, Sweden - 812S3M metaG (Illumina Assembly) | ecosystem: Environmental > Terrestrial > Soil > Wetlands > Permafrost | place: Sweden...
CCCGCGCGTCCCACAAACGGGAAGCCTTGCGCGTCTTCATCCGCGCCCGGACCTTCTCCGACGAACACCAATCCGGCACGTTCGTTGCCCGATCCGAAAACGATCTTGTTCCTTTGCTCGCACAACCGGCAACGGCGGCAATCGCCGATGTCCTGCTGGATCTTCAGCAGCGTGTCGTCGGCGGGAGTTAACGGCGGCAGTTCGGTGGTACTGACAGAGACCAGCGGCGGAGGCGCCGCTACAATAATGGGCGCAGATGCTTTCGCGACGATCGATTTCGGGGCACTTTCCACGGGCTGCGTTTTCGTGGGTGCGACCGTCTCCGCACGCATTTTCTTGGGCGACGCTTTGTTCGGAGACGCTTTGCGCTTGTAAATTTCCTTCACGCCGAGGTCCCGGTAAAAGGCCAGCTGCCTGCGAATTTCATCGGGATTCATGAGCGGGCGTGGAGCGCCAACCGCAGCGCCTGGACTTCGTCGAGAATTCTCCGCGCAATAGCGCGTTTCGGTGCACGGCTCACGGGAATCGCTTCGCCCGAACGCGTGACCAGGACAACCTCATTCTCATCCGAGTCGAATCCCTTGGATTTCGCCGCGCCTTCTGCCGCGTAAGAAACCAGATTGCCGACGATCATGTCGCAATTCTTCTGCTCCAGCTTGCGCCGCGCTTCCTCCACTAGATGATCCGTCTCGGCTGCAAATCCGATGAGCAGGCGATGGCCCTTCTTGCGCCCGATTTCGGCCAGGATGTCGGCCGTTGGTTCCAACTCCAGCGACATCCGCGCCGCCGTCTTTTTCACCTTGCTCTTCGAAGGCTCGGCCACGCGATAATCCGCCACGGCCGCGGCTTTGATCACGATGGTCGCTGCTTCTAAATTCTCAAGAACCGCCGTCCGCATTTCAGCAGCCGTGCGAACCGGAACCAGCATCACGTCTTTCGGCGCCGCCAGATTCACGGGTCCGGACACCAGTACCACGCGCGCTCCCCGCGCCGCCGCTTCTTCCGCCAGCGCGTAACCCATCTTGCCGCTTGAGCGATTGCTGATGAATCGCACGCCGTCAATCGGTTCTTGCGTCGGCCCCGCAGTGATCAGCACGGTCTCGCCTTGCAGATCGCGCCGGATCTCAGCGTTCTCAGGGGACGATCGATACGTCTCAGCGACCACCTCGGCGATCCTCTGCGGCTCCGCCAGCCTTCCCGGTCCCACCATGCCGCACGCCAGCGCGCCTGCGTCCGGCTCCACGATCACATGTCCGCGTTCCCGCAGCACGCGCATGTTCTCGCGCGTCGCCGGATGATTCCACATGTTGACATTCATCGCGGGCGCGATGACGACGGGACCCGTAAATGCCAAGTACGACGTCGTCAGCAAATCGTTCGCCAGCCCGTGTGCCAACTTCGCGATCAAATCCGCCGTCGCCGGAGCAATCACGAAAATGCGATTCTCCTGCGCCAGGCGAATATGTTCGATAGCGCTGGAAAGCGTGGCTTCCGGACTAGAGGCGCCCGCGGCGGAAAATAAATTGGTGTGGACTTTGCGGCCTGTAAGAGCCGCGAACGTCAGTGGACGAATGAATTCTTCCGCGGCGGAGGTCATGATGACGTCCACCGCGAAGCCGCGTTCCATCAAGGCGCGAACCAACTCGGCCGCTTTGTAAGCGGCAATTCCTCCGCCGACGCCTAGCGCGACGTTCATGCGAAAATCCGGCTACTCTTCGGCCGGAGGCTCGAAGGTGTGTTGGATGGCGATGTCCGAATATTGCACCAAACCGCGGCGCACTTCTTCCATGGCGGCGGTGGTGGGCTTCTTCGACGTCGTGGGCAGCAGGCTGCGCGCGCCGTTCTGCAACTGGCGGGCGCGTTTCGCCGCCACAATGATGAAGCGGTAGACGCTGGCTTCCGGATCGTCCGGAATCATGCTATGCGAAATCTGACGTACGCTTTCAGCCATGGAAATCACTTTCTGTTCGACTCGCGGCCCTGCCGCAAGGTTCCTGCTCTGCACAAGTCTTCGTTCTCGTGTAAGAACGTCTTTCTATAAGAACGTATCGAGGATGGGTCGGATCGAATCCTCCATCCTGTCGCGCCGGCTGCGCGTGGCTTTCACAATTGACACCAGCGTATCGATCGACGCCGCCACTTCCTGATTCACCAGCACGTAATCGTAGCGATCGTAATTCCGGATCTCTTCGGCGGCTTCGCGCAAGCGGCGCTGGATCACCTCATCGGAATCCTGGCCCCGCGAACGCAGCCTCTCCTCAAGAACCTGCCGGCTCGGCGCCAATACAAAGATCGAAACGCCAGCCGGAATCTTCTCTTTTAATTGTCGCGCACCCTGCACGTCGATGTCGAGCACCAGGTCGTACCCATCCCGTGCCGCCCTCTCTAACTCACTGAAATGAGTGCCGTAATAGTTTCCGAACACCTCGGCGTGCTCCAGAAATTCGCCCAGCGCCGCGCGCCTTTCGAACTCCTCGCGAGTAATGAAAAAGTAGTCTTCGCCGTCCTTTTCCTGGCCCCTGGGTTGGCGCGTCGTGTAGGAAACCGAGAACCGGATGTTGGGCACCGTCCGAATCAGCGCCGAGGTCAGCGTTGATTTGCCGGAGCCCGAAGGCGCAGAGATGATAAATACGGTCGTCATGCCAGGGTCGTCATTCTTGTTCCAGCTTCGCCTATTCCAAATTCAGCGACTGCTCGCGGATCTTCTCAATCGATGCCTTGACCTCCAGCGCCCTTGCCGTGATCTTCATGGCGGCATCGCCCGCGCCGTTGGTCTTCGAAAGAATCGTGTTCGTTTCGCGATTCATTTCCTGCAGCAGGAAATCCAGCTTCTTGCCGACCTCGCCTCCGCTGGCGAGCAGTTGCGCGAGCTCCCCGGAGTGGATCTTCAGCCGCGCGATCTCTTCGCCGATGTCGCTGCGGTCGGCCAGGATCGCGGCCTCTTGCGCCAGCCTCTGCGGCTCCATCGCCACGCCCGCCAGCAGCTCTTTCAGCCGCCCTTCCAGCCTTTTCTGAAATGCCTCGGACGCGCCCACGCGCAGCTGCTCCAGTTCAATGGCCGCCGCCGAAACGTTGGCGTTGTGTCCGCGCAGTTCGGCTCCTAGCTGCTCGCCCTCGCGCGCTCTAAATTGATTGAACGCCCCGAGCGCTTCCTCTAATGCGGATTTCAACAGCGCTTCGGTTTCCTCCGGCAGCTGCGGCTCTTCCGATTCCACCAGCATCCCGGGGATGCGTAGCGTCGCGTTCAAATCGAGGTGCGGTTCCAGGCCGTGCGTTTCGGCCTCGGTGTGAAAAATGCGCACGTAGTCGCGCAGGAAATCGCGATTCACGGAAACTCCGCCGCCCGCCACGCTTTTCGGTACCGAGACGCGCACTTCGACGTGACCTCGTCCTACGGACTCTTTTACCAATGCGCGGATCAGGCCCTCGTAAGGATCGATCGCCGACGGAGCCTGAATGTGCAGATCGAGCCCCCGATGATTCACGCCCTTCACGCTGACCGTCAGTTCACCATCGCCGAGAGTGCGCCGCACGCGGGCGAATCCGGTCATGCTTCGTAAGGGAGCGGCCATAGAGGAGATTTATCCATTATGGATGAAGTTGGCGTTCGCGCCGGCGTGAAGGTGGATGGTCACGTCCTTGGACGAAACAACTCCTTACGCACTTCTTCCCACGGGATCGTTTCGACTTCGCCTGAATCTATCTCAGCCGAGCGTTTTGCGATCTCTGCGGCCCATTCGGCCTCATGAGTCAGCTCGTCCGGTTTCTGATCCATGAGTGAATTCTACACATCCGCTTCTAAAAACTGCATCTCATGCAGCCTTTGATAAATCCCACCGCCGCTGACCAGATCCTCGTGCGTGCCGATCTCGGAAATCTTTCCCCGCTCCAGCACCACGATCTTGTCGGCGCGTCTCACCGTAGACAAACGATGCGCGATCACGATCACCGTGCGATGCTCCATCAAATTTTGCAAGGCTTTCTGGACCAGCCTTTCGGATTCCGTATCCAGGTGCGATGTCGCTTCATCCAGAATCAAAATCGGAGCGTTCTTCAAGAGGGCTCTGGCGATGGCCAATCGTTGCCGCTGGCCGCCGGAGAGCTTCACGCCGCGCTCGCCGATCATCGTTTCATAGCCGTCCGATAGGCGCTCGATAAACTCGTCCGCCAGTGCGTTGCGCGCGGCTTCTTGAATTTGTTCCTTCGTTGCATGGCGCAGACCGTAGCCGATGTTGGCCGCGACGGTGTCATTAAAAAGGAACGTATCCTGCGCCACGATGCTGATTTTGTCGCGCAGGGAATCGAGCTTCAAATCGCGAATGTCTTTGCCGTCGATGCAAATCGCCCCGCCGGTGACGTCGTAAAAGCGCGGAACCAGGTTCGCGAACGTCGTCTTCCCCGCGCCGCTCGGACCGACCAGCGCGACCACTTGCCCGGCATTCACTTCCAGTTGAATCTTGTCGAGCACGAAGCCATCGGGCACGCTGGGATAGCGGAACACCACGTCGTCAAAATGAATCGACCTCTCAAATTTCGCGAGCCTTACGGCATGAGGACGCTCCCGCACCTGCTGCTCGTTGTCCAGATATTCGAAGACTTTTTGCGACGCGCCCAGCGCCTGCTGGAAAATATTGTGGATGCCGGTCAATCGTTTCACGGGTTCGTACAGCATCAAGAGCGCGATGACGAAGCTCGTAAATTCGCCCGTGGTCATCTGTCCGGCCTTGATCTGCAGCCGCGCGTACGTCAGCAGGCCGACGATCGTCAGCGCTCCGAAAAATTCAATGATCGGGCTGGCGATGGCCTGTTGCGCAACATAGCGTAAGTTCGTGGTGCGCAATTTCTCGGCGCGATCGCGGAAGCGGTTCGATTCCACATCCTCGGCGCCGAACGATTTCACTACTTGATGCCCGCTCAGCGTTTCCTGCAGCACCTGATTCAGTTCCGCGGCGTTATCCTGCGCGGCGCGCGTGGTTCTGCGGATGCGGCGCCCCAAACGCAATGTCGGCACCAGCACGAACGGCAGCACCGTCAAACTCACCACGGCCAATTTCCAATCCGTCTGCAGCACCACCGCCAGCAATCCCAGCGCGGTGAAACTCTGGCGCAGCCAATCCGCCAAAATATGCGACAGCGCCACCTGGATCTTTTCCAGATCGTTCATGATGGACGACATCACGCGAGCCGTGGAGTTCGATTCGAAAAACTGCGCATCCTGTTGCAGCACGCGGTCGAACACCGTTTGCCGCAAATCCGTGACTGCCGAAAATCCCACGTAGTTGATCAAATAATTTGCGGCGTAATCGCACAACCCCTTAATGAAAAACACCGCCAGGATCGCCACCGCCACCATCGTCCACACGTTGTGGATCGACGCCGGTAGCAGATCGCCCAACAGAATTTGCTTCTTGATCAGCGGGATCGTGAACAGCGTCACCGGCGTATCTTCCGATGCCGGGTTCAGCACGCGGTCGAAGATCGGTCCGATCAAGAGCGCCGTCAATGCTTGCGCCGCGCCCACGCACGCCATCAGGATCACCGAGAAAACCAGGTGCCCTGTGTAGGGACGCGAATAGCGCAGCAGGCGCGAAAGCTCGCTCATGCGTTGACCTTGGTCCGCGTCACGGGCTTCGCGCGCAAGCTTTGTGCCGCTTCGATCACTTCCGCCGTCTGAATCCGCGCGATGTCCTCGCGCGACGTCATCACGCGCGCGTCGGTCTTCCACGGAGCCCACGTTACGGGATTCGAAGGCCCGAACAGAACCACCACCGGGACGCCGAACGCCGCCGCCACGTGCGCGGGACCGCTGTCATTTCCCACGAACAGCGACGCTCCCGACATCAGGCTCTTCACGTCGGCTAGCGGCGCGTTGCGCCATACTCGAAAGTCCGCAAACGGCGCAGGATCATCCGCCGGACCGGCCAGGAAGACCGGCTCATATCCCATGTGTTGGCGTAATTCTCGCGCCACTTCCACGAATCGTTGCGCCGGCCAAGTTTTTTCCGGAAGAGATGCGTACGGATGAATCACCACGTAATTTCCGAAATCATTCGGCGCGGCGCAGGCCGCAAGCTTCGCCCGCGGGATCTCCCGTTGCGGCACTCCCATCCAGAACATGGCCGACGCCAGATGTTCCGCCGTATGCACCGGGCGCTCTTCACCCAGGATCTCCTGCGCGCGAGGAATTTTGTGCGAATAAATAAAACTGTAGCGGTGATGTCCGAACCCTGTGCGATATTTCGCTCCGCTCGCGAGCGTCATCACCATGCTGCGCGTTCCACCATGCAAATTTAAGACGAGCGCCGGGTGCGTCTTGTTGACCAAGCTCGAACTCACGCAGATTTCGTCCACGTCTGAACTGTCCTCAAAAACGCCGGCGAAGCGTGGATCCACGACGACTTGAATCCGCAGGTCCGGCCGATGCGCCTTCAGCAGAGCCAGTGCCGGTGTGGTCAGGACGCAATCGCCCAAGGACCGCAAACGAATGACGGCAACGCCCGCGCGCGCGGGAAGGCTTTCAAGCAATGGCGGCATTTCTTCGTTGGACCGGATTATCGAAGCTATTCTTCAATTCGCGCTTCGTCCACCAGCATCACGGGGATGTCGTCGCGAATCGGGTACACGCGCTTGCACTGCGAACATTTCAGGCCGGTCTCATCCTGCTTGAGTTCGACCGGTGCCTTGCACAGCGGGCAAACCAGGATCTCCAGCAATTCCTTACTGATGGCCATAACAACGCTAGTTTAGCACCGCCCGGAAAATAGAAGTGGGAACAAGAAATCGACGCGATGGCGAATCTTAGGTGACCTTGCGGTGGCGCAGCCCATTGAGCAACATGCTGGCGATTTCTCTGCCGTTGTCCAGCGCGTCTTCGTAAGCCGCTTTGCGTTCCGTGCGCGTGAATCCGTATCCCAGGCGGTACAACCGCTCGAACGACATGCCGAACGCAAAGGTGCCCGCATAAGCGATGCCCGCTTTGGGAATGAGACCTCCGCCGAAGGGAATCTTGCCGACCAATTCCCGGGCCAGTGCGCGCCAGCCAAACGCACCCGCGATCATCGACGCGATCTCCGACTTCTGTTCGCGATAGCCAATCGCGCGGTCGCTCGCCGCCGCCAGCATGAACGCCATGCGGATCTGGTTCATCGTCAGAAACGCCGTGTCCGAAGTGAATTCGCCTACGGCCCATGGAATGATCGCCAGGCTGGGGACCACGTCGGGCAGAGCGGTCGCCAGCGAGAACAGCGCATTTTCTTTGGCGATGCTGCGAATAATCCGGTGGGAAACGGGCTTGCGGAAGGGCTCCAACTGGCGGGCCAACGGGATCATCAAATCTTCCCGGCTCCGTATGATGGCGCGAATGCAATCCTCAGGAGCTTCGGAATCGAATGCGAAAGCCTTGGCCGGCTTCAGCAGTGAAGTGTGATAGATGTTAATATCGCACTCCGCCCCGCCTCCCCGCACCAAAACGCGAGTCGCTTGCGCGCGCCGGTCCGGCGAAAAATGCGGCGGCGCGAAGAACTGCTCCATCTCGCCGAGCTCTTCGGCCGAGGCGGCCACCAAGCCCACTCGGATCGGCCTTTCGGCCTGTTCCCGCAATTCGTTGGGGTTCAGCGTCGATAACGCTTGCTTCAGCTGACGCAACACGGCGAGGGCCATGGTCTGTTAGTGAGGCTTCGCCCGGGAGCGAAACATCACTTCGATTCCTCGCCTCCATTTTAACCCAATTCCAACCCGCGTGACGTCGATCGCGGGGTCCAGATATTTTAGGACCGTCTCGTTTGCCGGATGCCACTCCAGCGCGGGCGCCACCAACACCAGCCTCGGCGGGGCATCGTTCAGCGGAATGCCCGTAAAATAGCCGCGTTCGGCGAACTCGCCGCGATCCAGATGCCACTTCACGCGCATCCAATAATCCAAAACCTGCAGAGGCAAATGGATGTCCTGGCTGGCCTTCAACTCGACCACAACCAGCCTGCCTCCGCGATCCACCGCGAGTAAATCGAGAATCCCTCGCGTCCCGCCGGCCATTTCCGGAACTTGCCCGTACACCGGCGCTGCCAGCAACGACGCATCGATAGTTTCCAAATCCGACCGCACCTCCGATTCCAGCCAGGCCTCGGGATGACGCGTATATAAAGGATTCTTTCGATCGGCCGCGTCCTCGTTCCTCACGCGCGCCAAGCCCCGCGCCAGTTCCTGCACTTCCGCTAAATGCGCCTGACTGCGCACGGTGTGCTTTCGATCCAGCCCGTAGACAAGTTCGTCGTTACCGATGCGGGCAAACTCCAGGCCGAGCACGGCGAAGCTCACCGATCCATCGGCACGCTCGCGCCGCGCTACTCCTTCGATCGCGCCGATTTTTTCGGCCCATCGCAACAGTTCCGGCGTCGCCTGGGCCAAAGCTCTTTTGTGGGGCTCCAGGCGCGTTTCGAAATTCGTATAGTCGTCGGGATTCACGCGCTGCTCCCAACCGCCGGAGCTGTCGGATGGCGGATAATGCACGTAAACCAAATAGCGCGCGGCTTGCGGATTCAGATAGCGCACGCGATGGCATGTCGCCGTCTCCGCGCCCGCCGGCACGAAGATCACGAGACCTTCGATCACCAGCTTCTTCTCGCGATGCCGCAAATAGTCCAGCCAAATTAATCCGAACGTGAGAGCGTCTTCCGGTTGGTGCGCGTCTTCCGGAGCGCCAATCACAGCCAGTCCACTCATGCCCTTGCGCAGCAAAGCGCGCGGATAACTGGAAGATAAACTATGCTCCAAGTCCTGCTCGGAGCTGATCTCCGCCAGTCTCCAATCCGGAAACTGGCGATGCAGGGAGTGCCGGAATCGCTCGCGATACTTGAGCCGCGCTCCGCGGCGCGTGGCTTCCTGATTGGCCGCGCGATCCATGTCGATCAAGCTCACCGTTCCCGGACGGCCGCCGAAGCGTTCGATCTCCAGCTCCAGGCGTCCCGATTTTTCCAGCTTGATGCCGGTGACGCGCCGCGTCAGATTGCGCGATTCGTTCCAGCACTGGATGGTCACCCGGCTGCCGCGCGTGGTCACAATAAACGTGTCGGGTGTGATGGCGAGTGGATCCTCGCCGGGGTCCATCAGAAATGGCTTTTGGCTGGCCTTGAGAAAGCGCTCAATCGCCAGGCGAGCCTCGTGCGGACCTACGCGCAAGGCCTTCCGGGATGCTGGCTGCAACGCCACTATTTTACCGAAAATCCGCAGCGAGGCGAATAATTTTCGAAATGCCCTTTCCCGCGCATTACAGGCGCTTGGAGCGATCCTCGCGGTTTTCCGCACCCTCGCCCCTAAAATCGTTTTGCGAAGGCCTCGATTTTGGCCGAAAAACGCGATTTTTCATCAGGCGAAAGGAGGTTGCGGGAATTTACGTTTGCGTCTTGGCAATGTGCCGATTTTGGCGACACCGAGTTCTCGCTAAAACATTTCGCTCATTAAATGTTCACCAAGTATTTGGTTCTAAACTCCAGTGGCGATCGGTGATTTGCTCGACGCGAACGCCTCGCAATCCCGCGTCGGCGGCAAAGGCGCGCACCTCCTCTAAAGAGAGCCCCGCGCGCAGCGAATCGGTGAACAGGCGGCGCTGCAAAGGACTCCAGCCGGTGGAATATTTTTCGGCGATGGCCTGGAGCTCGGGTTCGCTCTGAGGACGAACGAGATCGCGAAGCAGAATACGCGGCGCGGTAGCGGCGTCTTTCAACACGCGGGCGACCTCGCGAAAGACGGAGCTTGGGTCCGGGATGTGATGGATCAAACTATTGGAAACGATCAGATCGACGGAGCCTGCGGCAAAGGGCAAGTGCTTGGCGTCGCCACGAACAAGGCTCATGCTTTGCGCGGCGGCATCTGCCTGGGCACGATGGCGGACGGCGACGGCCAGCATCTCGCGCGACATCTCCACGGCACAGACAACAGCGTCAGGTGCGCGGCTCGCGATCGCCAAAGGGATTTTGGCGTTGCCGCAGCCAATATCAACAATCCAACAGCCGGTATCCACAATGCTGCAGCCGGGTCGCGCGAGTTCGACGGCGCGTTCCACAAACAGATCGTCGGTCGTGCCGAAGTCCATCGTGTCGTATTCGGCGGCCTCATCGGCTCCGGCCATTTCTTCGGGTTCGAGGATGCGAGGGAGAGGCATGGGATGGAAGATCTCTCTTTCAAGAGCGAAGAGGCTCCAATGTTACACTTGTAGTTTCCATCGAAAAACAAGCCCATGCAATCGATTTCACAGCTGGTGGAGCGCGCCTTGGCGCAGAGCAGTGCCGCGGCCAACGCGTCCGCGCTCGATCAGGTGCGCGTGCAATACCTCGGCAAGTCCGGCGAGCTGACATCGCAGATGAAGTCGCTCGGAAGTTTGCCCGCCGAGGAACGTAAGGCATTCGGTCAATCGGTCAACGCGGCCAAAGCGCAACTGGAAGAAGCAATCAACGAGCGCAAAGCGGTTCTCGATCAGAGCGCGAAGCCTGCGAGCGCGACATTAGATGTTACGCTTCCCGGACGCCGCCGTTTCGCGGGACGTTCTCATCCCATGACGGTGACTGCCGAAACCATGAAGCGGATCCTAATGGGCCTGGGATTCACTTACGAAGATTTTCCGGACATCGAAACGGAATATTATAATTTCGACGCACTGAATACGCCGCCCTGGCATCCCGCCCGCGATATGCACGATACGTTTTATATCGATGGCGAACACCTCATGCGGACGCATACTACTGCGTTTCAAGGACGCGTGATGCGCGCGCGCAACGGGCAAGTGCCGATCCGCGCGATGACCACGGGCCGCTGCTACCGCAAGGACGATATCGACGCGTCGCACTTCCCGATTTTTCAGCAGCTCGATGTGTTTGCAGTGGGCACGAATCTCAACATGTCGGATTTGCGCTGGACGTTGACGGAACTCGCGAAGGGCTTGTTCGGCGGCGAAGCGAAGCTGCGCTTTCGTCCCAGCTATTTTCCCTTCACGACGCCCAGCGCCGAGGTGGACGTCAGCTGCATCATCTGCAAACAGAAGGGCTGCTCGTTGTGTTCGCGCACGGGCTGGATTGAGGTGCTGGGCAGCGGCATGATGCGGCCGGAAGTCTTGAAGATGGGCGGCCTCGATCCGGCGAAGCACCAGGGCTTCGCGTTCGGCATCGGCGTGGATCGCATTACAATGCTGCGGCACCAGATTAACGACATCCGGCACTTGTATCAAAACGAGGAAGCCTTCTTGCGCCAATTTTGAGCGAGCGCTTTCCCGTCCTTAACGAACAAACATGATCGTCAACACCGAATGGCTGCTGGATTATTTGACCCCGCGATGCGCGCTGGCGGATCTTCTCGCCGCGCTGCCGCGCGTGGGTTTGGATATCGAAGCGGCGCACGTCCTCGAGCGCGAGCTGGCGCCGGTGCGCGTGGGATTCATTCGCGCGAAGAAGCCGCTGCCTGGGAGTTCCGACAAGTTCGTTTGCGATGTGGAAGTGGCGCGCGGCGACGTGCGGCAGATAGTGTGCGCGTCGGCTCGACCTATGGAAACGGGCTGGGTTGAAGTGGGCTGGGGAGTTCCGGTGGCGCTCGCAGGGACGGATCTTCCGAACGGCGAGTCGATTCGCGAAACGAGTTTTGGTCAAGCGAATTTCGGCGACGTCGTGTCCAAGGGCATGATCTGCCTCGACGGCGAGCTCGGCTTGATCGCCAAAGGCAGCGGCCTGCAGGTGTTTCACGACGAGGCGCTGCTCGGCAAGAGCATCACGGAAGCCACCAAGATCGATGAAGCGCTGGTGCACGTGAAAGTGTATCCGAATCGTCCGGATTGCCTGGGGCTGATCGGCATTGCGCGCGAACTGGCCGCGATGCTGGATCTGAAACTGGTGCTGCCCGCAGCGCCCGCGCCGAGCGTGTTCACGAAGGATTCTGTCCCCGTTGAGATCCAGGCGCCGTCTTTGTGCACGCGCTACACGTGCCAAGTGATCCGCGGCATTCGCATTGAGAAATCGCGCCCGTGGATGGCCAGCCGCTTGATGGCCGCGGGCTTGCGTCCCATCAACAATGTTGTCGATATCACGAATTTCGTGATGCTGGAATGGGGACAGCCGCTGCATGCCTTCGATCTCGAGCGCGTGCGCGAAAAAATCGTCGTGCGAAAGTTCGTGCCGGGCGAGACGCTGCGGTTGCTCGATGGTCGCAGTATCGGAGAGTCGGGCGAGCATGCTCCGCTGGCGATTGCCGACGCACACGCGCCGATGGCGCTCGCGGGAATTATGGGTGGAGAGATGTCGGGCATAGCCGAAAACACGGCCGATGTGTTGCTGGAGGCCGCGCATTTCGAGGCAACCGGAATTCGGCTGAGCAGCCGACGTTTGGGCGTCAGCAGCGATTCTTCCTATCGTTTTGAGAGAGGCACGGATCCGAACGAATCGCTGGAGGGCGCTCGCGATCGCGCGACGGCGCTGTTGTTTTCCGAAGCCTCGGCGAAATCGGCGGGACCGGTGACCGACGCGTATCCAACTCCCGCCAAGCGCGCCGTTTTTTCGCTACCGGCGGAGCGCGTCAGCAACTATTTGGGAATTCCCGTCACGCGCGAGCAAGTGATTTCGTCGCTGACCAAGCTCGGCTGCCATTGCTCGAACGATTTGTCGAGCGTCGACGTGCCGACCCGAAGGGTCGATGTGAACGACGCCGTCGTGTTGATTGAAGACGTCGCGAGAGTGCTGGGCTATGAGGCGATCACGCCGGCGGCGAGCGCGGAGATCCCTACGGCGGGCTCGACGACGGCTCTCGATCAGGCGCGGCAGACGGCGCGCGCGGCGCTGACGGGCTCGGGATTTTTGGAAATCCGCGGCGTGCCGCTGGAGCCGCTGGAAGGTGCGGAGAAATTCTCGCAGCTGAACGGCGCTTCGATTACTTTGGCGAATCCGTTGAATGCGGATCTCGCGCGACTGCGCCGTTCGCTGGTGCCGTTCCTGGTGAAAACGGCCGTCTATAATTCATCGCGCAGAGCGGTGAACTTCCGCTACTTCGAAATCGACAAAGTGTTTTCGCGACCGGCGAAAGATCCCGAAGAGCGCTGGGCGCTCGGCATTCTGCTGGGCGGCGCTCTGAACGACGCCGATTGGTCCACGCGGCGCGAATGCGATTTCTTCGATCTGAAGGGCGTGGTGGAAACGGCGCTCGAAAGCTTGCACGCGCCCAAGGCGGCGTTCGTGCCGACGTCGCTCGAAGGCTATGCGGAAGGCACGGCGGCGCAGGTGATCGTGGACGGTGTACCTATTGGGGTGATGGGACAGATTGTGCCGGAATTGCTGGCGGCGGAGCGCATTTATCAACCCGTGTTCGCGGGCGAAATCTTCTTAGAGCCGCTGGTGGCGGGATCACGCGTCTCGGCGACCTTCGAAGCTCTGCCGCGTTACCCCGCGGTGTTCCGCGACCTGTCATTCCTGGCGAGCCGCGACGTTCCGTACGCCGCTCTGGAAAAAGCCATTCGCGAGGCGGCGGGTCCGCAGCTGGAATCGGTGGATTGCATGGACGTCTTTGCCGGCAAAGGTATCGATCCGGCGCGGCGCAGCATTGCGGTGTCGATGGTCTTCCGCGCTGCCGATCGCACGCTCTCTTCGGAAGAAGTGAACGCAACAGTCGACAAAATTATCGAGCGCCTGGGCCAGGATTTTTCCGCGGAACTCCGCAGCCGCTAGGAAGATGCCGCGAGTTTGTCGCCGTAATGGGCAACAGAATCACCCTAACGGGACGGGTTGCTCACGAACTGTCTTAGATCTTGCCACGAGACGTCACTTCTGGTGATTCGATTGCAGGCATTCTTCAAGAATGCCTTTCATCCACACGCGAGACTTCGGGCAAATGCCCTACGATCCTTCCGGCGAACTCACGTTTCCGCATGGAATTCCTGGATTTGACGATCAACGACGCTTCGTGTTGATCGCGCCGGAAGCGATGGCGCCACTGATCTTGCTGCAGAGCGTGGAGACCGCGTCGCTTTGCTTCACTACCGTTTTGGTTTCCGCTTTAGATCCTCAGTATCAAAGTGAAATCGCGCCGGAGGATTTGCGGATTCTGGGGCTCGACGAAAACCGGCAGCCGGAATCCGGAAAAGAAGCCCTGTATCTGGCAATTCTATCGGCGTCGGGCGACGGAGGGTATGTGGCGAATTTGCTCGCGCCCATCGTGCTGAATGTCGAAACGCGCGTGGCGGTGCAGGCGGTGAGGCGCGATCTTCGCTATTCGCATCGGCATCCGCTGCCCCTCGCAATGGAGCGCTCATGCTCGTGATTCGCCGGCGCGCCGGCGAATCGCTCGTGATCGGCGACAACGTCGAGGTAGAGATCCTGGAAATTGAGTGGTCGCAGGTGAAGATCGGGATTCGGGCGCCGCGCGAAGTCGCTGTGCTGCGCAAGGAAATTCATCTCACGGCGGAGCAAAATCGATCGGCGTCGGAACTGCCGCGCGAGGCGGTGGATACGCTGCTGCGAAACCTGAAGGTCAAGCCCGCAGATCGATCCTGGCCGACGGAGGTTCGGCCGAGCGAACCAACCCAATCTTAATTTGCTGCAGGCGAGCCAGTTCCCCGCGGAGCTGGCTCTTGATCCCTTTGAGCAGCAATCCAAGCGCCTCGCCTTCTTTGAACGCAGCCACGCGTTCGGCAACGGGAGCGTCCGGCAACGCGGCACGGCGCAGCTCCAGCGCAGATCCCAGGGCATCCAGATCGCCCACGGCTGCGGCGTCCAGGGCCAGGCGGGTAGCTTCGAGGAGTTTTTTGCGTTGGGGCATGTCGTTGGTTTCCGGTCGTTAGGTTCCGGTCGGGTTCGCCCCATAAAGCACGTAGTTCAGACCGATCAAGCTGGCATTGACGGTGGATTGCTGCGACTGCAGTTCCGCTTCCTGCGCGTCGGCGTTCGCCAACTGCAGTTGCAAGTTCGATTGTAAGAGATTGATACGAGTTGTCAGTGTGCTGATCTGGCTTTGCAGACTCGTGTCGGTGGTGGTGTTCCCCTGGATCTCGGTTTGAATGACTCCACTGACCGGATCGGTAAACGTTTGGAGCTGCGCCACGAAATTGCCGCTTCCCGTGGTGAGGGAATTGATGAAGGTGAATCCGTCGCTGATTTGTTGGGAGCTGAGCGCGTTGAAGGCGGATGAATCGAACGTAGCGGTGCCGGTGGAATCCGCAAACGTCACGCCTAACTGGCCGAGATTGTTGATCGTTCCGCTCGTCGTGAAAAAGCTCGTAATCTGGCGCAGAGTCTGCTGCAGCTGCGTGACCGCGATATCGCCGTTCAGTCCTCCCTGGACCGCCCCCTGCTGGGCTAAGAGTAGCTGCTCCAGACCGTTGTAGCTGGAGACGAAGTTTTGCAGATCGGTCGATAGCTGCCCAGGGCTGCTCTGCAAGGAAACGGTGATCGGCGTAGTGCTGGTCTGCTGCAGTTGCAAAGTCACGCCGGGTATCACGGAATTCACGGTGTTGCTGGCCTGCTTGACATCGATCCCGTTCAACGAAAACTCCGCGTTGGTGCCTTGATTGGTCTGCGTCAGAAGCTCCGTATTGGTTCCGCTGGGATTGCCGGCGGAAGACGGATTGTCGATCAACTGCAGCGTGGTCGCGCCGGTCGCGTTCGCGGTGACCGAAAGATAGTTTCCGGTGCTGGTGGTCAGAATCGAGGCGGTGACCGGTGCGCCGGAGGCGTTGATCGCGTCGCGAAGTCCCGTAAGGCTGTTGGTACTCAACGTCAGATTGTAAGGCTGCGTCCCGACCGTAAGTTGTAACTTTCCAGTGGAGGAGACCGACGTGGATGTTGAATCCGCGTAGCTAGCGATCGAATCCTCCGAGGCGGCCGCGGCCAGCGACGTGACGGAGTTAATGGTGTACGTATTGGCGGTTGTAGCGCCGGTAGCGTTGGCCGTCACGGCAGTGCTGTTGGAACTGGTGGCTGCGATCGCCTGATTGGCGGAGTCCGTGGCCAGAGTTTGCAGGCTAGTGAACAGACTGGTGGCGGCCGTCTGCACCGTTGCTAGCTCGCTGTTCTGCGCGAGTACGCCAGAGGCTTCGTATTGCAACTGCGTGAGCGGCTGCTCCGCGACCGAAAGGGCTTGGTTTAAGATGTTCTGATAGTCGCTGGAATACTGACTTACGCCGGTTAACGTAACGGGGGTGATCGCCGGGTTGAGCGCCGAACTGACGGTCGACATGACGGAATCTCTCCTCAGTGAGAATTATCGGCAGCATCGAGCATTGTATGAATTCCGGATTTGTCTTATGCACAGCAGCCGTAGGCATGGCTCTGCTCATAATAAAGGCGTGCGCATAATAATGAATAGATGTCGATGGGCAAAAAGGCGTTTATTTGCGGGATCACCGGCCAGGACGGGTCCTATCTGACCGAACTTCTGCTCGGCAAAGGGTACGAAGTCCATGGCATGATCCGCCGGACCTCCACATTCAACACGGAGCGCTTGGACCATTTGTATGAGGATCCGCACGACAAAGGCTCGCTTCGTCTGCATTACGGCGATTTGGCGAATGCCGCCCGGATGCGTCATCTGCTCGGTGAGATCCAGCCGCAGGAAGTCTACAATCTCGGGGCGCAATCGCATGTGCGCGTGAGTTTCGATCAGGCGGAGTACACCGCCGATATCGTCGCCACCGGAGCGTTACGCTTGTTCGAAGCCTTTCGCGATTACGCGCAGGAATGCGGCACTCGTCCGCGTTTTTACCAGGCTGGGTCATCGGAGATGTTCGGCGCCTCGGCGCCTCCCCAGAATGAAGCGACGCCGTTCTATCCGCGCAGTCCTTACGCGGTCAGCAAAGTCGCCGCGCACTGGTACGGCGTGAATCAGCGCGAAGCTTATGGCCTATTCATCAGCAACGGGATTCTGTTTAATCACGAATCGCCACGCCGCGGCGAAACGTTCGTGACGCGGAAAATCACGCGGGCACTGGGACGCATCAAATTGGGACTGCAGGAAAAGCTCTATCTGGGTAACTTAGAGGCCCGGCGCGATTGGGGTCACGCCGCCGATTTCGTCCGCGCCATGTGGATGATGTTGCAGCACGACGCTCCCGACGATTTCGTCGTGGCCACCGGAGAGAGTCACTCCGTGCGCGAATTTCTGGAAATGGCCGCCGAGATCGCGGGCGTCAATTGGAAGACGTGTGTCGAAAAAGATCCGCGCTATTTTCGTCCCACCGAGGTGGACGCGTTGCAGGGCGATTCCAGCAAGGCCCGTCGCGTACTGGGATGGAAGCCGGAGATCAGTTTCGAATCGCTTGTGAAGTCGATGGTGGAGCACGATTTGGAACTGGCGCAGCAAGAGTTGACTTTGACCAAGGCCGGGCATCGCGTGGCGCCGCGCGGAGGGGCGCATGGCTGAAATCCTGCGGCCCGGCAGTCGTATCTTCGTCGCGGGGCATCGTGGGTTGGTGGGATCGGCGATCACGCGGAAGCTCCAATCCGAGGGCTTCGACAATTTGCTGCTGCGCTCGCGCGCCGAGCTCGACCTACGCGATCAGGCGGCGGTGGACCGCTTCTTCGCGACGGAGCAACCCGAGTTTGTGTTTCTCGCCGCGGCCAAAGTCGGCGGGATCATGGCGAATGCGACGTATCCGGCCGAATTCCTGCACGACAACCTCGCGATCCAGAACAACCTGATTCACGCGGCGTGGAAGCGCGGCGTGCGCAAGCTGGTGTTCCTGGGCTCCTCGTGCATCTATCCGAAATTTGCGCCCCAGCCCATTCGCGAAGATTCGCTGCTGACGGGTCCGCTGGAGGCGACCAACGAAGCGTACGCGATCGCCAAAATCGCGGGACTGAAATTGTGCGCGGCGTATCGCACGCAATACGGCTTTCCGGCCATCAGCCTGATGCCGACGAATTTATACGGTCCCGGCGATAATTTCGATCTGGAAAAATCGCACGTGCTGCCCGCGCTGATCCGCCGCTTTCACGAAGCGCGTGCCACGGGAGCGGCGGAAGTGACGCTGTGGGGAACCGGCACGCCGCGCCGCGAGTTCCTGCACGTGGACGACCTCGCCACCGCCGCTTGTTTCTTAATGGAGTGCTACGACGGCGCCGAGCCCTTGAACGTGGGCACGGGAGAAGACCTGACCATCGCCGAGCTGGCCGCCATGGTGGCGCGCGTCGTGGGCTTCCAGGGCCGCATCGCCTACGATTCTTCGAAGCCCGATGGCCCACCGCGCAAATTGCTGGATGTTTCCCGGATTCACGCCCTGGGTTGGAAGGCGCGCATCCCGCTCGACGAAGGGATCGCGTACACCTACGACTGGTATCGCGCCGAGACCGCCTCGGCACAAACGAAAGCACAGCAGGGCGCGATTGTGGCACGATAAAACTTCATGCCTGACGCCACACGCCGCGAACGCCTTTTGAGCGTTCTTCAAAAAGTGACCACCGCGCAGATTCCCGCCGACGATAGCGAATCTCTGTTTGAGAGCGGATTGCTCGATTCGTTCGCCTTGCCGGATCTGATCTCCGCGCTCGAAGAAGAGTTTTCGATCAAGGTTCCGGATCGCGATTTGAATCCGCGTAAATTCGATTCCGTCGCGCGCATCGAAACGTACCTCGAAGAGCACGGCGCGTAGCGCGGCGTCTGGGAACGATCATGCCCGCTTTTCTCCATGCATTCGGCGCCCATCTGCCGGAGCGCGTCGTCACCAATGAAGAGATCGGCGCGCGCGTCGGCAAAGCCGCGGATTGGATCGAGAGTGTTTCGGGGATTCGCGAACGTCGCTGGGCGGCGGCGGAAACCACGATTGCCGATCTTGCGGTGGCTGCCGCTCAGGATTGCTTGCGAAACGCTGCTTGTCTAAGTGATGCACCGGTAGAGGCTTCGTCGCTCGGCATGATCGTCGTCGCCAGCGGCAGCGGCGCGCGTGGATTTCCGGGACCAGCCGCAGCAGTTGCCGCCCGGTTGGGATTGGAAGGTACTCCGGCGATGGACGTCCCCATGGCGAGTGCCGGATCGCTGTTCGGTTTGGTGCTCGCTTCACGCATGGCGGAAGCGGTGGGCGATGTGCTGGTCATCGGCGCGGAGAAAATGTCGGCGCTGATTGAAGCGAGTCCGCTGGACCCCAATACCGCCATCCTTTTCGGCGACGGCGCTGGAGCGGCGCTGGTGAGTTCACGGCCCCCGCTTGACCTAAAAAAGCGCCGGTTGGAAATTCTGGATGCGGTCCTCCATACCGACGGTCAGTTCCGCGACGATCTGGCGTGGGACGGCAATTCGGCGCTCCGCATGAACGGCCTCAGCGTCATCATGCAGGCCGCGCGCAAAATTCCCGCAGCGATTTCGGAAGTGCTGGCGCGCCAGAACGTCGCGGCTGCGGACGTCCAGGCATTCTTGCTGCATCAGGCGAATCAAAACCTTTTGGTGCGCGTGGCGAAGGCATTAGGCGCGGCTCCCGAGAAAGTGATCTCCAATGTCGCGCGCTATGGTAATACGTCATCGGCGTCCATGCTGATCGCCGCAAGCGAATGGGCTGCGGGGAATCCGCCGCACGGCGATATCGTGTTCGGAGCGTTCGGCGCCGGTTTTCACTGGGGAGCGCTACTGGCCCGCTCCCGCTAGGCCATTTCTCGGATGTCGAGGGGCGTGTATTGTGGGGCGGAGCTTCTGCTCCGCACGCCCGGCTTCCGCCTGGCGTTGGCCCGAGCAGAAGCTCGGGCTGCGGGTCGGAAGACCCGCCCCACATTAACTCAGACATCGCCTAATCTTCGGCGGCTTTTTTGCGCTGCTCCGGGCTGGCCGATTGCGCCACCAGGTTGGTCGCGCGCAGCAGCGATTCAAACGTGCCGGCGTCGGTCCACCAGCCATCCACGTAGGAATACGTCATCGTGCCTTCGCGAATGTAGGCGTTGTTGACGTCCGTGATTTCGAGTTCACCGCGCCCGCTCGGAACCAGCTTCTTGACCTTGTCGAAAACAGTCCCGTCATACATATAGATGCCGGTCACAGCGTAGTTCGACTTCGGCTTTTTGGGCTTTTCTTCAATTCCGACGATGCGCGGACCATCCATTTCAGCCACGCCGAAACGTTCCGCGTCGGGGACCTCTTTCAACAGAATGCGCGCGCCATGCTTCTGCTTCTCGAACGCTAAGACAGCTTCTTTCACCGGCTTTTCCAGAATATTGTCGCCCAGGATCACGCAAATCTTATCACCGTCGGCAAAGTGTTCGGCCAGCGCCAGCGCGTCGGCAATGCCGCCCTCGCCCTCCTGATACGTGTAGTTCAGGTGAGCCAATCCGAATTCTTTTCCGTTAGCCAGCAAGCGCAAAAAATCGCCAGAGTTACGGCCGCCGGTCACCAGGAGAATGTCTTTGATGCCCGCGTCCACCAACGTTTGGATCGGAAAGTAAATCATCGGCTTGTCGTAAATCGGCAGCAGATGCTTGTTGGTGATTTTCGTGAGCGGGAACAGACGGCTCCCTGTGCCGCCCGCCAGTACGATGCCTTTCATGGATCGATCTCCTTTTTCCTACGAGGACTTCGCGGTGCCCGCGGTCCCGTGAATTTCCTGCAGGCTCCACACGCGGATGGGATCCCGGCGACGCGAGACCACCGCTTCGACGGTCGCGCGCGCGCCGCTCATCGTCGTGATGCAGGGAACGCGGTAAACGACGGCATTCTTGCGGATCGCTTTCTCGTCGGTGAACGCGTGCGCGCCGCTGGTACCGGTGTAGATCACCAGATTCAGAGATCCGGCTTTGAGCAAATCGACGGCGTTCGGACGCCCTTCGTTCACTTTGAATACTGTTTTCACGGGGACGCCGGCGGCCCGAATCAACGCGGCCGTGCCGCGCGTGGCGGCGATCTCGAAACCTAATTCGTGGAAACGCTGCGCGAGCGTCACGGCGCCCGGCTTATCGCGATCGTTCACGCTGATGAAGACGCATCCGCGATCGGGTAGCGGAGTTCCGGCGCTGACTTGCGCCTTGGCGAACGCCTCGCCAAAATTCTCGCCGACGCCCATGACTTCGCCCGTGGAACGCATTTCCGGCCCCAGGCTGGGATCCACGCCAGGGAATTTATTGAACGGAAACACCGGCGACTTCACGAAGAATTGCGGAACTTCGAGCACACCCTTGGCGGACGTGAACTCCGAAATCTTCTTGCCCAGCATCAGGCCGACCGCGATTTTCGGCAGCGGCACGCCGGTCGCCTTGCTGACGTAGGGAACGGTGCGCGACGCACGTGGGTTGACTTCCAGCACGTACACCTTGCCGTCCTTTACCGCGTACTGGACGTTCATCAGGCCGATCACCTTCAGGGCGCGCGCGAGCTTTTCCGTGTATTCGCGAATGGTCGCGACCACTTCAGGTGCGAGCGACGTCGCGGGCAGCACGCAACTGGAATCGCCCGAATGCACGCCGGCTTCCTCGATATGCTCCATGATGCCGGCGATCAGAACGTCGCCGTACATATCGGCCAGCGCGTCGACGTCCACTTCGGTGGCGTCTTCTAAGAAGCGGTCGATCAACACCGGGCGGCTCTGCGAAAACGTGACCGCTTCGTGCATGTAGCGGCGCACTGTATCTTCGTCGTAGGCGATCACCATCGCGCGTCCGCCCAGCACGTAACTGGGACGCACCAGCACTGGATAGCCGATGCCGCGCGCGATTTCGCACGCCTCTTCCGCGCTGGTCGCCGAGCCGTTATCGGGAGACGGAATTTTCAGATCGTCCAGCAATTTGCCGAACAGCTTGCGATCTTCCGCTAGATCGATGTTCGCGGGATCGGTTCCAATGATCGGCACGCCGGCGTTCTTCAGCGGAATGGCCAAGGTCAGCGGCGTTTGTCCGCCGAACTGAACGATCACGCCGTCGGGCTTTTCGGTATCGCAAATATTGAGGACTTCTTCCAGCGTCAGCGGCTCGAAGTACAGGCGATCGCTGGTGTCGTAGTCGGTCGATACGGTCTCGGGATTGCAATTGACCATGATGGATTCGATGCCGAATTCCTGCAGCGCGAACGAAGCGTGGCAGCAGCAGTAATCGAACTCGATTCCCTGGCCGATGCGATTCGGACCACTGCCCAGAATCATGATCTTCTTGCGCGAGGAAACGTCGGCCTCGCACTCCGATTCGTAGCTTGAATAGAGATACGGCGTGAAGCTTTCGAATTCCGCGGCGCACGTATCCACGCGATTGAAAACAGCCGTGACGCCCATTGCCTTGCGTTTCGCGCGCAGGTCCATCGGAGCCATATTCCAGGAACGTGCCAAAAAGTTGTCGGAGATGCCATCGCGCTTGGCTTCCAGCATTTGCTCGCGCGTGACGTCTTCCGGCTTCATCGCGGCCATCGATTTTTCGAGATCCACCATTTCGCGCAGTTGGCGCAGGAACCAGGGATCGATGGAGGTCAGCTCGTGAACTTGCTCCTCGGTATAGCCGCGCGAGAAAGCGTAGCGGATGTAAGGGAGACGATCGGGATTCGGCGTAATTAGGCGCGCTTCAATTAAGTCGTCTGAAAATTTCACGGCGCCGTCGGCCTTGCCGGTTTCGAGGCTCCGCATCCCTTTGCCAAGCGCTTGTTTGAACGTGCGGCCAATCGCCATCACTTCGCCGACGCTCTTCATTTGCGTTCCGAGTACAGGCTCCGCGCCCGGAAATTTCTCGAACTGCCAGCGCGGAATCTTCGCGACCACGTAATCGATGGTCGGCTCGAAGCAGGCGGGCGTCTTGCGCGTGATGTCGTTCTTGATTTCGTCCAGACGATAACCGACGGCCAGTTTCGCCGCGATCTTGGCGATGGGGAATCCGGTGGCTTTCGACGCCAGCGCCGAGCTGCGCGACACGCGCGGATTCATTTCGACGATCACCATGCGTCCGGTTTTCGGATCGATGGCGAATTGCACATTCGATCCTCCCGTATCCACGCCGATTTCGCGCAGACACGCGAGCGCCCCGTCGCGCATCATTTGATATTCGCGATCGGTCAGCGTTTGCGCGGGAGCTACCGTGATGGAATCGCCGGTATGCACGCCCATGGGATCGAAATTTTCAATCGAGCAAACGATGATGCAGTTGTCGGCGAGATCGCGCATCACTTCGAGCTCGAATTCTTTCCACCCGAGGACACTCTCTTCGATCAGCACCTCGTGCACCGGGGAAAGATCGAGCCCGCGCTCCAGGATTTCTTCGGCTTCCTCGCGATTGTAGGCGATGCCGCCGCCGGAGCCGCCCATCGTAAAGCTGGGACGAAGAATCACGGGGTACCCGATACGTGCGGCGAATTCCAGGCCTTTTTCGATGGAATTGATGAGCTGCGATTGCGGCAGATCGAGCCCGATCTTCTTCATCGCGTCTTTGAACAGCAGGCGATCTTCCGCCTTCTTGATGGAATCGATCTTCGCGCCGATCAGCTCGACGCCGTATTTATCGAGGATTCCGGCCTCGGCCAGCGCCACCGAAAGATTCAGGCCCGTCTGACCGCCGACCGTGGAGAGCAGCGCGTCGGGGCGCTCGCGGCGGATCACTTCTTCGGCATATTCCACGCTGAGCGGTTCAATGTAGGTGCGATCCGCCAGATTCGGATCCGTCATGATGGTGGCCGGATTCGAATTGATCAGGATGACTTCGTAGCCTTCGGCCCGCAGGGCTTTGCAGGCCTGCGCGCCGGAATAGTCGAATTCGCAGGCTTGGCCGATGATGATCGGCCCGCTGCCTACGATTAAGATGCGATGGATATCGTTACGGCGAGGCATTGGCTATGAGCGCACGGGCCAGTTGCCCGTCTCCATTAACGCGACGAATTCGTCGAAAAGATAGTGCGAGTCGTGCGGGCCGGGCGCGGCCTCGGGATGATATTGCACGCAGAACACGGGATAGTTGCGATGCCGGAAACCTTCGAGCGTATCGTCGTTCAAATTCAAGTGGGTGATTTCCAGATCGTTCACGTTCAGCGAATCCGGATCCACCGCGAAGCCATGATTGTGCGACGTGATCTCTACCTTGCCCGTCAGTTTATTAATCACCGGATGATTCGAACCGCGATGTCCAAACTTCAACTTGTAGGTCTTGCCGCCGAGCGCGAGCCCCAGCACCTGATGCCCCAGGCAGATTCCGAAAATCGGGACCTTGCCGATCAGTTTCCCCACCTGCGCGGCCTGCTGCGTGAGCGGCTCGGGATCGCCGGGACCGTTCGAGAGAAACACTCCGTCCGGCTTCAGCGCCATGACGTCTGCGGCGGACGTGCTCGCGGGAACCACCGTCAGACGGCAGCCCGCATGCACCAATCGGCGCAGGATGTTGCGCTTCATGCCGAAATCGTAAGCCACCACGTGGTGCCGGATCTCCGCCGGTTTGCCTTCGAGATCGGACGGCGAGCACATTTCCACCGGCTGGTCCCACGTATAAAGCTTCGAGGTGGAGACACGCGTGGCCAGATCCAAACCGGCCATGGAAGGAGAATTTCTCGCCTTTTCGATCAAGGCCTGCGCGTCGGGAGCTTTCGCGCCCGGAGCCGCTCCGGCTAGTGCTCCGCGCATCACGCCGCGGGAGCGCAAGTGCCGCACCAGGCGCCGCGTGTCGATGCCGGAAATCACGGGAACGCCGGACTTCGTCAAAAATTGCTGGGCCGTCTCATCCGCGCGCCAATTGCTGGAGAGAGGCGAAAAGTCGCGCACCACGAGGCCTTCAATGTAAGGCTTCGCCGATTCGCTATCGCCTTCGTTGGCGCCGTAGTTGCCGATTTGCGGATACGTCAGAATGACGATCTGGCCGGAATAGGACGGGTCCGTGAACACTTCCTGATAGCCGGTGATGGCCGTATTAAAAACGACTTCCCCGGTGCGTTCTACGGGCGCACCAAAGCTCATCCCCTCGAAGACTGTGCCGTCTTCCAGGGCGAGGATTGCTGTGTTCAAGTGGGTCGTTGCCTCCAGATCCGGGGGTAACTTCTATTTGACCACAGCGCGGCATGCCACAGCTA
>Ga0182030_10006351_pt1 | contig 24952 bp, 25 predicted proteins | sample 812S3MmetaG_FD_121299 | JGI IMG/M metagenome (GOLD analysis project Ga0182030, IMG submission 121299) | Permafrost microbial communities from Stordalen Mire, Sweden - 812S3M metaG (Illumina Assembly) | ecosystem: Environmental > Terrestrial > Soil > Wetlands > Permafrost | place: Sweden...
CGGCCCTTCTCCGTCGTGCTGATCGATCTGGACAAGTTCAAGGAAGTCAACGACACCATGGGCCACTTCGAAGGCGACCTCGTGCTCGCTCGGGTGGGACGGTTGTTGGAACAGAAGTCCCGCCAATCGAACGTAGTCGCCCGCTACGGGGGAGATGAGTTCATCATCCTTATGCCGGAAACCGGGCCGGAGCAGGCCGAGGTGCTGGCTGAGCGCTTGCGCCAGTGGATTACCACCGACCCCATGCTGAGCGAACACCACATTACCGGCAGCTTCGGCGTGGCCAGTTTCCCAACTCACGGTTTCTCCATCGAAGACATCATCCGCGTCGCCGATGCGGGCATGTATGTTTCCAAACGTTCGGGCGGCAATATGGTGTCTGCGGCCGAGGAATATTCCGAGGGCGAGGAGTTTGCTCCGCAGCGCCAGCAGATTTCCTCCTATATCGAGGGTTTCTTGCAGCGCGAGCACAACGGCCCGGAACATCTCGAAGAACTGACTTCGATGTTGGTGAAGCTTTGTGGCGGCGAAGAAGACTGCAATGTCCCGCTGCTCAAGGAATCGATCGAAGTCCTCAGCCGGGCCGCCGAATCCCGCGAACTGCACACCTCAGGCCACGGCGACCTGGTGGCGCGCTACACCGATGTCCTCGCCCGGGCACTCCACTTGCCCCCGGAAGAAACAACCGACCTGGTCTACGCCGCGCGCATCCACGACGTCGGCAAGATCTTCGTCCCCGAGCGCATCCTGAATAAGCCGGGACCACTCAACGACGATGAATTCTTCCTGGTGCGGATGCACGCCCGCGTGGGCGCCGAGATTGCCGCCGTCCTGCCCCACAGCGCCATGATGCGCCAGGCCATCGAGCATCATCACCAGCGTTTCGACGGCTCGGGCTACCCCGACGGCGCGAAAGGTGAACAGATTCCCTTGTGGGCCCGCATTATCGGCCTCGCCGATGCCTACGCCAACATGCTGACCGAGCAGTCGATCGCTGCCGCTCGCACTCCAGACCAGGCCCTCGACGAACTGGCCAAGATGAGCGGGACCCGCTTCGACGGCATGCTGGTGCGTCTGCTCCTGCGCGAATTAAAGCCGGAACGCGCCTCATCGGCGAAGGATAGTTTCTAGGAGGCCTCCCCCGAGGGACGGCTGTCGCGTCCGCTTGTTTCTGAACAAGCGCCAAGTCATCACGGAGTGACGCGGAATTTCGTGTTGCTCTTGAGCGTGCCTTTGGAGGTTGTCACTTCGACCTTTCCAGTAGTCGCATCGGCCGGAACCGTGGTGGTGATTTCGGACTTCGACAAAACCGTGAACGTCGCTGCGGTACCGTTAAAAGAGACACTGGTTGCGCCCGTCAGATTGGTTCCCAAAATCTTGACGGCTGCTCCCACCTTGCCGGAGGTGGGCTGTGTTTCCACAAACGGCACCAGTCCCACAGCCACGCTGAAGACTGTGCCATTGTGGTTCCCGGCAAACTCTGTTGTCCCGTAGAAAGTCCCATTCGTGTCCTGGACCAACCCCGCGAAAGGCTCGTCGCCGTCAGTGTGGTCGAAGCTGTGCACGGTGCTCAGCGTGCCACTCGCCGTAATTTCGAAGACTGTGCCGTCGCCGTCGGCCCCGCCGCCATTCGTTGTCCCATAAAAGTTCCCGTCGGTGGCCTGGATCAACCCCGCGTAGGGACTGCTCCCGTCCGTGCTCTCGAAGCTGTGCAGCGTAGTCAGCGTTCCGGCGGGGGTGATTTTGAAGACCGTGCCGCAGCCAAACGAGCAGGCGGTGCTGGTCCCGCCCTGAGTGGTTGTCCCGTAGAAATTCCCGTCGGTGGCCTGGATCAGCGCGTCGAAGGGGCTGGCGCCGTCCGCTCCTTCGAAGCTGTGCAGTGTGGTCAGCGTTCCAGCCGGGGTGATCTCGAACACCGTGCCAGAGGACACTCCACCCGACGTTGTCCCGTAGAAGTTCCCGTTCACGGCCTGCACCAGCGCCCCTTTGGGCCCGGCGCCATCGGTGCAATCGCCTTGGCAAAAAATATGCAGCGTGGTCAAAGTGCCCTTCGGTGTGATCTCGAAGACCGTGCCTGTTCCGCTGGTCCCGCCTCCGGAGGTTGTCCCATAGAAGTTCCCGTTGACGGTCTGAATCAGCGACCCTTCAGGGTTTTCGCCGTCTGTCCCGTCGAAGCTGTGCAGCGTGGTCAGCACGCCGGCCGGGGTGATTTCGAAGACCGTGCCGTCTCCGTTGGCCCCGCCGCTGAATGCCGTCCCGTAAAAGTTCCCATTGGTGGCTTGGACCAGCCCCGCGGTCGGTCCGGCACCGTCTGTGCAATTGCTTTGCGCGCAAAAGCTGTAAAGTGTCGTCAGCGTGCCACTCGGCGTGATTTTGAAGAACGTACCACAACCCACGGTGTCACCAGTGCAGGAACTGTTGTTGTTAGCCCCGCCTTCGGAGGTTGTTCCGTATAAGTTCCCATCGGTGGCCTGAATCAGCCCCGCGTACGGGTTGGAGCCGTCCGTGCCGTCGAACTCGTGCAGGGTCGTGAAGGTCTGCGCCTGCGCCAATTGGACCGTAATTACCGCGGACACCAAAACGATCGCTCGCGCCAGTACGGTACCGGCTCTTCCCAGAAGCATCCTCGAAATCCAATTCCGTTGTTCGCGTCGGTCCTTCATGTGTATCTTCCTTTCCGTTTTCCTATTTCAGTTCTTGCGGTTTTCCCTCCGGGTCCCAAGCTCGGCCTCGAGCGAGCAAGGTAAGAAAACGTGAGTCTTTCGCGTGAAGCAAACTCATTCCAGAAACGGGGACCGAACCTACGCAAGAACTGGGGAGGATTAAGGGGCCCCAAAACGCTGGCGATTATGTTCGGGGGAGCGTTGCTTTGTCAATGTGCAAGTAATTGCAGCTCCCCGGAGGGTGGGTCGTGAGATGAGCTTTGATCTCCCCTCTGCAATCCGCCCCACTTGCAACTGCAAACCAGAAACTGGAAACTAGAAACCATGTCCATCCCTCTTTCTCTCTCCGGCAAAGTCGCCCTCATCACCGGCGGTTCGCGCGGCATCGGCGCAGCCACGGTGCGCCTGTTCACCGCGGCAGGTGCAAAGGTTGTGTTCAGCTATCAGAAGGCCCGATCACAAGCCGAGGCTCTAGCCAAAGAATGTGGCGAGGCAAACTGTCTCGCCATCGCCAGCAGCCTCACCAGCGCGGATTCCGCTCGCGCCCTGGTCGCCGAGACGGTGAAGCCGTTCGGGCGCATCGACATTCTTGTCGCCAACCACGGCGTCTGGCCCGTCGAAGACGTAGCCATCGAGAACATGACCGATGATCAGTGGCGCTCCACTCTTTCCATCAACCTGGACGCGGTTTTCGGTCTGGTCAAACACACGGTTGCTCAAATGAAATCGCAGCCGCGCATCAGTTCCACCGCCGGACACATCGTGCTCATCAGCTCCACTAGCGGCCAGCGCGGCGAAGCCTTCCATTGCGACTACTCCGCCAGCAAAGGCGCGTTGATCAGCATGACCAAAAGCCTTTCCACGGAACTCGCGCCAGCCGGAATCTACGTGAACTGCGTTGCCCCCGGTTGGGTGGACACGGACATGTCGCGACCCGCTCTGGATGACCCGCGCAGCGGCGAAGTAATTCGACGCACCATCCCTCTGGGCCGCGCCGGCACGCCCCAGGAGATTGCCGCCCCGGTGCTGTTTCTGTGCACCGACTACGCCAGCTTCATTACCGGCGAGGTCTTCAACGTGAATGGCGGAGCCGTGCTGGTGGGCTAGTTGCTCCGAAACTCCGGCCCAGCGTGACGGTATAGGTTCTTTCTGCATCCAAGAAACTGCGGAACTCCGCAACTGCAAACAGCTACAATTTCCTGTTCGGGCACCACGACTGAAACGAACCGCTGCATGAAACACTTGCTTCTCATAATTGCGCTGGCATTCGCACTTGCCACGTGTGTCTGGTCCCCGGTTGCCGCCCAGACAGGCGCACAAACTACTCCACAATCTGCTCCAGCAATAGTCTCCTCAACTCCCGGGAATCACGAAAAAGATAAGGGAGAAAACGATCAGGGAAAAGATCAGGACAACGCCCACAAAGCCCGTGCACTCCTGGATCAGGCGATCAAAGCCTTGGGCGGCCAGGCCTATCTGGACATTCACGACCTGCAGGAGCAGGGCCGCACCTACAGCTTCTATCACGGGCGCTCTTCGAGCAACGGCGTCTTCTTCTGGCGCTTTGTCGAGTATCCCGACAAGGAGCGCATCGAGGTGACCCCGCAGCGCGATGTGGCCTACATCTACACCGGCGATAAAGGTTATGAGGTCACCTACAAAGGTCCGCGCGCGGTGGAAAAAAAGGATCTCGACGACTATCTCCGCCACCGCCGGTTCTCTTTAGAAACTATGTTGCGCACCTGGATCAACGATCCCACCGTCGCCCTCTTCTACGACGGCGATGCCCTCGCCGGCAGCCTGGCGGCGCAGCGCGTCACTCTGATCAGTGCGAGGGACGAGGCGGTAAGCATCTACTTCGATATGGATACGCATCTGCCCATCAAGAAAACCTATTCCTGGCGTGATCCAGTCGACAAACAACGCAACGTGGAAGAAGAGACCTACGACAACTACCGGCCGGTGCAGGGAATCATGACGCCCTACGGCTTCACCCGCTACTTCAACGGGGATATGCAAACCGAGCGTTTCGTGAACTCAGTCAGTTACAACAAGGGCCTAAACCAAGCTATGTTCGATGCCAATTCCGGCTACGATCCCAACAAGCCTGTCAAGAAACACTGAAGTAACCGCAGTTTCGAAGCCCACGTCAAGCCCATCGGAACCCCAACATAACTGATTGACACGTCTCTGTTTAGGCCGCCCAGCCCGCCGTGCAGCCATTGCTCAATTCGGTTCACAATTGACGTTATTTTACGTACTGTGGCTTTTTTACCACAGTCAGAATCACGCCTTCGGCTGTAATCTATTCATTCATCGAGACATACGCAGCCAGCTTTTGACTCAAGAGCAGACAATTCGCTCAGCCGTGGAGTGCAGTGGAGTCGGACTGCACAGTGGCGCTCCCGTCTCCATGCGAATTCTTCCTGCCCCTCCCGCCACCGGCATCGTATTTCGGCGCACCGATTTGGACGGCTTCCAGATCGAAGCCATCAGCCGCAACGTTGCTCGCGTCAGCTACGCCACCAGCCTGATGAAAAAAGGCGTGCTCATCTCCACCACCGAGCATCTGCTCTCGGCCTTTATCGGCTTAGGCATAGACAATGCCATTGTGGAACTCGACAACCTCGAACTTCCCATTCTGGACGGCAGCGCTCTCCCCTTTATCGAGCTGATCCAGAAGGTCGGCATCCGCAAACAGCGCCGCCCCCGCAAGTATCTCAAGATTCTCCGCGAAGTCGAGATGCGCGAGGGCAACAAGTTCATCTCGGTCTATCCCGCCGATAGCTTCTCCGTCTCTTACTCGATCAATTTTCCGCACCCGCTCATCGGAAAAGAAACGTTGCAGGTGGAGCTTGTTAACGGCAGTTACCTGCGCCACATCGCCGCTGCCCGCACCTTCGGTTCGCGAGAAGAAGAGAAAGCCATGCGCAACATGGGATTGATCCGCGGCGCCTCTCGCGACAACTGCATCGTGCTCACTCGCGACGGAATCGAAAATGGTCCGCTGCGCTTCCCCGACGAGTTCGTGCGCCACAAAGTGCTCGATCTCGTTGGCGACCTCGCGCTCCTGGGCAAGCCAATCCTCGGCAGGATCGTCGCCGATCGCGCCGGTCACGCCATGCACACCGCCCTGGTCTCCCGCATCCTCCGCGACAAAACCCTGTGGGAGGAAGTCACGCTGCCTGAGGAAGAGAACGCCAACGTGACTCACTACAGCGCCCACGCCGCAGTCGGATCCTCGCTTTAAATACTTCGCCTAGAATTTATTCAGATGTCATCCTGAGCGGAGCAGCGGTTTCGCGAAGAGAAGCCTGTGCGGAGTCGAAAGCCTGCCCTGAGCTTGTCGAAGGGGATCCCTGCAATCCAAGACGCAGCCCGCGGTGCTGCAAGGCGTTCCCCTACGGACCCGTGACCACCCGAATGCAACCAGCCTCGCCGCTAAGGCCTTATCTCGAACACGGTCCCGCAGCTATCAAAGCCGCCATACAACGTAGTGCCGTAAAGATTACCCTGCGCATCGAAGATCAGGCCGCCCTCCGGACCACCACCGTTTGGAATAAAACCAAAGCTAAATAACCACGCCTCCGCCCAACCGCCCGCGCTGCTAGGCGTCAGCTCGAAGGCCGTTCCGCTGCTCAGGCCACCATAGGCCGTCGTGCCGTAGAGATTGCCAGCGCCATCGAGTATCAGGCCGGCGTAAGGAATCTCCCCGTCATCCTTTAGAACGCCAAAGCTGTATAGTACGGCCTCGGTCCATCCCCCGCCCGCCCTGGGCGACAACTCGAAGACAGTGCCACATTCGCATGGCGTGCCGCCGCCTCCCGCCTGGGTCGTCCATAGAGATTTCCGACTGTGTCGAAGATCAGGCTGGCGGATGGATAGGACCCATCGCCAAAGCCGCCTTCGAAGCTATACAGCACTTTTTCCCCCCAGCGCCCGCCAGTTGTAGGTACCAGCTCGAACACCGTTCCGCACCCGGTACCGCGACAATTCGCAGAGTCACCGCCATCGGATGTTGTGCCATAAAGATTGCCCGCAGCATCGAAGATCAAGCTGGCAAACGGATAGTACCCATCGGTGCCGTTGTTGGCGAAGCTATGCAGCACTTTCTCCCCCCAGAGCCCGTTCGCGTTGGGTACCAACTCAAACACCGTCCCGTAGCCATTGGCTCCGCCAGCGTAGGTCGTGCCGTAGAGGTTGCCGCTGGCGTCGAAGATCACGCTGGCGTAAGGGTAGTTACCGTCCGTTCCGTAGCTGAAGCTATGCAATATCTTTTCGGTCCAGCCCCCGCCAGTTTTCGGCGACAACTCGAATACCGTACCGCAGCCGATCACCGTGCCGCTCAAGGTGCACAATCCCGTGCCTCCCTGATAAGTCGTACCGTAGAGATTTCCCGAGGCATCGACAATCAAGCTGGCGTAGGGCGACCGCCCGTCCCTGCCGTCATTCTGGAAGTTATGCACAATCTTATAGGTCCAGCCTCCGCCCCCCTTGGGTGAGAACCGAAACACTGTGCCGCAGCCGGTCGCCGTAGTCGAGGAGCACAATCCAGTGCCGCCCTGATAAGTCGTGCCATAGAGGTTTCCCGAGGCATCGAAGATCAAGCCCGCGCGGGGTTGTACCCCGTCCTTGCCGTTTCTGCTGAAGCTATGCAGCACCTTGTGTTCTCCCCCCTGGGCGAACGCGCGCGTACCCGTCACGAACAGCGTTGCCGCAAAGACCGCCATCGCGACAGTCAACGTGGAAAGTTTCTTGCCTCGCATGAATAATCCTCCTTAGACGTTCGACGCGACGGGTGCCTTGCTGTCGGGGCGCTTCGGGATGGTACTTTCGAAGGCGGGATACGACTTTAATCCGGGCGAGTTGGGAAGTCAAACCGGATGCGGTGAATTCCGTGGTGCAAAAACAGTCTTTCGCCCCAGAGTCCAGGAGTAGCTCAATCGAATCGTCGACAAGTTGCTCGCCCTGGCGTTATCCCGAAGTCCCGCGTTTTCACCAGCGGGACGAGGGATCTCCCACTCGGGCAAAGCCGCCCCTCATCGCTGAGCCTCGACTCAGAATTTCCTTGACTTCAATCTCTCCTAGCGCTCTAATATTCATTAAAGCATTAGTTCTTTGACATGAAAATAGCAACAGGCTAACTACTCCGGAATCAAGATTTTGCCTGCAAGTTCTTAGCCGCCAAGATTTTGGCTTGGCTCCCCGACAGATATCCCCACCTGCGTCCACTGGTTCCAAAGGGGTTTAGCGAAGAGTCGCCCGAGCTAAGTCCTTTAGATCACAGATTTTCGAAATTATGCCTTTGACATACCCTTAGTCGGCAGGCTCGCAAGGCACTTCGCTGCTTTCGGAGCCCGCCTCAGGTTGTTCCTCGAGCAGCCGCTCCAGTTCAGCACGCGTCTGGCTGATCAGCGCGGCGGCGAACTGCCGCGCCGACCGCTGGCGCTCCGCCGACAGATCCTTCACTCGCATGTTCAGCAAAGGGATGTCTTCTTCAAACCAACGCAGGGTTTTCTGTACGCGATCAATGCGGTAAGCGGTAGGAAGCATGGCAATGGTTCTCCAGTATCCCTACAGAGTGCCACGCGCAGCCGCTGGCGCAAGTTACAAAGTGAATACCCGGGGATTGAAGAGGAGGACCAGCCTATTGGATGGATTCGGAGCCTGAACCAGCCAGATTTGGGTTTGACCCGGGAAGCTGCTTTTCCATCTGGTCGTTGAGCCATTTTTCGAGGAATTCCAGCGTGCTCTCCGGCACATTGAGAAAGCGCAATCCGGCGCGTCCTTTAAGGTCGGCCCAGGCCAGTTCCGCGTTCAGATCCAGCGCCTGTTTGGTATCGGGCAGTGTAAATTGCAAACGAGGGGTAGCATTCTTGGGGAGCGCCTGATGCACCAGGAGGGCGATGCCACCCTCGCTGACATCCGTGCTCGTGGCTTGTAATTCCTTTTCACCCAGAACCACACGGACTGGCATCTTGACTGCCTGGCGGAAATAGCGCCGCCGCTCGCGTTCCATGAAATTCAGCGCGGCGTGGAAGCAGCGCGACGCATTCAAGGTGCTAACGGGCTTTTGCAGAACGAAGTTTACGCCCATATCGAAAGCTGCCTGGGTCGTCGTCTTTTTTCCGTTCAGAAGGGCGAAGGCCACGGAGTTCTTGTTGCTGGGCGTGGCGCGCAAGCCCTGCAGAACTTCGAGACCGCCGGGCAGGTCATCGCAGTCCACGATTACGGCGTCAAACTTTTCCGAGATCAGAATCTCGCTGGCTTTTCTCGCCTCCTGGCAGACTTCGACCTGAATGGACAGCTTCTCCAACGTCGGGCGAATCACCCGAAACACTTCGACATCCCGACTTAACAGCAGAGACTCCAACGCCATGCTCTAATTCTAGCGGGGAGCGCAAACCGGGCGATAGTAACCAAGGTATCGGATGATTTGCATCGAAGACAGCGGCAGGCCGAACCCGTGAGGATTCCGAAAGCAGGACTGAACAATGCGGGACTGAACAATGTCCCACTCCGGTCGCATGCGGCCGAGAAAGATCTTAGTGGAAACTAACGGGATAAAGCGCGACTCTGCCTCGCCTACGACGTCGACTCTCGTCTATCTTTCTCTCGGATCAAACGTCGGCGAGCGCGACGCGCAATTGCGTGATGCCCAGTCTCGGCTAGGCGCGGCCGGTCGCGTGGTGGCAGCGTCGTCTTTCTACGAAACCGAGCCCGTAGAGTTCACCCAGCAGCCCTGGTTCTTGAATTGTGCGGTCGCGCTCGAAACCAGTCAGACGGCAGCACAGCTAATGACCTCGATTCTCCGCATAGAGCAGGAAATGGGGCGCAGGCGCGTACAGAAGAAAGGCCCGCGCACCATCGACATTGACATTCTCTTGTTCGGCAACGTCATCGTCGAATCGAAAGAGCTCACGATTCCGCATCCCGCAATGCACCTGCGTCGTTTCGTCCTCGAGCCTTTGGCGGAAATCGCGCCCGACGTCCAGCACCCGGTATTCAAGAAAACAATTCGCGAACTGCTCGACGCTTTACCAGCAGGGCAGGCGGTAAGACGGATACCTGGATCCGAGAGGGCCAACGACTAACGACCACCGACCAACGACGTCCTACGGCACGATGATTCGGCTGCCAGCTTCCTGCGGCGTAGCCACGGCCGACTGCTTCTCGGGAAACTGGGCAGCGAGAAAGTCGATGAAGGCGCGCGACTTCGGCCGGCCCGATGTGCGTCCGTGCGCCAGCCGAACCAGGAACACCAAAGCTTTCAGCACTTCGGAATCACGCAACGTGGAGTATCCCAACTGTTTCTGCTCGGCCTCGCGAAACTGCTTCAGCATTTCTTCCACCTGCGCTGCCACCGCGTGCTGCGCGGCGCTGGTCAGGGGTTGCTCGTAGTGCAGGCCGGAATTCGTCAGCCGCTCATAGCTCGTGCTCAACGCCGTGAGCGCGGCGATCAGGTCACGATCATTCAGGCTGCGATCGGCGTGAGCCGCCTTCACCAGAGCGAAGCTCAAGCCCATGAGCAAGTGTTCCCGCTCATAGGTGAATTGCTCCGAAATCTCAACCTGCAGGAACAGCGACGCGCGGTCGAACTCGTCGGCGGAACGCGGCTTCTCATGTTCCCGCGCCTGCTGCAGATACGGGCAGTCGCTCGGACAATCGAGCGTTACTTCGCGCTGCTCGCCACAACACTGCGGGCAAATGCGTCCGTGGACGGCGGGACAGAAGCGTTTCTCTTTGCGAACGTAGCAGATCGCGCAACTCAAATCGCGGTTCTCCTCTTCAGCATTATTGCACTAGAAATGGGCCACCGGCCTTTGGCGATTAGCAATTGGCAATTAGCAGCTAGCACTGGCGAATTGACCAGCCGCGCGGGCGCTCGCGGGCGTTCGGCGAAGCCAGCGTATTGCGCCACGGGCGTAAATATGAGTCACTGGCTAATTGTTAACTGCCAATTGCTGGCGCGGAGCGCCGACGACGCCTCCCGCCGCGAGTAACCGCTCTGGCACGCGTGTTTGGGCCATTTCGGGAGCCTCCTTTGCGGATGAGCGTGTAAAAATGGCCCTTTGGGAGTGCTATCTTTGCGGAACCCGCGTAGAATGAGGGTGTTTTCCACAGGGCAGTGGTATAAGATCGAGCCCGCTGGAATTAAACTTCGTATCTTTTCAAGGAGGAAATATGGCATCAGGTTTGACCAAGACTCAACTCGTCCGCTACTTGGCAGAGAAGACTGAACTTCCCAACAAGACAGTTGCAGGATTTCTCGAGCAATTGGCCGACGTCGCTGTGAAGGAGACCAAGAAGAACGGTGTGTTCGTTGTGCCCGGCCTGGGCCGGTTGGTGAAGGCGCATCGCAAGGCCCGCGTAGGACGCAATCCGCAGACGGGCGAGCCCATCCAGATCAAGGCCAAGACCGTGGTAAAGTTCCGCGTAGCCAAGGCCGCCAAGGACGCGATCGCTCCCAAGAAGTAGTGTCTGTTATTGACATTGAATTCAAAGGCCGGCTTAGGCCGGCCTTTGAATTTCTGCAAGCCTGCATTTTGCCCGACTATGCTGAACTGGATCGTAATTGGAATCGGCGATATCGCAACCCGTCGCGTTATTCCCGCGATCCAACCCGAACCCAGAAGCCGCTTGTATGGCCTGGTCACGCGAGATCCGGCAAAGGCTGACCTCTACGACGTGCGGGCGTGGACGACCCTCGACGAAGCTCTCGCCGATCCCGCGGTTCAAGCGGTTTACATCGCCACTCCCGTTTTCCTTCACGCGCCCCAGACCATCCAATCCCTTCGCGCGGGCAAGCACGTGATGTGCGAGAAGCCCATGGCTATGAACGAGGCCGAAGCACGCTCCATGGTGCAGACCGCGGAAGAAGCTGAGCGCACGTTCGGCGTGGCCTACTATCGCAGAGCCTATCCCAAGGTGCTGCGCGCGAAACAACTGCTCGAAGCCGGCGCCATCGGCCAGCCCCTGCTCGCCGAACTCACGTGCCACGAATGGCGCGATGAACAGGGAAGTCACCGCAGTTGGCTGATCGATCCAGCCCAAGCCGGAGGCGGACCGCTCTACGACATTGCCTCGCACCGCATCGACGTAGCGAACTTCTTTTTCGGTCAACCCAACCGCGCTACCGGCTATCTTTCCAATGCGGTGCACTGCTACGCCGTGGAAGACAATGCCACGGTCATGATCGACTACGCGGGAGGCGTGCGCACCATCGTGGACGTGCGCTGGCATTCGAAGGTGAAGCGCGACCAATGCCGTATCCTGGGCACAGAGGGCGAAATGGAGTTAAGTCCGCTGAATGGTCCCGAGTTGATCTATCCCGGCGGCCACGAGAACATCCCGAACCACGCCAACGTACACGCCCCCATGATCGAAAATTTCGTGGACGCCGTGCTCGGCAAGGCTCCACTCATAGCCAGCGGAGCATCTTCGTTCTGGACGGACTGGGTGACGGAGCGAGTACGGCGAACCGACATCGTCTGAATTCGAAGTGAAACTCAACGGAAACTTGCCGCTAGCCCCCGGGGCCATCATTGGAGACATATTGCTCGAGCGACTCTAGTTCGCGGCTGAGGTCATCGACGCGCCACTCCAGCAAGTTGCGGATGGAGAGAATCCCCAGGAGCTTGCCGTTGTCGTCGGCTACCGGCAGATGACGGAAGTGGCGCTCCAGCATGGTGGTGAGCGCCTCGCCAGCACCGGTCTTCCGCGTTGCCATCTCCACCGGCGTGGTCATTAGTTCGCGGACCGGCGTGGTCTGCGGGTCGGTTCGGGTAAGCGCCATCTTGCGCAGAACGTCGCGTTCCGTGAAGATTCCGGCAACCCGGTATTCGGAGTCGACGACAGCGACGGCGCCAACGTGGTGGTCGAGCATTTTGTTGACGGCGTCGGCTACGCTGGCATCCAGCGGAACCGCCGCGATTTCCCGGTCACAAAGTTCCAGCACGCTCATAAACACCTCCTCCGGCTTCCCAAGCACCCACTGAGCCGGGTCCAATCCGAATCAGAAACAGGATTGATGAATTATGCCCATGGCGAAGCCGATGTCAAGTAAATTGACGAGGAGTTCACGAAATCCTAGTTCCCTTTAGCCGGAAACGGAATCTTATCGAAGCTTTTCATTTGGACTTCAGCCCTTCCGCTCCGCGGTTCCCCCAAGGATAGCCTCCGCCTCAATCTCCACCAGAATCTCCGGCGAGATCAAAGCGCTCACCTGGACCATCGAGGTTGCGGGACGAATGTCGCCGAAGAACTCTCCATGCGCCTTGCCGATTTTCTCCCACTCCGCAATGTTGGTCACGAAGATGCGAGTGCGCACGACGTCTTTCATGCTGGCGGCAGCCTTCTGTAGAGCGCTCTCGATGTTCTTCAGAGTCTGCACGGCCTGGGCGAAAGGATCTCCCACACCCACAATCTTGCCGTCCGGTCCGGTCGCTGTGGTGCCCGACACGTGCACGTAGGGTCCTACCTTCACTGCGCGCGAGTAGCCCACAATGGGTTCCCAAGGTGTCCCGCTGGAGATGTTCATTCTTTCCATTTGCCTGGTTCCTCTCTTGCTTGGTTTCCGCTCGTGGACATTGATTCTATTCGTTACGGGGGGTGTTTTGATTTAGCAGTCGACACCTGCGTGTGCTAATAAACTCGCTGCAACCTTGCAAGGGCTTGCCAACGTCCAATGATCAGGGAAAACGATGCGCCCGATAAACAAAAGTCACTTGCGTTTGTGACCAAACTGGGATAACTAGTTAGTCACGAAGATTGGGGAGCCGTGCTGCAGCGCGGCTTTCAGGGAGCCCAAAGAGGCATGATTCCGGAATCTCATCCGCTGCGGCAGCTGTTCCAGGAATTGGTAGGACGCCACTATGCCGAGGAGATCGGCATCCGCGATCCGCAAGTCGTGGCCTACGTCTCGCATTTGCTGGCGGAGTTCTGCGAAGCCGACCAGTTGTTCAAGATCCACAACGCAGCCGACCGTCCTCTCGCCGACATGGGTGAGATGCTGATCGAATCCGACCCAATCTACGGTCCCGCACCCTCGTTTGACCGCGAACGCCAGGTACGCAAGCACATTGGAGACTACGCGTTGTTCTTCGCCGGGATGTTTCCCGAGAGCATCAACCACTTCCGGCTGCGCCGCCACCGCCTGGAGAATTTTGTTGAGTGGATCAAGGCCGGGAAGGAAAGCTACCATATCGTCTCCAAGTTCGAGCACTTCGAATACGCCAAGGTGGCTCCGCTGTTTGCGAATCTTTCCCGCGAGTTCGAAGGCTGCGTCTACGGGCTGAACATGGTGAAGAACGATTTGCAGGAGATGCAGCACCCGATCGTGCGCCGCAACAATGAACTGCTTATGTAGCCTCGTTCAGGTCGGGGCGTCCGCCGATGCGGTAAAAACTGAGGGCGTTGTTCCCCTGCACCAGTTTGCGGATTCTCCGCAGCGACCCAAATTCCCCGCCCGGATCGAACTTCTTTTCATGCTCCGCGATCACTAAAGTCATAGCCCAGACCAGCGATGAATCTGCCAGGACCGTCAGCGTTTCTTCATAAGCACGTTGCAATCGATAAGGCGGATCGAGGAACACCACATCGGCGGCAACGTGTTCCCGCTGCAGACGCCAGAGGATTCCGGACAGATCGTCCCGCAGTATCTTGTATCCCTCCGCGATTCCCAAACTCTGCAGGTTCTGCTCTATCAACTTCGCCGCCGGAGGGGAGGTCTCCACGAAGTAGGCCTGCTTGGCTCCGCGGCTGAGCGCTTCAATCCCTACCGCGCCTGTGCCCGCGAACAGATCCAGCCACACCGTGCCTTCGAGCGCCGCGGGATTGCCGGCGGTCAGCACGTTGAACAGCGTCTCGCGCAAACGGTCGGAAGTAGGACGAATGTCCTTCCCGCCCAATGAGCGCACAGGTCGACCCCGGTATTTGCCGGCGATTACGCGCATGGCTTTGTACTTTCGATTAGCGGAGCCAATATATCCGACCATGTAGAATAACTGTAGTAACCGAGACCTCATGAGAAGTTTTTCCATTCACGTCGGGCGCCTGTTCGGAGTTGAGGTCCGCCTTCACCTGACCTTTCTGATCCTGCCTCTGTTTGTTTTCTGGACGGAATACAACGCGAACCACCCTGCCAACGGCCCGCGGGACCTGGCACTCGTAGGAATTGTGCTGGCCTGCGTCGTGGCCCACGAAGCCGGACACATGCTCGTAGCCTGGCGCTTCGGACTAATCCCCAAGGCGGTCATTCTTCTGCCACTCGGCGGCGTAACCGTTTTTGATGAATCGCGCGCCGAGCAGCCCGAGTCTCCTGTGGCCGCGTGGCAGCGGGAAGTTCGCGTCGCTCTCACTGGGCCGCTGGTGAATCTGGCGTTTGCAATCATTGCGGCCGGAGTAATCCTCGCCTCTGGTATCGGCGCACATCTGTGGGAATGGCCGTTCCTGCAGTCGGGTAATCTGCCGCGCAGCCTGGTATGGGCCAATCTTTACATCGCCGGTTTGAATCTTCTGCCGGCCTATCCTCTCGATGGAGGCCGGGTTCTACGTGCGTTTTTCGCGCGCACCATCGATCCCGCCGTTGCCACCCGCCGCGCCGTTTCCATCAGCCACGCCCTGGCGATGGTTTTGATGGTTGCGGGTTTGTTCAGCAATACCTGGCTCACCATGGTGGGCATCATTATCTTTTCGGCGGCGCAGCTGGAGGAACGGGCAGTCATCTTCCAATCAGTTTTGGACAATGTGCGGCTCGAAGAAGTCATGCTGACCGACTTCGCAACCCTCTCGCCAGCGGACACTCTCGAAGACGCGCTGGATAAGGCAGTGCATTCGTTGCAGGATGATTTTCCCGTGGTCCGCGGCAGCGACATGGTGGGAGTGATTTCCCGGCAGCGCATTCTGGAAGCGCTGCGCGTGGAAGGCAACGGCTATGTCCAAGCCGTGATGAACAAGATCTTTGAAGTCTCTATCCGGCAGGAGTCGCTGGCTTCCGCCTTCCGCAAACTTACGGCGCGCAATCTCAGCATTATTCCGGTGGTCGAAGATCAACGGCTGGTGGGCATTGTCACGCTGCAAAACCTGATGCATTCGATGGCTTTGCTGGCGGAGAGTCGCAAGCTGCGGCGGGATAGCGCGGAATCGTAAGAATCTCGCGGCGGCCCTCCCGCCAGGAGAACGACCCTTGTTTCGCCTCTACATAGACGAGGTCGGGCACCACAACATGAAATCCTCGTCGGATCCGAACGAGAGGTATCTCGGGCTGACGGGCGTAATTATGGATATTGCCTACTCGGAGGGGGATTTCACTAATACCCTGAACGGAATCCAGGCGGAGGTGTTCGGGCGCTCCGACTTCAGTTTACACAGACGGGAGATTCTTAATCGCAAGCCTGAACCATTCACGACGCTCCGAGAGGAAGCGAAGCGTGACCAGTTCGACGGCCTCATTCTAGGATTGATGGAAGAATCGAAATACCGCATTTTCACCGTTGTGATCGACAAGAAGGAGCATCGAGAAAAGTATGCCGTCTGGCAATTCCAGCCATACCACTATTGCATGACCGTAATGCTGGAGAGATATGTCAGGTGGCTTGATCGAATAAACGCGATGGGGGACGTTCTTGCAGAGTCTCGAGGAAAGAAAGAGAACAAACAGCTATCAAAAGCGTATCGAAGGATCTATGAACGTGGAACGGATCATGTTCCTGACCGCCTGTTCAAGGCGCGACTGACCTCAACCGAAATTAAGCTCAAGTCCAAAACGGAGAACGTCGCGGGCTTACAATTGGCCGACTTGATCGCCAGCCCATCCTGCCGCGAACTGATTTGTCGACAAAGCAAACAGCAAATGACGGCGGAGTTCGGGCAGAAGGTTGTGGAGATTCTGTATAGAAAAAAATACCTGGGAAGTATCTATGACGGGCACGTGGCTGGATGGGGAACTAAATGGCTGCCCTAAAAACCAAACCGGCTCTTGTGTTAGAGCCGGGCGACGTGCAGGACGTCCTCCTCCGTTCATCACGGATTGTTAACATTATGCGCCGCTTGCACTTCTAGTGCAAGAACTAGATATCAACTGGAATCAACAGTTTAACCTCAGCAAATCGCCTCCGCACCGAATGCGACTTAGAACAGCCGTACCGCCTTCGCCTGCCGCACCGCGGGAATCTCCTCCAACTTCCTCAGAACTTCGTCAGGAACCTGTCCATCCACGTGAACAACGGCGATGGCCTCGCGCGGCTCCGAGGAAACTTCCGCACTACGCCGTCCTAACGAGAAGTCCGCGATATTGATCTCACTTTCGCCCAGGATCGTGCCCACCTTGCCGATCACTCCCGGAACATCGTTATTTCGCAGATAAATCAGATTGCGTTCGAGCGGCGCTTCTACGTCAATGCCGTCGATGTGCAGGAGCCGAGGCGCGGTCCCGTGCAGAACGGCGCCCTTCACCATGTGCTCTTCCGTCGAACTCTTCAAGAAGACGGAAAGCACGCTCCCGGCGCCGCCGGTTGAAGCTTTCGCCTTGTGCGCTTCATGGATGCGAAGCCCGCGAAGGTCAGCTAACGACGCCGCATTGACCAGATTAGCTTTTTCCTCCAGCGCCTGGTTGAGGATGCCCTTGATCGCCGCGTTGCGAATGAGTTCCGTCTTCCACTCCGCGATGTGGCCGCTGTAGCGCAGCGAAATCTCTTCCATCGAGCCTTCGGAAATCTGCGCGAGGAACGTTCCCATACGCTCCGCCAGAACGATGTAGGGCTGCATTTCGGCGTACTCTTCCGCCGAGACCGAAGGCACGTTCACCGCATTCTGAATCACGCCATGCTTCAGGTATTCCCGCACCTGCTGCGCAATCTGCACGCCCACGGCTTCCTGGGCTTCAAAGGTCTGCCCGCCGATGTGAGGCGTGAGAATGACATTCTCCATCGACTGAAGAGGTGAGCTCTTCAAAGGCTCTTCGTTGAAGACGTCGAGCGCCGCTGCTGCAACATGGCCTTGTTTCAGCGCCTGTAGCAGGTCGGCCTCGTTCACCAACTCTCCGCGCGCACAATTCACCAGCCGGACGCCCTTCTTCATCTTCTTGATTGCGGATTCGTTGATCATGCCCGCGGTCTGCGGCGTAAGACCCACATGCAGCGTAATGTAATCGGCCGCCGCATAAAGCTCATCCAGGCTCGCGATGCGGATTCCCTGCTCCTTGGCCACTCCCACGGAAACGAACGGATCATGCCCAACGATCTCCATGCCGAAGGCGCGCGCCCTTCGCGCCACTTCCATCCCGATGCGGCCAAGCCCGGCGATGCCCAGCGTCTTGCCTCGCAGCTCCGTGCCTTGCAGCGACTTCTTTTCCCATTTGCCGGCATGCATGAGCGCATCCGCGCGGCAGAGATGGCGAGCCATGGCCAGCATCATGCCCAGCGTCTGTTCCGCCACGGCCACGGCATTCGCCCCGGGCGTGTTCATCACCGCGATGCCCTGGCGCGTAGCCGCATCCAGGTCGATGTTGTCCACGCCCACGCCAGCCCGGCCAATCACGCGCAGCTTCTTGGCATGCGAGAGCAATGCCGCATCCGCCTGCACCGCCGAGCGCACAATCAGCGCATCGGCTGATTCCAGCTGATCCGCCAATTTTCCATCCAACTGGTCCGCCGTGAGCACGACCCAGCCTGGCTCTCGAAGTTGATCCACCGCGGATGCGGAGATCTTCTCTGCTATAACGATTTTCATTGATATTGACGCGCTCATCGCTTTCCTAAGACCTCACCGCAAAGATCGGATGGAAAAACCGCTTCGTACTCACGCTCCCACCAGTTGCCGCTTCCCAGACAGGCCGCGCGCGTACACTTCCTGTGCCGCGCGCACTGCCGCGCCATACTCGACCGGCTTTCCGGTGACGCGGGCGAGCACGTGCTCCAACGCGCCTAGAATGCCAATCGTGTCCAGGTAGTCGTAGTAGCCGATGTGCGCGATGCGGAAAAGCTGCCCTTTCATCTCGCCTTGACCATTAGCCACCACCGCATCGAACGTCTCGCGAAATTCCTTCACAATCTTTCCAGAATCAATTCCGTGCGGCGAACAGATCGCGGTAAGTGCAGCCGCTGGTGAAGCGGCGTACAACCTTAGGCCTAGGGCCTCACCCCCTGCCCGCGTCATTTCCGCGCAGAGTTCGGCATTGTCGACCAGTTCTTCGCGTCCCTTCGACAAGTCGCCATTTCCCATTCCCCGGATAAACTCCAAGGCCGCCCCAAGGGCCGCAAACAGTGAGGTTGCGGGGGTATAAGCCGATTCGCCCTTCGCCGCCGACTTGCGCTCCTTGCGTAAGTCGAAGTAGTAACGCGGAGAACTCGTCGTATCCATGCGCCGCCACGCCCGCTCGCTCACCGCGCAATACGCAAGCCCCGGCGGCATCATCAGGGCTTTCTGGGATCCGCCGATGATCACATCCACGCCCCAGCCGTCCACATCAAGATGGGTCGTGCCCAGGCCGGTGATCGCATCCACCACCAGCAGCGTGTCGTCACCGTTGGCGCGCACAATCTTGGCAATGCCTTGCACATTGTGGCGGGCGCCGGTGGAGCTTTCGGTTGCCTGCACAAACACCACGCGCACGTTGGAAGTCAGCTTCGCGCGAATGTCATCGAGCGAGAACGTTTTGCCGTAAGGCGCGGCCAATACGTCCACGCTGGAGCCGAACGCCTTGGCCAGACCGGTCCAGCGCTCGCCGAACTTGCCAGCCGTGAGCACCAAGACCTTGTCGCCGGGCGAGGTCAGGTTTGAAACCGAGGCTTCCATCACGCCCGTGCCCGAGCAAGCCAGCACCAGCACGTCGTTCTGGGTGCCGATGAAGTCTTTCATGTCGGCGAGCACGCGCTGAAATAGCGCGCGGAAGTCGGCGGTACGGTGATGCGCCGTGAAGGAAGCCATAGCCGTTTGCGCCGCCGGCAGCAGCGGGGTTGGCCCGGGAGTAAAAAGACGATTCTTGCGCAGCATAGGTAAGGTCCTTATCGAAGGGATGATCTAGTAGTTTACCGGAACCGCGCGCCCCTGCGGTGATTCCGGTCACAACGCAGTTAGAGTTCCTCCTGCCGTCTATAATCGCCTCATGAGCCTCATCGACCAGATCCAGCAAGACATCACCGCCGCCATGAAGGCGCGCGCGGAGCAACGGCTCTCCACCCTGCGCATGGTCAAGAGCGCACTGAAGAACCGCGAAATCGAGAAGATGGCGCCGCTCGATGACAAAGAGTCTCAGGCCGTCCTCACCACGCTGATCAAGCAACGCAAGGAATCCGTCGAGCAGTTCACCAAGGGCGGGCGGCAGGAGATGGCCGACAAAGAAGCCGCCGAAATCGTCCTGATCGAAGCGTATCTGCCCAAAGCCGCCAGCGAGGCCGAAATCGTGGCCGGAGTAAAAGCCGTGATCGCCGAGATGGGCTCGCCTACCATGAAAGACATGGGCACGGTGATGAAGAATGCCATGGCGCGGTTCTCGGGAGCGGGTATGCGCGTGGATGGCAAAGTGGTCAGCGAGGCGGTGAAGCGGGAATTAGCAGGGAAGTAGGAGGGGCCTATCAAATACATTTGAATCTCAAGCCCCGCACGCCTCGCTCTTTCTGGCATGGCTTACTCGACGCAGCTAATACGCTTCCTTCCGGTGTCGGAAGGAATGCAGCACCACATCGGTCCCATAGATGTCGTACCGCAAACGGTACTCACGCCAGCGAATTCGCCATTGCCCATCAGATTTGATGTCCGTGAGCTTCTTGATGGGGTGTTTGGCGCTCTGGTTATACGGGTCCTGGCGAAGGATTGCCGCCAATTCCTGCAACGCGCCTTCGAGAATGGGATTGCCTTTCGCGGTTTTCCGAAAGTCCCGGTCAAACGAAGGCGTCGCCAGCACTCGGAATGAAGGGATCATGGTGTAAAGCTTATTTTCTTGTCTTTTTTGTGGAAGTTTTCAGTTCTGCCAGAAACTCGCTCACGTCGCGGGCCTTGCCCTCGCGGTATTCCGCGTTGCTCTTTGCAATGTGGCTGTTAAGCTCGGAATCGTGAAGCTCCAGGTAGTCCTCCAAATCATCCACGTGCATGATGCCAACCACGGGGATGCCGTCTTTTTCAAGAATGAAGTACTCGCGATTAACGTGAGCCCGCCGAACGACCTGACCAAGGTTGATGCGCGCTTTCGTAAGAGGAATGCGATGAACTACGCGTTTCATAAACGAACCTTCCCGGTTTCCAGATCAACATTGATTAACGTTAATCAATGTTGATTATAGCACTCCATCAATTGTCACTTGCTCCTCTGCCACTCCCGGTACGCCTCACTCTTCGATATCCCCCGCTCCTTGGCCAATTTCTTTAACGCGGCCTTTTCATCCAGCTTCTCTTCCGCCATGATCTGCCCCAGCCTTTGCCGAACGCCAGGACGGGCGGGGTCGCCCGTGCTGACACGAGCTTCCGCTTCCTCAGCCTTCCCAATCAGCAGTGTGATCTCGCCCTTCACTCCGTCGCGAGACTTCAGTGTTTCCAGAACCTCGCTGGCGCGGCCGCGCAGAAATTCTTCGTGCAGCTTGGTCACTTCGCGCGCAATCACCACATGCCGGTTTTGTCCGAGAACCTCAACCACATCCGAAAGCGCCTCGACGATGCGGTGCGGAGCTTCGTAGAAAACCTGGGTGCGCGGCGACGTCCGGATCGCCTCCAGAACCGCCCGCCGCTCGCCACGCTTCGCCGGAAGAAATCCGCTGAATCGAAACGAATCCGTGGGCAAGCCGCTGGCCACCAGCGCCGCCAGAAACGCTGACGCTCCGGGAATCGGCACCACCGGCACATGGTGCCGGATGGCCAGCGAAATCAGCCGATAGCCGGGATCGGAAATTCCCGGCATGCCCGCATCGGTCACCAGCGCGACGCTCGCTCCCTCCTGCATTTCCTTGACCAGCTCCGCCGCGCGTGTCATCTCATTATGTTCGTGATAGCTGACAGTGCGAGTGGTGATGCCATAGTGATTGAGCAGCTTCTGCGTTTGCCGCGTGTCTTCGCACGCGATCTGATCCACTTCCTTCAGCACGCGCACGGCGCGCAGCGTGATGTCTTCGAGGTTGCCGATGGGCGTGGCGACAAGATAAAGGGCCGGCCCCGCAGCCTGCACGGTTGAGGCGGTCTTGTGTCTAGCAGCTTTCGATTGAGCCTGACTATGGAGCTCAGGGTCAGGGAATTCCTCGTCCGGATCGTCAGCGTCCTTCATAGCCGGAAGTCTAGCACCGTGCCCGCGCTCCGAATTGACGCAATCGACGTCCGCCCCTAGAATCAAGGTGAAAGTGATTTTTCCTCACAACCGTCTCAAAACTCATGCCTCTTTACGAATATGAATGCGAGAAGTGCGGTCACCGCTTCGAGAAAATCCAGAAGTTTTCCGACAGAATGGTTAAGAAGTGTCCGGAGTGCGGCGGCAAGGTTGAGCAGATGATTTCGGCGCCTGCCGTGCAGTTCAAGGGATCGGGGTGGTACGTCACCGACTACGGGAACAAGGCCAACACGCACGCCTCTTCTTCCGACAACACAGACTCAAAAAAAGAAGATTCCAAGAAAGACGAGAAGTCCAAATCGGAGAGCTCGGCCAAGGAAGGCTCGTCGAAAGAACGGCCGTCGAAGGAGAGTTCCTCGAAGGATGGCTCTTCGAAAGAGAAGTCCAGCAAAGAAGGCTCGTCGAAAGAAAGCTCATCGCGGAAGTCTGAAAAGCGAAAGTAGCAATCGACCGCCGGACGCGGTTTCGCCTTACTTCAACTCCCGCTCAAAGTGATCCTCAATCATGTGGAACAGGTGGGCGCGGGCATCGCTGCCCGCGATGCTGTGCGTCTTGTTGGGATAGATCATCAGTTGGAATTGTTTGCCCGCTTTGATCAGCGCGTCGATCATCTGAATGCTGTTCTGGAAGTGTACGTTGTCGTCGCCCGTGCCGTGCACCAGCAAGAGCGCTCCATGCAGATTCGCGGCCGCCTTCGTCACGTCGGACCCTTCGTAGCCGGTCGGATCATCTTTGAGCAGGCCCATGTAGCGCTCGGTATAGATGGTGTCGTAGTTGATCTGGTCGGTCACGGGCGCCACCGCAACTCCGGCGCGGAAGCGCACCGAGTGCGTCATCGCATAGAGCGTCATCGATCCGCCGTTTGACCATCCCCAGATCGCGATGCGGTTCTGGTCCAACTGTGGGTATTGCGCCAGCAGCTGATCAAGCGCGGTAAGCTGATCTTTCAATTCGATGGCTCCGAACTCGTGACGAATCGTAGTCTGGAATTTGCGGTCGCGGCCCGGAGTTCCGCGGTTGTCCACGGAGAAGATCGCGAAGCCCTTGCGTGCCAGAATCTCATCAAACGGACTCGGCGGGGCTTTCAACACCGTTTGCCCCCCAGGACCGCCATAGATATTTACGATTAACGGAATCCAGCCGCTGGGGGGCGGCGCTTCCGGTGGAAGCAATAAACGTCCGTAAAGCGTCGTGCCGTCCTCGGCCTTGAACTCCAGAAACTTCGGAGCCCGCAATCCATATTCCGCAACTTCATCGCGCGCCTGCCACACCGGAGCGCACGCGCCACCCACCGCGCACAGCGACATCCGCGGCGCGGTCGTGGGGCCTAGAAACGTTTGCTCGTAGTGCTTGCCGTCCTCGGAGAAGTTACTGAAGTGAAGCCCATCCTCGTGCGAGAGCTGCTGCAGTCCCGTTCCATCCAGCTTGACGGAATAGATATGTTGCTGCCGCGGGTCATCGCGGTTGGCCAGGAAGAACACCGCGTCGGCCACTTCATCCACTCCCTCGATTCCCAGCACCGCAAAATCGCCCCGCGTGAGCTGCCGCTCCAGTTTTGCATCGGCAGCCATCGGGTTCTGCTGATCGAAGCTGTAAAGGTAAAGATGCATGTTCCCGTCGCGCCAGCTCGGCCACAGGAACCGACCGCTGGACTTGAGGAAACGAACCTCTACATGGTCGAAGTCGATCCACGCGCCGGGCGTGGTTTCGGTCAGAACAATGCGCGACTTCCCCGATTTCACGTCCACGAAATACAAATCCATTTTGTCCTCTGGGCGGTTGAGAACCTCCGCCCAGATCACTCCGTCTCGAACCCAGCCAAAACGCGGGATGTAAGCCTCGCCTGCGCTGGTCAGGGAATCATTTATCAGGGAAATCCAGCGAACCTTACCCCTGTCGGCATCCACCACGCCGAGCTTGACCACTGGGTTTGCGTCTCCGACTTTCGGATACTTTTCGTTGTCCACCGTCGGGTGCGTGGGGATCAGATTGGTGATGGGATAAGTTGGAACCTTGCTTTCGTCCATGTGCAGAAAGACGATCTGCTTGCTGTCGGGTGACCAGAAATAATTGCTGCGTACCGCTAACTCTTCCCCGTAGACCCAATCGATATCGCCGTTGAACAGATCGTCTGCTGTGTCCTTCGTGAGTTGCCTTTCGCCATTGCCGCTCACCGGCCGCACATAAAGGTTGTGCTTGCGCACATAAGAAACATGGCTGGCATCGGGGGAGAACTTGGGATCGCCGCTGGGGTCGGGGGCCGACGTGAACTGCACCGCCGTACTGGTCGTTAGGTCGAACAGCCAAAGTTGTCCTTGCGAGTCGAAAATCAGGTGCTTCGAATCCGGAGCCCACAGGTAGGCCGCAACGTGATAGCGCGTGAGTCGCTCCTTCTCGCGCTCGTCCTTCACTTTGTTATTGTCCGGTGCGAGTGAGGCCAGCTTGGCGGCGCTGACCAGCACTTTTTTCTCGCCCGTAGCCGCATCCACATACCACAGTTCGCCGTGTTCTCCCTCGTCGTCGCGCTGCACAAACGAGAGCTTGGTTCCGTCGGGACTCCACTCGATAGTCTCTGGAGCGCGTCCCGTCAGGCCACCCGGAGCGTAGATTGCCTCAATGGTAAGCGGCTTCATGGGGGACGGCGATTGCGCCCAAAGAGGCGCCAGCAGACTGGACAGAAAGGTGAGAGCGGCAAACGCGGCGACTGCAACCTTTGTTTTCACGTGAAACCCCAGAAACGAGAAGTGACGGCAAGAGCGGAACGGAAAAGTCTACACCCGGAAAGGCCTTCCGTGGGCGCTTTGGCTCGCCCGGCAACAGGGAGTCCCCGTTTCCGCGTGGTAGAATCGGGACTGAGCCCTCTCGGGATGCTTCCAGAAATAGACAACCTGCTGCACCTGCAAGAAGCGGACAAGGAAATACGCCGTCTGCAGGATGAAATCGCCGAACTTCCCAAGCGCGTTGCCGCCATCGAACACAA